>Ga0209208_10000005_pt1 | contig 326304 bp, 280 predicted proteins | sample S1TSphfallax_3_FD_187694 | JGI IMG/M metagenome (GOLD analysis project Ga0209208, IMG submission 187694) | Host-associated microbial communities from peat moss isolated from Minnesota, USA - S1T2_Fd - Sphagnum fallax MG (SPAdes) (version 2) | ecosystem: Host-associated > Plants > Peat moss >... | reverse complement strand
TGGTCATGCCGGGAGACAACATCGACATCGAGTGCGAGCTGATCGTGCCCGTCGCGATGGAGAAGGGCCTGCGCTTCGCCGTTCGCGAAGGCGGTCATACCGTCGGCGCCGGCGTCGTCGCCGACATCGTGGCCTAAGACCATGGGAGACAGGCACATCGTCATTCTCGGCTGCACCGTCTGCAAGAACAAGAACTACTACTACCAGCGCGGCAAGAAGAAGGAGTTCAAGCTGGAGCTCAAGAAGTTCTGCCGCGAGTGCGGGAAGCAGGCTCCGCACAAAGAGGTCAAGTAGCTTCAAGTTCGAAGATTCGGGTCCGTTTGGGGGTGTCCGTTAATTGGCTAAACGAGCGGTCTCCAAAACCGCCCCTCCAGGTTCGAGTCCTGGCGCCCCCGACGGAACCCGAGGAAATTTAAAAACATGAACCCAACGCAGTTCCTGAAAGAAGCCGTTTCCGAGCTCAAGCAGTCGACGTGGCTCACGCGCGAGCAGGCCATCGATTCCACGAAAGCCGTCCTCATCCTCGTGGCGATCATGTCCCTCTACGTCGCCGGCGTCGACTACGTGCTCTCGATCTTCGTCAGGGCCTTCCTGGGCCAGTAGAGGCGCCATGACCACCGGAACCACCCCCACCACCACGACGGCCCGCCCGCGCGGCTGGTACATCGTCCACGTCCAGTCCGGCTACGAGGACCGCGTCCACAAGGACCTCCTGCGCAAGGTCGAGACCGAGAAGCTGCAGGACCGCATCTTCAACGTCCTGATCCCGACGGAGGACGTGGTCGAGGTCAAGAAGAACAAGAAGAAGATTTCCAAGAGGAAATTCTTTCCTGGCTATGTCCTCATGGACATGGTCGTCGACGAGGTCACCTACTGGATGATCCGCAGCGTGAAGGGCGTCACCGGCTTCCTCGGCGACACCGACCCGACGGCTCTTCCGCAGGAAGAGATCGACAAGATTTTGGAGCTCACGAACACCGCCGCCGAGGGCAAGCCCCGGCCGGCCGTGCAGTTCGAGAAGGGCGAGAACATCCGCATCGTCGACGGCCCGTTCCGCCACTTCATCGGCGTCGTCGAGGACGTCAGCGAGACGAAGGCGAAGATCAAGGCGATGGTCACGATCTTCGGCCGACCGACGCCCGTCGAGCTCGACTTCCTGCAGGTGGAGAAGATTTGATCGTGGCCGAGCCGGAGATCATCCCTCCGAACGGGTCCGACGCTCACGACGACTCCGGCTTCGCCGGCATGCGCGTGAAGGTCGCCCACGTTCGTTCGCTCGGGATCGCCGGCGCGGTGCTCGCGCTTCTCACGATGGCCGCGGCGGTGAGCTTCGGCCTGCTCATGCTGTTCGGCCGCGCGCTGCTCGCGGCCGCGGTGATTTATTTCGTCTGGCCGTACGTGTTCAGCCCGTCGTTCACCCAGTGGGTGTTCGGCGCCGATCACGCCCCGTTCTGGAAGTTGTTCCTGCTGACGGTCCTGGCCGGCATGCTCGCGAAAGCGGTGCTCCCGGCCTCGTGGGGACGCAAGTAGGGATTTAAGCCGCACCAAGAGGTCATCACCATGGCGAAGAAGGTCAAAACCCAAATCAAGCTGCAGATCCCGGCCGGAGCGGCCAACCCCGCGCCGCCCGTCGGCCCCGCGCTCGGTCAGCACGGTCTGAACATCATGGACTTCTGCAAGCAGTTCAACGAGAAGACGCGCTCGTCCGAAGGCGGCATGCTGATCCCCGTGGTCATCACCGTCTACGAGGACCGCTCGTTCACGTTCATCACGAAGATGCCCCCGGTGTCCTCGCTGCTGAAGAAGGCCGCGGGCCTGGCGAAGGGCTCGGGCGAGCCGAACCGCAACAAGGTCGGCAAGATCAGCCAGAAGCAGGCCGAGGACGTCGCGAAGGCGAAGCTCCCCGACCTGAACACGAAGGACCTCGCCGCCGCCGTCGAGATGGTCAAGGGCACCGCCCGCTCGATGGGCATCGAAGTCACGAAGTAAGAAAAGATATCAGACCGAGCTCCTCGCACAAGGGGCGCCAACAGGTCAGGAGACAACGCACATGGGCAAGAGATACGACACGCTGGTCAAGGGGCTCGACCGCGTCAAGCTGAACACGCTGGAAGACGCCGCCGCGATCGTCAAGAAGAACGCGACCGCGAAGTTCGACGAGACCGTCGAGCTGCACGTCCGCCTCGGCGTGGACCCCAAGCAGGCGGACCAGCAGGTCCGCGGCACCGTCGGCCTTCCGCACGGCCTCGGCAAGACGAAGAAGGTCGCGGTCGTGGTGCGCGGCGACAAGCAGAAGGACGCGACGGCCGCCGGAGCCGACATCGTCGGCGCCGAGGACCTGATCGACCAGATCTCGAAAGGCTTCACCGACTTCGACATCCTCGTCGCGACCCCCGACATGATGAAGGACCTCTCCAAGCTCGGCAAGGTCCTCGGCCCCAAGGGCCTCATGCCGAACCCGAAGTCCGGCACCGTCACCATGAACGTCCCGCAGACGATCAAGGAGCTCAAGGCCGGACGCGTCGAGTACAAGGTCGACGACTACGGCATCATCCACGTTCCCGTCGGGAAGGCCTCGTTCGCCGCCGACAAGATCGCGGGCAACGCGCGCGCGATCCTCGAGGCGCTGACGAAGGCCAAGCCCGCCGCGGCGAAGGGCGTGTACATCATGAGCATCACGCTCACGTCCACGATGGGGCCCGGCATCAAGATCGACCACAACGTCAAGTACGTCGCGGCCTAAAGCCGACGACGCCGAAGCGAAGGCCCCCGCTCGCGCGGGGGCCTTTTCTTTTTTCGGCGGCGTTGACAAAATCCGGCGCGCCCCTTATCCTGACGCCGGAGATGACCGCGACCCGCCTCGGCGCCGTTTTCGGTCTCATTGGTCTTGGCCTCCTCGCGCCCGCGCGAGGACAAACGCCTGCGGCCACCGCCCCGACGAGCATCTCGACGAGCACCGGACCCGCTGCGCTGGGCTATGTCCCGTCCCGAACGCCCGCAAAGCCGCGCCCGGCCGCGGCCGCGACTCAGCCCGCGAAGAAGCCGGCGAAGCCGCGCCCGGTCTCCGCGCGTCGCGTCGAGGCGGGTCCCTGCGACTCCGACGCGAAATCCATCTGCGCCGACGAGTTGAAAAAGGGCCGGCACGCCCTGCATTCGTGCCTCCTCGCTCATCGCAGCCAGCTCTCTGCGCGCTGCCGCGCGTTCTCGACGCCCGACGTCGAAGTCGCGTGCCGCAACGAAATCGGATTGCTCTGCGGCGACGCGGGCTCCGGAAGCGCCGCGCGAAGAGCCTGCCTCGTCGCGCACGAACAGGTCGCCACCACCGAGTGCCGCAACGCGCTCGACGATGCCGCGTCCGCGAAACAATAATCCCCCCTTGCGCGCCGCGATTTCCGGGTCTACTCTAACGGGGTGAGACCCCTTTTCCCGGCTCTCGCGGCGGCGGTCTTGATCCTGGGCGCGGCGTCGTCGGCGCGCGCGGACGGCAAGCCGGACCTGAGCGGCCTGACCGGCGGACCCTCCCCGGATGTCTCCGGCGGGTCCCCGGGACCGGAGAAGGAGATGGTCCTCGCCGCGATCCGCGAGTTCACCGACGACGAACCGCAGGTCGCGCTCAAGTATTTTCAACCCATGTTCGGCACGAAGAGCATGCCCGACGGGAGCAGCGTGCCTTTCGACGAGACGCAGCTGCGAAGCGCCGCGGCCCAGCTCACGCGCATGATTAACTCGGGGCGGATCGCGGTCAAACCCGTGGCGGGCTCCGGCGCCGCCGGCGCGTGGACGCCGGACATCACCGACGGCGCGCTCAGCGGCGGCACGTTCGAGGTCGGCGACTGGCGCTCGGTTCAGGCGCTCGGACGCGACCCGCGCAATTTCTCCCAACTCTTCAAACAAGACCAGTTCGCGAACACGATTCTGCACGAGACCACGCACATGTTCTATTCGGTGATCACGATCTCGCTCGGCTTCGCTCCCCAAAATCAGCCGTCCGTCGTCGAGGACTTCAAGTCCACCGTCTTCTGGAACGGCCGCCGCCCGGCCTCCTTGTGCACCAACGGCGGCGAGTCCTGCCCCTACCCTCACGACAAGCGCCCCTGCACCGACATCACCTGCTACTACTGGAAGATCTCGAACCACGGCTACGGCCGAGGCAACGCGACCGAGTACGCGGCGCGCGTGATCTCCCAAGAGATGAGCGAATCGAGCGGCGGGCAGGCCTACGCGCGCGTCCTCGAACCGGCCTTCCGTTAACCCCTAGGTCCTTCGACCCGCCGCGACGGTACCCGGCGCCCCAGGCGGAAATCCGACGCGGCGCGCATACTGGTCCCATGAGAGATCTTCTCCTCGTTCTCCTGCTCGCCGCGCCGAGCGTTCGCGCCCAAAGCGTCGCCGTTCCGGCCGCCGGCGACGCAACCGCGGTGCAACTCAGCACGCCCGCCGCGCGCGGCGGCGCGTCCGACGCGAGAAGCGCGCGGGCGCCTCGGGTCGGCCTCGACGGTCTCGAATCCTCGTCCGCCGACGCGATCGGCGTGAATTTCGACGGCGGCGCGGCGCGCGCGGACGCGGCGGCCGTCGCGGAGATCATCGCCTCCCCGATTCCTCCGCAGTACCGCCCGGCGCTCAAAGAGGCGGCCGCCGAACTTCCCGACGCGCCCACGCCGACGACGCGCCCCGTGCCCGTGCCCATGACGCGCGGCGAGAAGGCCGCCGACGCCGCGTTCTGGACGACGTGGTGGGGCTATCACGCCGCGTGGGCCGCGGACTTCACCACGACGGGGCTGATCCTGTCGCGCGGCGGCTTCGAGAAGGACCCGCTCTACACGCGCTTCGGAAACCAGAACATGGCCGGCGTGATCGGCTCGGCGGTCGTCGTCCACACGGCGCTGTCCGGCGCCTCGCTGCTGCTCCACGAGGAGGCGAAGAAGCACACGGGCTTCACGCGCCGCGCGCTGGAGGCCGCCGCGATCGCGACGAACAGCGTCTATATCGGCGTGCACGCGAGCGCGGCCGCCGGCAACGTCGACGTGCTGCACCGCATGCGCTGAGCGCCGCGGCGGCTCTAGCGGCGCAGCAGCGCGGACAGACGCTCCAAGCCGGAGCGCACGGACGTCTCGCTCGGCCCGAAGGAGAAGCGCACGTGGGAGCGGAAGCGCGACGAGCGGCCCGCGCGGCGCTTGCCCGGGTTCACGTCGAAAAACTCGCCGGGCACGACGATGACCTTGGCCTCGAGCGCTTTGCGAAAGAAGCCCATCCCGGTGTTGAACGGCGCGGGCAGGTCGGCCACCGAGCCCCACGCGTAGAACGTGCCGTCGGTCGGCGCGTCGAATTTCACGCCGAGCTTCTCGAGCCCCGCGCGCATGAGGTCGCGCTTCGCGCGGAACGTTCCCTGCAAGGACGCGGACTCCGCCTCGGCGCGCTCGACGCTCAGCAGATCGATCGCGGCGCGCTGGAGCGGGCGCGAGGCGCCGCCGTCCAGAAATGAACCGGCGGACGCGACCGCGTCGATCACGGTCTTCGGCCCCACGATCCAGCTCACGCGCCAGCCCGGGTAGCGCCAGTTTTTCGTGAGGCCGTCCAATATAATCACCGGGTCCTTGTCCACGTCCTCGACGTGGCGCGCGGCGCTCACCGACGGCGACGGGCCTTCCTGATTCCAAACGTAGTGAGAGTAGAACTCGTCGAGGATCAAAGCGCAGTCGAACTTGCGGGAGATCGCCGTCCACTGCGCCAGCTCTTCGCCCGCGATCACGCGGCCCGTCGGGTTCGACGGGTTCGAGGCGAGCAAGGCGCCGAGGCCGCGGCCCTGGATTTCCTTCTTGAGCGCCTCCGGCGAGAACGCGTAGCCGGTTTCCGGCTCCAGTAAAATCGGGATCGCGGTGAAGGAGCGGAACACGTCGAGCAGTTCCTCGTACGCGGTGTAGTCCGGCAGGAAGTGGCCGAGGTTCACCGTGCCGAGCGCGGCCGCCACGCGCGTCAGCGCCGCGCGCCCGCCGCCCGCGATCGCGACGTTCTCCGCGGTGTAGCGGCTCGGCATGCCGCGGCGATAGCGCTGGTTGTAGAGTCCCGCGACCGCCTCGCGCAATTCCCACAAGCCCGCGACCGGCGCGTACTCTTGATCCGCCGCTTCGATGGACACGGAGGCGCGGCGCGCTGGGCCGCCCGGCAGCTTGCCGGTCTCCGGCATGCCCTGGCCCAGATTCGACCAGTGCGCGTCGTCGGGCTTGTAGCCGGCCTTCGCGGCCTCCGTCATCACGTAGATGACGCCGGTGCGCGGCACGGCGCGAAACGACGGGACGTGAGATTCGCTCATCAGTCTTCGTCTCCGCCCGACTTATCGCGCGGCGGCTTGCCCGCGGCGAGCCAGCCCAGGTACGCCTCGATGAACGCGTCGAGGTCTCCGTCCATCACGTTCTGGATCTGCGAGGTCTGCTGGCCGGTGCGCAGGTCTTTCACCATCTGGTAGGGCATGAACACGTACGAGCGGATCTGGTGGCCCCAGGCGATGTCGCCCATCTCGCCGTAGTGCTTTTCCATGCCGGAACGCTTCTTGTCCAATTCGATCTGATAGAGCTTGGCCTTCAGCATGCGCAGAGCGTTCATGCGGTTCTGCAGCTGAGAGCGCTCGGTCTGGCAGGCGACGACGAGGCCGGAAGGCTTGTGGCGGATGCGGACCGCGGTCTCCACCTTGTTCACGTTCTGCCCGCCGGCGCCGCCGGAGCGGAACGTCTCGAGCTCGAGGTCGGCGTCCTTGACCTCGATTTCGATGTCGTCCTCGATGTCCGGCAGCACGTCGAGCGAGGCGAAGCTCGTGTGGCGGCGCTTGTTCGCGTCGAAAGGAGAGATGCGCACGAGCCGGTGCACGCCCATCTCGCCCTTGAGCAGGCCGTAGGCGTTGGGTCCGCGCACGAAGGCCTCGATCGTCTTGAGCCCCGCGCCGTCCCCCTTCTGAATTTCGGTGACCGCGAGCTCGAAGCCGTGCTGCTCCGCCCAGCGCCCGTACATGCGCCACAGCATCTCGGCCCAGTCGCAAGCCTCGAGACCGCCGGCGCCCGCGTGCAGCGAGATGATCGCGTCGTCCTTGTCGAACTCCGCCGAGAGCTTGAGGCGCAGGTCCATCGCGCGCAGGATCTTCTCGGTCTCGGCGATGCCTTTATTGATCTCGACGAGCTCGCCCTCGTCCTTCATCTCCGCCGCGAGTTCCAAGTGCGTCTTCAGGTCGTCGAGCGAGCGCTCGGCCTTTTCGTATTCGGCCAACGCCTTCTTGAGATCGTTGAGTTCCTTGGACTTCTTCTTCGCCTTCGCCGAATCCGCCCAAAACGCGGGATCCCCGGCCTCGGCCTCGCGCGCCTCGGCCTCCTTGCGCATCTTCGGGAGGTCCAGCAGCTTCGCGACCTTGGCGAGCAAAGCCCGCATCGTCTCTATTTTTCGCGCGACTTCTTCGAACATCGGGGTATTCTAGAAAATTCGGCGCGTCCGCTCCCGGCGCCGCGATCAGGAGTTATCCACGCTATCCGCAATCGCAACTTGGCGCCAACCGTCGCCTCGGTCTATCGTCAGCGCGGCTTGGCCGGGCCCAAGCCCGCGAACAGCCGCAACGTGTTCGTATGCAGGCGCGCGGTGTCCTCGGGCGTCGGACCGTAGCCGCCGCCGAGCGTGACCGCGACCGGGACGCCGTGCAGGCGGCAGGTTTCTAATACGGCATTGTCGCGATCCAATACGCCGCGCTCGGTGAGCTTGAAGCCGCCGAGCTTGTCGTGCTCCCAGACGTCGACGCCGCTCTGATAAATGACGAGGTCGGGCTTGAAGTCCATCACGGGACGAAGATGTCGCCGCAAGAGATCGTAGTACTCGGGATCGGTCGTGCCCGCGGAAAGTTCGACGTCCAATGAACTCTTTTCTTTTTTGTCGGGATAGATGTCGGCTTGGTGCATCGAGAACGTGAAGACGTCCGGGTCTCCCGCGAAAATCGACGCCGTGCCGTTGCCTTGATGCACGTCCAAGTCGATCACCGCGGCCCGTCCGATTTTTTTCTCGGCGCGCAGCTTCAGGATCGCGACGGCGATGTCGTTCAACGCGCAGTAGCCTTCGCCGTGGTCGCGGAACGCGTGATGGCCGCCGCCGCCGCTGTGCAGGCCGACGCCCGCTTCGAGCGCATGACGCGCGGCAAGGATCGTGCCGCCGACGGAAAGACGATGGGCGAGCGAGATTTCCGCAGAGAACGGGAGTTCCAGGCGCTTGAGATCGGCGGCATTGAGCGACGCCGTCAGCACCTTGTCGACCCAGACCGCGTCGTGGGCGAGAAGAAGATCGTCGCGCGACGGCTCGGACGGCCCGATCAGTTCGACGAACGGCGCGAGCGCCTGCGCGGTCAGAGCGAACTTTCGAGCGGCGAAATTGTGGCCGCTGTAGTCGACCGCATATTTCGGCGAAAAGACGACGCGCGGCTTCACGGACGGATCAGCGCGCGGCGCGCGCACAGCAGGAGGGTCAGCGCCAGGCACCACACGCCCAGCCAGTCGCCGCGGCGCGCGTAGAACGAACGGCTCGGGAAGAAATCGCGGAGCGGAACGTCGGCGTCGAGGCGGCCGCGCCGGTTCAAGTCCAGCTGTGCTACGACCACGCCCCAGGGATCGATGACCGCGGAGATTCCCGTGTTGCCGGAGCGGATCACGGGGATGCGGTTCTCGACGGCGCGGAACACGTTGGCCTCGAAGTGCTGGTACGGGCCCCACGTGTCCTTGTACCAGCCGTCGTTGGTCACGTTGATCAAGAGACGCGCGCCGCGCGCGGCGTCGCGGCGCGCCCAGCGCGGAAACATCGCCTCGTAGCAGATCGTGATCGCGGTGGGACCGAACGGAGTGTCGAACAGGGCCTGCTCCGGATCGCCGCCGCGCAGGTCGCCCATCTCGTCGAGCACCTGCAGCCAATGCTCGATGACGAAGCGCGGCACGAGAGAGCGAAAGGGCACGTACTCGCCGAAGGGCACGAGTTCGCGCTTGAAGTAGATCGCGCCGACGCTTCCGTCGGGACGCGCAAGCTGAACCGCGTTCGCCGGAGCGCCGCCCTTCTCGGAGGGCGCCGCGACGATGCCGACCACATGAAGAGCGCCCTCGCGCTTCGCCCACTGCGCGGCCACCGGGGCCGCCTCGCCGCGCGGCTGGAAAAACGGAATCGCGGTCTCCGGCCACACGACGAGCGCCGGCGCTTTGTCGTGCGGGCGCGCGAGCAGCTCATTGAAGCCGCCCAAAATTTCGTCGACGGCGTTCCCGTCCCACTTGCGGTACTGGTCGATCGCGGGCTGGAGAATCTCGACGCGCGCCGTGGGTCCCATGTCCGTCGGACGCTGCATCAAGACCACGGCTCCCCAGACCCACAGCGCTCCGCCGATTCCCAGGCCGAGCGCCAGCGGCGCCACCGCGGGACCGGCTTTCTTCTCGCGCGCGTCGATCCAAGCCTCGGCAAGAGCCGCGTTGACGAGCACGAGCACGAAGCCGAGCAAGTAAGGCCCGCCGAACGAACCCGCCTGAATCAGCGCGAGGTTATTCCACTGCGTGTAGGCGAGCGTGTCGACGGAAAGGCGCGGCGTCCAGCGTCCGCACGCCGCCGCGAGCGCGGTCCAGACGAGCGCCCACGTCCACGGTCTCAAGATGCGCGAGCCCGTCTGCGTGAGCCAGCGCCCGACGAACGCGAGCAGCGCCCAGTTGACCGCGAGCGCCGCCGCGAGCGCCGCGAGCGCCAGCGCGGCGACCGGCGCCGGGATCTGCGCGAAGCGGCACGTCGCGTAGATCCAATGCAGGACGACCGCGTGATAGGCGAAGCCCGCCCAGAAGCCCGCGTTCGCCGCGCCGCGCTTGGTGTCGGCTTCATTCGCCGCCAGGAACAGCGGGGCCAGCCCGATCCAGCCGAACGGCCAGAAGCCCGCGCGCGGCAACGCCAGCGCGGTCAGCGCCGCGCCGGCGACAGCGGCGATCAGACGGGCGCGTCCGCCCCGTGGCATTTCTTGTACTTCTTGCCGGAGTTGCAGTAGCAGGGATCGTTGCGGCCGATCTTCTGAATGTCGCGCGGCGTCGCGTTGCCGCCGCCGTTCTGCAGCAGGCCGCGGCCCGCGGGCGCGCTCTTGGCCGGAGCCGACAGCCGCGGCTTGGCGGGCGCGCTCGCCTGCGCCGCGCCCGGATCGAGCATGCCGTCGGCGACCTCCCCGGCGGCAGGCGTCTCGGGCATCGGCGGAGGCGGCGGCGCCTTCGGGGCCTCGATCTTGAACAGGTACTCGACGGTCTGCTCGCGGATGCGGTCGATCATCGCGTCGAAGAGGATGTGCGATTCCTTCTGGTACTCGATCTTCGGGTCCTTCTGCGCGTAGCCGCGCAGGCCGATCGACTTCTTCAGATGCTCGAGGTCCGTCAGGTGGCCCTTCCAGGCCTTGTCGATCATCTGGAGAAGGATCATCTTCTCGATCTCGCGGAAATCGTAGCCGGAGAACTCCTCCGCGCGCTTCGCGTAAAGCTCGAGCGCGGCGGCGGTGATCTTTTCCTTGAGCTGCTTATCGGTCGAGCCCTTGAGGTCGGCCGGCGTGTAGACGAAGCCGTAGGTGCGCTCCAGGTAGGTGATCAAGGACAGGAAATCCCACTCGTCGGGATCTTCCTTGCCCTTGGTCGCCGCGTCCACCTCGGAGGCGACGTCCTCCTGGATCATCGCGTGGATCTGCGCGGTGACCGACGCGCCGAACAAGACGTTGTCGCGCAGCTTGTAGGCGACCTCGCGCTGCTTGTTCATCACGTTGTCGTAGTCGAGCAGCTGCTTGCGAATGTCGAAGTTGTGCGTCTCGACGCGCCGCTGGGCGTTTTCGATTTGATAGCTGACCAGAGAAGACTCGATGACCTCGCCCTCCTCCATGCCGAGCCGCTCCATGAGCGGCGCGATCTTGTCGGAGCCGAACAGGCGCATGAGCTCGTCGTCGAGGCCGAGATAAAACTGAGTGGAGCCCGGATCGCCCTGGCGCGCGCAACGGCCGCGCAACTGGTTGTCGATGCGGCGGCTCTCGTGGCGCTCGGTGCCGAGCACGTGCAGCCCGCCGATCGACTTCACGAGCTCGTACTCGGCCGGGTCCTGCGGATTGCCGCCGAGCAGGATGTCGGTGCCGCGGCCGGCCATGTTCGTCGCGATCGTGACCGCGCCCTTGCGGCCGGCCTGCGCGATGATCTGGGCCTCCATCTCGTGATACTTCGCGTTGAGGACCTGGTGCGGGATGCCCGCGCCGCGCAGCATCGCGGCGATCTTCTCCGACTTCTCGATCGAGCGCGTGCCGACGAGCACCGGACGTCCCTTCGCCCACAGCTCCTTGATCGCCTCGACGATCGCGTTGAACTTCTCGCGCTCGGATTTATAGACCTGGTCCGGCAGATCCTCGCGCGCGATCGTGCGGTTCGTCGGGATCTCGCGCACGTCCATGTTGTAGATCTCGAGGAACTCGTCTTCCTCGGTCATCGCGGTGCCGGTCATGCCCGAGCGCTTCTTGTAGATCTTGAAGAAGTTCTGGAACGTGATCGTCGCGAGCGTCTGGTTCTCCTCGCGCGGCGGCAGGTTCTCCTTCGCCTCGACGGCCTGATGCAGGCCGTCGGACCAGCGTCGTCCCGGCATCAGGCGGCCGGTGAACTCGTCGACGATGATGACCTCGGGCCCGTTCTCCGTGCCCTTGACCACGTACTCGACGTCGCGCTTGTAGAGGAAGTGCGCGCGCAGGGCCTGCGTGATGTGGTGCACCCACTCGCCTTCCAAGTCGTCGTAGAGGTTCGCGAGGCCCAGCAGCTTCTCGGACTTCTGGATGCCGTCTTCGGTGAGAACCGCGGTGTGGTTCTTCTCGTCGACGATCGCGTCCCAGCCCTTCTGCAGATCGGTGCCGTCGTACTTGGCCTGGATCTCGTCCTCTTCGGTGATGAGGCGGACCTTCAGGTGCGGGATCAGCTTATTGACGATCGCGTAGCGCTCGGTGGACTTCTCGGCGGCGCCCGAGATGATCAGCGGCGTGCGCGCCTCGTCGACCAGGATCGAGTCGACCTCGTCGATGATCGCGTAGTACAGCGGACGCAGCACGCGCTGGTCCTTGTGCGTGACCATGTTGTCGCGCAGATAATCGAAGCCGATCTCGTTGTTGGTGATGTAGGTGATGTCGCAGCGGTACGCGGCCTGGCGCTCGACGTTCGGGATGTCGTGCTGCACGCAGCCGACGGTGAGGCCCAGGAACTTGAACACCGGGCCCATCCACTCGGAGTCGCGCTTGGCCAAGTAGTCGTTGACCGTCACGACGTGCACGCCCTTGCCGACCAGCGCGTTCAAGTACGCGGGCGCGGTCGCGACGAGCGTTTTTCCTTCGCCGGTGCGCATCTCCGCGATGGAGCCGTTGTGCAGCGTCATGCCGCCCAAGAGCTGCACGTCGAAGTGGCGCAGGCCGATCGCGCGGCGCGCGGCCTCGCGGCAGAGCGCGAACGCCTCCGGCAAAATCTGATCGAGCGCCTCGGTCTCCGCCTTCTTGCGCTCTTCGCGGTGATCCTCGTCGTCCTCGCCGAACGGAATATCCTTGAACAGCTCCTGGACCTTCTTCTTCAGGGCCTCGGTGCGCAGGGGAAAATCGGCGTCCGCCAGAGCCTTGATCTCCGGCTCCAGCGCGTTCGTCTTGTCGAGCAGCGGCTTGTAGCGCTTCAGCGTGCGCTGGCTGGCCGTGCCGAAAATTAACTCGAAAGTCTTCTTGATCATGGAGAAAAACGGCCGCGGCGACGCGCCGCGGGCCTATCTTCTCAGTGTAGCAATTTCGATGGGCGCCGGTTTTGCGAGACGCCGCCGCGCGACCTCTCGGCAGCGATCCTGCGCCTGACGTTCGCGCCGACGGCATTTGCTATATTCGAAAAGTGGGTTGGACGCCTCTATTTCCCAAATCACGACGCAAAGAACTCGACGGCTCGCTACGTCGATTCGTGGCCCGGCTGATCAAAGAGATTCCCACGGTCCAGACGAATCTTTCGATCGAAAACGGTCTCGGGGCTTACGCTCTTTTCTTTCGCGGGCTGAATCTCTACCGTCCGCATAAAAACGTCGCCCGGCTGGCCCAGGCTTGCCTGAATCAAACGCTCTGGCTCCCCAGTCCTCCGGGCGGGTCGATCTATCAGGGTTATACCGGGACCTTGTGGCTCCAGCGCCTGCTCGGGATGCGAAATCCGCGGCGGCGTGAAGAGCCCGCACAACGGGCGGATCTCCGCCGCTGGCTCGCCGCCGAGAAGGAATGCGATCTGATCCGAGGATTGACCGGGCTCGGCGTCGCGCTGCTCGCCGATCCGCGGGCCGCCGCCCTCGAGCCTGCGCTCGTCCGGCGCCTGCTTGATTTAATTCATGTGGACGAGAACGGCGATTCGTTCTGGCCGATCGTCGAGAGAAAGGGCGAACGCGTACCGCCCGGCGCGCGCAAGGTCGCCGATTTAGGACTGGCACACGGTCTTCCCGGAACGATCACGTATTTTGCATACCTGCAGAAACGTCGGCCGGGGCTTCTTTCGACCGCGCAGAAAAAGCGAGTCGGCGACGTGGTCGACTTCCTCTTGAAGCTGGACGCGGGCCGCAGCCGCGACGGCTTCGGCTATTTTTCGGACGATCCTCCCGGCGTCAAAGTCCGCTCCGCGTGGTGCTACGGCGACCCCGGGGTCGGATTTTCCTTGATTCAAGCCGGAACGGCTTTTCAGAAAATTCACTGGCTCGAGGCGGGCCTGCGGATCGCCCGCCGGGGACTGGCGCGCGGTTTCCGCGCCTCACAGATCATCAGCGCGTATCCCTGCCACGGCTCGATCGGACTCGCGCATCTGTCGGCGCGTCTTTACCAGCAGACCGGCGACGGGTTCTTCGCCGAACAAGCGGAGCGCTGGTACGATCGCTCGGTCCCTCTGTACCGCGACCGCGATCCGGCGGCCTATGGAGCGCCCGGCCTCCTCTGGCACCCCCTCGGTTATTTTCACTGCGCCGTCGCGGCCTGCCTGCCCGAAAGCCCCGACTGGGACAGCATGCTGCTGATGTCTCCGCCGGGGTGGAAATCCTCTTGAAGTATAAGCATTACGGTTTTTTCCATTTGCGGACGCCGGCGCTCCCCGCCTCCTGGGTGGAAGCCGCGTTCGCGGCCGAAGACCCCGGCCGGCTCATCGACTCGGCGCTGAACGACGATCTGATTCGCGCGATCCTCTGGGCCACGGCTCCGAAACTGATGGAACTCCGCACGAAGCCGGGCGCCCGGCGACCCGAAGTCGACCTGGCTCTGACGCGCTATTTGATCCGCGCCGCCTCAAGGTGCACGCCCACCGGCCTGCTCTCCGGAGGCTCCATCGGCAAGATCGCCGACAAAGCCAACCTCTCCGTCGCGGCTTCAAGGACGATGGCTGCGGATCTCGACGGCGTCGCGCAGGACGAGATACTCAGTAAACGGCCCGAACTCACCGAGCCTAAGCGCGTCGGCTTGAATCCGGGTCTTCAATTCGTCGGCGACATCGCTTCGTTTCCGCGGCCGCAGGGAGGTTGGGGCGGCGTGACGTTGTCCGGAAGGGTGGCGCGGTTTCTGCGGCCTCTCGCCGGGGATATTTTTTCGGCGCGCGCGCTGGGCCGCGACGCCGCGCGCCGCTTCGGCGGGACTCCGGCGCAGGGCCGCCGCTTCGTGGCCTCCATGCTCCAAGCGGGCATCTTGGTCTCCGCCGACGAGCCTCCCACGGTGACCCCGAAGACGGGCGTGCTTGCCCGGAGAATCCCCGAGCGCGGCCGGGAACCGTACGTCTCTCGGCTGAAGTCGATTCATTTAAAGGAACCCGCGCGCGCCGCCGACGAGGTCGAGAGCGTCATGCGCTGGTTCTCCGAGGAACTGCCTTCGATACGGCGTCCGGTGCATTTCGAGCTGATGAAAAAGACGGACTCGTTCGCGTTATCGGAGAAGCAGCTCGAGGAGCTTGCCGGCGGAGCCGCGGCGCTCGACCTCCTTTTTCTAGACCACTTCAGGCAGGTCGACGACCACGGCGCCTTCGTGCGGCGCACGCTCGAAATGAATCAGGCCTTGGGCCAGACTTATGTGCCCCTCAAAGACGCGATCGGGCCGCTGACCGGCCTCGACACCCTCTCGCTGAAAACCGAACGGCGGCGGGACGCGGCTCTGATCGATTTCCTGCATAAAATCCGCGGCTCTTTCTCGGGCTCTGAAGGCCGCTGGCTCTATCGAATCTCGCGGCACGAGACGCAGGAGCTGCTCGACAAGCGCGCCGGCGCCGCGAAAAGGACGGGCTCCGGCGCTCGGACCATGGCCGCGCTGGTCCAGCTCGTGCGCTGCGACGGGCAGGACCTACTCTGGCTTAAGGGCACGGTCGGCGGCACGGCGCTGTCCTGGATTTCTCGCTTCTCCTATTTCGACCCAGCGCTGAAACCTCTGCTCGAGAAAATCGCCGCGAACGAGCAGCGGCTCCTGGGCGACTGCGCCGACATCGCCGTCGCCTTCCCCGGACCAATGCAGAACGTCATGCGCCGGCCGCCGTTTTTCTCGCGCCGCATCTTCTGCAACGAACCCGTCTCCGGAGGCGGCCGCGATTCGACGCGCCTTGCGCTCGACGACCTTCTGCTCTGCGCGCATATCGATCGCCTCGTCGTTTACTCCCGGTCGCTCGGCAAACCGATTCGCCCGGTGCTGGCCTCGGCTCTCGACGCGGAACGAACCGACAGCGCGGCGCTCAAACTCTTGCTGCAAGCGGGCATGCAGGACTATGTTCCGAGGCTGAACTGGTCCTGGTCCGAAGTCAGGTCTCATCACTATCCGCGGGTTCAATACGGGAACGTGATTCTCGTCCCGGAGCAGTGGCGGATTCCGGCCGCGCAGCTGCGCAAGGAGCTCGGGGCCGCGGATTCGGATCACCCGCGCGTTTACGCGCGTCTGCGCGAGCGCTGGCAGCTGCCGGGAGACGTCTGCATCTTCGAGGGCGACCGGCACCTCCCTCTGCGCCTCGACTCCGCGATGGGCCTTCGGCTCCTGCGCGATCGGCTCGGCGCCGGCGACGAGGTTTGCTTCATCGAGCGCTTCGCCGAGTCGGCGGTCCGCCTGAACGGCGCCGAGCACGCCGCGGAGGCGTTGATCCCGCTCTATGCCGAGGGCCCGCGCGCGCCCGCGGAGAAGCTGCCGGCGCGTCCCGTTCCTTTCGAGGATGCCGCCCGCAGCTTCCCGCCCGGTTCGGAGTGCGCCTATTTCACGCTTTACAGCAATCTCGCGGCGCAGGACGAGATTCTCCTGATGCTGGCCGCGCGTCTCCCCGCTCTGAAGAGGCGCCTCGGCCTGCGGAGATGGTTCTACGTGCGTTATGATTTTCCGCGCAATCATCTGCGCCTGAGATTCTTCCTCTCGGGCCCGGCCTCGCGGCGTTTTCGCTCCGTCGCGACGCTGGCGACGCTTTTCGAGTCCTGGCGGCGGCTCAAGCTCGTCACGACGGTGAGCGTCGAGACCTACAACCGCGAGATCGAAGTCTACGGCGGGGTCCGAGGCGTCGAGTTGTTCGAGGCGGTCTCCGAGATCGACTCCGATTGGACGACCGAGTTCCTGCGGACGTTCGACGAGCGCCGGGGAAAAGAGCCCCCCTCCCTGCGCGACTGGGGCTCGATCGCGCAAATGGAATTCGCCTTCATCAAGACCTGGACCTGGCTCCGCGTGCTGGGCCTGGACCCCGCCGAGACCCGGGAATTCCTCGCGGGACAAGGTCCGTCGCGGGGTCTCGCGTCGGACGACTCCGCCGACACCCGGGCCGTCTCGGAAGCGTACCGCGCGACGCTTCCGGATTGGATCTCACTGCTGACCGGGCGGCCTGAAGATCTGAAGTCCCCGCGCTGGGCTTGGCACCTGGAGCGCGCCAAGGTCCACCAGCCCCGGCTGTCTGCCGTTTACGCGCGCTGGCGGGATTCGAGCGCCCGCGGCGAGATCGCCGTCGACAGATTCCAATTGCTGCGGCGGGCCGTCCACATGGGCTTCAACCGGCTTTCGCTGCGCCTCAACGCGCCGCGCGAGCGCGAATTCTACGGCTGGCTCCTCAAGGCCTCGCTTTCAGCTCAGAAGCGGCGCGAACTCGGAAGTGCCGGTCGTAGATGAATGTCGCCGGGCGCCGGCCGATTCCGCGCGGAACGACGGCGGACCGCCGCGCGCCGCTTTTTATCCGCGCGTAGGCTTTGCGGAAACCGTCGAGCAGAAGTTCTCGCCGCCGCCGAGGGGGACACTTCTCCGACTCTCTCAGTAGGTTCGGATCCAATTTGACGACGTTGCCGCCGCGCACGTCGCGAAACCCGCCCCAGTCCGAGAGGATCAGCGGCCAGCCCTCCTGCTGCGCCTGCGCGACGGAGACGCCGAAGTCCTCGCCGACGAAGGTCGAGAGATTGAGCAGGACTCCGGGCGAGATTTTTTTGATCCAATCGACGCCGAGGTCGCACAGCACCCGCGGCTTGCGTTTCCAGCGATGTCGCGCGAGCTCGCGTTGGACGAGGCCCGGAATCAAACTCGGGCCGCAGATCTGAAATTCACCGCCGCCGGACTCCTCCTGCAGCGCCGCGGCCAGCGCGCAGGCCGCCCCGAACTGTTTGCCGCGCCCGTCGGTCCGTCCGGAAAACACGAGACGGAGCCCCTGTTCCGGCGGCGGAAACGGCGTGGATGGACGCCGCGGCGGAAAAAGCCCTGCGCGCGGCAGAATTGCGACGAGCCGCGCAGGAAGACCCGTCTCCTCCTGGAGCAGCCCTCGCGCATAACGGCTGAGGACCCAAAGCCGGAATTGAAGGCCGCTCGGCCAGAGATGCTCCTGCCGAAGGCATGCGCCCCCATCCGAGAAAAGCACGACATCGACGACCCGGCGGTCGGGAATGATATAGTCGCTGATGTTGGACAAAATCGCGACCTCGGCGCCGAATCTCGACTGGAAGTAGTCGCGGAGCGCGCGGTCCAAAACGGGAAAGCTCGCCCACGTCATGAAAGTCTCGGGACGCAGCATGGTGCGGATATTCAAGTCGCGCACCTGCCGCACCGTCAGACGCTCGCCCTTCGAACGGCTCGGCCTCATCAAAGATATCATCGATGAAAATATCTCGCCCGCGCCGCCTGCCGCCGCCGCAGCGCACGGACTCTCACCAGTCGCGCCATTACTTCGGTCGATTCATAATTTGGAACGCAAGAGGAGCCCGCGACCGCTTCATCGAATTGACCGGCGCCGGGGCCACGCTCTGGGCGTTGATCGACGGCCGCCGCAGCCGAAGCAGGATCGCGGATATCCTTAAAAAAACTTTCGGCCCCGCGCTGGACGATGCCTGGATCGAACTGCAGTTCCGCACGCTACACCGACTAAGGCTGCTGCGGCGCGGCGCCTTTCTGCCGCGAATTCGCGCCCAGGACAGCCGACGCTGCCAACATTAGCAGCAGGCGACTCCGATAGTTCCGGAACCGTGACCCGAAGAGCATAAGGACGGACAGGTGCCGGTGATGGTTCCGTAGGTCCCCGTCGTGAGCCCATAAACATCGACGTTTTTATCCGTGAACAGATCGTCGAACGCTTTCACTTTGATTTCACCCCAGAAATCCTTGGAAGCGGCTTTCTTCCTCGACTTGGCGGGCTTCCGAGCTTTCTTCGGCTTCTTCATTATTTATTCTCAGCGCTTTATGTGCGTTTTATACACGCATATTTCTTTAGTTTACCTCAGCCTCCCGCCGAAAGCAAGGGCCCTCGCGCTATTTCCAGCGCGTCTCGGTCTTCTGCGTGGCGCGCGGCCCTGACGGCCTGAACGCTGGCAATTATTGAAGCCGCATCGATAAAATCTTGTCGCCCGGCTCCAACCGATCGACGACATCCATGCCGGAGATTGCTTTCCCGAAGGCTGTGTAGCCCCCGTCGAAGTGCGGAGTCGGAACCAGGCTGATGAAGAGGCGACAGCCGCCGGTGTCCTTGCCGACCTTGGGCATGCCGACGGTGCCGCGATCGAACGGGAGTCGGTTGATTTCGTCGGCGAGGCGCCAGCGAGACGAATGCTGAAGACGCCGCGCTCGGTCGACACGCGCACGGACGCCGCGGCCGCATGAACGCTCACGCGCGGATTATATATCATGAGGTCGTGAGACGGATCGCTCTGCCGCTCCTGCTCGCCGCCGCCGGTTCCGCCTGCGTCAGCGTCGAGGCGCCGCCGGATCCGGTGGGCATCTATCATCCCGGCCAGCGCCTGGTCGTGTTCGTCTACCAAGCGCCCGGACCGTGGATCGTGTCCGACACGGACTCGAAGCTGGAGGCCGCCGCGCAGATCACGCCGCTCGGCTTCGCGATGGCGGCATTGCAGAGCAATCACACCTTGGCCGTCTCCAAGGCGATCGAGCAATATCTCCCCCGCCCGCGCTACGACGAAGAATTCCAAAACGCGCTGCTCGCGGAGCTCAGCCTGCACATGTCCTCCGCGCCCCTGCAGACCGGACTGGAGGCCGGCATCACCCCGGAACAGATCCAGCGCTGGAACCGCGCGAAGGATCAGCTCGACTGGCGCGCGGCCTACTTCGTCTCCGACCCGTCGCTCCCTCCGCCGCGGGACTACTCGCGCGCGTACGGCTTCGACGACGCGCTCGTGCTCGACGTCAACTTGAACTACGGCACGACCGCGACCGACGACGGCAAGCTGCAGCCCGACATGGCCGCGTCGTGGCGCGTGTACCGCGGACTCAACGGGCGCGAGGTCTGGGAGCACGCCGACGAGATGGTCGACCAGACTTCGAGCTCGACCTTGGTCGACATCCAATCGAATCCGACCGACCTCCCCGCGCGCCTCGAACTGCTCGCACCCAAGCTCGGCCAAGCGGTCGGTCACGAGTTCGCGCGCGCGTTCGGCCTGCTCGCGTCCACGGCGCCCGTGCATCCGAGCCTCTTGCCCGAGACTTCGTCCGGCGCGGTGGCGGGCGCTCCTTCCGCAGCGCCCGCCGCGTCCGCCGCCGCCGCCGCGGCTCTGGCTAAAACTTTGGCCAGCCCTCCGTCCGGCCCGATGAACAACGGCCTGCTCCCGCTCGACGTCCTGCTGAAGCTCGCCTCGCAGCCGGCCGACGCCGCCGCGGCGGCTCCCGCGATGTCCACCGCCACCGCGCCGTCCCCGGCGACCGCGCCTCCCGCCCCGACTCCATGAGCCGGGCCGCGCGCGCCCTCGGCGCGCTGATGATCGGCGCTTTCGCCGCGCGCGCCGGACTCATGGCCTGGCGCGCCTCCGCGACGTACGACGAGCCCTATTATCTCGCGCTCGGCTATTTCACGCTCGCCCAAAACGACTACAAGCTGCGCTTCAACCAGTCCCTGCTGCCCGCGAAGCTGCACGCGCTGCCGCTGCTCCCGCTGTCCCTGACCCCGCCGGAATTCATCCGCCTGGATGCCGCCGCGCCGGAGGTGCTGCTGCGCGTCACGCGCATGACTTCGGTCCTCCTCGGCGTCCTGCTCGCCTGGCTCGTCTGGGCGTCCGCGTCCGCGCTCGGCGGGGAAGCCGCGGGCCTGATCGCGCTCTTCCTGACGACTCTGGATCCGAACATGCTCGCGCACGCCGCCCTGGCGACGAACGACATGCCTGTGACCGCCTTCGCGTTCGCCTCGGCCTGGACGCTCGTGCGCTATCTGCAGAAGAGCACGTCCGCGCGCGCCGCCGTTTGGGGAGCCGCGACCGCGGCCGCCCTGCTCAGCAAATACAGCGCGCTGTTCCTCGGACCCGCCGCGCTCCTCCTCATCGCCCTCGACGGCGCGCGGCGCCCGCGCTGGTGGCGCTCGCGCGGCCCGCACGCGGCGGCCGCCGCGGCCGCGGCCGTCGCCGCGTTCCTCGTCGTCTACGGTCCCGCGCACCTCGGCGAGTATTGGGAAGGCCTGCGCCGCAACAACGTCGTCATGCTCACGGGCTACAAGACGTTCTTCGCGGGGCGGACGTCGGTTCGGGGCTTTTGGTACTACTTCTTCGGCGCGATCGCGCTGAAGACGCCCGTGCCCGTCCTGATCCTCGCCGTACCCGCACTGGCGGCCGGATTCTTCCGGCGTGAGATGCGCTGGCTCTCGATCCACGTCGCGATCCTGCTCATCGCGTCCGCGTTCGTGCCGCTGCAGCTGGGCCTGCGCTACGTACTGCCCGTGTACCCGTTCTTGTTCGTGCTCGCCGCGCTCCTCGCGGTCCGCTTGAAGCCCGCCGCCGTCCCCGCGGCCCTGCTCGCCGCCGCCGTCTTCGCCTCCGTCGCCGCGGCGCCCGATTACCTCACCTACTTCAACGAGCTCGCCGGCGGTCCGAACCAGGGCTGGCGCTGGCTCGCCGACTGCAATTACGATTGGGGCCAGGACCTCGGGAATCTGCGCGACTACGTGCAGCGGGAGAACGTCGACGCGGTCGTCCTCTCTTATTTCGGCACGGCGACGGAGGGAGGAATCGGCTTCCCGTTTCAGGATTTCTATTCGAACGGGTTCCCCTATCCCGTCGCGCGGGTGAACGCCGACGCGCCGCGCCGCGAGATCCTCGCCGTCAGCGCGACGAACCTGCAGACCGCCGACTCGACCGACCTCGGCGGGCCGCCGCTGGAGTGGCTGAAATCCCGCGCGCCGTGCGCGCGCGTCGGACGCACGATCTTCGTCTACGACGCGTCGAGCGACGCGCGTCTGCACGAATGGCTCGCGAACGAGTATTTGATCGGCGGCCGCTGGCCGCAGGGGCGCCGCGAGGTCCGCCGCGCGCTGAGCCTGGCGCCCGCGTCGCCTTGGGCGACGCTCCTCTCCGCGCTCAGCGCGAAGACGCCGGCGGAAAGCGCCGCGCTGTTCGCGCGCGCCGCGCGCCTGGACTGCGCGCACGCCGTGCCCTGGAGCGAGGCTCTCGCGACGCCGAAAGCGCGCGCCTGGTACGCGGCCTGCCTGCGCGCGCTGAGCGTCGAGCTCGGCCGCCGCGGGCGGCGCGACCTCGCCGACGCCGCCGACGGACTCCTGCGTCGCCCCGAGTTCGCCGCGCGCTGAACGAACGGCGGTTAGACACAGAGACACGGAGAACGAACGGAAGAGAACGGCGTTAAACCACAAAGACACGAAGAACGCAGAGAAGGTTAACCGCAAAAATTTTCTCCGTTCGTTCTCGGTGTCTCCGTGTTTTCTTCATTCTTCGCGTCTTTGTGGTTTATCTTTTCCGCATCCGAAGCCTCTGCGCGTCATTTGGTAGAATTCCCGCCGTGAAGATCGTGTCCGTCGCCGTCGCGGGACTGGGGACCGTCGGCCGGGAGACCGTGCGCCTCCTGCGCGAGCGCCGCGCGGAGCTGCGCGAGCGGCTCGGCGCGGAGCTGGTCCTGATCGCGGTCGCCGACCGCGACGCCGCGCGCGAGGCGCGCGGACTGGGCCTGCCCGCGTCGGTCGCGCGCTTCACCGATCCCCTCGCGATGGCGCGCAAGGCCCCCGCGGATCTGAGCGTCGAGCTCCTCGGCGGCTACGACGCTCCGCGCGCGTTCGCGCGCGCCGTTCTCGGCCGCGGCGGCGCGCTCGTGACCGCGAACAAGCGCCTGCTCGCGCACGACTGGCCCGAGCTCGCGCGCGCCGCCGCGAAGTCCGGCGCGCGCCTCGCCTTCGAGGGCGCCGTCGCCGGCGGCGTGCCGGTCCTGCGCGCGCTCGAGCTCTCATTCGCGGGGGACCGCGTGCTCGGCCTCGACGGGATCTTGAACGGGACCACGAACTACATCCTCACGCGCTGCGAGGAAGGACTCTCCGCCGAGGACGCGCTCAAGGAAGCCCAGAAGCTCGGCTTCGCGGAGAAGGATCCGACCCTCGACGTGTCCGGTCAGGACGCCGCGCAGAAGCTCTCCGTGCTCGCGGGCCTCATCACCGGCGGCTGGCTGAGGCCCGGCTCCTTCCCCGTGCACGGCATCGAGGCCGTCTCCCTGCGCGACGTCGCCTACGCGCGCGAGCGGCTGGGCTGCGCGGTGCGCCTCGTCGCCTCGCTGCGCTTTTCCGGCACGCCGCGCGCGCCGCGCGCGGAGGCCGGCGTGTTCCCGACGCTCGTCCCTCTCGGGCATCCGCTCGCCGCGGTGCGCCGCCAATACAACGCGCTCTTCGTCCACGCGCAGTCCGCGGGCGACCTCATGTTCTACGGCCGCGGCGCGGGCGCCGGGCCGACCGCGTCGGCGGTGCTCGCGGACGTGTTCGTGACCGCGCGCGAGCTGCTCGGCGCGCTCCCCTCGCCGCGCCCCGGTCCCCGCGCGCTGGCGCTCGCCTCCCCCGACGAGGCCGCGTCCGGGTTTTATTTGCGCCTGGAAGTGCGCGACCGGCCCGGCGCGCTCGCGCGCATCGCCGGCGCGCTCGGCCGCGAGCGCGTGTCCATCGCCGCGATTCACCAGGACCGCGCGTCCGGAGCGGCCGCGGTGCCGGTCATGATCACCACGCACCCGGCGAAGCTGGGTTCCTTCAACAAAGCCCGCCGCCGTATTCTCGCGCTCGGCGACGTCGCCAAGCGCCACTGCGCGATGAGGACTCTCTCATGAAATTGGGTTTGATCGAGCGCTGGCGCGCGCGCCTGCCGGTGACGGCGAAGACGCCGATCGTGAGTCTCGGCGAGGGCGGCACGCCGCTCCTGCGCGCCGACCGCGTGGCGAAGGCCGCGCGGCTGGAGCCGGGCTCCGTCTATCTGAAGCTCGAGGGCATGAACCCGACCGGCTCCTTCAAGGACCGCGGGATGACCTTGGCGGTCACGAAAGCGCTGGAGTCGGGCGCGACGGGCGTGCTGTGCGCGTCGACGGGCAACACGTCCGCGTCCGCCGCGGCCTACGCGGCGCGGGCGGGCCTGCGCTGCGTCGTGTTCCTCCCGAAAGGCAAGGTCGCGGCCGGCAAGCTCGCGCAGGCGGTGATGCACGGCGCCGAGATCGTCGAGGTCTCCGGGAACTTCGATCAGGCGCTCGCGCTCGCGAACCGCGCGGCGTCGTCCGCGGGCTTCGCGCTCGTCAACTCCTCGAATCCGTTCCGCATCGAGGGCCAGAAGACCGGCGCGTTCGAGATCGTCGAGCAGCTCGGGCGCGCGCCCGACCAGCACTTCATGCCCGTCGGCAACGCGGGCAACATCACCGCGTACTGGAAGGGCTACCGCGAGCTCGGCCATGCGCCGCGCATGTTCGGCTGGCAGGCCGCCGGAGCGGCGCCGCTCGTCCTCGGCCGACCGGTGAAGAACCCGCAGACGCTCGCGACCGCGATCCGCATCGGCAACCCCGTGTCTTGGAAGACGGCGATCGACGCGCGCGACGAGTCCGGCGGCGCAATCGACAAGGTCACCGACGCGGAGATCCTGTCCGCTTACCGCTTCCTGGCGCGCGAGGAGGGCGTGTTCTGCGAGCCGTGCTCCGCGGCGCCCGTCGCCGGCCTGTTCAAGCTCGCGAAGGCGAAGCGCGCGCCCGCCGGAGTCACCGTCTGCGTGCTGACCGGCCACGGCCTCAAGGACCCGGAGATCACCGCGCGCTTCAAGCCGAAGCTGCGCCGCGTGAAAGCCGGAGGCGCGATCGCGCTGTGAGCAAGGTCCTCGCGCGCGTCTCGGTCTCCGTGCCCGCGTCCACGAGCAACCTGGGCCCGGGCTTCGACTGCCTCGGCTTGGCGCTCGGCCTGCGCAACGAGTTGTCGCTCGAACTGCGCGACGAGAAAGGCCCCGCCGTCGTCGAGGTGCGCGGCGAAGGAGAGAAATCCTTGCCGCGCGGCGAGACGAACCTCATCGTGCAGGCCGCGCGCCTGGTCCTGCCGCGCCGGTCGCCGGGCCGCCTCTACTTCCGCGCGCTGAACCGCGTCCCGCTCGCGCGCGGGCTCGGCTCCTCGGCGGCGGCGGCGGTCGCGGGGCTGTGGGCGGCGGCGCACCTGTTCGGGACCTTGCGCCGCTCCGAGGACGAGCTCGAAAAACTGGCCGTCTCGCTGGAGGGACACCCGGACAACGTGGCGCCCTGCGTGCACGGCGGTCTCACCGCGAGTCTCGCCGGCCTCGGCGCCCAGCGGCTGAATCTGCACCCGTCGCTTCGGGCCGTCGTCTGCGTGCCCGCCTTCGAGTTGGAGACGAAGAGGGCGCGCGCGGTCCTGCCGAAATCGGTTCCGCTCGCCGACGCGGTGTTCAACGCGTCGCGCGCGATCCTGCTCGGCCGCGCCTTGGAGACGGGGCGCACCTCGCACCTCGCCGAGCTCATGGCCGACCGCCTGCACCAGCCCTACCGCGCGCGGCTCGTCCCGGGCCTCGCCGACGCGCTCGCCTCCGCCGTGAAGGCGGGGGCGGCCGGCGCGGCGCTCTCGGGCTCCGGCCCCAGCGTATTCGCGTTCGTCGAGGCCGGCGTCGGAGCGCGCGTGGGCGCCGCGATGGTCCGCGCGTTCGCGCGGCGGCGCGTGAAGGCGAAGGCGCTGGCGCTCGAGATCGACCGCCAGGGCGTGCGCATCGAGTCCTGATGCGCATCACGGTCATGAAGTTCGGCGGCACGTCCGTCGCCGATCCCGAGAAGATACAGCGCGCCGCCGAGCGCGCGATCGCGGAGCGCCGCAAGGGCTACGCGGTCGTCGTCGTGGTCTCCGCGCCGGGCGAGATGACCGACGAGCTGATCGCCTTGGCCGAGCGCATCACGCCGACGCCGGACGAGCGCGAGCTCGACCAATTGGTCACGACGGGCGAGCAGGTCGGCATTTCTCTGTTCGCGCTCGCCTGCAAAGCGCGCGGCGCGGACGCGGTCTCTCTGACCGGGCCTCAGGCCGGCATCGACGCGGTCGGCGCGGCGGGACGCGCCCAAATTCGCCGCATTCGCACGCGCAATATCTTGAAGCATCTCAAGGAAGGCCGCATCGTCGCGGTCGCGGGCTTCCAAGGCCTCGCGCCGAACGGCGACACCGCCACCCTCGGCCGCGGCGGCTCGGACCTGACCGCGGTCGCGCTCGCCTCCGCGCTGAAGACCGGGCGCTGCGAGATTTTTTCCGACGTGAAGGGCGTCTACACGGCCGACCCGCGCATCGTGCACGACGCGCGCAAGCTGAAGAAAATATCCTTCGAAGAGATGCTCGAGCTCGCCGGCGCCGGCGCGCAGGTCATGCAGGCTCGTTCCATGGAAGTCGCCGAGCGCTTCGGCGTGGAGCTGCACGTGCGCTCCGCGTTCCACAATCTGACGGGCACGTGGGTCGTCGCCCAGGAGAAATCCATGCTGGAGAAAGCCTTCGTCTCAAGCCTCGCGCTCGACAAGAGCGAGGTGCGCCTGACCGTGGTCGGCGTGCCCGACCAGCCCGGCGTGGCCGCGAGCGTGCTCTCGGCGCTCGCGGCCGACGGCATCCCGGTCGACATGATCATACAGTCCGCCGCGAGCCAGTCCGGCGTCAACGACATGTCGTTCATGACGCCGAAGGCGTTCGCGGCGAAGGCCAAGAAATCTCTCGAGGCCGCGGCGCGCAGGCTCCGCGCCGAGCGCGTGGACTTGAACGAGGAGGTCGCGAAGGTCTCCGCCGTCGGCACGGGTTTTCGCCACAGCCCGCGCATCGCGGCGACGATGTTCGAGGCGCTCGCGAAGTCCAAGATCAACATCCACATGATCTCGGCCTCCGACCTGCGCGTGTCCTGCGTGGTCGACTTGAAGGACGGCGAGTCCGCCCTGCGCGCGATTCATAAGGCCTACGGTCTCTCCCGGGGGAGGAAGTAATATGTCCGTCTTCGTCGCCATCGACTTCGAGACCGCGGACGAAGGCCAGGACTCGGCCTGCGCGGTCGGCCTCGTGCGCGTCGAGAACGGCGTCGTCGCGAAGACCGCCGTCCAGCTGATCCGCCCGCCGCGCATCGACATGGGCGATCTGTTCTCCCCGCCGGCGGAGGAGTTCATGTTCACGCGCATCCACGGCATCAAGCCCGCGGACGTGGCCGGTCAGCCGACGTTCGGCGAGGCCTGGCCGAACCTGGCGAAGCTGCTCGACGGGGCGCACTTCCTCGCCGCGCACAACGCGCCCTTCGACTCCGGAGTGCTCGCCGCCTGCTGCGCGGCGGCGAAGCTGCCCAAGCCCGCGCACCGCTTCGTCGACACCGTGCGCCTCGCGCGCGACACGTGGAAAATTTATCCGACGAAGCTGCCCAACGTCTGCCAGCACCTGAAGATCGAGCTCAATCATCACGAGGCGCTCTCCGACGCGCTCGCCTGCGCGAAGATCGTGATCGCCGCCCAAAAACAGGGCGTGAAGCTCTAGTCCGCTCCGTTCACTTCCGCACCGGTCATAATTATCATTCCGGTCGGCGGGGACTCCCGCCGGGAGAAGAACAGACCAAGGCGAAGAAGATGGAGCCGCTCGTGATCGCGAGCAAGGCGAACGGCCGCAAGACGGTCCGCGCCCACGACTTCGCGGCCGGGTAGACGCGCTTCCCCGCCGTCCGGGGAAAACGCGGCGCCCGGGGCTTTTATCGCCCCGGGCGCCTTGTCTTCGGTGGGACCGAGAGTCAGTGCTTCTTCTTGGCTTTGGCCTTGCGCGCGGCGGCGTCCTGGCGCGCGCGGCGCAGGCTGTCGGCGAGGACGTGGGCCGTGTCGTGGACCCAGCGGTTCTCCAAGACGTGCTTCGGGTCGCAGATGACCCGGGCCGACAACGCGAGCTTCATGTCTCCAGTTTAGCCCCGCGCGCGGCGAAATGCATTACAAGCCTGTTACGAAACGGCGAAGTCCGAATCTCCAATAATGACAACGCGCGGTTGACGAACCCTCCCGCGCCTGTTATAAAGGTGCTCTATGCTGAAGAACCAGACGATCGCGGTGGTCGGCGCCGGGCACATGGCGGGAGCGATGATCGGCGGCATGATCCGCTCCAAGCTCGTCCCCGGCAAGGCGATCATCGCGACGCGCCGCTCGGCGGACGCGCTCGCCGAGCTGCAGAAGAAGTGGGGCGTGCGCACCTCGACGGATAACCGGAAGGCCGTGGCGGAAGCCGACATCGTGATCCTCGCGGTCAAGCCGCAGATGGCGAAGAAGACGATGGAGGACCTGGCCGGCGTCGTGCGCAAGGATCAGCTCGTGATCTCCGTCATGGCCGGCATCACCACGGCCGCCATCAATAAGTCCCTGCGCGCGGACTGCGCCGTGGTGCGCGCGATGCCCAACACGCCGTGCCTCGTCGACGCGGGCGCCACCGCGATCGCCGCGGGCGCGCACGCGGGCGAGAAGGACCTCGCGCGCGCCGAGGCGGTTTTCAAGTCCGTCGGCCTCGTCGTCACCTTGCCCGAATCCGCGCTGGACGCGGTGACCGGTCTCTCCGGCTCCGGTCCCGTCTACATCTACATGGTCATCGAAGCGATGATCGACGGCGGCGTGAAGATGGGCATCCCGCGCGCGGTCGCGGCCAAGCTCGCCGCGCAGACCGTCTTCGGCGCGGCCAAGCTCGTCATCGAGACCGGCAAGCATCCGGCGATCTTGAAGGACGAGGTCACGACTCCGGGCGGCACCGCGATCAACGCGATCCACGTGCTCGAAAGCCGCGGCCTGCGCTCCGTCCTCATCGACGGCATCGTCGCCGCGACGAACCGCTCCTCCGAACTCTCCAAGCTGTTCGCCGAGTAGCGGACTGCGGCCTTGACGGACGCGCGTCAAGCTGTTATAACCTGAATGCCGCAGCTGTTCACCCGGAACGCCGATACGGGGCGCTCCGGTTTTTTATTTTTATCCTAGGTCCCTTTGTCCGAAGAACATAAAGTCGCCACTTTGATCACGGCCCGCGAGCACCTCGAGGAGGTGTGCGCGGAGCTGGCGCAGGCCCCCCGTCTGGCGTTCGACACGGAGTCCAACGGCTTCTACGCGTACAAGGAGCGCGTGTGCCTGGTGCAGATCTCGTCGCCGACCGAGGACTACATCGTCGATCCGATCGCCATCCCCGACCTCAAGGCGCTCGGGCCGCTGTTCGCGGACCCGAAGATCGAGAAGCTGTTCCACGCGGGCGAGTACGACGTGCTCTGCCTCAAGCGCGACTACGGATTTAAGTTCGCCAACCTCTACGACACGATGATCGCGGCGCGCGTGCTCGGCATTAAAGAGCTCGGCCTGGCCGCCGCGATCGAGCGCCAGTTCGGCATCGTGATCTCCAAGAAGCTGCAGCGCGCGGACTGGGGCAAGCGCCCGCTGACCGCGGAGATGATCCGCTACGCGCAGGGCGACACGCACTACCTGATGCGCATCGCCGACGCGCAGAAGAAGCTCCTCGTCGAGAAGGAGCGCTGGACCGACGCCGTCGAGGCGTTCCGCGACCTCGAGCGGCTGGAGCCGAACGTGAAGACGTTCGACCCCGAGGGCTATTGGAAGCTGGTCGGCCGCAGCGACATCGGCGGCCGCGCGATGGCCGCGCTCAAGGAGATTTGGCTCTACCGCGAGCAGCAGGCCTCCTCGCGCGACCGAGCGCCCTTCCGCGTGATGCCCGAGGACCTGATGACGCGCGTCGCCGAGGCGATGCCGGAGACGAAGGAAGCGCTCGCCGCCGTCAAAGGCATGACGCCCTACATTCTCGAGCGCTTCGGCCCCGGCCTGCTCGCCTGCGTGGAGCGCGGCCGCGCCGCCGCGCCGGTCGTGCGCCCGGTGCAGGCCGCGCGCCAGCGCATGCCGGAAGAAGAGTGGAAGCTCTTCGAGGCCCTGCGCGCGTGGCGCAAGGAGCGCGCCGAGAAGGACTCCGTCGAGCCCGTCGTGGTCATGTCGAGCGACTCGCTGCGCCAGGTCGCGGCGCACGGCGCCCGCCCGGGAGGCGATCCGCTCGCCCCCCTCTCCGAGCTCAAGAAGACGCGCTACGGCGACGACATCAAGCGCGTGGTCGCCGCCTCGCTCGGCGGCGAAAGACCGGCCGGGTAGAGACGAAACCCCGCGTACGCTGAATTTGATCCAACCTGATTATTTTCCAACTCCAGGCGGATTTTTCTTAGGCCGCCTCCTCAAGGAGCGGCGGCTTCAAAATTGAACTCCTCGGGCGGCTTGCGAAAGAGGATTTTTTTGTTGTTCTCGTCGATTTTCATCACGCTCGCGGCGGCCGAACTGGTTCTGCGGTCGCTGGGCGCGCTCTTGCTGCTCCCTGCGGCTCTCCGGAATCGACGGAGCGAGGCGGATCGGGAAGCGCTTCGTGTCTTAGTTCTGGGCGAGTCGACGTCAGCCGAGTTTTTCTGCAACGGGAAAGCCTGCTCTTGGCCAAGTCAACTAGAAGAGCTTCTGGTAAGTCGCGGAATAAAAGCGAAAGTTTATAACGAGGCGGTCGGCGGAACCAACACGTCGCTCCTGCTGCTTCGGCTTCCAGGATATCTGGAAGCCTATCGGCCGCAGATCGTCATATCGATGATGGGAGTCAACGACACGATTCGAATCTCGCTGATTCGAGACTCCGCCCTCTGGCGGATATTCGACGGACTTCGTGTTGTAAAATTGGCGCGTTGGATCAACGCTTCGCTGCGTCGTCGCGGCGCATGCGAACTCAGCGACCGCTTTCTGGACGCTCGATTCAACGCGCAGGTCGACCGCGGCTTTGCACTGTCTCGGCGAACAGCGGAATCCGAAGTGGAAAAGGCGCTCGCATCCGGGATCGAAGACCCGCAGGATCTCGCGCTCGTCCTTCATGTGATCGGACTGCGTTTGAGAGGAGACTTCAGCGACGGCGATCCGAACAATCTTTTGCACGTTGCCGATTACGACGACCGCGCCTTCGCGCTGTATCCGAAAAACCGAAGCATCGCTTTCCAATCAATCCAGGTTGAGTCCAGATTCCCTGAACGCTCTCAATGCGTGGATTTCTCGAAAACGATTCTCGCTTGCGGAGAAAACGTCGACGACGGAATTCTCACGCAGATTCTCTACTGCCTCTCCAGTCATCCCGACCGCGAACTCCGGCAAAAGATCCACGAGCTCGGCGTCACCCTCGATTCCGGCGCCGACGATCCGACGACGGACAATTATCGCGCCGTGGCGAGGATGTTGGACGCTCGCGGGATACGCTACATCGCCATGCAGTATCCCACGTTGCCGTTGGCCCAGTTGACGGCCAGATTCAGGGCCCCGAATAAGACTCTTCTTCCCGCGTTTCGAAAAATCACTTTTGTCTCCAATGAAGATAATTTCGGAGAGGCTCTGAAAACGAATTCGTACGACTCGCTGTTTCTCGATCGCTTCCGAGGCTCTTGGGGACACGCGACAAAGAAAGGCAATCGGCTGATCGCAGAGCGAGCCGCCGACGCAGTCGCGCTGATTGTTCGCGAAAGCGGTCGCTGAGTTCGAGTTCAAGGGCCGGCGGCGAATTTCCGCCGCTCCCAGAACGCCGAAATCGCGGCGGACCTGCTTCGTTGAAGGGGACTCTATTCGAGGGGTTGACTGAGTCGAGGGTAGCCGCTACACTTGAGCGACGGCTGGAGGAAGCTTTCTCTCTTCGAGACATAATTCGATTCTATGAAGACCGCCGCCCCGAAACAGAAGAAACTGACCGCGATCCGGCCCGGCGAAAAAATGGGGGACGTCCTTCATATATGCTGGATGCTCCACAACAGCTGCAACAACCGCTGCTCCTATTGCCGCGACTTCAACTGGAAAGGCGACTATCGCTGGCTGAAATACGATCATGTGATCGGCTTCCTGGAACGCGTGTTCCGGCGCTATGCCAAAAAAAGCGTCTACCACGTCTCTTTCACGGGCGGCGAGCCGAGCCTTTGGCCCGAATTTCCGGAGCTCTGCGCCTACCTCAAGAAAAACGGCGTCGAGATCGGCCTCACGTCCAACGGCGCCCGAAACCCCGACTACTGGAAGTCGCTCTCGAAGGACCTGAATTGGGTCTGCCTCAGCTATCACCCGGAGTACACCGACGACGACCACTTCATTCAAGTGATCCGCGAGCTTGCTCATAAGACCTTTCTCTCGGTGCGGCTGATGATGCATAAGGAAAAAAAATTCTGGGATCGCTCCGCGGCGTTCGGCGAACGCCTCAAGACGCTCTCCGGAATCCGCTTCTTGTTCGTCGAGTACGTCCCCCTTCAAGACGACTTCGGCTTGAACAGCCGCCCGATGAAGTACGCGGCCTGGCAGAACGCCTTCTTCGCCGGAAACACCCACTTCGAGGTCAAGACGGCCCCGGAACTGGAGTCCCTGCCCTGGGGCCGCGACGTCTGGGACTACTACTCCGAGTATAGCGACGGTACGCGCGAGTTCTGCCGCCCGAACGATCTGGTGGCGCGCGGTCAGGTCAATTTCCACGGCTGGTCGTGCAACGTCGGACTGGACTCGCTCTTCATCAACCACCAAGGCTACGTCAGCCGGGGCAACTGCAAGGAAGGCGGCGTCCTCGGCCACATCTTCGACGAAGACCTCGCGTTCCCCGCGGACCCGATACGCTGCAGCAAGACGTTCTGCCCGTGCGGCACGGACATCCTGGTGAAGAAGGAGGCGCGGTGAGCCAGCCGCCTTTCATCTGCAACGCGAGCGTCAACGCCGCGTCCGTCCTTCCCGACGGCAGCGTCAACTCGTGCTGGGACCGCAAAGACGAGCCCCTGGGAAACATCTTCACCGGCTTTCAGTTCAAGAAGGAGCTCATCCGCTGCGAGAAGGTCCACTGCGCCTGCCCGCTCTGGGCTTTCGAGAAGGAGCTCCATAAAAAGGCCAAGGGAGAGCCGAACATCGAGCGTCCCTACGAGGCGTATCTTCACTGGCACATCACCTACGAGTGCCAGATGCTCTGCAACTACTGCATCGTCACGGGCCCGGACCGCAAGACCGACACCGAGGACAAGATGCGCCGGAGCCGGCCGGTGGACATGGACGCCGTGATGCGCACGCTGGACGCCACCGGACTCCGCTATTACGTCTCGATGATGGGCGGCGAGCCGTTCATGGTGCCCGACATGATCGGGATCGTAAAAAGGCTCCAGGAGAAGCACGTGGTCGGCTTCAACACAAATCTCGCCGCCATGGATCCCCGCTTCTGGAAAGAGATCGACCTCTCGCGCCTGGGCAACTTCCACATATCCCTTCACGCACAGCCAATGGAGCGGCGCAACTTGACGGAGCGCTTTCTGGAGAATTTCCGCGCGATGCGGGAGGCGGGCTTCACCAACTATTACGTCACGGCCGTCGCCCACCCCGAGCTGCTCGCCCGGATCGAGGAGTACGCCGAGTTCTGGGGAAGCCGCGGGATCGGCTTCAAGCTGATACCGATGCTCGAGGGCGGTGGCGCGACCGGCGGGAAGCCCTATCCCGAGTCCTACACCGAGGAAGAGCTCAAGCTCATCAGCAAGGATTGGCTCCAGGACTATTTCCCGGTCAACAACGCGCTCGACCAGAAGACGGACATCCGCGCGTTCCGGCCCCGCGGACGAGGATACGACCACACCTTGCTCGACAAGAATTGATCCGGCGCCCCTTCGCGACTCGCGCGCCTAGCGCGCAGCTCCGAGAGCTCTAGGGGTCGGCCGCAGCGGATTCAAGCACGACTTTTTGAACATCGAATCAACGACGGCGTCGGCGAAGACCGAATAGCCATTTTCGTTGAAATGCCAGTCGATCGGCCAGTAGAATCCCAGGCTTCGATCCTTCGGTATCTTGCGGGCCATCGCCTCGGTGATATCGACGAAGGTTATGCCGAATTGGCGATAGCCCTCGATGACTCTGCGCATATCCCCCGATAGGCCGCTGTAGAGCTCGGGCGGGTATGGAGTAAATAAGACCAGATACCTGAACTTGTTGCGAACAGCGATCTCTCTCAGCTCACGACCGCTGTCGATCAGCGTCTGAACCGCAAGCTCGCTTCTCAATCGCGCCTCTTCTGGAGATTGCAGATTCCAGTCATATTTCATCCATCCGATCAAAAATGCGCGGAACAGATAGGAGTTCTTGAAGATCCAATTGAACCAAGGTCTCTTTTTCTCTTTCAAAAATCCGCGATCGTCGAATCTCTCGTTGCCGCCGCGCCTGGAGATGTCGTCGATGTCAGATGAGTTGATCATCATCACGACCAGATCGGGATGATATCTCAGCATCTGACGCTTGAGCACTTGAAGATAAAAAACGGGATCGCTCCCGGGACAGCCCGCGTTCATCACTTCCACGCGCGGAGGTTCCGGAAATTTCTCGAGAGTTCGCCTGACGTCGTCAACGAAGCCCTTGCCTTTCGGCGCTCCAATCCCGAACGTGAAGGAATCGCCGAGAAAAAGAATCCGAAATGAATTTCGCCGCTTGATCGGGTCGAATCCGATCCCCGGGAATCCGTCCGAGTTGATGTCGGCGGTCGTAACGAATTCCTTGGCCTTGAACACAAACTCCGTGTTGCGCTCCGAACTCCATATCCAAGGGTATCGCAGCATGCTCGCTTCGGAGTCGGTGCATTGAATCCCGGTCTTCTCACAATAGGTCTTGAAGTCGGGCAAGCCCCGGAAGTGAAGCTCCCCCAAAGTCAGCGGCACCGTCAGCGCGGCAGCAAAAAGGAGAAAGCGCGTCAAGAATCGAATTTTCATCTCTTTCTCTTGGGCCGCTGGACCATGAATGCGCGGGCGCTGATCCGGGATTATACCCCGGAATCGTCCGATCTCATGAGTTCTACTCTTGCGCGGTTCTGCCGGCGGGGGCGAATTCAGGGAACTCCTGGGAGAGCATGGAGTTCGGCGCCGCGCGGAACAAATCCTCGAGCCGCCGGCGCCACGAGCGCCGCTCCTCAGCGCGCTGATCGTCATGCGTGCGCTCGACAGAGCGGATGAGCGTCCATTCCGCGGCGGCGACGGCGAGCAGGGTCTCGCCGACGTCCGCCGAGCGTCTCAGCTCGGCGAGATTCACGCTTTCCCCCGGGCAGACCCGCTCTCCATCCGGCAGGATCGACAGCAGCGCGAGCGCGCCGGAGCCGGAACAGAGCATGCGGAAGCGGCTTCCCACCGTCTCGACGTTCTCGCGCGATGTAATTTCCCATTCAAGAAAGCCCGCGCGCGCGCGAATGGGAGCTTCCGGCTCGCGGCGCGGAAGATGGCGGAGCAGTTCTTCGACGCGGGCCCCGACGCTCCGTTGATCGGCCAGGACCGGCAGCAGCGCGGCGCCGGAAAGTCCGAGGCGGTTCTGTATCCTCCGGATCGAGAACTCCGCTTTGCGTCGATGATAGGGGCTCGGAGCCGCCGACAACCGATCGTACTGCCAGCGCCATTTGCGCAGGAGCCAGATCATGTCGATGATCGGCCCCGCGACAGCCGCGGCCTTCTGCTTGATCCGCATCTCTCGGCGATCGTAGATTTCGAGCTCGCCGAGAAACGGAAGGCCCGCGTGCAGCCGCTGATAGAGGCGGCATGCTCTCTCGACCGACTCTTCGGAAGCGGCGTCCTCGAAGACCAGCGAAACGTCCAGATCGCTTTCGAAGACGCGGAAGTTGCGACGTTCCAAAACTGAATTTCTCGCGATCACGGCCGCGCGCGCCGGCCGTAGTTCAAGACGAAAAGCGAAATCGACGCATGGAAGAACTCCGGTCAAGCAGAGCCGGCGAACGACTTCGTGCATCGGATCGAAGCGGGAGCTTCTGGTCGCATCGGCGGCGCGCTCGAGGAGCGCCGTCCAGAGACGACCCCGGATCATCGGCCTCTCAAGCCGCCGCCTTGGGCACGGGGGGCGGGCTTCTGCGGTCATCCATCGATGAATTCGCGCAGGCGCGCGAGTTCCGGAACGAGACGATAGAAGCTGCGCCCGCTGATCGCGTCCATTCCTTCGACTTGGCGCGCGAATTTCGGGATCTCTTCGGGGTGATCCGCGAGCTCCAAGAAGCGGATCGACGATTTCAGAGTCTCCACCGCCCCCGCGCAGTCGGGCCTGATGAGGCCTTTTTTGATTCTCTCGTTCGTCGCGTCGAGAAGCGTCGAGAGCCCGCGCAGCGCGCTTTTCTTCAAATCGGGCGGGAGAATCTGCGTGCTGTAATACGCGGGATAATGAAGGTCGACCAGATTCGGGAGCTGGCTGACTCGCGTCATGTTCTCGAAGAGATAGTCGTAGAGCTCGCGCAGCCGCAAGACGTTGTAGACCTGGACCGTGGTCATGACGAGCACTTCCTTGAGGCCGTAGGCGTCGAAATTCCGGTCCAGGTCCCTCAGGTTCCGATCGATGGTCTTCCAGGAGGACGGATGCCGGATCAGCTCGTTGAGCTCTCCGAAGGCGTCGACGCTGCAGAAAAGCCGCACCGCGCGAAAGCGCGGCCAGAGATCCTTGAGCGCTTGAGGAATCTTGGTGATGTTGGTGTTGTAGGTCAGCTCGATGGCCGAGGAAAAGCCCTCGTCGACGCAGTAGCGCAGGAGATCGATCATCTCGGGAACGATCAACGGCTCCCCTCCGGCGAAATGCAGATGCCGGAGAGTCGCGGCCTGCTTCTTCAGTTTTTCCATGACGGCCGGATCCCGGTACCAGTCGTAACGGATCCCGGCCTCCGCCTCAAGAGCGGCGGTCCTCCCCCCGTCATTCGGCGCCCACGTCCTGATCCAGATCGCCGACGAGCTCGGGTTGCACATTCGGCACGCAAGGTTGCAGATGTTTCCGAGGCGATAATCGGCGGAACGCACTCGCGCGGAGATGGTCCCGTCTTCTTCGGTCTCGGCGAGCAGGGCGGGGATTTCCGCGCGGAAGTGATCGTTCTCCTGGTTTCTCCGGCTCGAACCGCCCGTCTTTTCGGTGACAAGACAGCGCTGGCAAAAAGACGGCCAGCGGCCCGCGAGCATTTGCCTGCGCACATCCTTCATGAAGCCGGAGTTCAGAATCTCCTCGTCGGCGCGCCCCTGCACGATGTTCATCGGGGCGCCGTCGGCGTCGCGGATGTTGTTGTCCCACTCCTCGCTGCTGCAGCAAACCTGGATCTGCCCCTGAGCGTTCGTGAACCGATGCAGCCACGCGAGCGCGCAGAATATCCCGGGCAACCCCGCGTCCTTGTTCCCGCTCATATCAGGAGGCTTTGAGCGAATCCCGCACGGCGCTGAGGATCGGGTGCACCGCCCTCTCCCCGAAGCGCGGGATCAGCGATTCGAGATAAGAGACGATCTTCCGGCGCTGCGGCGTCGAGAGGGTCAGGAGACTGACGGACGAGGGCTGATAGGCGAATTGAAGTTCGCACGACAGCTTTCTCTGCGCGGCGAATGCAAGGAAGTCGCCGATCTCCTTCCAATTCAATTTCTGCACGCACATCGTGACGAGCAGATTGAAGCCGCGGCCCTCGGCGCCGCGCTCCGCCCGGTATTTCTCGAGAGCCGCGAGCGTCGCCAGCGCGGAATCGAGTTCTCCCTCCAAACGGATGGCGGCATAGGTCTTCGGATCGACGCTGTCCAAGCTGACCTGGATCCAGCGCAGCGCGAGCTTGTCGAGACGCCGGCGAATCGCGCCGTCGAACTTATAGCTGCCGTTGGTCACGAACGCCCAGCGGCAGTTCGCGTTGACCGCCGACACCTCGTCCATGAGGCGAAAAGTATCGGGCTGGACGAACGGCTCTCCGCCGAGCATGTCGATCTCGAGAAGATGGGGGAATATCTCCGTCGGGCCCTTCGTCCAGAAGTCGGATTGATCGTAAAGCCCGTTCGGCTGCTTCCAGACGTCGCACATCACGCACTTCAAGTTGCAGCGGCCGTTCAAACGCAGGTCGAGCCGGCGCGGTCCCGCGGGCTGCACCTCGGTCAGGCTGAGCTTCTCCGAGAAATTCCTGCGGCTCCAGAGATGACACCGGATGTGCTCCATCTGCTGACGGCACTGAACCGGCTTCCCGTCCAGGAACTCGCGCCGCAGCCTGCGCATCTCCGGTCCGTTCCAGATCTGCTCCAAGCTCTTTTCCGGAACGTGGCCCAGCGCGATCTCTTGATTCCAGCAGCACGGCGAGACCGTCCCGGTCGGCTGCAGCAGCAGCTGCATGAACGGGTAGTAGCAAAAGTTATCGGGGTTGATTTCGCCGGGCATCGGCTCGTCCCTTCAAGGCTTCAAAACACGCTCGCCGAACTCGTTCAATTGTAGCACGACGCGCGTTATCGACGTATTTTGACTCTTTACGGGCGACGCGCGCTTCGTTTTTTCAACGGAGTTGTGCAGACTCATCCGGCAGCGGTAAAGACTTATAATGGCGTAGAGCGAATCGGCGGCCGACGGCGAAATACATGATATGAATAAGCCGTTCAAAGGGCGGATGTATTCCGGGATCGAATCCATCGAGCTCAAGAATCAGTTTATTCTCAAGCACCTCAATCGGTATCGCGATTGGGTGTTTTCAGATAAGACGCGGAATTTTTTGCGGCCTTATCTCGCCGACCAACGCAAACAACTGAAGTATTTATTGAAGGGACAGGCTTGCTCTCGGGCCTACCTTCAAGAGATCGACGTTGGGAATCATCAAGGGCTTCCGCTTCACTTCCATGGGGCCGATCTGAACGCCGATTCGGTGGCCTTGAATCGAACTCCTTATCTACAGCTGAAGAGCCAAGAAATTCAACGTCGCAATGACGCGGTGGATGATCTTCTGGAATGGACGCCGGATGGAAGAATCGTTTTCAGCTGGCGAAGCGAAGACCATCCGGAACTCTTCCGCCATTCTTCTTCGCAAAGGCCTTCCAATTACCGCATCACTTCCTTCGATCTCGATCCGGACGGCAACATCATCATGGCTTTCTACAACCAGAGTGAAATCGTCAAAATAGAATACCCCAGCGGACGCGTTTTGTTTGAAATCTCCGAGGAGACTTGGAAGTACAGCCATGACCCTTTGCTGGGCGTCGTGACTCCTCACAGCCTCCGCGTGCTGCCGGATCGGCATCTCTTGGTTTTTGACGACGGCGACGGCTCATCACGACATCCCGCCCGCGCCGTCGAATACAAATTCGACGAGCAAAACCGCACCGCCGAATGGGTCTGGGAGTATCATGATCCGACGGCGACGCAAGACATGACGCGCGTCGGCGGCTCCGTCCAAAGACTGGCGAACGGCCACACCGTCATCGGCTGGGGGATCGCCACCGACATAAAAAAACGGCTTCCGAAGAACCCTCAAAGCTATCTCTTGATGTCCGAGGTCGATTCAAACGATCGCGTCGTCCGGGAAATCTCCGCTGATCATCCGATGGCCTCCTATCGGGTTTTTTACCTCGATCAATCGCGCTCCGGGAACCGCTTGTGAAGAAAAAGCCGAGATCCCCCGGCTCCTCATCAATGCGCCTCTCGGGCCTGCCGGCCGTCGTCGTCGCGTCGAAACCTTCGAACTGGACGAGCAATCGGCTCATTTCTCCGAATCTTCAGGCGGCCTACAGGAAGCTCTGGGGCGACGATTATCGCGTCTACAAACTGACTCCGAACGCCGACGTCTTCGAGACGCGGCGGGTCGCGCGCCTGATCGCGTCTCGGCGTCACGACCGCTTGATCTTCGTCGACCATCTTCCTCATCCCGGCAAACTCCTCGAAGCCGTCGCCCAAAAAGGAAGAGCGCTCCCGATCCTCGATTTCCATCTGTACGGAGACTTCACGCTGCATCTCCGGAACTGGCGAGCCCTCGAGCCGTTGCTGCGCAAGACTCCCGTGCGCTGGATTTGCGCTTCCGAGAGACAGGCGGCGCTCGTGAAGAGGCTGATCTCGGGCGCCGCCCGCAGCGTCGCCGTCTGTCCCTTTCCGGTCGACGCGTCACAGTTCTCTTTCGATCCGCAGCTCCGCGAACGCGCGCGCGCGCGCTTGGGACTGGCGCGGGACGAGAGAGCCCTGCTCTACACGGGACGTTTCTCTCTCCAGAAGAACTCGGTGCGCCTCTTGCGCGAGGCCGCCCGATTCATCGCGACCTCGCCTTCGCCGACGCGGCTGCTGCTGGCGGGAAGCTTCGACGATCTCGGCGCCCCCTTCTTCGGAGTCCGGCAGCTTCCGGGCTATTATTTTCAGCTTTGGAACCGCATGCTGAAAAGCCTGCCGGCCAGAGTCTCCCGGCGCATTCACTATTTCGGGCGCTTAGACTCGGCGCAACTGCGCGAGCTGTACCACGCGGCGGACTGCTACTTCAGCCTGAGCCTCCACCACGACGAGGATTTCGGCATGGCCCCCGCCGAAGCCCTGAGCTGCGGAGGGGCGGCCGTCTTGACCGACTGGGGAGGGTACACCTCCTTCGTCAAAGCCTCGTCCGTGTGCCGACTCATCCCCGTGACGCGGGGCCGCGCCGCGCTCGAGTTCTCGTCGAATGCGGTCCAAGAAGCTCTTCGCGCCGCCTGCGCCGAGGAAACCCGCCCGGAAGAGCGCCTCGCCCGAGCCTCCCGTTTTCTCTCTCGATTTTCGGTCGACGCGGCGTCGGAAATCCTGCGGACGATTCACCGCGCCGCGCCACCGCGATTCGTCTCTTTCGACGGTCTTATGTCCCGATTGTGCGCCGGAAAACAAGGTCCGCTCTATTTCCCGGGCGGCCCGGGAAAAAATACGCTATATCCTAGACTCTACGGCGCCTACTACTCCCCGCGAATGCGGCCGAGCGAGGTCCTTTCATGAAAACGAAAATCGACTCGATGGAACGCTCCCGCCTGGAAGGCTGGTTCATCGCCTCCGGCCTGCGGACAGATCGCGTAGTTCGGCCGACGCCGCCGGAACACCAGCCGTTCTTCAGTGCGGTCTGGCCCATGTCCGAGAACTACTATTCCCCGATACGCGCGACGTCCCTGCTTCAGCACGTCGCCTTCAAATCGCTCGACGAATCCCCTCTCTGGCTGATCCGCGACGGACTGGTTCCGCTGCTCTGGTTCTTCCGCGCTTTTCCGACTCCCCGAAGGATCAAGACGCGGCTGCTCGTTCACGCGGATTTCGCTTGGGCGGTGCCCGCCGCCTGGAGAGATCGCGCCGGAACTTACGAGATCGTCTCCCTCCCGACATCGACCCTCGAGCGTCAAAGAAACAAGCGCTTCATTCTCGCGGGCCCCTTTGCGGAGGCTGTCTGCAGCATCAAGTCGCTCGAAGCTTCGCTCTCGAAGTTGAGGGCGGCCGTCGGAGCGGCGACGCTGAGAAAGGCCGAACTCGCCGCGTTCCTTCCTGCGCGCGTCGCTTCGTTTCATACGGACGCGAGCGAAGCCTATCATGCGCGCTGTCTCAAGACGATCCTGGACGCTTTCGGGACCTCCGACAACGTCCGGTTCATCGACTGGAACCACCTGCGCTGGATGGACGATCTGAGCGGTGAATTCGTGGAATTCAACGACCGGCTGCTCTGGGCCGACAACTTCCTGGTCCACCACGCGCTCTCGACCGGCGGGCGCTTCGCGGGCGCCCCGGAGAGACGTCTGTCGAGGAGCTCCGGCCGGATCTTCGAACTTTCGCCCTATCACGGGTTCCTCGTGAATTTCGAATTGGAGAGAAAACATTTCGTCCGGCCGCCTTACGAGGCGAAGAGAACGGCCCTGACGGGCGCCGCGAACCGCTCGTTTCCGTGGCACGCGTGGATGTCCGGCGTCAGCTCGCGCGGCTGAGCAGGCACCGGCGCGCCGCGAGAGTCTCCACAGGGATTCGAACCCCGGTTTCTCCCGTGAGAGGGGAGCGTCCTGGACCTCTAGACGATGGAGACAGCGGACTTGCGCGGCGCCGCAGCCGGAGCCGGAGCCGGCGCGGCGCTCAGAACGAACGAATGCGCCGCAGGATGCCCTTCGAGACGGCGGCGAGCTTGGCCGCAAGCGGGACTCGGTGGCTCACCACGCGGCCCAGAACGGCGCTGCGCCGAATGGGGATGTCCTCGTGGCCGGAGGCCAGGCCTCGCGTCACGATCACCGGATCGTGATCCTTCAGGCGATTGGCGTGGACCACATAGTGGCACGTCAGACGCTCGTCCGTCATGAACACGAGTATGTCGAAGGGGGCGATGTCGCCGCGAAGCGGCGCCACCTCGATGATCTCGCCCACCGGCATCAGCGGCGCCATCGAGCCCGTGATCAGCCGGCAGCGCAGCTTGCCGTTGGCGGCGAGGTCCGCTTTCAAACGCTCGAAGCGATTTTTCGCAGGCCTCTTCATTTAAAAGGAGAAGTCCTTGCGGGCGCCCGACCGCTCATAGAGCGCGAGGCCGCTCTCCACGTCCCCGTCGTGAACGACATGTCCGTCGGCGAGCACGATCAAGCGGTTGCAGACCCGCCGGATCTGGTCGGCTCCGTGGCTCACGAACAGAACGGCGCCGGACGCGCTGATCATTTTGAGGATGCGCGCCGAGATCTTCTCGCGAAAGAACGCGTCCGCGCCGTCGAACACCTCGTCGAGGATCAGCAGGTCGCACGGCCGGCTGGAGATCAGCGAGAGGCACAGCCGCGCCTGCATGCCGTTGCTGTAGAGACGGTAGGGCACGTCCAGGAATTTGCCCAGCTCGGAGAACTCCGTGGCCTCCGAGACGAGCCGTTCGCGGTCGTAGTCGCTCTCCGGATAGATCAGCTCCGCGAGAAGCCGCGCGTTCTCGATGCCCGTCAGCTCGGGCTGGATGCCCACCGCGGTATCGAAGATCGCGCGCAGGCGGCCGTTCATGACGACGCCGCCGGACGTCGGCGCGTAGATCCCGGCGATGCAGCGGCAAAGCGAGGTCTTGCCGGTCCCGTTGACGCCTAAAAGTCCGACGCGATCGCCTTGACGCAGGGTGAAGGAGACGTCCTTGAGAATGTGCAGCCGATCGGGCTCCGCGAGGAGGACTTCGAGCGGATTTCGGACGGCCTGGGTGAACGCGTCGCGCCAGCTCCAGAACGGATGCGGCATCACCTGAAAGACCAGATTCAGGCGTTCGACCCGCAGGATCTCGCCTTCAGAGGTAGAGATAGATTTCATTTTTCTTTCTCTTCCAATAAGCGGCGGCGAGCGGCAGGCCGAGAATCGAGACGGCGGCGGACGCGGCGCAGTCCCGCGCGAACGGCAGCGGCGTGAAATGGATGAGCGCGGTCTGAAAAGGCCGGATCATCAAGTAGAGCGGGTTCAGCTTCACGAGCCAGCGGATCGTCTCAGGCACGAGCTCGACCGGATAGAAAATCGGCGTGAGGAAATACAGGACCGAAAGGACGAAGCTCACGATGAAGCGCGTGTCTCGAAAAAAGACGTTGGCCACGGAGAGCAGCCAGCAGATCGCCAGCACTCCGGAGAAAAGAAGCAGTCCCGCGAACGGGAGGCCGACGATCCCCCAAGGATCGACGCCTTCGAAAAAGGCCAGCGGAAGCAGCACGCAGAGGAACGCCGCGCAGAAGTTGATCGCGTTGTCGAGGAGCTGGGCGAACACGAAGATCAAGGGGTTCGTCGGAAAAGACTTGAGTAGGCGGCCGGAGTTCACGAGGATCGGCGTCGTCATCTCGAGCGACTGCATGATGAAGATCCAGGGCAGAAGGCCGCCGAGCAGGAACAGCTGGTAGTTGGCGATCTCGATGTGGAGAACCCAATGAAAGATGTAGCACTGGACGCTGTACATCAGGATCGGGTTCATGACGACCCAGACGAACCCGGCCACCGTTTTACGATAGCGGGACTTCAGGTTGGCGAGGGTCAAAGCCAGAACTTGGCGCCAAAAAATCGACGCGGCGCCCGTGATCATGCGGCCGGCCCCCGATCGATGCGATCGGCTTGCGCCCAGCGCCGCAGCGGACCGAACGTCTTCCAGAGCATCGCGTCTCCGCCGACCTACTTCTTCAGCGCGGATTCGACTTCGGCGCGGCTCGCGCCGACTTCGTCGGCGACGCGGCCGATGAGCTCGCGCCGGTCGAGCCCGCGCCCGGCGAGCCGTCCCGCCTGATTCATCGCCTGCCAGCGGGTCATGGATTTTCGGATGCGCAGCAGCGTGCCGGATTCCTCGTCTTTGGTGGTCACAGGGCTCCTGACATCTGCCGTCATACTAGCTGTTTTGCGCGGCCTCGCGACGGCGCATGCCGATCAGACGGCCCGGTCGAGCCAGCCCGCGAGCAGGGCCGCGCTGCGCTGCGGATCTCGATCGAGGCGGAACTCCCCGAGCCGCGCGCGCGCGAGCGCCCGGACCGCCGTCGCGGCGCGCGCGAGCGCCGCGCGCGCCAGGGCGCCGGCGCAGGCGGCGTTCGGCCGCAAGCGCCACTCGGCCATCTGCGGGACGCCGACGCCGACGACCAGCGCCGCCGCGAGCTCCAGCGCCGCGGCATGCGCACCCGCGCTCCCGATCTCGCCGGGGCGCGCGTCCGCGCGGCGTCCGAGCAGCACCCAGCGCAACGGCGCGGGAGCCGCGATGCGCGCGCGAAACGCGTCGACGTCGACGAGCCGCCTCTCCCCGTAGAGACGACGTCGGAACGAACGCACGCGGTCCGCGCCCAGCGCCGAAAGGTCCGCGCTCTCGCGAAAGCTCAGGCGCAGGGGGAACGGCCGCGCGACGAGATCCGCGCCGAGCAGCGGCGTGTCGTCCGACAGGAGGGAAAAGCCCGGCTCGCCCAGAAGCCTCAGTCCGAGCTCGCTCTTGCCGCCGCCGGACGGGAGCAGCAGAAGACCCGCGGCGCCCGAACGCACGAAGCCGAGCGCGTGAACGCGATGAAGGCCTCGGGCGTCGAGCCGTTCCCCCGCGCCGGCCAGAACGGCGAGGTGGACGATTTCGTGCAGGCGCAGGGGATCGGCGCACTCCGCCTCGCCGCGTCCCGACGCGAAGTCGAATCCGGCGCGCGCGCCTCCGTCGTAGAGCACGCGGCGCGTGCGTCCTTCGTCCCACGCGCGGAAGTCGCGCGCGCGCCAGCCGCGCGCGGGACCCGCCGCAGGCTCGCGCACGCAGAAGGTCCACGAGATCTCCGGCGGCCGGTCGTCGGCGACGGAAAACCAGGAGAAGTCCCGCCGCAGCGCCTCGAGGACTTGCGCCTGGGCCGATTCGAGGCGGATCCGGACGCCGTGAAAGTCGAACGCGGCGATCAACGTCCTTCTCCGAACAGACCGGAGCAGAAGCCGACGGCATAGGCCGCGTGCGCGAGCGGATACAGCGGCGGCAGCCGCGCCGCCGCGGCGGCGTCGCCCTCGACGAGCGCGAGACTCAACGTCTCGAGCGCGACCGCGGCCGCGTAGGCCGCGGCGGGCCACCAGCGCCAGCTCCCCGGCAGGGCCCACGCGCACGCGGCGTAGGCCGTCAAAAGGACCGGCGCCAAGACGGCCGCCTGAAGCGAGCGCGGCGCGGCCCGCGTGATCTGGGCGCGGCCCTTCCCGTTGACGAACACCTGGCTCAGGAACGACGCGAGATTGGGCCGCCGGCGATGCGCGACGAACAACTCCGGGCAAAAAACGCCGCGACCGTGCCGACTCTCCACGTGATGGACGAACAGGTTCTCCTCGGCGCTGACGCAATTCGACGGGAACGCGAATCCATCGCGCTCGAAGAGCGAGCGGCGCGCGCCCATCGCCGTCAGCATGAAAGACCAGCCGGGGACCGGCGCCGACGCGCCGTCGCGGCGATAACGCCGGCGCATCGGCCCGGCTCCGAGCGGCGACCGCAGCAGGAAGTCGACGGCTCTCTCGAAAGGCGGCGCGCCGCGCGGTCCGACGTTCGGACCGCCGATGATCGGCGCGTCGGGATAGCGCTGCGCCGCGCTCTCCAGGCGGTCGAGAAAGTCGGCGGGAACGACCGCGTCGTCGTCGAGAAAGAAAAGGAGTTCGCCGGCGGTCGCCGGCACGAGGCGATTGCGCGCCTCGCCGCGGCCGAGGCGCGGCAGAGGCACGAAGCGCGCCCACGGCCAGCGCGCGGCGAGCGCGCGCGCCTCGCCGTCTCCGCCGTCGCCGTTGAGACCGACGACGACCTCCGCTCGATTCCCCGCGCCGGCGGCGGCCAGGCTCTCGAGGCAAAGCGCCAGCAGGTCCGGTCGCCGATACGTGAGGATCACGAAGCTGATCTTCACGGCGTCGGCCGGCCGCCGCCGCGCGCGAGGGCCACTCGGGCCTGAAGCAACGCGGTATCGCCGGGCGCGCGCTTGAGCGCCTCGTCGATCTGCGCGCGAGCCTCCTCGGCGCGACCCTGCGCGCTCAAGAAGTCGGCGAACAGCAGACGTCCGCGCACGGAATCGGGCCAAAGCTCCAGACCCGCGCGGAACTCGCGCTCGGCGTCGGCGGGCCGGTTGCGATAGACGTAATCCTGCGCGAGGTTCAAATGCACGCGCGGGACATGGTCATCGACGAGCTCCGTCGCGCGGTAGAACGTGAAGTCGTCGCGGTAATCGCGGTTGCGCCGCACGGTGAGCGCGGAGCCGATCACGACGAGCGCGCCGAAAGTCCCGAGGGCGCAGGCTCGGCGCCCCCGGCTGCCGCGCCCGCTCCACTCCGCGAACAGGGCTCCCGCCGAGAGGCAGAGACCGGCGGACGCGAAGTAAACGTAGCGCTCCGCCTTCAGGTTCTTCAGCGTGATCACGCCGCTGACCGGCAAGAGACAGATGAAGACGGCGAGCGCGCCGAAAGCCGCCAACGGGCGCTTCTTCCGATTGACCCAGGCCGCGATCGCCAGCGCGAGCCACGCCGCCCAGGACGCCCAAACGCCCGGATCGCTCGGCGACGTCACCGGAACCGGAGCGTAGTCCCCCTGAAGAGGATGCGGCCAGACGAGGAGGCGCAGATAGGACCCGAAGATCTTCGACATCGTCAGGAAGCGGACCCACGCGCTCGCGTCGTAAGGTCCGCTCCAGGGGCGAGGGTCCATCGGCGCCTGTTGAGAGACGGTCCCTCCCCTGGCCCAGTAGTCCACGACGCCGGGGTGGGCGTCGCGCCACGCGCTGAAGACGTCGGCGCCGCCGCGGATCGGGTAGCCCGAGCGCGGGAGACGGAAGAACAGATACAGGATCAGCACGACCGCGTAGCCGGCGTAGACGACGCGGCGATCGCGGCGCCAGGACGCCGCCGCGGACGCGCGCGCGGGAAAAAGCGCTTCCGCCGCCAGGAGGAGGAGCGGCAAAGTCGCGGCCATCTCCATCGAGAGGAGCCCGAGTCCGAACGCGAGCCACGACGCCGCGAACAGCGCGCGTCTCCAACGGCCGTCGCGGTCGCGCGCGGCGAGATAAAAATAGGCCGCGAACGCCGAGAAGTCGAAAGACAGGAGCACGGCGCGGAAGGTGATGATGTTCACCGCTTCCGTGTGAACCGGATGAACGAGGAACAGGGTCCCGGCCAGCGCCGCCGCCGTCTCATTGCGGCCGAGCTCGAACGCGATCAGCACGACGAGGAACGCGCCGAGCAGATGCCAGAAGAGACTGCTCAGGCGGTAGACGAGCACCGTGCCGTCCGAAAAGTTCGCGTCGAGGAGCACCGAGGCGAGCCACACCGGTCTGGCGCAGTTGCGCACCGGCAGGATCCGGTACAGCGACCGCGGGTCGAGAACTTTCCAAAGATTGGCGCCGTCGCTCAGGAACGGCTGGCCGAAGACGGAGGTGTGGTCGTCCCAGACCGGAGGATGGCGCAAAGTATTGACGTAGAGCAGGATCCCGAGCAGCGCGAGCGCGGCCAAGATGAGCCTGCGCCTGAGCGTCGTCGTTCGATCCGCGGCCGTCTCGTTCACCGGAGTCATCTTAGAAAATCGCGCGGCGGCCGCTCGGAAGAATCGCCGGACGGAACGCTATTGCGCTTCGAGCCGGAAGCCCATGCGCTGAGGCAGGCGCACGGGCACGGGCTTGCCGCTGAGGCCCAGAGCGGGAGAGAAGCGCATCAGCTTGGCGACGTCCTGGGCCGCGGCGTCGAACGCGGGACTCGCGGATCCGACGACCTCCGACTTCCAGACCCCGCCGTCGGCGTCGATGTGGATCTCGAGGACAACGTCGGCCTCGTGGCCGATGCGGCGCTCGTCGAGCGGATAGTGGCTCTGCAGGGCCGCGAGCACCTCCTCCTTGTTCAGCAGGCGCGGCAGGACGGAGAGCGGCACGCCGCCGTGGCCGTGCCCGCCGACGACGCCCTCGTCGGAGCCGTCGCCCGAGCCGCCGACCTTCGCGGCCGTGCCGTCGCCGCCGACGGCGCCCCCCGGCGTCGAGACCGTGTCGGAGCCCTTCGGCGAGGCCGGACCCGTGGGCAGTTCCGGCTTGTCGAGTTTTTTCGTGTCGGGCCCCGGCAGCACCCAGTCCTTCGGCGGCTCGGGCGGCTTCGGCGGCGCCTCGGGCGGCTTCGGCGGCGGGTTCGCCAGGAGCTCCGCGGTGCGGTTGTCGCGCGCCATCTTGCCCGGCACGAGCGGCTTCGGCGCGCCGAGCTTCGCGGGGCCGTCGCCGAGCAAGGTGCTGTTGATCTCGATCTCCATCGGCGGCGGCTCCTGCGGCGCGCGCCAGGCGACGCGCGCGAGGCCGAGCAGGAGCGCCAGAAGAGCCGCGTGCAGCGCGAGCGAAGCCCCGAGCGAGCGCGCGGGAGGCGGAGCCTCGGGCGCGCGGATCACTTGCGGACGACCTCCAGGCCGACCTTGCGCACTCCGGCCGCGCGGATGTCGTCGAGGAGAGCGGCCACCTCGCCGTAGGGCAAGGACTTGTCGGCCGCGACGGAGACGGGCTGCTCCGGGCTGAGCGCCACGGCCGCGGCGAGCGCGCGCTTGAGCTGCTCGGCGGTCACGGTCTTTCCGGAGAGCGCCAGCACGTGCTTCGCGTCCAAGGTCACCGCGAGCGCGTCGGTCGCCGTGCGGTCGTGGTTGGCGGCGCGCGGGATGTCGATCTTGATCGCGCGGCGCGCGATCAAGGGCGCCGTCGCCATCATGATGATGAGCACGACGAGCGTCACGTCGACGAGCGGAGTGACGTTGATCCCGGTGATCGGGCCGTCGCCGTCGTCGGAGGAGGACTGCACGGGTCTGCCTAGCGGCGCCGGGCCTCGCCGCGCGCGTGGGAGCCGAGGCGGCGGCCGAGGGCCTCGGTCTCCGCGATGAGGTCGCGCGAGCGCTTCTGCAGGCCGTTGAACGCGAACACGCACGGCAGGGCGACGAGCAGGCCGACCGCGGTGGCCACGAGCGCTTCCGAAAGGCCCGACATCACCACCTCGGGTCCCGCTCCTGCGGCCGCCAGATCGTGGAAGGCCTTGATCACGCCGAGCACGGTGCCGAACAGGCCGATGAACGGCGCGTTGTTGCCGAGCGTGCCGAGCCAGAGCAGGCGCGCGTCGAGACGGCGCTTCTCGTCGGACAGCGCGGCCGACAGGCACTCGGCGCAGGCCTCGGGCCCGCGCGACGCGGCGCCGAGCGCTTCGCCCAGCGCGCGCGCGGAGGCGCCGGGATGCGCCGCGAGCGCCTTCTCCGCGCCCGCGAGATCGTCCTTTTCCAGCGCCGCGAGGAACGGCGCGCGCAGCGCGGCGAGCGCCGCGGCCTCGCCGCGCAGGAGAGCGAAGCGGTCGACGACGGCCGCGACCGCCGCGACGGAGGCGGCGAGCAGGGCCCAGATCACCCAGTCGCCGCCGGTCAGAGCGAGCGCCAGGAGCGCGGATTTCACTGGTCCTTCCTCGGCGTCAGCTTCACGAGCGCCGCGAGCAGCTCCGCCTTGACCTGCGGGTCCTGCTCGTTGTCGATCTCGCGCATGAGCCGCACGTACTCGTCGCCCGCGCCGAGTTCGCCGAAGTAGTGGTAGCACATCGCGCGCGTGAGCCAGTCGGAACTCTTATAAAGACGAATCAGCAGCTCGCGGCCGAGGACGTCGCCTTGGCGCCACATCTCGGCGGCCGCGTAGATCTGCATCGGGATCGACGCGTCGGAGCGCGCCGCGTTGCCGATCTGCAACTGGGACATCTGCGCGCCGAGGACCATGAGCGATTCGAGGCCGGCGAAGCGCACGGTCACGTTCTCGGACGCCGAGAGCGCGCTTTGGAAGAGCAGCAGGAAGCGCGTGTCCTTCGCGTAGGCGAGCGCTATCAGCGCGGCCGCGCGCGACTGGACGTTCTTCGACTGCCGCGCGACCGTCTCGAGCGCGGTCTGCAGCTGGTAGTCCGTCGTGCCCGCGAGGCCCTCGGTCAGCAGGAAGCTCAGCTGGGTGTAGCGCGTCTGCAGGTTGTAGCCGGTCAGCGTCGTGAGCTTCGCGAGGGTCGCGACCGAGGAGTCGAGCTGGGCCGCCGCGTTCGGGCGCTCGCTCATGCGCGACTGCAGCATGCGCAGCAGCTGCTGGTCGATGCGCGGATCGATCGGGTCGACCTGGGCCTGCACGCGCGGCGCCGTCACGAGCAGGGGTTCGAGCGCGTAGGCGTCCTCGGCGTCGACGAGGAGGTCTCCGTTGAGCGGCCCGTCCTCCCCCGCGCCCAAGCGCTTCGTCGGCTGCACGGCCACCTTCTGCGCGGCCTTGAACTTCGGGTAGAGCTTGAGCGCGGACACGCAGAGCTCGGCGACCATGAAGTCGTTGCCGGCCTCGCCGTCGATGCGGTTGAGCAGGATCGTGTAGTCCTCGGCGGTGCCCAAGTCGCCGATGTACTTCGCGGACATCGCGCGCACGATCCACGAGCCGTCGTCGAGTCCCTGGCGCAGGCGCGCGAAGCCCGCGGGGTCGCCGAGGCGCGCCAGGCCGGCCGACGCGTACACGCGCAGGGCCGGCTCCGGGTCGCGGTCGGCGGCCGCGCCGAGAAGCGCCATCGCCTCGCGCTTGTGGCCCCAGACGACGAGCGCCTCCATCGCGGCGAAGCGCACGCCGGGATCGACGTGCACGAGCGCCTCGTTGAAGATCTGCATGTCGGTGTAGCCGTGCCAGCGCGCGAGCGCGATCAAGGCGTTCGCGCGCGACTCCGCGTTCGCGTCCCAGCGCGCGATCTGCACGAGCTGCTCGCGGAACGTCGGGTCCGCGCTGGTCGAGAACGCGTCGGCCAGCGGCACGCCGATGTTCAGGTAGCGATTGCGCATCTCGTAGCCGATCGGCGAGCCGAGGTTGATGAGGTCGCCGATCGGCGTGGCTCCGGCGACGTCGCTGCTGGAGAGCGAGCGCTGGTAGGCGCCCTGGGTCTGCGCGAGCGTCACGAGGTTCGCCGAGATCTGCGCGTCGACCGCGAACGCGGGCGCCGTCGTCGTCGACATCGCAAGCGAGCCCGGCGTGATCGTCCCGCGGGCGCCATAGGCCTGCGGCAGGCCGACGCCGACGGGAAGATCGGCGCAGGCCGCGAGCGCGGCGAGCGCGGCGAGAGGAAGGAGGCGGCGGACGAGGGTCATCATGCGCTTATTATGGAATTATAGGCCCGGAAACTTCCACGCGCCTCCCCGGCGCAACATTCTTTTAACAACCCCGAAACGAATCCGTCATCGGCGTCCGCTATGCTGTGATCAGACGCGGCGGAGAACTCTCCCAAGGACAACTGCCCGCGTCGACCCCACCAGGAGCGCTCGCCCGGGACCGCAAGGCCCCGGGCGGGCCATTTTTAGGGCAGCGGCGGCGGAGCGGGACGCTCGATCGCCTGAAACGGCCGCAAGAGCTGCTCGATCCAGCGCACGTCCATGTCGTCGAACGCGGCCGAGGACTTCACCTCGAACGCGGCCCACGCGCGGCCGTTCTTGTCGAGCACGGGCGCCGCGACGCAGGTCCCCTCGCGCTGCGCCGCGCCGGAGGTCAGCGCGCGCCCGGCGATGCCGTCCATCGGCGCCGGTGCCGGCGCGTGATCGGGCCGCGCGGCGCCCGCGTGAAACGCCTTGCCGTCGGGCTGCGGGAGCCAGAAGCCGCACCACGTCCACGGGTTGCCGCCGAACGCGTCCCAGAGCGCGTCGACGAGGTCGCGCATCATGCGCTCGGGCTGGGGCTCGCGCCGCCGCCACTTGAGGCCCACCGTCGCCTTGACCTTGTCGTAGCGCGCGCGCGAGGGCCGCGCGGCGAGCTTGCCGTCCGGGGTCGTCAGCGGGGGCAGTCCGTCGTTCGAGTCTTCCTGTCTCATGAGGCTTTCTCCATGACGACCAATTGGCCGCAGGCGCCGTCGATGTCGCGCCCGAGGTTCTGACGCACGGTGGCCTTGAAGCCGGCGGCCATGATCCGCTCCTGAAAGCGCCGCGCGTCCGACTCGTCGGTCGGCTTGTGGGGCGTGTCGGTCTGGTTGAAGACGATCAGATTCACGTGCAGCAGTCCCGCGGGCCCGAGTCCGCCGAGCCAGCGCGCGAGCGCCGCGGCGTCCTCGGCGCGGTCGTTCTCCCCCTTCAGCAGGACGTACTCGAAGAAAATCTTTCGATTCGTTTCATTGAGGTACGTCTTCAGCGCCTCGGCGAGCTTCGCGAGCGGGTAGGCCTTGTTCATCGGCACCAGGCGCGTGCGCAGCTCGTCGGTCGCCGCGTGCAGGGAAAGGGCCAAGTTCACCTGCGGGAAGTCGCGGCCGAACTGCACGATCTTGGGCGCGACGCCGGACGTGGAGACCGAGATGTGGCGCGCGCCGAGCGCGAGTCGCTTCTGGTCGATGAGGAAGCGCAGGCTCTCGGAGACCGAGTCGTAGCACGCGAACGGCTCGCCCATGCCCATGTACACGACGTTGTCGAGGCGGCCGTCCAGGCCCTTCTTCTTCATGTACTGGCGCCAGAACAGCACCTGGTCGGCGATCTCCTCCGGAGTCAGGCTGCGCGTGAGGCCCATGAGGCCCGTCGCGCAGAACGTGCAGGCGACCGCGCAGCCGACTTGCGAGGAAATGCACGTCGTCCAGCGCGTGGGGCTCGGGCGCAGCAAGACGGTCTCCACGGTTTTCCCGTCGTGAAGGTCGAGCAGAGCCTTGTGCGCGCGGCCGTCGGAGGCCACGTCGACGCGGCGCTCGGTCAAGGACAGGATCGGCGCGCGCTCGGACAGCGCGCGGCGCACGTCCGCGGGCAATACGGAAATGTCGTCGTAAGACGCCACGGCCTGTTCGTAGACGGCCTTGCGGACCTGGTCCCAGCGATAACCGGGTTGGCCGAGCTCCTTCAGGACCGACTGGACCTTGGCCGCGTCCATTAGTAGGTCAGCTCCTTCACGTGGTCGTTCTGCAGGAGCTTGCGCGCGAGCTCCTTGTGCTCGAGCCGCGGCCCCGACACGTACCACTCGCTGTAGTACAGCTCGTCCTTCTTCATGAGCTTGCGCGACAGGACCCTGACGCGCGCCTCGCGGAACAGCGTCTTGATCTCCTCGAGGCCGTGCTCGTTGAAAGCCGACGACACGCGGTACGTGTAGCGCTGGCGGTGGTCGTCGACCCAGACGTCCAGCCGCGGAAAAATGATCTGCACGAGCAAGGTGAGCGCCGTCGTCGCCGCGCCGAGCGCGTAGCTGCCGACGCCGACGGCGACGCCGATCGCCGCCACGACCCAGATCGTCGCGGCCGTGGTGAGACCGATCACGCGCCGGCGCTCCTCCATGATGGCGCCCGCGCCGATGAAGCCGATGCCCGTGACGATTTGGGCCGCGATGCGCGTGGGATCGGCGTTCACCACGCCGGTGAAATTCTTCGAGACGATCATGAACAGGCAGGCGCCGACGCAGATCAAGGTGTTCGTGCGCAGTCCGGCGGCCTTGTCGGAGAGCTCGCGCTCGATGCCGATGGCGGCGCCCAGGCCCAGCGCGATCAGGAGGCTAAGCGAGTCCGACATGAACGGCGTCATGGTTCCTCCTCCCGAACGCGGCTTGGGTCGCGAGCTCGGCCGCGCGCTTTCCCGAGCGCACGCAGTCCGGCAGGCCGACGCCGTGGTACGAGCAGCCCGCGAGCACGAGCCCCGGGTGGCTCTTGAGGCACGAGACGAGACGCTGCAGGCGCAGGCCGTGGCCCACGTCGTATTGCGGGTTGGCCTTGAGCCAGCGCGTCGTGCGCGCGGCCTCCGGGACCGCGCCGCCGAGCGCCAGCACGCGGTCCAAGTCCCCGCGCACGCGCGCCTCGATGCGCGCCACGCCCGCTTCGGCCTCAGCCTCACGGCCCGCCCCGCCGACAAACGCGCGCAGGATGACCTTGCCGGCGGGCGCGCGTTGAGGAAACTTGCTCGAGCTGAACGTGGCCGCCGTGAGCGTGGTGCCCGCGTCGCGCGCGGTCAGGAACCCGAAGCCGCGCGGAAGTCTCGGCAAGGACTTGGCGTCGTAGACGAAAGAGACGGTCGCCGTCGACGAGAACGGGATCTCGCGCAGGCGCAGCGCGAGCTCGGGGTCCAGGCCTTCGGCCGCGTCGGCGAGCGCGGGGGCGGGGGCGGCCGAGATCACGACGTCCGCTTCCAAAGTCCCGCGCGGCGTCACGACCTGCCAGCGCCCGCCGCCGCGGCGCAGCGCGGTCGCGGGGCAGTCGACGCGCACGGTCCCGGGCGGCAGGCGGCCCTCGAGCTCCTCGATCACGCGCGTGAGGCCGCACTTCAAGGTCATGAACGTGGAAAAACCATCGCGGCGCGCGCGCTTGGGCGCGCCGGTCCACAGCCCGCGCGCGAGTCCGCCGCGCTTCTCGAGCTCGAGCAGCTGCGGGAACGCGCTGCGCACGCTCAAGCGCTCCGCGTCGCCCGCGAAGATGCCGGCCAGCATGGGCGCCACGAGCCGATCGAGCGCCTCGGAGCCGAGGCGGCGGCGCGTGAAGTCGGCGAGCGACTCGTCGCCGTCGCCGGAGCCCGCGGGGACCAGCGGCTCGAGCGCCATGCGCAGCTTCGCGCGCCAGGAAAACAGCGGAGAAAACGCGAACGGCAGGAGCCGTGTCGGCGAGACCAGCTGCATGCCCGCGGGCATCGGGAGGAGGCGGCCGTCCTTGAGCACGCTGACCGTCGCGTCGGGCGCGGTCGGAATCAACTCGCTTTCGAGGCCGAGCTCCTTGACCAGTTCGAGCATCTCCGGCTTGAGCGTCACGAAGCTGTCGGGGCCCGTCTCCACGACGGCGCCGCCGACGGTCTCTGTGCGGACCTTGCCGCCGGCGCGCGCCGAGGCCTCGAGCACGCTCACGTGGACGGGGCGGCGCGCCTTGTCCGCCAAGCGCAGCAGTTCGCGCGCGGCCGCGAGTCCGGTGATCCCGGCCCCGATCACGACGATCTTCGTCGGCTCTTCGCCGCGCCGATCCCTCAACGGGCGCTCAGTTCGTGGACGCATGACGCGGCATAAACGACGTGGTCGACCGGGGTCAGCGGCAGAATGCCGTGGCCGAGATTAAAAATGTGTCCATTCCGCCGTCCGTTGCGAACCAGAATGTCTTTGACGGCCTGACGGATCGTCTTCTTGTCGGAGAAGAGCAGGATCGGATCGAGATTGCCCTGCACCGGCCGTTTTCCGAGGCGCCGGCGCGCGGCGTCGAGGTCGATGCGCCAGTCCACGCCGATCACGTCGCCGCCGGCCGCGGCGAAGTCCTCCAAGAAACCGTTGGTCCCGGTGCCGAACGAGATCGTCGGCACGCCCCAATTCGCGGCCTGCGCGAGCACCCACTGCGAATGCGGGCGCACGTGGCGGCGGTACTGCTCGGGCGTCAAGTCGCCGACCCAGGAGTCGAAGAGCTGAACGGCCTGCGCGCCCGCGTCCACTTGAGCCTTCAAGTATTCGGCGGTCACGCGGCGCACCTTGCGCATGAGCGCGTCCCACAGCGCCGGGCTGTCGGTCATCATCGCCTTCACGATCTTGTAGTGGTCGGACGGGCCGCCTTCGACCATGTAGCTCGCCACCGTGTACGGCGCGCCCGCAAAGCCGATCAGCGGGACCTTGCCCGCGAGCTCGCGGCGGATGAGGCGCACGGCTTCGTAGACGAAGCCCAGGTCTTCGGCGGCGCCCTCGGCGCGGATGTTCGCCACGTCGCGCGCGGTGCGCACGGGATTGGCGATCGTCGGGCCCGGCGCGAACGCGAGCTTGAGGCCCATGGTCTCGACGGGCAGGAGGATGTCGGCGAACAGGATGGCCGCGTCGACGGGAAGGCGGCGGATCGGCTGGAGCGTGACCTCGCAGGCGAGCGCCGGCGTCTTCGCGAGGTCCAGGATGGAGTGGCTCCTGCGCAGGGCGCGGTACTCCTCCATGTAGCGTCCGGCCTGGCGCATGAACCAGACCGGAGTCGCGTCGACGGAAAGTCCGCGGCAGGCGCGCAAAAAGCGCCCGGTTTCGCTCGGCATCCGACGATGATATCACTTTCGGCGGAGGGCTCGGGAGCCCGGCGGTGGGGCGAAGTGGTACAGTCTCCGGGCGCACGAACGGCGCCCGGAGACCGATCCATTTGAAATCATTCGACGAATTGAACCTGTCCGAACCCGTCGCGCGCGCGGTGCGCGAGCTGGGCTTTTCCGTTCCCACGCCGATCCAGGCGCAGGCCCTGCCGGTCCTGCTCGGCGGACCCACGGACTTCATCGGCCAGGCCGCGACGGGTACCGGCAAGACGGCGGCGTTCGGGCTTCCCCTCGTCGAGCAGATGGACGCCGCCGACAAGCGCGTGCAGGGCCTGATCCTGTGCCCGACGCGCGAGCTCGCCCTCCAGGTCTGCGGCCAGCTCAACTTGTTCGGCAAGAACAAGGGCGTGCGCGCGGTGCCGATCTACGGCGGCACGGGCTACGGCGAGCAGCTCGACGGCCTCAAGCGCCAGCCCGCGATCGTCGTGGGCACGCCGGGTCGCCTCATCGACCACATCGACCGCGGCTCGCTGTCGCTGAAGGGCCTGAAGACGGTGGTGCTCGACGAGGCCGACGAGATGATCTCGATGGGCTTCAAAGAGGACTTGGAAAAAATCCTCAAGGCGACGCCGCGCGAGCACGGCCGCATCTGGCTGTTCTCCGCGACGATGAGCCCCGAGGTGCGGCGCGTGGCCGACGCCTACCTCCGCCGCCCCAAGCAGGCGCAGGTCAACCGCACCGAGGTGCTCTCGACCACGGTCGACCAGCTCTACTACGTCGTGCCCGAGCGCGACAAGCCCGACGTGCTCCACCGCCTCATCGAGCTCACCGACGACTTCTACGGCCTGATCTTCTGTCAGACCAAGTCGCTCGTCATGGACCTCTACCAGTTCCTCAGCGAGCACGGCTACAAAGTCGACTCTCTGCACGGCGACAAGTCGCAGGACGATCGCGAGCGCACGATGCGCGCGTTTCGCGAGCGCAAGGTGACCATGCTCGTCTGCACCGACGTCGCCTCGCGCGGCCTCGACGTGAAGGAGCTGACCCACGTCGTCAATTACTCGCTCCCGCGCGAGACCGAGGTCTACGTCCACCGCATCGGCCGCACCGCGCGCAGCGGCCAGGCCGGCGTCGCGATCAGCCTGGTAGCGCCCTCGCACCGCTACCTGATCAACCGCATCGAGCACCTGACCAAGAGCCGCATGACCGAGGCCAAGATCCCGGGCCGCAAAGAGGTCGCGCTCAAGAAGGTCGCGAAAATCCTGACCCGCTTCCAAGAGCAGAAGCACTACGCGCGCGCCGCCGCCTTGCTCGGCCCCGAATGGGCGAAAGCGACCGAGGACATGGTGCTCGAGGAGATCTTGGGCCGCTTCATCGCGATGGCCGCGCCCGAACTCTTCGAGGAAACGGCGAAGACCTTGCCCGCGTACGCCCCGTCGCACGCGCGGCCCGCGCAAGCGCACGGCCACGCCCCTTCTCACGGTCACGCGCCGTCTCATCACGCGTCGAAGCCGCACGAGCACGGCGCGCCGAAGAAACATCAGCCCTGGAAAAAGAAGCCCCGTCCGTAAGAATCAGCGCGGCGCGCGCACCGATATCGGAGGAACCCCATGAAAAATTTTCTGAAGACTCTTCTCGCCTTCACGTTCGCCTGCGCGGCCGCCGCACCCGCCGCCGCCGCGGCGCTGAAAGTCGGAGACAAAGCGCCGGACGTCTCGGCCCCGCTCAGCGACGGCACGACGTTCCGCCTGCACGATTGGCTCAACAAGGCCCCGCTCGTGATCTACTTCTACCCGAAGGACTTCACGCCCGGCTGCACGAAGGAGGCCTGCTCGCTGCGCGACGATTTCTCCGCGTACCGCGGCCTGAAGGCGACCGTGATCGGGTTCAGCTACGACTCGGTCTCGACGCACAAGGACTTCATCGCGAAGCACCACCTGCCCTTCCTTCTCGCCTCCGACGAGAACAAGGCCGTGTCGATCGCCTTCGGCGTCAACGGCTGGCCCTGGGCGCACCGAGCGACCTTCATCGTCGGCAAGGACGGCACGATCCTGTGGGCCAACCCGAACGTGGACCCGAAGACGCACAGCGCCGAGCTTCAGGACGCTCTGAAGAAACTCGCCGCTCCGCCGGCTCCGGCCGCGAAGTAGTCCGTCGCCGCGGAGTCATCCACGCCGTCCCCCGGCCGTTCAGACGGCGACGGTCACCGGCGAGACCGATGATCGTGAGCGTCGTTTGACCGGCTCCGGCGCCAGCCGATTTTTCGGCGGAGCCTAGGCCGCGAGCAAAGTGTCGGCGGTGCGCAGGAGCTCGAGCAGCGACTCGTCGGTGCGCGCGCGCCACAAGCGGCGGCGCAGCGTTTCGTTGGTGACGAGGGACGCGATGCGCTGCAGTATCTTGAGCTGGACGACCGGCGTCTCGGCCGGAGTCAGGATCAGGAAGACGAGGCGGATCGGCACGCCGTCGGGGGTGACGACGGTCGGAGGCTTGGCACAGCGCCCGACGGCGATCATGGGCTCGAGCAGGCCGGGCAGGCGCGCGTGCGGGACGAGCACGCCGCGGCCGACGGCGCTCGCGAACTTGAGCTCGCGGGCCCAGACGGCGGCGTAGGCGGCTTTCGCGTCCAGCTCCGGGCGCGCCGCCTTCAGGCGCTCGATGAGGCGCGCGATCGCGACGTCGCGCTCGCCGACCGGCAGGTTCGCGTCGACGACGGCGCGGGTGAAGAGCTGGCCGTCGGCCCAGCCGCGCGGGCGCGAGAACTCGTCCTTGATCTCGCCGACGATTTCTTCGAACACGTCCTCTAAAGTCAATACGCCCGCGATGCGGCCCATCCCGTCGCGCACGAGCGCCATGTGCGCGCCCTTGTCGGGCATGGTCTTGACCAGGCGCTCGAGCGGCTCGTTGACCGTCGTCTCGAAGATGTCGCGGCGCAGGGCGCGCAGGTCCGGCTCCGGGCCCGGCTCGGCCAGGATCAAATCCTTGAGATGGACGTAGCCGATCACGGTGTCGATGCCGAGCTCGCAGAGCGGATAGCGCGTGAAGCGCTTCGCGCGGATCATTTCGAGGTTCTCGTGCCAAGACTTGGCGAGCGAGAGGAAGGCGATGCTCTCGCGCGGGCGCATGGCCTCGGACGCCTTCGCGGCGCCGAAATCGAAAAGATTTTCGAGCAGGAGCAGGCGCTCGAGGGGCATGCGGCCTTTTTCCTGAGCTTCGTTGAGGAGAACGCGCATCTCGTCGACGCCCACGGTCTGGTCCACCTCCGACGCGGGCTTCAGGCCGAAGGCGCGCAGAAGTCCGCGCGAGACCGCGGTCGTGAGACGGATCGGCACGCGGAGCACCCAGGCGAGCACCTTGAGCGGGCGCGCGCCGAACAAGGCGATGGGCTCCGCGTAGTGCGCGGCGACCGCGCGCGGCGTCATCTCCGCGAACAACAGCTGGACGACGGCGAGCGCCGCGACCGCGGCCGCGAACGAGATCGCGCGGATCGAGGCGACGGGCAGCACGCCGACCCAGCGCGTGAGCATGCCGCGCAGGATCAGCATCAAGTCCGGCTCCGCGACGGCGCCGAGGGCCAGCGAGATGGAGGCGAGGCAAACCTGCATGGCCGCGATGTACTCGTCGAGCCGCGAAAGAATGTCCTGCACCGCGGCCGCGCGCGCATTGCCGCCGCGGGCCAGCAGCTCGACGCGCGCCGGACGCACGCGCATCAGCGCGAACTCCATGAGCACGAACAGCGCGTTGATGCCGACCAGCAGCGCGGTGAGGAGAAGGATCATCGGCCCGAGTCGGCCGCCGCGGGCTTTTTCGGCGCGTCGGAATTCGAGAAGAGGCGGACCGGAAAGTCCCAGAACACGCGCTTGAGCACCATGAACGGATAGCCGCCCACCGTGTAGAAAAGCTCGGAGCCTTTCGACGCGCCCATCGACACGCAGTCCTTGTAGCGCTGCGGATATGTCCCGCCGGACGGGGCCTTGTCGCCGGCGAGCACGGCCGGGCAGGCGACCGCGCCGACCACCGCCGACGGAATCACGCTGATCATGCCGATGAGGCCGGCCGCCGTGTCGACCACCGGCCCGTCTTTTCTATAGCGCGAGCCCTCGTCGCTCATCGTCGACGCGGAGACCGCGAGGGTGGCGAAATGGGGCGTGTCGTCGGCCGTCGCCGCGAAGGCCGGCCGCGCGGCCGCGAGCGCCAGCGCGCAAAGCAGAGCGTTCACGCGGCGCCTTCGAGGCGCCGCGCCTCGGCCTTGAGCCCCTGCAGGTCCACCTTGCCCGTGCCGAGCAGAGGGAAGCCCTCGACCTTGTGGAAATTGGACTTGTCCGGCAGCCACAGTTTCGGCAGGGTCCCGGCCTGGACTTTTTTAATGACCGCGTCCAGGTCGAAGTCGCCCTTGAAGAGCACGACGAGGCGCTCGCCGCGCTTCTCGTCGGGCACCGCGGCGACGACGAACGCGGGCTCGACCGCGCCGAGCGCCTCCTGCAAGGCCTCCTCGACGCGGATGTGCGGCACCATCTCGCCTCCGATCTTCGAGAATCGCGAGAGCCGGTCGGTCAAGGTCACGAAGCCGTCCTCGTCGAGCTTCGCGATGTCGCCGGTGACGTAATAGCCGTCGCGCAGGACCTCGCGCGTCTTGGCCTCGTCGTCCAGATAGCCCTTCATCACGTTCGGGCCTTTGACGAGCAGGAGGCCGGGCTCGCCCGGTCCGAGCTCCTTGCCCGTGTCCGGATCGACGACCTTCATGAACACGCCCGGCAGCGGCCGGCCGACCGTGCCGCGCTTCGTGCCGATCTGCTGGTTGCCGGGCCAGTCGATGTCCGGGATATTGACGGAGGCGACCGGCGAGAGCTCGGTGGCGCCGTAGCCCTCGAGCACGGGGAGCCCGTACTTCTCCTGAAACGCCTTCGCGAGCTCGTCGCGCAGCTTCTCGGCCCCCGCGACGACGTAGCGCATGCTCTTGAACTGCGCGGGCTCGATGCGGCGCATCCAGGTGAGCAAGAACGTCGGCGTGCCGATCAGGATCGTCGCGCGTCGCTTTTCGACAAGGCCGCCGATCACGCGCGCGTCGAGCGGGGTGAAGTGGTAGGTCGCGCTCATGCCCAGGCACTGCGGCAGCCACAGCGTCGCGGTGAAGCCGAACGCGTGGAAGAACGGCAGCACGCCGAGCATGCAGTCCTCGACGCCGAGCGGGTACACCTGCGCGATCGCCTGGACGTTCGAGAGCACGTTCGCGTGGGTCAGCATCACGCCCTTCGGCACGCCGGTGGAGCCGCTCGTGAACATGATCGTCGCGAGCCGATCGAGCGGCCCCGCGGCGCGCTTGAAGACGAAGCGTTCCAGGAGCGCGACCGGCGTCAGCAGGAACGCCGCCGCGGTCAGCGCCTTGGCCGCGCCGGAGATCGTCGGCGCGACGTCCTCCAGATAAATCTTGCGACCCTCCGGCTCCCAGCCGAGCTTCTCGACGATCCGCCGCGAGGTCACGACCGTCTTCACGCCGGCCTTTTTCAGGCACGCGTCGACCACTTCCTTCGAGGCCGTGTAGTTGAGGTTGATCGAGACCTTGCCCTCGAGCGAGAGACCGAAGTTCGCGAGCGCGCCCGGAACCGACGGCGGAATCAGCACGCCGACGCGCTCTTCACCTTGCAGCGTCGCCCCGAGCGCGCGGCCGAGCAGGTGGGCGCCGACGAGCGCGGTCAGTCCGCTCAGCTTCGCGCCGGAGGAATCGGAGAGGCCGCCGCCGAACGGGTGCCTTTTCGCCGAGCGCACGAACGAGATCGGCAGGTTCGGCGAGTCCGCGAGGCGGTGGCCGAACGCCTCGGCGCCGAGCTCCAGGATCGCTTGACGCACCGCGAACGCCGGCGTCGTGGAGGGCAGCGGCCTGCCGAAGCTGATCGTGACCGGATACGGGATGCGTCGCGGCCTCTTGAGCAGAAGCTTGCCGCCCGAGAAGCTGAACAGGCTGCCCCAGACGCGGTCCAGGTGCACGGGCACGATCGGCACCTCGAGGCCGTCGACGAGGCGCTCGAAGCCCTTGCAGAAGCGCTGCATCTGGCCGTGGCGCGAGATCCCGCCCTCGGCGAAGATGCACACCGCGTCGCCCGCGCGCAGATGCTCGCGCGCGCGCTCGAACGAAGCGAGGAGCGCCTTCGGACCGTCTCCGCTGGCGACCGGGATGCAGCCCATCGCCTTGAAGAAACGGTGGGCGATCGGCAGCTCGTAGTACGAGCGCAGCATCATGAAGCGCACGAGCCGCTGATTGGCCATCGCGATCAAGATCGCGTCGACGAAGGAGACGTGGTTGGCGACGAGCAAGACCGGCCCCTCGATGGGCACGTTCTCGCGGCCGACGGCCTTGATCTTGTAGATCAGGTTCGCGAACGGGTACGCGACGAGGCGCAGGAAAAAATCGGGCAGGCGCGCGAGCAGCTCGAAGGCCACGACCGCCGACATCGCGGCGGAGACCAGGAACACTTGCGCGGGATTCAAATGAAACTTCGCGTCGAGCGCCCAGTAGGCGGCCGAGGCGATCAAAATGCCCACGAAGGTCAGGAAGTTGCCGATCGCGAGAATGCGCCCGCGCTCGCGCACGGGGCTGCGCTGCTGAATGAACGCCTGCAGGGGCACGGCGAAGAATCCCGCCGAGAGCCCCAGCATGATGAGGTCGAGAACGACGCGGCGCGGCGAGTCGTACGCGAAGCCGAGGTCGAACGCGAACGCGACGAGGCCGAGGCCGCCGAGCGGCACCAGGCCGAGCTCGACCTGGCCCTCGGAGAGGCGCCCCGCGACGAACGAGCCCGCGCCGATGCCGAGGCAGAGGATCACGAGCAGGCGCCCGCTGGCCGCCTCGTCGAGGCCCATGAGGCGCCGGCCGTAAAGCAGGATGTTCAATTGGAACAGCGCGCCGACGAACCAGAAGAACGCGGTCGCGTAGGTCGCGAGGTTCACGCTCGGCAGGCGCGCGAGGTCGCGCAGATCGTCGATCGTGCTCGACACGACGTTGACCTTGAGCTTCGCCTGCGGCCGCACCGCGGGAGTCTTCGGCACCGCGAGCGCCGCGGCCAAGCCCGCGGCCGCGACGGCGATCAGCGGCGCGGCGGCGAGCGCGGTATGCCCGTGCAGGCGCTGGGCGAGCTCCGTGGCGCCGGCCGTGCCCAGCACGATCCCGGCGAACGTCGTCATCTGCACGAGGCCGTTGGCCTGGGAGAGGTCGCGGTCGCGCACGAGCTCGGGCAGGATCGCGAGCTTGACCGGGCTGAAGAACGCCGAGTGCACGCCCATCAGGAACATGAGCACCATGAGCGCCGGGATGCTGCCGAGCGCGAGCGCCGGAACCGCGAGTGCCAGCAGGACGATCTCGAGCGCCTTGAAGAAAACGATCAGCGACGATTTCGACCAGCGGTCGGCGACGTCTCCGGCCACCGTCGAGAAGAGAATGAACGGCAGGATGAACAGCCCCGACGCGATGGAGATCAGGTGCGCCGCGGAGTCCGGATGCTCCGCCATCGCCATCACGGTCACGAACATCTTGAAGCCGTTGTCGTTGAACGCCCCGAACGACTGGGCGGCCAGGAGCGCGCAGAAGCGCGCGTCGGAGAAGGCCGCCCGCAGGGGAGGCGAGAACGGAGCGGAGGCCGCCGGGGCGGGAGCGGCTTCGGTCGCGGGGGGCACGATCGGGAGTATAAGAGGATGCGCGAGGACGGTCAAGACCCGCCTTTGCTACGATCCACCATGGCCGAACCGCGCGCGTTCTCGCCCCTGCAGGAATTCGGCGAGATTCCGCTCGGCCAGCGCAGCGTCCTGAAATTCTACGTGGACGAGTTCAAGGGCCGCCGCTACGGCTCGATCCGCGCGTTCGTCTCCGGCGAGGACTACTCCGGCCCGACGAAGCACGGGATCACGATGGACGCCCGTCTGCTCGCCGCCGTCGCCGCGCTCCTGGAAAACCTCGGCCCGGAGTCTTCCGAGCGCGCGGACCGCGAACTCGCGCGCTGGCCCAAGCAGCCCGGCGTGGAGCTCGTCGCGCGGGTGACGCTCTACAAGGGCACGGTGGGCGTCGACCTGCGCGAGTGGGTGCGCGAGGGCCGCTACGAGGGCTGGTCCAAGAAAGGCGCGCGTCTTCCCTTTAAAGAATCGGCGCGGGCCGCCGCCCTTCTGCGCCGCATGTCGGAGTCCGTCGCGACGAAGTGACGGATCCGACACTGGCGCCGATCCCCAAGACCTGTTATATTGGAACAGTGAAGCGCCTCGCACTTTTCGCCGTTTTCCTCGCCCCCCTCGGGGCCCGCGCGCAGGAAAATGCCGTGGAGGTCGTCGTCCCGGCGATCGCGCCGGCGCCGACGGCCGCGCCGCTCGCGTCCCCCCAGGCCTCGCTGTCGGCGACGCTCGCAGCACCGGCACTTCCGACGCCGGCCCTTGCGGCGTCCGCGCCCGCCGCTGAGGCGGCGCCGGTGCCGTCCGCGCCGGCCGCCGTCGCCGCGAGCGCGGCTTCCGCGACGTCGGTTCCGACCGCGGCGACCGCGGCCTCTCCCGCGCACGCGGACGCCGCGGCGATGCCGACGAGCCGCATCGCCGCGAAGGGCCCTCATCCCTTGCGGGCGACGCGCGCCGTGCCGACGGCCGCGAATTTGAGCGTCGACGGCCGCAGTCTGTTCGACGGCGCCGCGTTGAGCGGGGCCCTCCCGTCCGGCGCGGCGTCCGCCGACGAGGGCCCGCGCCTGGCGCCGGGCTCCGTGCGCGCCGCGGCGCCCGCGTCGGCGGCGCGGCGCATCGCGCTGCGCCGGGGCGCCGGCGAAGTCGGCGAGGTCGCAACGACCGCGGCGGGCTGGCAGCTGCTGACCGCCATCGCTTTCCTCGCCGCCGGCGCGCACGCCGCGTTCCCGCTCTTCGCGGGCGTGTTCTGGGCCTGGGGCGGCGCCGAGATGATCCGCAGCCTCGGCAAGATCCGAGCGACGATCGTCGGCGGCTGGCAGGCCTCCCACGACCAGAAGATGCGCACCGATTACGGGACGGGAAAGCTCGTCGACATCCGCGGGCGCAAGTACGGAGAAGACCGCTACGACGTCTGGGCTCCCGGCGCCGTGAGCGCGCGCGAGCGCAACGCGATCGACGCCGCCGCCTTTGTCCTCGGACTGCCCTGGGTCTGGGCCGCCGGACCCAAGGGACTCGCTCTGTACGGAGCGGCGGCGCTCGCGACGATCGCTCTGCGCCGTTGGTGGCGCCGCACGCACCCGCAAACGCCGCCGCCGGCGTCTAATGAATTCGAATACGACCGCTGAGAGAACATCATGAAATCCAACTTCTTGCTCCGCACCCTCGCCGTCTCCCTCGCTCTCGTCGTGGCCGCCGGCCCCGCCGCCGCGGACGTCGAGCGCTACCAGGGAGGGCCGATCGTCTCCGAGCTGGTGACCCGCCTGCTCGAGCAGACGCATTACCTGCACCGCCCGATCGACGAGGCGGTCTCGAAGCAGTTCCTCACGAACTACATCGACTCCTTCGACTACAACCACATGATCCTGGAGAAGTCCGACGTGGACGAGCTCCAGGCGAAGTACGGGAACACTCTGGGCGGCCTCGCCAAGAACGGCGACGTCGAGGCCGCGTACGACATCTACAACCTCGTGCTCAAGCGCCTCGAGGAGCGCGTCGCGTTGGTCAAGAAGCTGACGTCCTCCGACTTCGACTTCACCAAGGACGAGAGCGTCGTCCTCGACCGTCACGATCTGCCGTGGCCCGAGACCCACGCGAAGCTCGAGGAGCTCTGGCGCCTGCGCATCAAGCACGAGGTCCTGCTCGAGCGCATGGCGCGCCAAAAGGCCGCCGAAGCGAAGGCGGCCGCCGCGACGGCGAAGGAGAAGACCGCCGCCGCTCCGGCCGCCGTCAGCACCGCGACGGCCGCGGCTTCCGTCGCCGCGAGCACGGCCGCGGTCGCCGCCGAGAAGCCGGAGAAGGAGCTCTCGATCAAAGAAACGATCGACACCCGCTACGACCGGCTGCTGCGCAGCTACAAGGAGTACGACGGCACCGACATTCTGCAGGACTACCTGTCCGCGCTCGCGCACGTCTACGACCCGCACTCCGACTATTTCGCCGCCGCGCAGAAGGAGAACTTCGACATCAGCATGAAGCTCTCCCTCGTCGGCATCGGCGCGGTCCTGCGCTCCGAGGACGGCTACGCGAAAATCATGTCTCTCGTCCCCGGCGGGCCCGCGGACGTCAGCAAGAAGCTCAAGCCCAACGACCGCCTCGAGGCCGTCGCGCAGGGCGACGGGCCGTTCGTCGAAGTCGTGGGCATGAAGCTCGACCGCGTCGTCGGCATGATCCGCGGCGAGAAGGGCACGACGGTGCGTCTGCGCATCCTGCCCGCCGACGCGATCGATCCGTCGACGCGCGTGGTCATCCCGCTCGTGCGCGACGAGATCAAGCTCACCGATCAGGAAGCGAAGGCGCGCCTCTACACCGTCCCGGTGAAGGGCCCGCGCGCGGCCAAGATCGGCGTGCTCGATCTCCCCTCTTTCTATGCGGACATGCGCGGCGGCGACGACGCGAAGAGTCTCACGCGCGACACCGAGCGGCTGATCGCGGAACTGCGCAAGCGCGGCGCCGACGCGATCGTCGTCGACCTGCGCGGCAACGGCGGCGGCTCGCTGTCAGAAGCCGTGTCCTTAAGCGGACTTTTCATCAAGGAAGGTCCGGTGGTTCAGGTCAAGGACGCCCGCGGCACCATCCGCGTCCTGCGCGACAACGATCCGAGCGTCGCCTACGGCGGCCCGCTCGTCGTGCTGGCCTCGCGCGGCTCGGCTTCCGCCGCCGAAATTTTCACGGCCGCCATGCAGGACTACGGCCGCGGCGTCGTCGTCGGCGACAAGTCGACCTTCGGCAAGGGCACGGTCCAGCAGGTGCTCGAGCTCGTCGACTACCTGCCGCCGGCCTACCAGTCGATCAAGCCCGGCGCGCTCAAGCTCACGATCCAGAAGTTCTACCGCGTCTCCGGCGGCTCCACGCAGAACCGCGGCGTGATCCCGGACATTCACCTGCCCTCCGGCGGCGACGTCTCCGAGGTCACCGAGTCGGCGCAAAACAACGCGATGCCCTACGACGAGATCGAGCCCGCCGAATACACGCGCGCGGGCTCCGTCGACGGCCGCATTCCCGAGCTCGCGAAGTCCTCGGCGGAGCGCGTGGCGTCCTCGCGCGAGTTCCGCTGGATCAAGGAGGATCTCGAGCGCTGGGAGAAGCAGAAGAAGGACAAGTCCCTCTCCCTCAACGAGAAGAAGCGCGAGGACGAGCGGCAGACCGACGAGGACCGCGCCGCCGCGCGCAAGAAGGAACGCGCCGCCGCGAAGGTGAAGCCCCTGTCGTACGACGAGATCACGCTCGCCTCCCTGGACGGCAAGGCGCCGGGCGTGGCCGCGTCCACGGCGGCCGCGCACGGCACGACGCCGGCGACGGCGGCGACGCCGTCCGACGACGACGAGGACGAGGGTCCCGCCCGCGCGCCCGACGCGCCGGACGCGGTCCTGGAAGAGACCCTGCGCATCGCCGCGGACCTCGCCGGCCTGAATCCGACGACGCCGGCGACGGCGTCCCGCGACTCGGGTCGTAATGTTGCACAATAATTAGGATCGAATGCCGCGCCGCAGCAGCGCGGCCGGAGGTCTGCCCATGAATCCCGACCGCTGGACGCTCAAGACTCAGCAGGCTTTCTCCGACGCGCAGGCGCTCGCCCAGCGCCGCGGCCACCAGGAACTGAGCGAAGAGCACCTGCTCGCCGCCCTGCTCTCGCAGGACGGCGGCGTCGCGTCCGAACTTTTGAAGAAGGCCGGCGCGGACCCGAAGGCCGCGGCGGCCGAGGTCGACCGCGCGCTCGCCAAGAAGCCGCAGGTCAGCGGCGGGCGCATGCACGCCTCGCCCGATTTGGACAAGGCCATGCTCAAGGCCGAAGACCGCATGAAGGCCATGAAGGACGAGTTCGTGTCCGTCGAGCACGTGCTCCTCGGCCTGATGGACAACGACGAGAACGCGGCTCAGATTTTGTCGCGCCTCGGCCTGACGCCGGACAAAATCTTGGCCGCGTTGACCCAGATCCGCGGAAACCAGCGCGTGACCTCCCAGGAACCCGAGGCCTCGTATCAGGCGCTCGAGAAGTACGGGCGCGACCTGACCGCGGCCGCGCGCGCCGGCAAGCTCGATCCCGTGATCGGGCGCGACGTGGAGATCCGGCGCGTGATCCAGGTCCTCGCGCGCCGCACCAAGAACAATCCCGTCCTGATCGGCGCCCCCGGCGTGGGCAAGACCGCGATCGTCGAAGGACTCGCCTCGCGCATCGTCGCGGGCGACGTTCCCGAGGGCATCAAAGACAAGCTCGTCATCTCCCTCGATCTCGGCGCGCTCATCGCGGGCGCCAAGTTCCGCGGCGAGTTCGAGGAGCGCTTGAAGGCGGTGCTCAAGGAGATCGCCGCGCAGGAAGGCCGCGTGATCCTGTTCATCGACGAGCTGCACACGCTCGTGGGTGCCGGCGCGGCCGAGGGCGCGATGGACGCCGCGAATCTGCTCAAGCCCATGCTCGCGCGCGGCGAGCTGCGCTGCGTGGGTGCCACCACGCTCGACGAATACAAGAAAGGAATCGAAAAGGACGCCGCGCTCGAGCGTCGCTTTCAACCGGTCTACGTCGGCGAGCCGTCGATCGAGGACACGGTCGCGATCCTGCGCGGGCTCAAAGAGCGCTACGAAGTCCACCACGGCGTGCGCATCCGCGACGCGGCGCTGGTCGCGGCCGCGACGCTCTCCGCGCGCTACCTGCCCGACCGCCAGCTCCCCGACAAGGCCATCGACCTGATCGACGAGGCCGCAAGCCGCCTGCGCATGGAGATCGATTCGCTTCCTCAAGAACTCGACGAGGCCGAGCGCTCGATCCGCCGCCTCGAGATCGAGGCGACCGCGCTCAAGAAGGAGAGCGACGCGGGCAGCGCCGCGCGGCTTAAAAATCTCGAGAAGGAGCTGAAGGCGCTCAAGGCCAAGTCCGAGGAGCTGCGCGGGCGCTGGACGAAGGAGAAGGGCCTGATCACCGAACTGCGCCAGACGAAGGAGCAGATCGAGGAGCTCAAGGCCGACGAGAAGAAAGCCGAGCGCGTCGGCGACCTGGCGAAGGCCGCGGAGATCCGCTTCGGCCGCATTCCCGAAATCGAGAAGAAGCAGGAGAAGCTCCAGAAGGACCTCGCGGCTCAGCAGAAAGACAGGCCGCTTCTGAAGGAAGAAGTCGGCGAGGAGGACGTCGCCGGCGTGGTCAGCCGCTGGACCGGCGTGCCCGTCGAGCGCCTGCTCGAGGGCCAGTCGGCCAAGCTCCTGCGCATGGAGGACAAGCTCCACGAGCGCGTGATCGGCCAGGACGCGGCGGTGAAAGCGGTGGCCGAGGCCGTGCGCCGCGCGCGCTCGGGCCTCTCCGACCCGAACCGCCCGATCGGCGTCTTCCTGCTCATCGGCCCCACCGGCGTCGGCAAGACGGAACTCGCGCGCACGCTCGCCGAGTTCCTGTTCGACTCCGACAAGGCGATGATCCGCATCGATATGTCGGAGTACATGGAGAAGCACGCGGTCGCGCGCCTGATCGGCGCGCCTCCGGGCTACGTCGGCTACGACGAGGGCGGACAGCTGACCGAAGCCGTGCGGCGCAAGCCCTATTCCGTCGTCCTCCTGGACGAGATCGAGAAGGCGCACCCGGACGTGTTCAACGCGCTCCTGCAGGTCATGGACGACGGGCGGCTCACCGACGGTCAGGGCCGCACGGTCAACTTCACGAACACGATCCTGCTCATGACGTCGAACGCGCCGAAGGACGAGCTCAAGAGCCGCTTCCGCCCCGAGTTCCTCAACCGCATCGACGAGATCCTCGAGTTCTCCCCGCTGGAGAAGTCGCAGCTGCGCCGCATCGTCGACGTCCAGCTCGCCTCCGTGCGCAAGCGCCTGGCCGAACGGCGCGTGACCCTGGACGTGTCCGAGGCGGCGAAGGATTTCCTCGCGCGGGAGGGCTACGATCCCGCTTTCGGCGCGCGCCCCTTGAAACGCGCGATCTCGCGGCTCGTCGTCGATCCGCTCGCCCGGCTCCTGCTGACGGGCGAGACGAAAGACGGCGACGTCGTCGCCGTCGACGCGGGCAAGGACGGTCTCGCGTTCCGCACCGCGACGAAGAAGAAAAAAGAGGACGCCGCCGCCTGAAGAGTCCCGTCCTCGGCGCCGTCCTGCTGCTCGCCGCCGCGCGGGCCGTACCCGCGGCGGCGGTGCCCATTCGCGTCGCCCTGATCGAGGACGAGCCCACGCGCCTCACCCAGCACCTCGCCATGCCCATCGAGCGCGCGCTGCGCGCCGCCGGCGCGGACGCGTCGCTTGAGTCCGTCTCCGAGATCGGCTGCTCGTTCGCGGGGCGCGATCACCAATTCCTCCTGCCCGCGGGCGTCGGCGCGCCCGGCACCGACGCGTCCTCCGCGGCGACGGCGCTCGAGTCCGACGCCGAGGTGGCCTTCGTCTTTCCCGCAAATCCCGATCTCGAGGCCGCCCTCGTCAAGACGGCCGCGGACCCGGCGACGTACCGCCATCCGAACTCGGTGCGGCTCACGGCGCACGACGCCGAGGCCGCGGGCACGCGCCTCGCCGACGCAAGCACGCTGTTCACGATCCGCGCCTTCCTCGATCACCCCGCCTCGGGACGCTGGCGCAACGCGCTCACCGCGTACTACCGCGTGCGCTGGAAAGGGGCCGACGAGGCGATCTTCGTGCTCAGCCGCACCTACGGCGGCCTCGGCCGCCTCGCGGAGGCCGCCTCGCGCGAGAGCGAGTTCAGCCCGCTGATCGGCGTCGCGCGCGGCGGAGCTTTCGGCAGCGCGACCTCGGATGCGTCGGGACGCCCCGCGGCGGAGGCGCTCGAGCGCGCGGGACTGCAGTACTCGGCCGTGTCCGGCTCGGAGATCGAGCACTGGAAGGACCTGGCCGACTACCGCCGCGATCGTCCCGGCGGAATCCAATTCCTGTCCGCGAACCTGTTCTACTCGACCGCCGCCGCGGCCGGCGCCGCTCCCGCCTCCGCCTCCACCGCGGCCGCCGTCGCCGTCTCCTCGGCCGCGGTCTCGACGGGCCCGGCGACCTTTCTTCCTCCGTACGCCGTGTTCGAGACCTCGGGGACGCGCATCGCGCTCGTGGGCCTCACGCCCGCATGGGCGGACAAGCTCCTCGGACAAGTCGGCGTCACGGGGCTGACGGTCGCGGACCCGGTGTCGACGTTGGAAGCTCTCATCCCAAGACTGCGCCGCGAGGCGGACGTGGTCGTCGCACTCGGCGCGCTCGGGGAGGTCGACGAGGCTCGGCTCGCGACGTCGATCCGCGGGCTCGACCTGATCGTCGCCGACGACGCGCCGTTCCTGATCACGAGCCCGCCGCCCGCGACGACGATCGAGCAGAGCGACCGGCCGGCCTTCGCCAATCCCCTGCCGCCGATCCGCGTCTACTCCCCGGCGCTGAACGTGGTCTCGATCGACCGCCGCCAGGAGGACGACCGCGCCGACTGGAGGATCACGCAGAAGGCCGTCCTCCTCGACGACGCGATCAGCCCGTTCGACGATTTTCCCGAGCCGGCGCTCGAGACGTTCGCCGCCGGACGCTCGACGGAGCCCGCGGTCCTGCCGGCCGCGCGCGCGGTGTTCCCGCCCGACGAGCGCGGCGGGCGTCCGGCCTACGAGGACCGCGACTTCTGGACGCTCTCCGCCGGCCTCCTCGCCCAGCGCCTGAACGCGGAGGGCGGAATCCTGCTGGCGCCCGCCCTCCCCGTGCAGACCGTGGGCCCGGTCCCGGAAAGCCTGGTGCGCGCGTGGCTCGCCGGACGCGACTACGCGGTGCGCGTGGGCGTCAGCGGCGCGGACCTCAAGAAGCTCGTCGCCGAGTCCGAAGACGAGCGCCATCGGGAGGACGCCGACCTGCCCTCGACCGGCCGCCCGCGCTTCGTCGTCTCGGGACTCGACGGCAAGGGCCGCGTGCGCGGCGCGCCGCTCGACGCGGGCGGCCGCTACCTGATCGCGACGTCGCGCGCCGCCGCGGACGCGCTCGGACTCCCCGGTCCGTACGACGTGGTCCCGGGCACGCCGTCCGTCGCCGGCCTGGTGCTCGACGAGCTGCGCGCGCGCTCCGACGTCTCGACCGCGACTTGGCGCGGCTGGATGAGCGGCCGCCCGCTGAGCGAGCCCGGCCTCTGGCGCGTGAACTTCCGCGACATCAGCCTCAACATCCGCGACACGAAGACGTACGCGAACGCCGACTTCGCCAACGTCGTCAACACGCGCGTGCAGAGCGCCGACGAGCTCTACGTGGGCGCGGATCTTAAGACCGACGTCGACTACCTGAAGGACGACTACAAGTGGACGAGCACCCTCGAGATGGCCTATTCGAAAGACCGCATCGCCGCCAACGGCGCGCCGCCCGTCGACAGCCTGACCGACAACAGCATCATGCTGCTGACGCTGGGCACCGAGAAGGTCGGCACGACGCCCTACAAGTGGCTGGCGCAGTCCTGGGGCCCGTCGCTCGGATTCGAGTACGACAGCCAGTTCCAGGCCACGCCCGGCCTGCCGCTCCAGCAGGTCTTCAGCGCGTTCCCCGGCCTCGAGTACTACGACGGCTCCGTCTTCAAGACGATCGAGCTCACCGGCGTGATCAAGCGCGACATGTCGCGCATCCCGCCGAACACGCAGGAAGGTCTGCGCATGCGCGCCGTCGTCTCCACGCCGCTCGGCGCTCACGGCGCCAAGCTCGACGGCGAGTTCTGGAACAACTACTACTTCCTCACTCACACGGACAACAGCAGCGACCTGCGGGTCCTCGGCGACCTGAACGCGAAAGTCTCCGTTCCCATCCGCAAGTACTTCACCGTCGCGCCGTTCGTCGACGTCTCCTGGTTCGAGCTCAAGGTCGTACCGACCTGGGGCTACAGCGTGATGACCGGCCTCTCGATCGGCTTCTCGCGCCTGTGGAAGCCGCAGTACGAGAGCTTCTAGCCCGCGAGCGGCGCTTCGACGAGGATCTCGTAGGCGTGGCCGAACGGAGCCGGGCGGCTCGCGTAGAGGCTGATCTTGTCGACCGGACGGCGCAGCGCGAGCGCAGGCTCGGACTTGAGCGCCGCGAGAAATTCCGGCGGGGCGGGGCGGCGGCGGCGGCCGAGCGTGAGGTGCGCAGAGTACGGACGCGGCTCATCGTAACCGAGCGCGTCGGTCAAGACCTTGAGCGGCGCAAGGCCCGCGTCGAGACCGATCCAGACGACGCGCGGATCCTCGAGAGAGTCGAACGCGCCGACGCCGTCGAAAGAAATCTCGAACGGCGCGGTGCTCGCCGCGGCTTTGCGCATCCGCGCCTCGATCTCGGGCAGGCGCGCGGGGTCGGTCTCGCCGAAGAAGCGCAAAGTGACGTGCATGTCGCGCGGGTCGACCCAGCGGTAGTCGCCGGGTGCTGTGCGCAAGCGCGCGACGACGGCCGCGGCGGCGGCTTTGACTTCCTCGTCGGCGGCGACGGCGCAGAAGAGTCGCATTGGCGGGCGCGGGGCAAAAGATAGACAATCCCCCCATGCGCGTCAAGGAAAAGCCGTGAGGGCCGTCGTGAGCCGCGTGCTGAGCGCCTCCGTGACCATGCGCGACGGCGCCGCCGCGGGGCGAACGCGCGCGACGGGGCCGGGCTTGCTCGTGCTCCTCGGCGTGGGAACCGACGACGACGAAGCCCGCGCGGCGAAGCTCGTGGAGAAAATTCTCGCGCTGCGCATCTTCCCGAACGCGGAAGGAAAGTTCGACCGCTCCGCGCTGGACGTGCGCGCCGAGATCCTTCTCATCTCGCAGTTCACTCTTTACGGCTCGCTCAAAGGGGGACGTCGGCCGGATTTCACGGCCGCCGCGCGCCCCGAAATCGCGCGGCCTTTGTACGAGCGCGTCGCCTCTCTGTTCGCCGCGTCCGGCCTGACCATCAAGACCGGCGAGTTCGGCGCGTCGATGGCCGTCGAATCGGTCAACGACGGACCCGTCACGCTGTGGGTCGATAGCGATTTATTCTGATTTTTATGTCGTTTTTGCGATTGACTGATATCAATGACTCGGGTTGACCGATCTCATCGGACGAATCCGGCACATGACGTAAACTGATCCTGCAGAGCAAGGACTGGTGAACGTCATGAAAATCTCGATTACGACTCTCTCTCTCGTCTTTCTCGCCGCCGCCGCTTCCGCGCAGGTCTCGCCGATCTCCCCGCGCATCAACCCGCTCGCCGGACTGCCCACGATCCTGCCGAGCCCGTCGATCAGCCCGCTCGTGAGGCCGAACCTCGGCTTGCCCGCGCCCGCGCTGACGCCGGCCTTTGTCCTGTCCGCGCCGGCTCTCGCCGCCGCGCCGGCTCTCGCCGCCGCGCCGCTCGCGCCTTCGGCCGTCGCCGCCGGCGCGATCGCCGTCTTCCCGAATCCCGTCGCCAAGATTTCGGCCTACGGCCCGAGCGTCCGCCACGAGAACGTCCGCCATCCGATGAGCCCGGTGCTCCCCGGCCTGACGGTCCATCTGGCCGCGAACGACAACCGCGTCGTCTCTCCCGCGCAGTCCCAGCAGGACAAGGACGACCTCGACGACCTCTTCGACCGCGGCACTCCCTCCTCTTCCGTGATTCCCGCTGGGCGGCGCGACGCCGTCGGCGACAGCCGCCGCATCAGCCTGCCGGAGTGGGACCTCGAGCGCGAGCTCGGTCTCTAAGCCGGCTTCCGCCGCGCAGGCGGACAAGAAGGGCCCCGGGGTGACCCGGGGCCCTTCGCATTTCCGGTCCGGCAGGCGCCGCTACCAGCTGTAGCGCACCGTGTAGGTCGTGACGGACTCGCCGTCCTTCGAGATGCGGACGGGGAACTCGATCGTCTGCGCGTCGCGCTTCTCCCACTTCCCGGACGCGTCGACGATCTTCCAGTTCGTCCAGCGGTACAGGTGCTCGACGACCGTCGCGTCCACGTCGGAGTCCTTGTGGTTGCGCACGCGAATCTCGAAGGTCTCCTCGAAGCGGCGCTTGTTCATGTCCGAGAAGAAGTTCACGCGCTTGCGCTCGCCGACGAGGTCGAACGCGTCGCCCATCTTCACGCGCACCTTCTCGTCCTTCGGCGTGTGGTCGATCGCGTCCTCGCCCGCGAACTGCAGGGAGCCGTCGTCGTCCTTCTTGTAGACGCGCACGCGCCCCTTGGGCAGCGGGATGCCGAGCCCGGAGGCTTTGTCGTTCTTGAGCTCGAAGAACACCGCGACCTTCTTGTCGGACTGCAAACCGTAGTTCGAGTCCCAGTTCCCGACGTCGCCGCCCCACCAGTACGCGCCCTGGGCGCCGTCGTACACGTACGACTTCTTGAGCGGGACGCCCGCCGCGGACGCCATCTCGACCTGCTTGGACGAATTCTCGGCGAGCGTGGTCGGACGCGCCAGCGTATACAGGTGGTACTCGAAGAACGACTTTTCGGTCATGTTCTCCGCGCCGGCGTCCATCGCCATCGCCGCCTTTGCCGCAAACATGGCGCGATGCATCATCGGAACCGGCGCGCGGTGCACGTCGCCCGCGACGAGCTTGAGCTTCGCGTCCTTGAACGTCGCGCCCGAGTTGTTGACGATCGTGGTCCACGCGGTGACGTCGGCCTTGGCGTCGTCCTTGTCCACGACGAGCACGTAGTCCGCGCTCCACGACATCCCGGAGGTCAGGTACGTGATCTCGCCCTGCTGCTCGCCGCCCTTGGCCGCGTTGAGCTTCCACACGAGCGTGGGCTTGGTCAGCAGGCCCTCGGGCAGCTCGTTCAAGACGGGCTCGCCGGGCGGGTTGATCAGGATTTTTCCGCCGGACTTCACCACGCGCCCGCCCGAATTCGAGAGCAGGATGCCGGTGATCTCCTCTTTTTTCTCGCCGTCATGGCCGGAGACGCGCTCGAGCGTGATCTCCTTGCCGAGGTAGCGGTTGAGGATGGTGTCGGGGCTGGCCAAGTCGTAGCGAAAGTCCTGCTCGAGCACCGTGACCCCGCCCGGATCGCTCAGGGACTTGAAGTGCACGCTCGTGGGATCGATGCCGGACGCGACGTCCTCGACTTGGACTTCATTCACGCCGCTCTTCAAGGAAAAGGGCCGCGTCTCTTTGACGAGGCCCAGGTTCGAATTGTAGACGGTCACTTCGGCGGCCGAAGCGGCGACGGCGGCGAACAGCGCGAAAGGCAGGATCTTCTTCATGGGTAGACCTCCGAGGCGGGTGAGACGCCGCGATCGTAGGAAAGTTCCATTCCCCCTTGAAATCGGACGTTTGTTCGATTATACTGAGGCCATGTTCGTCGCCGCCGAAGACTACGCCGACCGCGGCCTGCGCCTCGACGAGCGCCTCATCGAGCGCCCCGCCGCGACCTTCTTCATGACCGCCTCCGGCAGCGCGCCCGACGCGGGCGTGAGCGACGGCGATCTGCTCGTCGTCGATCGCGGCGAGACCCCGGGCCCGGGCCGCGTCGTCGTGGCCGTGGTCGCCGGCGAGCTGGTCGTGCGCCGACTCGCCGCGGGCTGGCGCGAGGACGACGGCCTGGAGCTCTGGGGCGTGGTGCGCTGGATCGTCCGCGCGCCGTGAGCGTCCTGGCGCTCGCCGACTGCAACAACTTCTTCGTCTCCTGCGAGCGGGCGTTCCGCCCCGCGCTCGAAGCCAAGCCCGTGATCGTGCTGTCGAACAACGACGGCTGCGTGATCTCTCGCTCCAACGAGGCGAAGGAGCTCGGCGTCGGCATGGGCGTGCCGTTCTTCGAGGTGCGCGCGCTCTGCGCGGAAAAAGGCATCGTCTCGATCTCCGCCAATCACGAGCTGTACGTCGACGTCTCGCGCCGCGTCGCCGAAGTCCTACGCCGACATTCGCCGGAGGTCGAGTCCTATTCGATCGACGAGTCGTTCCTAACCTGGCCCGACGCGCACAGCGCCCTCGCGCGCGCCCGCGCGCTGCGCGCCGAGGTCGCGCGCTGGACGGGCATCCCGATCTCCGTCGGCATCGCGCCGAGCAAGACGCTCGCCAAACTCGCCTCGGACCGCGCGAAGAAGCTGGGCGGCGCGCTCTCCTTGCTCGACGCGGGAGAACGCGAGCGCGTGCTCGCCGACACTCCGGTCCGTCACGTCTGGGGCATCGCGAAAGGCCTCGCCGCGCGCCTGGAGCCTCACGGAGTGACGACCGCCGCCGACTTCGCGGCGCTCGACGACGCCCTCATTCTAAAGCTCATCGGGGTCGGGGGCCTAAAGACCGCGCACGAACTGCGCGGAACGTCCTGTCTGAGCTTCGTCGCCGCACCGGCGCGCCGGCAATCCATCTTGGTCTCGCGCTCGTTCGGCCGCTCGGTCGCCGCGCTCGAGCCGCTCGAGTCCGCGGTCGCCTCGTTCGCCGCGCAGGCCGCCGAGCGCGCGCGCCGCCACGGGCTCCAGGCCGGCGCCTTGCGCGTGTTTCTGGGCTGGCGCGAGGACGGACGCCCGCTCGCCGAAGACGCCGTGCGCCGCCTGCCGCCGACCGCCGACACCGCCGCGCTCGCGCGCGCGGCCAAGTCCCTCGTTTCCGAGATTTTCGTCGAGGCGCGCGATTACCGGCGGGCCGGCGTGATCTTGGGCGCGCTCGCCCCCGCCGACTCCGCGCAGGCCGGCCTCTTCGACGACGGAAGCGTCGAGCGCTCGCGGCGGCTGATGAAAACCGTCGACCGGGTCAACGCGACGCTGGGGCCGGGCACTTTGCGCTACGGCGGCGAAAAAGTCTCGCGCGCCTGGACGCCTCGAAGCGAGCGCCGCTCGCCGTGCTGGACCACGCGCTGGGAAGACCTGCCGCGCGTCAAGGCATAAACAAATCTATCGACGTGAGACGGACCGGTCATCGCTCATGTAAGGAGTATTTCAGTACGCGCAGTCCACCCGAATCGAAACCACCATCCCGGTAGGATTTTCCCGTATTTTCATCGTACAGCACGAGGACGTAGAGATTACCCCGCTTCGACAGGGTGTACCCCAGGCGCATGAAAATTCCTTCCTCGTTTGGATATTCGACGCGGCAGGAATAGAGAATCTTACCGGCTGGAGAATAAACACGCATCCCAAAGAAGGAAAGAACCCAAGCATTCTTGTCCTTGTCCAGATAGACGTCCCACGGACTCTTCTCCAGTGGATGCGTCAATAAGAATTCGTTTTCGGTCGCGCCGATCTGCGCGATCTCTTCCTTGAACGTCAATCGCCCCGTCGATTCCAGTTTTCTACGAATATCGGCCGCATTTACATCATTGTCGGCATCAATGAATGAGTCGTTTGTCATCCTCAGCAGATGCCCCGGAAACGACGCAGGCTTCGTGCGGTCCGCCTGAAGCGCATAGACAGCCCCATCCACTACGCTGAACTGCTTGATGATCCCGATCTGCTCCGGCATCAACAAGACTTTGCGGCGCTCTTCCTTCGTGGTATCCCACATTGATGCAATAGGAACCGATCCGATGAACTTCCCATTTGCATCGAAATGCTGCATACGATTCATCGCGCCATCAAGAATATAAATCTGTTCTTTATCATCGATCAGGGGTCCGAAAATATGACTCTCTGCCTCCTCCCCCGTCCCGATAAAAAATCCAGGTCCACCGCTTGATCGATCATCGACGATAATCGTCGGCTCAAACTTCTCTTGAGACCGCGATTCCGAAACAAGCTCTTTCTCCGTTCCGGTCAATTGATCATCCCTGAATTCCTTGTTCGGCTTATACCACGGAAGAAGCGGAAAGATGTTCTTCCAGGGCGATTGATGAAAGATGTATCCATGCCGCGCATAGATCACATTGCGAATAAGCGCAGGGCGATTCACGCGCAATTTCGCTAGGGCAATCGCGATGGACCTGGGAACGCGTTGATCTCCATTTTTGCCAAACGATTCGTTATCCGCGAGAAAATCGGCAACGAATTGGACTGAGTCGAGCAGATCATCGCTGGCCTCGACGTAGTCGGACGGGTCGCCACCCTGGTCGGCCCGCGCATTCGCGACGCTGGCAATCCGCGGCAGCACTATCGAGAGCAGAAAGCTCGCCGCACAAATCATTGTTTGACGAACGATTTTGCCGCGCTTCATGTCCGTATGAGTTTCGCCCAGTCTATACTTCCGAAACTGAACGTGTCTTTCGCGCGAACGCATTCTGCCTCTAGTATACCCCTCCTGCAGAATGGCGCCAGGGAGACGACTCCTAATCCAGGCGAGGCACATCCCCGTTAAGGTGGGATTCGGCAGCGAAGCGACTCTAGCGGCGGCGTCCGATGTCGCGAACCACGTAGACCGGCGCGCGGCGCGCGGAGCGCAGGGCACCGAGCATCAGCACGAGACCGACGATCGAGAGGGCGGCGACCGCCGTCCAACCGTTTCCGTGGATTCCGAGGGGACCGGAATCCATCGCGACGCCGGCGACAATGACATTCATGCGGGCTTCTCCTGTGTTCGAACCACACCCGGAGTGTAGCGCTTCGGTGTTGCGGAATTATTTTTTCGGACGGCGGCGCGCGAAGCGGACCGTGCCCGGCAAGGTGGAAACGATCGGCTCGAATTCGAGACGGCCGAGCGCGGGATCCACGGAGACGAGGCGCACCTTGACGCGCGCGCCGATCCCCACGCCGGCCATGCCGCCGCGCAGGAGGCCGACGGCGCCCGACTCGGGCAGGGCGACGAACAGGCCCGCGGCCGTGGAGTTGATCACCACGCCCTCGAACTCCTGGCCCACGCGGCGGCCGAGAAGCTGCGCGCGCGCCATGTCCACGGAGCGCCTCTCCGCTTCGGTCGCCAATCGCTCGCGCTCCGAGCAGCGGGTCGCGAGCGCCTCTACGTCCACGCCCTCGGCGTGCGCGCGCGGCTTGCCCGCGAGCGCGCTCTTGAGCGCGCGGTGCACGAACAGGTCCGGATAGCGGCGGATCGGCGAGGTGAAGTGGCAGTAGTCCTTGGCGGCCAGGCCGAAGTGGCCGCCGGGCTCGGCCGTGTAGCGCGCGAGCTTCAGGCTGCGGATGAGCTGCATGTTCAAGGTCTCTTCGAACGCGTGGCCGACCGCGGCCTTGAGCAGGCCCTGCAGTCCCTGCACGGGGTGCGCGACGAGCGACGTCGGCGCCTTGATGCCGAGGCGGCCCATCTCCGCCTGCAGCTCTTCCAAGCGCGACGGCTCCGGATCCTCGTGAACGCGGCGAATGAAGGGCGCGCGCGCCTTCGTGAGCGTGCGCGCAACGGCCTCGTTGGCCGCGAGCATGAACTCTTCGATGAGCCGATGGCTGTCGAGTCGCGCGCGCCGGACCACCTCGATCGGCTCGCCCTTCGCGTCGGTTTTGACCTGGAACTCGGGCACGTTGAAGTCGAGCGCGCCGCGGCGCTCGCGCGCCGCGGTGAGCGCCTTCGCGAGCGGGCCCATGCGCCGGACGGATTCCAAAACCGCGGGCGTCACGTTCGGCACGGGCTTGCCGTCGAGAAGCTCCTGCACTTCTTCGTACGTGAAGCGCCGCGCGGAGCGGATGACCGTGCGCTCCACGTCGGCGCGGCCCGGGGCGCCTTTCGAGTCGAGCTCGAGCCAGCACGTCATCGTCAGGCGCGGCACGTCGGGTCTCAAAGAGCAGAGCTGGTCCGAGAGCCGCGGCGGCAGCATCGGGATCACGCGGCCGGGCAGGTAGACGCTGGTACCCCGGCGCACGGCCTCGCGGTCCAGCGCGGAGCCGCGCGTCACATAGTGCGAGACGTCGGCGATGTGCACGCCGAGACGCCAACGCCCGCCCGGAAGCGGCTCGAGCGAAACCGCGTCGTCGAAATCTTTCGCGTCCGCGCCGTCGATGGTGAACACGGGAAGGTCGAAAAGCTCTTTCCTCCCCTCCCAGTCCGCAGGCGCCGGGTCGACGGGCAAAGCTTCCGCCTCCGCGAGCGTCTCTTCGTCGAACTCCGTCGGAATGTCGCGCGAGGCGAGCGTCGCGCGCACGCGCGCCTTCGGCTCCTCGGGCGCGCCGAGGATCTCGGTCACGACGCCGCCCGGCGCGCGCTCGAGCGTGGGCCAGCGGTCGATGCGCAGGGACGCGAGCTTTCCTTGTTCCAATGAAACGCCTTTGGCCGCGCCCAGCACCTCGACCGCGTCTTCCTCCACGCCGCCGTCGGGAACCAACGCCCAGACTTTGCCCGCGCGGCGCAGAATTCCGACCATCGTCCTGCGCGCGCGCGCGACCACGCGCTCGATCTCGCCCGCGTAGCGCCCGCCGCGGTCCTCGACGATGCGCGCCACGACGCGGTCGCCGTTGAGCGCCAAGCGCAGGGTCCGGCCGCGCACGTAGATGTCGGGCGCGCCGGGAGCCTCGGCGATCACGAAGCCGAAATGGCCGCGGTGCTGGAGGACGCCCTCGAAACGGTCGCCGCGACGGGTCACGGCCTAAGATCGCCTATAACTCACGGACGCGTCAAGGGGCGCGATGCGGCGCGTCGGCGAAGTCCAAGGCGTCGAGGGCCTCCTGACCGTCGGTCGCAGCCGCGCGCTGCGGCGGGAAGTCGCCGGGCTGAGGGACGCGCGCCTGGGCCCAGATGCGCTCGAAGTAGGCCGCGTAGCCGTCGACGTCGTCCGCGGCGTCGAGGAAGGCGGCGTTCTCGTAATTATTGAGCTCGCCGTTCATCGTCCAATTGAACGAGCCGGTCTCCACGAGCCGTCCGTCGAACACCCCGAACTTGTTGTGCATGACGCCGCGCGGCGCGCGGCCTTCCGAGAGGCGCACGTCGAAGCCGAGAGTCGCCATCTCGCCCATGACGCTCAGGAACTTGAACTGCTGCGCGTCGAAAATGAGCCGGACCTTCAAGCCTCGCTGCTGGGCGCGCTTGAGCGCGTCGATGATCTCCGCGTTCGTGAACGAGAAGTTCGCGAGGTCAACGCTCTCCTGAGACGCGTCGATCGCGGCCGCGATCTTCGCCGCCGCGCCGTGCGGCGTGAACGACTCGCGCGGGAACGAAACGGCGTTGAAGACGATCGGCGCGTCGGCGTCCTGCGGAGCGGGCGGGAGCGGCGCGGTGCGGCCGTGCGCGTCCATGTCCGGCGCGGCCGGCGGGTGCGCGACGTCGACGGGATTCGCCCGCGTCCACATCCAATTCCAGTAGTTCTGGTAGGACGCGATGCGCGCGCCGCGATCGTCGAACAGCGCGTTCTCGAAGTGCCGGTCGTCGGCCGCCTGCGTCCAGTTGTAGGAGCCGGTCTCCATCAGCGCGCCGTCGAACAACGCGAACTTGTTGTGCATGATCCCGTGCAGATCGGCGCCGCGCAAGGTGCGGATCGCGAACCCCGCGTCGATGAGCGACTGCACCTCGGGCGTGCGGGTTCCTTTTTGCGGGTACACGTGGCCTTCGTCCATGACGATGCGCACGGCCACGCCGCGGGATTTCGCGCGCGTCAGAGCGTCCCGCACCGCGGGAAGCGCCAGCTCGTAGATCGCGATGTCGAGCGTCTTCTGCGTCGCGTCGATCGCGCGGATCAAGTGGCCGCTGATCTGCGTCTGGTCGGAGAACATCCGCGTCGGCAGGGAGATGCCGTTGAAGGCGACGGCGTCGCCGCGCGGCGCGGCCGCGGGAGCCGCCGCGGGATTGGGCGCGGCGGGAACGGGATCGCCGACGGCGGCGGCGCCGTCGAAGGCGAGGCGGCCTTCCGCGAAGCCTGCGAGTGCCGGAACGGCGCCCGCGGAGGGAAGCGCGGCTTCGGCCTGGGCTCCGGCGGCGGCGGCTCGGGCGACCGAAGCGGCCGGCGCGGCGACGGGCGCGGCGGAAAACGCCGGGACCGCGACCGCGGAAGGCGCGCTCAGCGACGCCGACGGCGCCGCGACGAACGCCGGGGAAGGCGCCGCCGCGCCCGTGAAGGACGGCGCGAGCAGTCCCGCGCCCGAAGCGGCGGAGCCCGTGACCGCCGGCGCGACGAGAGACGGACCCGCCGTCAGCACGGGCGACACGCTCAGGCGCACCTGCGCGGACAGCGGCGCCGTCAGCAGGGCCAGCGCCGCGATCAGAAGCGACGGCCGGGAGCGTTCGTTCACGACTCCAGTCTAGCGCAATCCCCCGGGCCGACGCGGACCGAAGGTCCCGCGCCGCGCGGCGGCAGAGGGCCTATGAGCGCGCGCCGACTTTGCTACGATGCGCGCGTGCCGTTCTTCGTCTCGTCTTACGCTCTCGCTTCAAATGCCGAGCCCTGGGACCCGGCCGGGGAGGCCGCGCTGTTCGCGGGACTCGCCCGCCTCGATCTTGCCGGACTCGAAATTCCTTATTATGGGGGCCTGCATCGTCACGACGACGGGTGGCTCGTCGAGCGCCTGGACCCCCGATGGCGGCTGATCGTCACCTTGCTTCCGGGCACGATGGAGCGCGTCGCGGACGATCCGCGCTTCGGCCTGGCCTCGGCCGACGAGGCCGGACGCGCGCGCGCGCTCGGCTTCGCGGCGCAGGCCGCGCGGACCGTCGCGCATCTGCGCGGCTACCTCGGGCGCCCGGCGGTCGCCGCGGTCGCGGTGCACTCGGCGCCGCGGCTCGGGAGCGGCGCGAAGTCCTCGCTGGAGGCCTTCACGGACTCGCTCTCGCGCCTGCGCGCGCTGGACTGGAGCGGCGCGGAGCTTCTCGTCGAGCACTGCGACGCGTACTCGGAAGCGCGCGCGCCGGACAAGGGATTTCTCCGCATCGAAGACGAGTGCGTCGCGCTGAAGCGCTCGTCAGGCGCCGCGCCGGCGCGCCTTTTGGTCAACTGGGGCCGCTCCGCGATCGAGTCGCGTTCCGCCGACGGTCCGCTCGAGCATCTGCGCCGCGCGCGCGAGGCCGGCCTGCTCGCGGGAATTTTCTTCTCCGGCGCGACGACCGCTCATCCGGACTACGGCGCGTGGAAGGATTCGCACGCGCCGTTTTCCAAGTCCTGCCCCGCCTCCTTGCTCACGCGCGCGGCGGCGAAGGACGCGCTCGCCGCCGCCGGGGACGTCGACTACGTCGGCCTCAAGATCCAGCCGCTGCCGCCGTCCTCGAGCGTCGAACGCCGCCTCGCGTTGCTCGGCGAGAATCTGGCCGAACTCAGCGCCGCCGCGGCTTGACGACACGGCCCTGGTTCAAGGCCGCCGGATACTTGAGCTCGTTCTTTTTCATCTTCGCGAGCGAGGCTTCGACCAAATCGATGCCGTGCGCGTCCGCGATCTTCGACAGATAAATGTAGGTGTCGGCCAGCTCGTCGGCGAGCGCCGCGCGCATGTCCGCCGACAGGCGCTTCGACTGCTCGGGCGTCAGCCATTGGAAGATCTCGACGACCTCCGCGGCTTCCTTCACCATCGCCATCGCGAGGTTCTTCGGCGTGTGGAACTTCTCCCACTTGCGCTCGCGCGCGAAGCGGTACACGCGCCGCTTCAGCAGTTCTCGACGGTCCATGGCGTCATGATCGCACATTCGCGCCCGCCGAAAAAAGCGGGGCCGCCCCCGAAGGGACGGCCCCGTGCGAAGAACTTCTCAAATATTACGACTGCGGCTGGTCCATGCGCCGGCTGACTTCCTCGAGCACGTCGAGCGCTCCGTCCGAAGGCGCGCCGCCCATCACCCGATGCCACAGCGTCTCCATCTCGCGCCGCCGCGCGGCGTCCGTCGGCCACCACGCGAGCGCCACGAGCCGCTCGAGCGCCGGCTTCTGCCACGGCGCGTCCAGCGGCACCGACTCCAGCATCTCCTTCGCCTCGGCCTTGCGGCCGAGGTCGCAGAGCACGCAGCCCAGGAACTGCCGCGCCTGCCAGTCGTCGGGCTCCAGCTCCACCGCGCGCCGCAGCGCCGCCTCGGCGCTCGCCGACCGGCTCATCGCCCACTCGCACGCGCCGAGCCCGAACCACGCCTCGCCCCAGTCCGGAGCGAGCTCCGCCGCGCGCTCGTAGAGAGCCAGCGCCTCGTTGTACATGCGCCGTCCGTAGAACGCGCGCCCCAGACGATACACCGTGTGCGCGTCCGTGCCCGCCGCCTGCACCGCTTCCTGCGACGCCTCGATCGCCAGAGGCGGAAGTCCCGACGCCAGCGCCGCCTCCACGACCGCCTCGAGCACGTCGCTCGAACGCGGCCTCGTCACGCGCAGCTCCTGCAGGGTCGCGAGGGCGGCCGTCGCCTCGCCCATCTTGAGGCGCGCCATCGCCGTTCCCATGAGGAGATCTTCATCTCCCGGGAAACGGCGCGCCCCTTCCTCGAAGACCTCCAGCGCCTGCTGCGCCTTGCCCAACTGGAGCAGGGACCGGCCGCGGTCCGTGTACTCCTCGCTCGATCGGCTGAACATTGTCCCCTCCTTGCGTCCTCAAACGCCCTTCGGAGACTACCGGAGCCGCGCCTTTAAAAAGAACGCGGCCCCAGCCCGAGCAGGACACAAGTCAACCGCTCACCGTCGCTTTAGGTCCCGTTGAGGCCGGGGCCAAGTTGAACTTAAAGTCCCGCCGTCAGACGTACGTCCGACGCTTTGAGTGTAACAGCGGGCCTCGCGCGCGTCAAGACATTGCTGTTACGAAAATGCGCGCGTTCGCAATTTGTTCGCCGCTCGGCGATCAGCGGCAAAACGTCAACGCGTCGCGACGGGCCGGCGCTTCTTCTTAGAGGGCGCGGAAGGTTTCGCCGGGGCCGGCTCGCGGAGTGATCGCGTATAGTACATGCCGAAAAAATAAACGCCGGTTCCGAAAAGAAGAAGGATGAGAAAAGGAGTGGCGTCACTCGACATCAGGCTCTCCATCATTTTCTCGCCTCCCCTCCCCCTCGTAACCGATCTTGACACCCCAACGAAACAAGATGACCGCGGCGATCAACGCGGTCAGCGTCGCCGATATTTTTCTCTGCTGTCGTCCCATAAACCAATCCAAAGGGACGAAAACCACAACGAGGACCGCTATTTCCCGCAACGCCTCTCCTAGCCGGCGCGCGATCAACCTGTTCTTTTCCGCTTTGTCCACAGTATAGACCCCGGGATAAGACGAGTCAATGGCGCCGCGTCACGCGAGTCTGTACTCTCGCAGCAGCTCTCTCAACTCGCGCAGGGCCGTTGAACGCGCACGGCGCTCGCCGCCTCTCAGCGCGTCGACGTGCTTGAATAATTCTTTCAACCGCGCGTCCGTCGCCGCGGCGCGCGGGACCGCGGGATCGAACGGGAGCACGCGGCCGGGGCCGATCACTTCGGCCGGAAAGACGAAGCGCAGTCCGTGCTCGCAGAACTCCAGGAACTCCTCCGTCTGAATGCGGCGCTTCGCCGCGTCGACGAGGCCGACGCGGCGTCCGCGCTCGAGGCCGAGGCTCACGTCGGCCGCCGGAATTTCGAGGCCGCGCGCCAGTTCCGCCGCCGACGCGTCGGGACCCGCGGCCGCCGATTTCAGCAGGACCAGCAGGTCCCGCGCCGTGACTCCGCCGGAGCGCGTCGGCGCCGCGGGCGACGACTGCATGTCCCGCAGCACGCTCTCAAACAGCCCCGTCCCGGCATCCATGATCGTATCCATACAGAGGATACGCGGCGACCCCCCGAAAAGTTCCGTCAGGGGCGGCGCGTGAGGCGGTAAAAGCCGTAGGTGCGGCCGTCGATGGGCGCCTCGACGAGCGTCTCGAAGCGGTAGCGCGCCTTCAGGAGTTCCTCGACCCGCGCGGATAGCTCCGCCTCCCGGTACCAGAAGACGTCCTTGAAGAGAAAGACCGGCCGCGTTCCGCGCGCGTCGAGACGGTCGAGCAGGTCCGCTCCGCCGAGCGGCAGGAGGAAGGCGCCGACGCTCGGTCGCCCCGCGACGCTCACGATCAGCGGCGCGCAGTACGAAATCACGTAGTCGTCCGGCGGCAGGGCGTCGCGCGTCGCGACGACGAGACGGTACTCCTGCTCGTAACGATCGAGCGGCCCGCGCCCGTACTCGGACAGGCTCAGCGCCACAAATGCAACGGCCAGAGCGCCGGCTCCGATCGGCTGCTCGGATCCCAAACGAGCGAGCACGGCCTTGAGTCCTCCGCACGCGGCCACGATCAGGCAGAGCAGAACCGGCAGAGAAAAACGCTCGGAGCTTCCGACGTTGTAGTCGGCGCGGGCGTGCAGAGAACAAACGACGACGTAACCGAGAGCAAGTCCGGCCGGCGCGCAGATCGACGTCATGTCCTCGCGCCGCGCCTTCCAAACTCCATAGACGACGGCCGGAAGCAGAACCGCCGACGTCGACGGCTCGCGCAGGAGGAACCACACGTTCGAAGCGAGATTCGTGAGAAGATGCCGCAGCATCTCGCCCGCGGGGTCCGCGAAGCCCGGCGTGCCCACCCCGCGATCGCGCAGAACGAGCGCGGCCGTCGGCAGAAGGAGCAGGACGAAGACGGCCAACAGCGCCGCCGTCGCGAGGCCGAAAGACAGACGCTTGCGCTCATGGACGAGAACGGCCGCCGCGAACGGAATCAAGACGAGATTCTCGAACCGGACGTTGACCGCGTACAAAGTCGACGCCAAAAATAACGCGAACAAACCGCCGCCCGGCCGCCGCAGAAAAATCGCCAGCGATAAGAGCGCAGCCAGAAGCCAGAATCCGGCGCACACCGTCAGGTCCGTCGCCGCGGAGAAGCGCAGATGGATCGGAAGGACCGTCAGAAAAAACGCGGCGAGCAGTCCCGCGCTTTCGTCGTCGAAGAGCAAGGTCGTCAGCAGGAAGAGGAGCGGCGCCGACAGCGCTCCGAGCGCCGCGTTGAAGCGGAACGCGGTCGCCTGGCTCGCCCCCGCGAACTTATAGACGCTGCCGAGCAGGAGATGAAAGCCCCCGGGCCACGCCGGGACTTGCACGGCGCGAATGTCTGCGGCGCCTCCCGCCAGGCTCTCCGCGAATACGTTGCCGCGCGCGACGTTGGCGGCGATGTCCATGTGCACGAACTCGTCGAAGTACACCTGATGCCGCGGGGGAAACGCGCCGAGTCTCAAGAACAGCGCCGCGCCGAAAAGCGCGGCCGCGCCCGCCGCGCCGGCGCGGCTCACGCGCGCGCGCAGAACGTCGCGGATCGCCCGGAAATGCAGGCAGACGAGCACCGCCCACGCGAGCAGTACGAACTCGAGGACGTCCAGGTAGACGTAGCCGAAGAAATACTGGGCCAGCGCGGACGCCGGTTGGAGGTTCAAGGTCCGGGGACGGAAAAATTTCGGAGAGGGTGGGATTCGAACCCACGAGGGCTGTTAACCCTGGCGGTTTTCAAGACCGCTGCCTTCAACCGCTCGGCCACCTCTCCAACGCGACTAGGATAGCGCGCCGCGCGGTTCATGTCCAGACGCAGGGAACTTTTTGGGGGGTCGCCGCGTATACTCCGTGCCGCGCAAGAAACGCGCGGGAGGTTCTTGGAAGGCCCGGCCCGCCCGGCCCGCGACCACTTGGATGATGGCGCCTTGCGCGGGGCGGGCCTTCCTTTTATACTAGGCGGACCCCATGAACGCGCGCGAGAGCCGACGCCTTGAATTGCTCTTCGACATGGGCCGTCTGCTGGCCTCCAAGCTGGAACTGCCCGATCTGCTGAAGACCGTGCTCGAGCTCGCGGCCGAGATCGTGGACGCGGAAACGGGCTCGCTCTTGCTGCTCGACGAGGCCGCGCAGGAGCTCTACTTCGACGTGGCGCTGGGCCTCGGCGATCAGCTCGCGAAGGTGCGCCTGAAGGTCGGTCAGGGCATCGCCGGCACGGTCGCGAAGTCGCGCCGCGCGGAGATCATCAACGAGGTGCGCAAGGACCCGCGCTGGTCGCCGAGGATGGACGAGCAGACCGGCTTCGTCACGCGCTCCATCCTCGCCGCCCCGATCCTGGTCAAGGGACGACTGCTCGGCGTCGTCGAGGCCATTAATAAGCGCGACGGCGGCTTCGACGCGGAGGACTTGAGCGCGTTCGAGGCGTTCGCCTCCCAAGCCGCGGTCGCCATCGAGAACGCGCGGCTGTTCGCGTCTTTGAAGGAAGAGCGCTTCAAGCTCGAAACCGTCTTCTCCCAGATGCAGGACGGCGCGGTGCTCACCGACGCATCCGGCAAGGTCCTGCTCGCCAACGCCGCCGCCGCCGGACTGCTCGGCGCCGTCCCCAAGGACGCGGCCGGCGCGTTCGCGGGCTTGGAAACGGTCCCGCCCGTCGCGGAGCTGCTCGCCGCCGAAAAGGGCGGCGCGCCGTTCGTCGCGACGCGCCGCGAGCCGACGTTGTTCGTGCTCGCCGGCCGCGTCACGCGGGCGCCTCTGAGCGTCGGCGAGGGACGTCTGTTCGTGTTCCGCGACGACACCGAGGCCTCGCGCCAGGAGATGCTCAAACGCACGTTCCTGTCGCTCGTCTCGCACAAGCTCAAGACGCCGGTCGCCGTCGTGATCGGCTTCTCCGACCTGCTGCTCGGCGATTTGGATCCCGCGACCACGGACCCGAACCGCTACAAGTCGATAAAGACCATCAACGAACAGGCGACGAAGGTCGGCGTCCTGCTCGAGAAGCTTCTGCGCTTCGTCGCCGTCGAGGATCCGGAAGCCGTCGTCGCGTGCACCGACGTGCACATCGACGAGGCGATCGCGCAGGCGGTCGCGGGCGTGGCGAAGCGCGCCGAGGAGCGCGGCGCGAAAATCACGGCGCCGGCGTCGGGCCTGATCGCGCGCGTCGACCGCGTGATGATCGTCGAGGCGCTCAAGGGTCTCCTCGACAACGCGCTGAAGTTCGACGCGTCCTCGGCCCCGGCCGTCACGGTGACGGCGAAGTCCCTGCCGGGCGGCGGCCTCGCGCTGAGCGTCGCGGACCGCGGTCCGGGCATCCCCCCGGAGGCGCGAGAGGCGGTGTTCTCCCGCTTTCATCAAGTCGAGAAGGACTTCACCGGACAGCAGGACGGCATGGGCCTGGGCCTCGCGTACGTGCGCCGCGTCGCCGAGCTCCACGGCGGAACCGCGCGGCTCGAGTCGACGCTCGGCGCGGGAACCACGGTCACGATCAGCCTCCCCGCGCCGAGGGACGCGTGAGCCTCGACGCCGCGAGCGCCGACGCCTACGGCGCCGCGCTCTCCGGCGCGGATCACGGCGAGATATTTCTGGAAGAAACGTCCTGGACCTCGGCGCGCCTCGAGGACGGCCGCGTGCAGGACGTCGGCGCGGGCGCAGACCGAGGTCTCGGTCTGCGTTTATTAATACACAACGGCCGCGACGTCGAGACCTACTTCGCGAGCGGACCGGAGATGACACCGGAAGCCGCCGCGCGCCTGCGCGCGGGCCTGCCCGTCCCTCTCGGCGCGCCTCCGAAATTCGGACCCGTCCAGGAGCGGCGCGCGCGGCCCCGCATCGATCCGGCGCTCGTCCCTTTAGAGCGCAAGGTCGCCGTCCTGCGCGCGCTCGACCGCGCCGTGCGCGCGGAGTTCCCCTCGGTGCGCCAGGTCACGGTCTCCTACGGCGATCGGGTCAAGCGCACGCGCGTCGTGCACAGCGGCGGCGGCGACGCGCGCCAGGCGATCGTCGCGACGCTCGTGCGCGTGTCGGTCGTGGCGGAGAAGGACGGGCGCCTGCAGACGGGCCTGGAGACCGTCGGCGCCCAGCGCGGCTTCGAGCTGACCGAGGACGGCGAGTGCCTCGCGGCCGCGCGCCGCGCCGCCGCGCGCGCCATCGCCAAGCTCGCCGCACCCAAGGCGCGCGCGGGCGAGATGCCCGTCGTGCTCTCGAGCTCCGCGGGCGGGACCTTCATCCATGAAGCCATCGGCCACTCGCTCGAGGCCGACGCGGTGCAGGAGGGCTCCTCTCCCGCATATCGCGGCGCGCTCGGCAAAGCCGTCGCGCACGAGGGCATCACCGTCGTCGACGATCCGACCTTGCCTTTCCAGCGCGGCTCGTTCTTCTTCGACGACGAGGGCGTGCCCGCCGCGCCGACGGCGCTCGTCGAGCGCGGCGTGCTCAAGGGCTACCTGCACGACCGCGCGAGCGCGCTGCGCGAGGACCGCGTCTCGAACGGCCACGGACGGCGCGAGTCGTATTCCGAGCGGCCCCTGCCGCGCATGTCGAACCTCTACGTGGCCCCCGGCCCCGACGACCCCGCCGCGATCGTGCGCGGGCTCAAGAAAGGCCTGCTCGTCACGCGCATGGGCGGCGGCCAGGTCAACACCGCGACCGGCGAGTTCGTGTTCGAGGTCGACGAGGGCTTTTGGGTGGAGAACGGGACCGTTCGCCACCTCGTGCGCGACGCGAACCTGCTCGGCGTGGGACCCGAGGTCCTGCGCCAGATCGAGCGCGTGGGCTGGGACGTCGGCTGGGGCATCGGCACGTGCGGCAAGGAAGGGCAGAACGTCCCGGTCAGCGACGGCCAGCCGACCATGCTCCTGCCGAAGGTCGTGGTCGGAGGATCGCATGAAGATTGACGCGGGAGCCGCGCTGGCGCTGGCGCTCGCCGCGGCCGCGACGGCCGCGTGCGCGCACGCGCGCCCGACGGCGGAGGTCAACGTGATTCAGGTTCAGGAATGGAAGGGCGCGCGAGACGGCCCGGCGGAGCCGGGAACCGCGGTCGGGACCGACGCGGCCTCTTGGAACCGCTTATGGCGCAGCGTCGGCAAGCCCCCGCCGGAGATGGACCTGTCCAAATACGTCGGCGTCGCGGTCTACGCGGGCACGCGGCCGACGGGCGGCTGGCATGTCGTTTTCGCCGCCGCGGAGCGCGGCGACGATCTCGTCGTGCGCTGGAAGGTCGTCCGGCCGACGGGCTTCGTGACGCAGGCGCTGACCGCGCCGTGGGCGGTGCAGGCCTTTCCAAAACCGAAGGGACGCGTGATCCTGGAGGCAGAGCCCGAGTGAGCCCGTCCGCCGCGCTGGCGCTGCTGCTGGCACTCGCCGCCGCTCCCGCGCGCGCGCAGGACGTTCCGTCCGGCACGGCCGTGGCGATCGACGACCCGCAAATGAAGGAAGTCCTCCAGCGCATCAAGGAGGATCCCGCGTTCGCGGACATGGTGGCCGAGCGCATCGCGCGCTCGCGCCTGTCCGGCACGAGCTCCTCCGACGACCAGGCCGAGCGCTTGAAGGCGGTCAAGGAGATGGTCGCGAAGGACCCGGAGGACGCGACGCGCCTGGCCATGGGCCTGTTCGGCGACGACGCGGCCAAGACCCACGACTACGAGGAGGGCGTGCTCAAGATCATGGGCCAGTCGGTGTCCGACAACACGCAGGGCAACAAAGGCGTGCTCGGCCGTTTGCGCGCGGCGGGGAACGATTCCCGCCTGCTGTCGGCCCAAGCGTCGAAGCTGTCCGACGACGAGAAGCGCGAGATGATGCGCACGCTCTTCGAGGGCAAGAGCGGCGCGTCGAACACCGTGCTGAACCCGATGAATCAAGGCGGCCCGGGCGGCCCCGGCGGTCCGGGCGGCGGTCCCGCGGGGCCGGCCGTCGGAAGCGGCGGCGTGTCGGCGGGCTTCTCCGGCTACTACGACCGCTTGAGCGGCGCGAACCTGCACGGCTACTCGCCGCAGCTGCTGGCGCTCCAGAACAAGCTCAATCAGCGCCGCGCGCCCGGCGCGCCGGTCCTGATCGAGACCGGCAAGCTCGACTACGAGACCTTGTCCTACCCCAAGTACGGGATGGACTACGACGTGCGCGGCCTGGAGGCGCGGCTCGCGCGCGACCGCATCTCGGCGCTCGCCCGCCTCGCCGGCGTCTCGCCGTCCGCGCGCGACTGGCGCGATCCCGATCTGGAGAAGAAGCTCCTCGCGAAGATTCCTGCGGCCCGCCTGCCGCCCGCCTTCGCGCGCCGCGCGGAGCTGGCCGCGAAGGCGCGCGCGGCCCTGCAGGCCTTCCTCGACGCGGCCGAGGCGGCGAAGGACCCCGCGAAGATCTCGAAGCCGCTCGTCGTCGGCCTCGGCCGCCTGCAGCAGGACGCCGCGCGCTGGATCACCGCGACGGCCCTGCAGGAAGACCTCGGCCGCCTCGACGAGATGGACGACTTCCTGACGCCGGACCTGAGGCTCGCGATCGACGCGGCTCCCGCCCTGCCGCCCACGCGCGCGGCCTACATCGGCCGCGGCGAGGAGTTGAAGGCGAAGCTGACCGACGCCCGCGCCGCCACGCAGAAGGCCGTCGACCTGCTGACCAACGACGGCTGGGAGGCCCGGCTCGCCGAGGTCGATCGGCTGACCGGAGCCGAGCGCGCCGCGCGCAAGGACCTCGAGCGCGACCTGCCGGTCTACGTTCGCGCGCCCTATCGCCTGAACTCCGCGACGCGCGTCCAAGCGCGCTGGCAGGACTGGCTCGACGACGCCGCGCTCAAGTGGGCGCCGTCCACGTCCTACGCGCAGTCCGTGTCCGCGCGCCGCGCGCGCCGCGCGCGCTGGCTCGCGGTCTACGAGGACGTCGCCCGCGGCGACCTGCCCGGCGCCGCGTCGGCCGCCGCCGCGCTCGACGCCGCTCCCCAGCGCTGACTCGACTCTCGCCGCCCGGCGGGCGCGCGAAGTTGATACGCTCTACGCGAGAGAGCCGATCATGTCCAAATCCAAGCGCGAAAAATTCCTGCAGAAGCGAAGCACGCCGGGCGGCGAGATCACCCAGCGCGCCTTCAACTACTCGTGCACGTTCTACGACATCGTCGACGAGAAGCTCCCCGAGCTCAAGCGCTGGCCGCCGGAGAAAGCGCGAGGCCTCGCCCTGCAGGCCGCGATCATCGTCGCGGCGCTGATCCAAATGGAGCGCCGCACGTCCGGCGTCGGTTGGAACACCTTGCACATCGAGGTCGCGCGCGCGTTCGCGCCGTCGGTCGCGCACCGCAACGTCGCCGCGATCCAGGACCTCGCCTGCGTTCTGCTTTCCCTCGATCGCGCGTCCGTCGTCGGCGATTCGATCCCCTCCCTCGCGAAGCTCGCCGCGTACGGCGACGAGAAGCTCAAGGAGGCGCTCGGCGCCTGGATGACGGCCGTCCTCGCGGGACGTCGCGCGACGACGCCCGAGGATCAGAAAGTCTCCGCGTTCCTGGGCCGCAGCGCCTGGACCAGCGGCACGATGATCGTGCGCGCCCTCGCGCAGACCCGCCCGGCCTAAGCCCGGTCCCTTGACGCGCGCGGGCGCCGTGTCTACACTTCAGCCATGCGCGCCCGTCGAGCGGCCGTCCTCCTCCTCCTGCTCGCCGCGCCGCGGCCGACCCGGGCCGATCCCGCCGCGGCCCCGACCGCGGAGGAAGCCCGCGCGCTCGAGGCGCGCCTCGCGCGCTATTTCCCGAAGCACGAATCTCCGGACACCGAGCTCCTGAACCTGAGCCAGCGGTACGGGAACGACTCGGCCGCCTTGAGCCGCGCCTACGCCGATTACGTGCGCGCGAACGCGCACGCTCCCGGCCGCCCCGACGACGCGCCGCCGAGCGCCGCGGACCTGCAGGTCATCTGCGACCTCTCGGACCGCCTCAACACTTATTTCTTCTCGGTCAACCACGGCGGGCGCACCCCGCCCGCGATCAAAGTCGATGCGCCCGCGCCCGCTGCCGACGCCGCGCCGGCCGAACCCGCCGCGCCCGGCTCGGGCGTCGCGGCGCCCGCGGCGCCCGCGGCTCCTCAGGCGGAGACCACGCGCGAGCGCCTCCTCGACGACGTCGCCGGTCCGTCCGGCGATCCGACCTTGATCGCGGCCGCGGCGAGGCTCGCCGACGACCGCGGAGACTACGCGAAAGCGGCCGCTCAACTGACGCCGCTCGCGCGCGGCGACGACGCGTCGACGGACGTGCTCCTCGACTACGCCCGCGCGGCCCTGGGGCTCGGCCGCCGCGATGTCGCGCGCGCGGCGGCGGCCCGCGCGCTCAAAAAAGATCCGGGCAACGAGGCCGCCGTCGGTCTCCTGCACGCCGCGACCGCGCTTCCCCCGGCGCCGCGGCCGCGCAGTCTGGCGCAGGCGGCCGCCGGCTTCGACGCCGCGCGCGACGACTCCGGCCTTTCCGCCGGCGGCGCCGGCGCCGCGCCGTCGTCCGCGCTCGCGCCGAGCCTTTCGGGTTTCGGCGCGGGCCGCGCGCGCTCTCCTCAGTCGGAGGCCGCGCTGCGCGCCGCCGTGGACGCGCTGAAGATGGAAGACGGGAACGCGGCCATCGCGGCCGCGAACAAGGCGCTCGCACTCAACCCCGACGACGGCCGCGCCTTCGCCCTGATCGCGGTCGCCGAGTCGCGCCGCCCGGGCTTCGCGGAAGAGACTCTGCGCGACGCGGATCGCGCGCTCGCGCTCCTCCCGGGCAATCCGCTCGCGCTCGGCGCGCGACTGCGCGCGCTCGCCCAGCTCGGCCGCTACCGCGAGGCGCTCGCCTGCGCCGACGCGCTCGTCGCGGCCGAGCCGAAAAGCGCCGAGGCCCGCGTCGCGCGCGGCTACGCGCTGGCCGGCCTCGGCGATAAAAAGGGCGCGCTCGCCGAGCTGCGCCGCGCCGCCGAGCTGGACCCGCGCTGGAAGGATCGTCTCTCCCAGGCCGTCGCCCTGCCGAGTGACGCCGACATGACCTTGCTGTTCGCCGACGCCGGCGACTTCGCAGCACCCGCCCCCGCGCCCGCGGCCGGCTCGTTCGGCGACGGCCTCGCCGCGTACGCCGCGACGGCCGCGGGCGCCGCCGCGCTGCTCGTCCTGCTCGGTCTCGTCGTCGCGGCGGTGCGCCGCCTGACCCGGCCGGCGGCCGCGGCGCGCCTGCCCGCCGCCGCGCCGCCGCCCGCGCTCGCCGCGCGCGGCTATCGGATCGTGCGGCCGATCGGCTCCGGCGGCATGGGAACGGTGTACGAGGCGCGCGACTCGGCTCTCGGCCGGCGCGTGGCGCTCAAGCGCATCCGAGAGGACATCCGTCGCGATCCCACGGAGCGCACGCGCCTCCTGCAGGAAGCGCGCACGGTGGCCAAGCTCAAGCACCCGAACATCGTCGACATCTACGCGATCGAGTCGGAGGGCGACGAGCTCTCGCTCGTCTTCGAGTACGTCGACGGGCGCACCTTGCACGACCTGCTCTACCGCGAGCCTCTGGGCTTCGAGCGCGCGCTCGCGCTCCTGCGCCCGATCTGCGCCGCCGTCGAGCACGCGCACGCGGCCGGAGTGATCCATCGCGACCTCAAACCCGCGAACGTGATGGTCGACTCCGCCGGCGCGGTCAAGGTCATGGACTTCGGCATCGCGCGCCTCGCGCGCGAGGCTCCGCGCCGCACGAGCGCCGCGATCGGCACGCCGCCGTACATGGCGCCCGAGCAGGAACAGGGAGTCATCCGCCGCGAATCCGACGTGTACTCGCTCGCGGTCTGCCTTTATGAAATGACTTTGCGCGCCTATCCCTTCGAAGGGCAGGGAGGCGTGCTGTCGCTCAATAAACTGGAGGGCCGCCCGCGCCGCGCCGAGGGAGTCGCGGGCGTGCCGCCGGGATTCGACGCCGCGATGACGCGCGCGCTCGCCGCGGATCCCGCCGCGCGCCCGCGCACGCCGTCGGAGCTGCTCGCGATCCTCGACGGCCTGCTCGCGCCGCGCGCCTAGGCGGGCGAGTTCCCGCGGAAAGGATTTTTGGGATCGGGCTTCATGGGTCTCTCACCTACATTTCCGCCAGGCGCTTGAGGACGGGACCGGCGGCGAACAGCGCCGCCTTCTCGCGCTTGTCGAGCTGCGCCACGGCCTGCGTGAGCCACGCGCGCTTCGCGTCCTTGACGCTCTTGCGCATCGCGGCGCCCTTGGGCGTCAGCGCGATGTTGATGCGGCGGCCGTCGGTCGGATGGGCTTTGCGCTCGACCCAGCCCGCCGCCTCGAGCGACTCGACGACGGCCCCCATGGACTGGGGCTTCACGCTCTCCGCGCGCGCGAGCTCGGCGGTCGTCGCGGGACCGCGTTCGTCGAGACGCACGAGCACGGCCTTCTGCGTCCAGCTGCATTCGCGCGACTCCGAGGGCGCCATCGCGCGGACCCGCCGCACGAGCAGCCGCAGCGCCAACGTCAGCTCCGCGACGGCGGCCTCGTCGTTCATGGTCGTGGTCATGGACAAAGAATACTTTATAGACAGTTAAACTTTCAAGTTTAACTGCGAAGATAAACTGCTATAATGAGCTCATGGAACGCCGAGACGCCGCCCGCGAGTTCGCCGCGTGAGCACCGCGCACGCGCCCGCGGCCCCGGGCGCCGGCAGCTGGGCCTTCATGGTCCGCGCCCTGCGCTACCGCAACTACCGGCTTTTCTTCGGCGGCCAGATCGTCTCATTGATCGGCTCTTGGATGACGATGACCGCGACGAGCTGGCTCGTCTACCGCCTGACCGGCTCGGCGAAAATGCTGGGCCTCGTCGGCTTCGCGGGCCAGCTCCCCTCGGTCCTGCTGACGCCGCTCGCGGGAATCCTCGTCGATCGCTGGAACCAGCACCGCCTGCTCATGCTGACGCAGACGTTGTCGATGATTCAATCCTTCATGCTCGCCGCGCTGACTTTCTCGGGCCACATGACGATCCCGGCGCTGCTGATGCTCAACGTGTCGCAGGGCCTGATCAACGCGTTCGACATGCCCTGCCGCCAGTCGTTCGTGATCGGCTTGATCGAAAATCGCGCGGACCTGAGCAACGCGATCGCGCTCAACTCCTCCATGTTCAACTTCGCGCGTCTCGCGGGCCCGGCCGTCGCCGGCGCCGTCATCGCGGCGACGGGCGAGGGTTGGTGCTTTTTCGCCGACGGCGCCAGCTTCCTCGCGGTCCTGCTGGCGCTCGCCGCCATGAAGGTCGCTCCCCACGCGCCGCGCGCCGAGCGCAAGACCGGCACCATCGCCGAGTTCAAGGAGGGCTGGCGCTACATCGTCGGCTCCGTGCCGATCCGCACCATCATGACCTTGCTCGGCGCGGTCTGCCTGCTCGGCGTGCCGTACGCCGTGCTGGTGCCGATCTTCGCCGGAAACATTCTCGGCGGCGGACCGCACATGCTCGGCCTGCTGATGACCGCGTCGGGCGCCGGCGCCCTCATCGCGGCGATCTGGCTCGCGTCTCTGCGTTCCATCGCGAAGCTCGGCCGCGCGATCCTCGCCGCGACGACCGGCTTCGGCGTCGCCCTCCTCGCCTTCGGCTTCAGCCGCACGCCGTGGCTTTCGGCGCTGTGCCTCGTCGGCGCCGGCGCCGGCTTCATGCTCACGATGGCGGCGTGCAACACGATCGTGCAGACCATCGTGGACCCGGACAAGCGCGGGCGCGTGATGAGCTTCCTCATGCTCGCCATCCTGGGCACGGCGCCCTTCGGCAGTCTCGCGGTCGGCGCGGTCGCCGACCGGCTCGGCGCGCCGCACACGGTCCTGCTCGAGGGCGTCTGCTGCCTGCTCATCGCGCTGTGGTTCTCGACGCGCCTCGACGAGTTCCACGCGCACGTGCGCCCGATCTACGCGCGCATGGGCCTCATTCCGGAGGCCGCGCTCGCCGGCGAGACCGCGGCCGCGATGGCGCCCCCCGGCCCCCAAAAGTAAGAAGCGCGCGGCCTACTGGCCGGCGTCCAAGCGCCATTCCTGGTTCGGACTGCCCTGACAGCGCCACAGCGTGGGCGAAACGCCGTCGTCCGCGGACGCATGCGGCAGATCCAGGCACAATCCGCCGGCGAGGTTCTTCAGCGCCTTTCCGGAAGCTGAGGATTCGGCCGTCCAACGCTGCTCGTCGCGATCCGCGCAAGTCTGCTGAACGGCGCCGGCACCGCCCCGAACCTCCAGGCACTTCCCGCTGTTGACGTTGACGATCTCGTACGCTTCGCCGCTTTCCTTCAAGCGCCACTGCTGATTGGGCCCGGCATGGCACGTCCACTGCACGACCGGGGCCCCGTCGGCCTTGGAGCCCCGCGCGACGTCGAGGCATTTGGACGAAGACAGCGACTGAATCGTGCCCGCGGCCGCCGGCGGACCGCCCGCCGGCAGTTCACGACCGGAGCCGTTCCAGTCCACGGCCAAGCGCGCGGCATCGGGCGAGTGCGAAATCTGTCGGACCCTGAGCGGGCCGTCGGAGAATGTCTCGCCGTCCTTCAGCACGCGCACCAAGCGCGTGAAGCCCGCGTCGCGCTCCCGGCCGTTGAAGACGTGGACGTTCACGCCGCCCGAATATAGGTCCGCACGGTAAGACAAATAGTAGGCGTTGCCGCCGGAAGACGGACGCGCCACGACGATCTTCGGCCGCGCGGACGCGCGCGGATCCGCCTCCAGCGTCTCGAGCGTCAATTCTTGCGCGGACGAAAGTTCCACGACCTTGCCGGGAAACGCGTCGAGCCAGCCCAGCTGGACCACGTGCGGCGCGTTGAGCCCGAAGTCCGCCGTTCCCATCAAGTCGGACGCCTCCGACGCGGAGTTCTCCCAAAACAGCGCGTGATTCATACCTAAATTGTGGCCGAGCTCGTGGTCGAGCGCGCGCACCGTGGGCTCCTTCACCCACACGCGCCGTCCGCCGATGATTCCGAGGCCCGTCCACCAGCAGCCCATGTCCTGCGGGATCACGTACACCGCGTGCTCGTAGGCGGAAACGTCGACGCCGGCCGCGCGCGCCGCCGCGTCGGCCGCGTCCGCGAGCTTGCCGAGGCCGCTTTTGCAGAAGTCGCCGGGATCGGCCGCGCTGAAAGGTCCGACGACGTCATCCGCGCCGCCGGAAAATTTCAACTGTCCGTAAGACATCTTCCGAAAACGCGCCGCGACCGAATCCTCGCGCGCGAACAGCGCGACCGCGACCTGCGCGCGCGTCGCCGTCAGGGCTTTCTTCCCGGGCACGCTCACGAGGATCGCGACGACGCGGCGCTCGCCCGTCGCCGCGTCCTGCGTCCGCCCGGGCGGCGCCGCGAACGCGAAGAAGAGAAGCGCCGCGATTTGAAGGCGACTCACGCGATGAGTATACCCCCTCGGCGCTCGAAAGTCCCGAGCCTCCCGCGGCCTCCGGAAGGGCGTTAGGGGGTCAGCGCGAGCGCGGTCCGCAGGCGAACTTCTCCCTTCATCCCGGGCGCCCGCCGAAAGAACAGGAGTCCGCGCGCTTCTTCGTCCGGGGCGAGCACGCGCGGCGACCAGAGCAGGGCGGACGCGTCGACGTCGACCGTCTTGGTCGCCGATACCTTGAACGCGGGCTGGCAGCGATCGCGCAGCCCGTCCGTTCCCGCGCAGCCTTGGTCCGCGGGCGTTCTCGCGCCTGCGGAGGAGCCCGGCACGGAGATCGAGCCGCCGCCGCGCGCCGCGACGACGACGAGCGCGGCCACCGCGGCGACGAGGAGCGCCAGTTCCGCGGCGTCGACGATCAGGACTCCCGTGTTGTAGGCCATGGCTTCGGGGGCTTTCGGATCGAGGCGGCGGAGTTCTAAGGGCACGTTTTGATTCGAAATCGGCAAGAGCGTCTCGGCTCCGATCTCCAGACGAAAACGCAAGCGCGACGCGTCGAAGGGGACGTCGCCCGCGTTCGCGACGTCGACGAGAACGGGAACGAATCCTTCCTGGATCAGAAGGCGCAGGGCCTTGCTGTCGATAGCGGAAGGCGTGCGCGAGAGCTTCAGGGACTTGAGCGCGTCGGAAAAATCGCCGCGCTCGAGGCGGCGGAAGAAATCGCTGAGCGGGAACTTCGCGGGCTCGTAGACGAAGCTGCGGACTTCCAGCGCGTCGATCTTCTCCGGCGTCAGCAGGCGGTCGAGCGGCCAGGAGTCCATCTCGGACCTGGTCGTGCGCGCGTCCTCGCGCTGGTTCAACTGCATCGGGCGCAGGCAGCCGCTCAGGACCAGCGCGACGGACAGAAGCGCGGCGGCGGCGCGTCGGGGAACGCGCTTCAAACTTCTCCTACGAGCCGCAGCGTCCCAAAGAGACGGTCTCGCCGTTGGTCTCGTACACCGGCTCGGCGCAGATCTCGCCCACGTCGTAGTTCGGCGTCGCGTAGCGGGCGCAGCCGGTGTACAGATCGCGGTCGAAGGTCACGCGGCCTGCGTCCAGTCGGGGTTTGCGGGCGGCGGCGCCGGGAAGACCCTGCAGCGCGCTCACGGCGGCGATCGGGTCGCCGACGAAGCAATAGGTCTTGTCCACGCTCGAGAAGATCGCGGGCGACGACGCGGTCAGGGCGCCCTGCGACTGCGAGAACGCGGGATCGCGCGGGTCCTGGTCCGACGCGGTCGGCACGAACGCGTACGCGGCGGGCGACGGCGCGCACGCCACTTCGCCGGAGACCTTGCCCGTGTCGAAGCGCAGCGCGTCGGGACCCACGGGCTGAGCCGGCGTGGGGATCGCTTCGGCATAAGCGTAGGCCTTGCCGCTGAGGGCGCCGCCGGCGCGGCTGATCCGGATGGCGGCGTGCTGGACCTGCGTCCACGGGATCTGGACCGAAATCCGCAGAAAGCGCGGCTGTTCGGCGTCGACCAAGATGGGTTCGGACTTGCCCAAGAGGACGTATCCCGGCGCCGGCTTCGCGTTCTGAATCGCGCAGGTCATCAGCAGCGGCGCGGACTGGGCAAACGCCGCGGTCGAAACGGACGTCAACGCAAAGAGGGCGAGAAAATTTTTCATGCCTCTATTTTAGCCGTCGCTTCGCGACGCGCCGAGGGCCTTTCGACCCAGGGCCGGGGACAAACGACCCTCAGGCGCCGGGACGCAGCGCCGGCACGAGGGACTTGATGCGCGGCAGGGCTTCCTCGGCGGCGCGCTCGCCGGCGGCGATGATCTCGCCGGCGCGGTTGAGCTCGGTCCAGGAGAAGCTGCGCAGGTCGGGGTGCAGGAGGACGTCCGCCAGTTCCATGCGCGACTGGGAGACCTCGTATTCCATCGTGTAGATCATCTGGAAAAAGACGTCGAAGAGGTGCGGGGCTTGGAGCAGGCCGGGGAGCGCGACGTCGCGCAAGGTCGCCAGGCTGACGGGGCGTTCGAGCAGGGGCTTCTTCTCCTGGGCGCCCGGGTGCGGGCGGTCGCCGGCGGGCATGGTGAGGTTCACGGCGATCAAGATGTCGGCGCCCAGGTCGGTGAGCACGCGCGTGGGCACGGGGTTCACCAGGCCGCCGTCCACGAGGTAGCGGCCGTTATGAAGGAGCGGGCTGAAGATGATGGGCAGGCTCGAGCTGGCGCGCACGGCCTCGGCGACGCGGCCGGATTTGAGCACGACTTCCTCGCCGGTCTCGATGTCCACGGCCACGCACGCGAAGGGAATCTCCAGATCGGAGAACTCGCGGGAGCCGAAGTAGGAGCGCAGGAAGCGCAGCAAGGTCTCGCCGGCGAAAAAGCCGGAGCGCGGCACGGTCAGATCCCAAAAAAGATTCTCGTAGACCCAGGCCTTGTCGATGCGTAGGGCCATGGCCTCGATCTCCTCGGGCTCGTAGCCGGCCGCATAGCAGCCGGCGATCACCGAGCCCATCGACGTCCCGGCGATCACGTCGATGGGGATGCCTTCGCGCTTGAAGACTTTCAGCACGCCGATCGTCGCGTGGCCGAGCGCGGCGCCGCTGCCGAGCGCAAGTCCCACGCGCACGCCGCCGAGCCGCCTGGCCAAGCGCGCCACGCCCGCGCGCGCCTTCGGCTCCTTCGAGAGATCTTCCGCCCAAGGGATCAAGGTGCGCTCCGCGCCGACGAGCAGGGGCGCGTCCTCGGGCTCCAACTCTCCCAGCCACAAGCGCAGAATGCGCGCGGGCTCCGGCGCCAGTGCCGGCACCTCCGCTTCCATTTGGCGAAACTGCGGGCGCAGAGCGTCGCAGCCGGCCATGAGCACGCGGTCCGCCTCCGCCAGCGCCGCTCGCTCCACGTCGCCGCGCTCGCCGCCGGACAGGCAGACCAGCGCGAAGTCGTGACCCCCGCGCAGGGCGTTGAGGAACAAGTACAAGGAGCCGAACATGCGCCCGCCGAGGGACGCGGGCGAAACGGACAGCACGCGCAGTCCCGACGCGTGCTCCTGCGACAACTCCGCGAGCGCCGCCGGATCGCGCAGGTTCGCGGCGCGCAGCTCCGGCTCTCCCACCACGGACGGCGTCAGTCCGCCCAAGCGCGCGACCGCGCCGGGTTCGGGCGCCAAGTCCACGAGCAGCACGCGCTTGCGCGTCTGACGCGCCAGCTCCTCGCCCAGCATCCACGCGAACGCCGCGCGGTCCGCGCGCGGCAGGGCGGGATCCAAAACGATGAGCCGCGCGTCGGAGCCTTGCCGCGCGGGCGCCGAGCCCTGCGCGATAAGCCGTTGCGCGAGCGTGCGCGAGAGGCCCAGCAGGACGGACGGCTGTTCGCGCAGGATTTCCTCGAAGTCCTTGCGCGGCAGTTTTAGTATCTCGCTCGTCGCATCCAGCCGCACCATCGACGTGCGCGGAATGCCGGTGAGCAGGCCGGTCTCGCCCGCCACCTCGCCGCGTCCCAGGAACGCCACCACCACCTCGCGCCCATCGACCGTGCGCAATCGCCGACCCTGGCCGGACACCATGAGGTACATCGCGTCCGGATCGTCGCCCTCGCGGAACAACGTCGCGCCCTTCGGCAACGAGAGCGGCTGCAGCCGCGCCGCGATCTTGCCCAGGTCTTCGGGCGACAGCCCCGCAAAAAGCGGAATGCGCTTGAGGAACGGCTCCCAGGACGGGATCTCTTCGGGTTTCACCGTCTCCCGCCGACGGCGCAGGCGAGAAGCGCCACGATCGTCTTGGAATCCTTGATCTCGCCGTTCAGCGCCATCTTCACCGCCTTCTTGAAGGGCACGACCACGCAGCGCAAAAATTCGTCGTCGTCCGTGTGCATCTTCCCCGCCGTCAGCCCCGTGGCGACGTACAGGTGCAAAACCTCATTGGCGAACGCCGGTGTCGGCCAGTACTGAAGGAGCGGCCGAATCTTCTTCGCCGTATACCCCGTCTCTTCGTTGAGCTCCCGCTTCACGCACGTCAAAAGCGACTCGCCCTTGTCGATCTTCCCCGCGGGCAGCTCCAGCGTCACCTCGCCCACCGGATGCCGGTACTGCCGCACCATCGCGATATGATCTTTGTCGACGAAGGGCACCACTCCCACCGCGCCCGGATGATCGATATACTCCCGCGTCGCCTTCTTGCCGTTCGGCAGCCGGATCGTGTCCACGCGAAAATCCACCGCGCGCCCGCTCCAGATGACCTTCTTGCTCACGAACGTCTCGATCAGGCCGGCGTCGCCCTTCTTCATCGGCGAATTATAACAAACGTCGAAAGCGCGCATGGCCCGCTACGTCCCATCGGACTACAGATCGGGAACGGCTGGCGAAACTTTATTTTTCCGCGTACAATTCGAAGCATAAAGGTCTTTGCCGGGATTGCGGTCTCGAACTGGGCGAGGTAGCACGCACCTCCGAGGACGAGAAGAAATTCTACCCCAAATGTCATAAAGCGATACCGGCTGGCGTGGAATCCCATTCGGCATGCTCCAAATAGCGAGTCCTACCATTACGCTCCTGACGAAGTCCTCAAAATGATAACTCTCACCGCCAACGCCGCTAGGACGAAACTCCATAAGCTTCTCGATGCGATAGCTTCGTCTCATGGACCAATTCAAATCACCGGAAAGAGCTCGAACGCCGTTCTTATTTCCGAAGAGGACTGGCGGTCGATTCAGGAGACCCTATACTTGCTTTCGATACCCGGAATGCGCGAATCCATCCGCGCTGGCCTCAAGGCGCCCGTCAGTAGACTATCCAAGAAACTCTTGCGGTGAACTCAGAACTTGCATTGCGCGCCGCGGCGGCGTCTGTTAGACTTTTAGTGTAGGGGGCCCATGAAACTGCACATCACCATCGAGAAGGACGAATCCGGCTACTACGTCGCCGAGGTTCCCGCGTTGCCGGGCTGCTTGAGCCAGGGCAAGACCGAGAAAGAAGCGGAAGCGAATATCAAAGAGGCCGTCGTCGGCTGGCTCGCCGTGATGGACGCGAAGACGAAGGGGAAGCGCGGCGGGAGGTCGCTCGAGGTCACGGTTTGAGCGGACGGCCGCGCCTCTGCTCGGGCGCGGAAGCCGTGCGCAAGTTCAAGCGGGCCGGCTGGAGCGTCGCACGTCAGGCCGGCTCCCACGTCATGATGGTTAAGCCGCAATATCTCTACACGCTGTCGATTCCGCAGCATAAAGAATTGGGAGTCGGTCTTCTTCGCAAGCTCATCAAGCAAGCCCAACTGACCGTCGAGCAGTTCGATGAGCTTTAGACGGTCCGTCGAGCGCCCGCACTTCGTATAATAGACGCGTCGTTCTCGCCTGAGCGCCGACCACCAACCGATGTCCGACAAACTCGAATTCGTCCATCTCCACAACCATTCTGAGTATTCGCTCATGGATGGCGTCATCCGTCTGACGGACGCGAAGGGCGGGCCGTCGCAGGCGATCAAGGATTTGGCGGCGTCGGGGGCCAAAGGATTCGCCGTCACCGATCACGGCAACATGTATGGGGCCGTCGAATTTTATTCGGCGGCGAAGGCGGTGGGGCTGAAGGCGATCATCGGGTGCGAGATGTATATCTCGAAGGGCACTCGGTTCGATCGCGGGCATTCGCAGAAAGAGAATTGCCACCTCACGGTGCTGGCGAAAAACTTCGAGGGGTATCAGAACCTCATGGAGCTTTGCTCCATCGCGTTCAAAGAGGGCTATTACTACGACCCGCGCATCGACAAGGAGCTTCTCGCCAAGCACTCGAAGGGCTTGGTGGTCTTGTCGGGCTGCCTGAAGTCCGAACTCAACCAATCCATTTTGTCGGGCGATCTGGCGCAGTCGGAAAAGTTGGTGACGTGGTTCCGCGACAATCTCGAGGCTGACAGCTACTACCTCGAGATCATGGATCACGGCATCGACAAGCAGCGCCAGGTGACGCAGGCGCTCATCGAGCTGAACCGGCGCACGGGCATTCCGCTCGTGGCCACGAACGACTGCCACTACTCCGTGAAGAGCGACTACGACGCGCACGACGCGCGCGTGTGCATCGCGACCGGCCGCAAGCTTGCGGACACGGAGCGGCTCAAGTTCGAGAGCCACGAGTTCTACATCAAGTCCCCGGCGGAGATGCACAAGCTGTTCTCCTTCGCGCCGCAGGCGCTCGAGAGCACGCTCAAGATCGCCGAGATGTGCAACTTGAAGATCCCGATGGACCAGATGCTCCTGCCCGAGTTCAAGGTGCCGGAGGGGTTCAATCAGGACTCTTACCTGGAGCATCTGTGCATCGAGGGCTTGAAGGAGCGCTTCCCCGGCGGCCTGCGGCCGGACTATAAAGAGCGGCTGGACTACGAGCTGGGCGTCATCCGCCGCATGGGCTTCTCCGGCTACTTCCTGATCGTGTGGGACTTCATCAAGCACGCGCGCTCCATCGGCGTGCCCGTGGGTCCGGGCCGCGGCTCGGGCGCTGGAGCCATCGTCGCCTACGCGCTGCGCATCACCAACGCCGACCCCATCCAGCACCGCCTGCTCTTCGAGCGCTTCTTAAATCCCGACCGCAAGTCCATGCCGGACTTGGACATCGACTTCGCCGACACCGGCCGCGACAAGGTCATCCAGTACGTGCGCCAGAAGTATGGTGAAGAATGCGTGGCGCAGATCATCACGTTCGGCTCGCTCGGCGCCAAGCTCGTCGTGCGCGACGTGGGCCGCGTGCTCGACATGCCGCTGGCGCAAGTGGACGAGATCGCCAAGAAAATCCCGACCGGCCCCAACGTGCACCTGCACGAGGCCATGCAGGGCCCCGAGATGCAGGAGCTCGCCAAGGACCCGCAGGTCCAGAAGCTCTTGGACCTCTCGCTCAAGCTCGAAGGCCTCAAGCGCCACACCGGCGTGCACGCGGCCGGCACGCTCATCACGAAAGAGCCCGTGATGAAGTACACGCCGCTCGCCAAGGGCGCGAAGTCCGACGTGGTGACGACGCAGTACGACGGCGACTGGTGCCCCAAGCTCGGTCTGCTCAAGGTCGACTTCCTGGGCCTGCGCACGCTCTCCATCATCGACGACGCGGTCCAGTTCGTGAAGAAGCGCCACAATCCGAACTTCGACATCGACGTGATCCCGATGGACGACGCGAAGACGTACGAGATGCTGCGCACCGCCAAGTCGCTCGCCGTTTTCCAGTTGGACTCCCAGGGTATTCGCGACCTGCTGTTCCGCATCAAGCCCACCGTTTTCGACGACATCGTCTCGCTCATCGCCCTCTTCCGCCCCGGCCCCATGCAGTCCGGCATGCTCGACATGTTCGTGGACCGCAAGCACGGGCGCGAGGAAGTGGCGTACGACCATCCGTTGATGGAGAAGGTGCTCAAGGACACCTACGGCTGCATGGTGTTCCAAGAGCAGGTCATGGAACTCTCCAAGGCGCTCGCCGGCTTCACGCCCGGAGAAGCCGACGGCCTGCGCAAGGCCATGGGAAAGAAAATCCCCGAAGAGCTGGAGAAGATGCGCGACAAGTTCGTGAAGGGCGGCGGCGTCAACAAGGTGGCGCCCAAGGTCGCCAATAAAATCTACGACCAGATGGTGAAGTTCGGCGGCTACGGCTTCAACAAATCCCACTCGGTCGCGTACGGCATCGTCGCTTACCAGACCGCGTACCTGAAGGCCAATTATCCCGTCGAGTTCATGACCGCGGTGCTCACCTCCGAAATCGGCCACTCGTCGATCGGCGCGGAAGACAAAGAGAACAAGCTGGTCACGTACTTGGACGAGGCCAAACGCATGGGCCTCAAGATCCTTCCGCCCGACGTCAATAAGTCGGAGTCCAAGTTCGACATTCAAGAGGACGGCCAGATCCGCTTCGGCCTGCTCGCGATCAAGAACGTGGGCTCGGGCGCGGCCGCGTCCATCGTGGCGGCCGCGCGCGAGAAGCCGTTCACCAGCCTGGACGATCTTTGCTCGCGCGTGGACCTGCACGCGATCAATAAGAAGACCATCGAGTCGCTCGTGAAGGCGGGAGCGCTCGACGGCCTGCGTCCCGCCGAGCCCGCGTCCGCCGCGCGCGCGCGATTGCTCTTGGAAATCGACGACGTCGTCGGGCGCCAGCAGAAAATGAAAGCCGATATCGACAAGGGCCAGGGACTTCTCTTCGGCTCCGCGCCGGCTCCCGCGCCCGCCGCGGGGACCGCGGCCGCCGGCTCCGGCGTGAAGCCGCTCTCCGAGCACGACACCTTGGCCTTCGAGCGCGAGGTGCTGGGCTTCTACATCTCCGGCCATCCGCTGCTCGCCGTGAAGGCGCAGCTCAAAGCCGCCGCCACGCACGAGGTCAATCAGCTCCTTCCGTCCGTCACCACGCCGGTGCGCGTGGCCGGCATGATCAGCAAGATGCGCAAGATGGTCTCGAAGAAGACCGGCGAGCCGTGGGTGATCCTGACGCTCGAGGATCTGACCGGCGAGGCCACCTTGCTCTGCTTCCCGCGCGTCTACGCGAGCGGCCTGTCGCACCTGGCCAAGATCGGCGCGTTCGTCTCCGCGACCGGGCGCCTGTCGTTTCGCGGGGACGACACGGGGAACGCCGCCGGCGGCTCCGGCGAGATCATCGTCGACGAGATGACCCCGCTCGACCTCGCCGTCTCGCGCTTCGCCAAGCGCCTGCGCCTGCGCTGCGACGCGACGATCGGCGTCGAGAAGCTGGAGGCCCTGCGCGACGTGCTGGAGGCCAACTCCGGGCCGTGCGCCGTCGTGCTCGAGCAGGAGACCCCCGAAGGACTGGGCCTCCTCGAAGTCAGCCAGCGCGTCGTGCTCTCTCCCGCGCTTTTCGAGGGCCTCGAGGCCCTGCTCGGAGAGCGCTGCTGGCGCATCGACGCCGGCGTCCCTCCGCCCGCCGTCGTCGCCCCCCGCCGCTTCCCCGGAAAACCCGCCGCCGCCGAGTGAAGGGCTTGAATCCGGGCCCGTTACAAATCTGCTAGAATTCCGACCACTCCGGCACGGAGAAATATGGCGGATAAAAAGAGAATTCTCGTCGCGGACGACGATCCGGATCTTTTGGACCTGCTCAAGATGGACTTGGGCTTCCAGGGCTACGAGGTCCTCGGCGCCGCCAACGGGAAGGACGCGCTCCAGATGGCGCTCGACGAGCCGAACCTGGACCTGGTCCTGCTCGACGTCATGATGCCCTACATCGACGGCTACCACGTCGCCTACGAGCTCACCAACAAGCTCGGCAATAAGGCGCCGCGCATCATGATCATGACCAGCCGCGACACCGTGAAAGAAAAGGGCATCGCCCTCATGAGCGGAGCGATGGAGGTCATCCAGAAGCCCTTCGAGATGACCAAGCTGCACGAACGCGTCGCGGCCATCCTGGCCAAGCCCGCTTCCGCGTGAAGCGCCGCCGCGCGACGACGTTCCTGGCCCTCGCGTTGCTCGCGGCCGCCGCGGCCCGCCCGGCGCGCGCCGACGACTCGACCGTCGCCTCCCCGAAGATTCGCCCCAAGATCGCGTCGTCCACCCCCTCGTCCGGCTCGGACGCCGGACTCCAGCCCGACATCGACGTCATCGACGCGCCGACCTCGTCGGTGCTCGACTACGGCGGCTACTCGACGCGCTCGCGCTTCTACTCCGGCGGCGGCCTGCTCGAGTACCTGTCCTTCGGCGTGTACCCGGGCCTGAACCTCGGCGCGTCCGCGGCCGTCGACGGCCTGATCGGCAACGGCCCCGAAGTGCGCGTGCGCGCCCCCGCGGCGCAAGTCCGCTACCGCTTCTACGACGGCGACGCGAACCTGCCCTCCCTCGCCGCCGGCTACGACGGCCAGGGCTACCTCTACAACTCCTCCGACGAGCGCTTCGACGAGCGCCAGCGCGGCTTCTACATCGTCGGCTCGAAAGAGCTCGGCGTGCCCGGCCTGCAGCTCCACCCGTCGATCAACATCTCCGACTTCAACTCCAACAGCATCTTCGGCTCCCTCCCGCTCACCTACAACATCCGCGACAAGGCCGAGTTCCTGGCCGAGTGGGACAACATCGCCGACTTCTCGCACAGCCGCCTCAACATCGGCCTGCGCGCGTACCTGACGCCCGCTTTCGAGGTGGACTTCGCCGTGCGCTCGATCGGAGCGGGCGGCTATTTCTCGGACGGCCAGCGGCGCGGGCCGGAGCGCATCCTGCAGCTCAAGTACGCCGGCAATTTTTAACACGACGAAGAACGGATCGACCGCAAAGACACGAAGAACGGAAAGTAAAAGTTAAAAAGTACGGCGGAATTAACTTGGTGTCTTGGTGGTTCGATACGTTCGGAATCTAAGGAGAATATTCACGTGAGCAAGCGCATCGCGATCCTGACCGGCGGCGGAGATTGCCCCGGACTCAATCCCGCCATCCGCGGCGTCGTGCTCAAGGCCGCCAAGCTCGGCTACGAGTGCGTCGGCATCCAAGAAGGCTGGAAGGGCATGATCAACGCCGACGCCAAGCCCCTCTCGGTGCAGGATGTGCGCGAGATCGTCGGCAAGGGCGGCACGATCCTGGGCACGTCCCGGACCAACCCGTATAAAAAAGAAGGCGGCGTGCAGGCCGTCCTCAACACTTTCAAGAAGCTCGATCTTCATGCGCTCGTCGCCCTCGGCGGCGAGGACACGCTCGGCGTCGCGGCCAAGCTCTACAAGGAGCACAAGGCCAACGTCATCGGCGTGCCCAAGACGATGGACAACGACTTGAACGCGACCGACTACACGTTCGGCTTCGACACCTCGGTGACCGTCGCCGTCGACGCGGCGGCGCGCCTCGTCGACACCGGCCGCTCGCACCGCCGCGTCATGGTCTTGGAAGTCATGGGCCGCCACGCGGGCTGGGTTTCCCTGTACACGGCCATCGCGTCGGGCGCGGACTACTACGCTCTGCCCGAGCGCCCCGTCGACATCGCCGAGATGTGCGCGAAGGTGAAGGCCGCGCACGCCGAGAAGAAAGTCGCGCTCGTCGTCGCCTCCGAGGCCGTCGACATCCCCGGCGAGAAGAAGGACGAGAAGCTCGACGAGTTCGGCCATATGATCTTGAAGGACCGCGGCGTCGGCGAGCGCCTGGCGAAGATCATCGAGGAGCAGACCAAGCTCGAGACGCGCCACGCGGTCATCGGCCACATTCAGCGCGGCGGCGCCCCCACTCTGTTCGACCGCATCCTCGGCACGCGCGTCGGCGTGAAGGCCGCGGACCTGGTGCACGAAGGGAAGTTCGGCAACATGGTCGCGCTCAAGGGCGACGCCGTGGTGCCGGTGAGCCTGGAGGCCGCGACCGCCGAGCTGAAGACGGTTCCCAAGGAATGGCTGAAGTTCGCCGACGACCTGCTCTAGTCGGAGGAAAATGACCTCCCCCGAAGCCCCCGCCAACGAGCCGAAGAAGTTCCAGCGCAAGACCGTCCTCGTCAAGCGCTCGCTCCAGCTCAAGTACATCGTCTACGTGTTCTTGAGCGTGCTCGTCGCGTCCGTCATCGTCGGCGGAGACGTCTACTACTCGCTTGCGCGCGTCATGTCGACCGAGTGCCCGGTCGCAGCGACGAGCCTGGGCCAGTTCAACGGCGTGCTCGCGGTCAAGGTCGCGCTCTACCTGGGACTCATGCTGCTGGTCTCGCTCTACGTCTCGCACCGCTTCGCGGGCCCGATCTACCGCTTCGAGAAGAGCGCGCAGGAGGTCGGCGCCGGAGACCTCACGCATCGCGTCTCCCTGCGCACCGGCGACGAGCTCCTCGAGCTGCAGGAGGAGTTCAACGGCATGACCGCCGGGCTCCAGGCCCTCGTGCAGAAGGACCGCAACCTCGCCGCGCGCCTGTGCGAGCGCGTCGACGAGATCGCGCAGAAGCTCCCCGAGAACGCCGGAGCGGCGCGCGAGGAGCTCAAGGACCTCAAGCTCGAGCTCGAGCACCTGACCAAATCCTTCAAGGTCTGACGTCCCCACGGCTACGGCGATGACCACAAAGACACGAAGAAACGCAAAGAGAGAAACGAACGTCCGTTCCTTCACCTTCCATTGCGTTCTTCGTGTCTTTGTGGTGATGTCGTTATCCGTTTCCGTCGCGGGCGCGCAGGCGCAGGACCAGGCCGTGCCCGGCTCGGCGGAGCGCACCTACACGCTCGACGACTCCCTGCGCCTCGTGCGCAACGACCCGCGCCTGCAGTCCGCCGAACAGGACTTGATCATCGCGGACTCGCGCGTGGCCGAGGCCGAGCTCGCGTTCCTGCCCGAGGTCGGCGTGCAGGCGAGTGCCACGAAGTACAACTCGATCTATCCGTTCGCGCTCTCCGGCGACTTCCGGAACATATTGCTGTTCCCGAGCGACCAGGAGAACATCTACTCCGGGCGCGCCTACTTCAACCTGCCGCTCTACGAGGGCGGGCGCGGGATGAACACGCTCAAGCTCGCCCAGGCCGCGCTCCTGCAGGCGAAGACGAACCGCGACTCGGTGAAGATGGACCTCGACCTGCAGGTCAAGGAGGCGTTCTACCGCCTCCTGCTCGCCCAGGAGAAGGCGAAGGCCGCCGGGGACTACGCGCGCGAGATCGAGTCGCTGGCCGGCGACTCCGGCCTGGGCGCGTGGGACGCGATCGAAGCGCAGTCCGCCTTGGCCTCCGCGCGCTCGCGCGCGTCGGAAGACGAGCACGAACTCGAGTCCGCGCGGCTCACGTACCTCAAGACGCTGAACCTCGAGCTCGACACGCCGTTCCGCGTGATCGGCGAGCTGAAGACGACGCCGAAGGAAGTCGAGGTCGAACGTGAAGTGATCGTCGCGATGGACCAGCGCCCCGAACTGCAGTCGCAGACGCTCAAGGCGCAGATGGACGCGATCGGCGTGAACCTCGCGCTGAGCCGCCGCTACCCGAGCGTCTTCCTCGCCGGCGACTACGAGCTCACGGCCCAGGAGTTCCCGCTGAACAAGAACAACTGGGACCTCTCCGTCGGCGTCAAGCTGCCCTTCGCCTACGACTTCTGGAGCCAGATCACCCAGAAGCGCGCCGAGCAGCGCCAAGGCCAGCTCACGCGCGCCGAACTCCAGGACCGCGTGCGCCTCGAAGTGCGCCAGGCCGCCGAGAGCCTGCGCTACTGGCAGAGCGAGCTCCCGCGCCGCGAGGAGCAGTGGAAGCGCGTGTCGGAGATGTTCCGCGCCGCCGCCGGAAAGGCGGGCGGCATCCTGACGAAGATCCGCGCGCGCGAGGGCCTGACCGAGCTGCGCCTGTCCTACCTGACCGCGGTGACCGAGCACCTCCTCGCTCAGGCGCGCCTCGAGCGCGCGGTCGGCCGCGAGGACCCGGCCCCTTGAGGCGTCTCGCCGTCCTCGCGCTCGCGCTGCTGGCGGCGCGGGCGTCGGCCGCTCCCGACCTCTCCGCGGACGCCTTGCTGCGCGACCATCTGTGGCGCGAGGTGCGCCGCGCGCCCGCCGGAGCGCGGCCGAAGGTCGGGCTCGTGCTCTCGGCGGGCTCGCTGCGCGGCGTCGCGCACGTCGGCGTGATCCAGGTCCTGCAGACCGCGGGATTCCCGATCGACGTCGTCGCCGGCACGTCGATGGGCTCGGTCGTCGGCGCGTTCTACGCGAACGGCACCACGCTCAAGCGCATGTGGGAGATCGCCTCCCACCTGCGCGTCGACTCGGGCAGCAACGTCTCCGGACGACACCTGATCTCGCTGATCCTGTTCGACCGCCTGCTCTCGTCGGAGAAGACCGAGAAGATGATCCGCACGGAGCTCAAGGGCAAGACCTTCGAGCAGCTCCAGAAACCGTTCGCCTGCCTGTCGATGGACGTCTACACCGGCGAAGCGATCATCTTCCGCGACGGCGACGTCGCGACCGCGGTGCGCGCGAGCATGAACCTGCCGGGCATCTTCGAGCCGCTCGAGTACCGCCATCGCTTCCTCGTCGACGGCGGCGTCGTCGACTACATTCCGGTCGACGCCGCGCGCCTTCTCGGCGCGCAGTGGGTCATCGCGAGCGTGACCGAGGCCGACTTCACCGCCTCGCGGCCGAAGAACGTGCTCGACGCGCTCGAACAGGTCATCGACATCCGCGGCGCGTACCTCTCGCGCGAGCAGCGCAAGCAGGCGAACTTCCTGATCGAGCCGCCGGTCGGCGACATCGGCATGTTCGACGAGCAGCGCATCCCGGAGGCGCTCGAGAAGGGCGTGATCGCGGCGGCGCAGCGGCTGAACGCCGCCGAGGAGAGCTTGATTCTCGCGTCGATCCCGAAACTCGCGCCGCTGTGGTCTCGGTCGGCGGCGCCGATGCCGGCCCCGGCGCCGACGCCCGCCCCCTCGCCGGCGGCGGCGCCGTGAGGACGAGCGCTCGACGGGCCGCCGTCCTCGTCTGCGCCGCGCTGGCGCTCGGCTCCGCCGCGCGCGCGGCCTGGTGGCCTTTCGGCGAGGCCGACGACCGGAAGATCAAGCCGGTGGAGAAGCTCTTCGCGGCTCGGCGCTACCCCGACGTGATCGCGGCGCTGAACGCGTCCTTCATGCAGACTTTGCGGGGCGCCGACTTGCGCGGCGCGTACGTCCTGCGCGGTCAGTCGTACGACTATCTCGGACGCACGGACGAGGCGCTCGGCGACTACCAGGTCGGCACTCGTCTCTACCCGAAGAGCGTCGAGCTCCTGACTCTCGAAGGCGCGCTGCTCCACCGCAACGGCCTCGACGAGCACGCGCGCGAGCTGTTCCTGAGCGCGCTCCGGTACGATCCGAAAAATCCGCGCGCGCATCTCGGCCTCGCCGAGATCGAGGGGCGCCTGAGCTTCCTCGACCGCTCGGCGACCCACTACGAGGCCGCGCTCGAGTCGCTGTCCGGCCGCGCCGACGTGTGGCGCGACTACGCGCAGGTCCTGCTCGCGCTCAACGAGGTTCCGACGGCCGACCTCGCCCTGCGCAAGGCGCTCGAGCTCGAACCCCGCAGCGCCGACGCGCACGTCCTGCTCGCGTTCGCGCGCCGCGCGCAGGGCGACTACGACGGGGCCCTGCTCCAACTCGACGAGGCGGCGGACCTCGGCGCCGGCGTCGGCGCGCTGCGCGCGAAGGCGCTGTGGCTGCTCGAGGCGGGTCGCCTCGGCGACGCCGCCGCGGCGGCCGACGCCGTCCTGCGCGCGGCGCCCGGCGACGCGGCCGGGCTCTGGGTCAAGGCCCGCCTCCTGCTGCCGAAGAATCCGCCGCGCGCGGCGGAGATCCTCGCGCCGCTGGCGGCCGACGCCGACGGCGACGGCGCCTCGTTCTCGGCGCGCGCCGCGCGCGCCCTGCGCGACGCGGCTCTCGCCGCCCAGCGCGCGCGCGAAGACCGGCTCTACGAGTCCCCGCAATGAAGAAGACAAAGCTCCGCTTCTGGAAAATGTCGGGCGCGGGCAACGACTTCGTGCTTCTCGCCGGACTGCCGCGCGGGACCCGCGGTCCGGCGGTCGCGCGCCGGTTGTGCGGCCGGCGCTTCGGCGTCGGCGCCGACGGCCTGCTGTCGGTCGAGCGTCGCGACGGCCGAACGCGCCTCGACTACTGGAACGCCGACGGCTCCGCGGCCTTCTGCGGCAACGGCACGCGCTGCGGCGCGCTGTGGGCCGCCGAGCGCGGCCTCGTCTCCGGCTCCCGCTTCGCGCTCGACACCGGCCGCGGACCGCTCGAGATCCGGCGCACCGGCCCCGGCCGCGCCGAGGTCGGCATGCCGGCGCCGACCGGTCTGCGCCTCGGCCTCAAGGCGTCCGCCGCCGGCCGCGGCTGGACGGTTCACTTCGTGGACACCGGAGTCCCGCACGCCGTCGTCTTCGTCCCCGACGTCGAGAAAATCGACGTGCGCGCCGCCGGCCGCGCGCTGCGCTTCCATAAAATCTTCGGCCGCGCGGGCGCCAACGTGGATTTCGTGCAGGCCGGCCGCGGCGCTCTCATCCTGCGCACGTACGAGCGCGGCGTCGAGGACGAGACGCTCGCGTGCGGGACGGGCATCGTCGCGGCCGCCGTCGTCGCGCGCGCGCTCGGCCGGGCGCGCGGCCGCGTGAAAGTCCGCGTGCGCGGCGGCGATATCCTGCACGTCTCGTTCGACGGGACCGCCCCGCGGCTCGAAGGCCCGGGCGTCGTGACGTTCACCGGAGAGGTCACGCTATGAAATTCGAAGGTTCCTACTGCGCGCTCGTCACCCCTTTCGATTCGGAAGGCCGCTTCGACGAGGATACTTACCGCGAGCTGATCCGCCGCCAGATCGCGGGCGGCACCGCGGGCCTGGTCCCGTGCGGCTCTACCGGAGAGGCCGCGACTCTCCTGCACGAGGAGTTCCGCCGCGCGATCGAGGTCGCGTGCGCCGAGTCGCGCGGCGACGTGCCGGTCGTGGCCGGCGTGGGCGCGAACGCGACGTGGAAGGCCGTCGAGACTGCGCGCGAGGCGGAGAGCCTGGGCGCGGACGCTTTGCTCCTGCTGGCTCCCTACTACAACAAGCCCACGCAGGAGGGCCTCTACCAGCACTTCCGGGCCGTCGCGCGCGAGACGCGCCTGCCGATCATGCTCTACAACATCCCCGGGCGGACCGCGGTGAACGTGACGCCCGCGACGATCGCGCGCGTCGCGCGGGAATGCCCGAACGTGATCGCGGTGAAGGAAGCCGCGGGCAGCCTCGATCAGGTCTCCGAAATTTTAGCGCTCGCGCCGAAGGGCTTCACGGTGATGTCCGGCGACGACGGCCTCACGCTTCCGATGATGTCGGTCGGCGCGCGCGGCGTGGTCTCGGTCACCGCGAACGTCGCGCCGAAGCCGACCGCGGCCCTCGTCGCCGCATTCCTCAAAGGCGAGACGAAGAAGGCCGCCGAGCTGCACCGCAAGCTCTTCCCGCTCACCAAGGCGCTGTTCGCCGAGACGAATCCGATCCCGGTGAAGGCCGCGCTCGGCATGATGGGCCTGTGCCGCCCGGAGCCGCGCCTGCCGCTGACGACGCTGTCCGCCGCCGCGCGCCCGGCCCTGCGCAAGGCGCTCCAGGACTTCGGCCTGCTCTGATGTTCCCGAATATTCTCGGACGGGCCGGCGCGTTCGCCGCGCTCCTGCTCGCGTCCGCGACGGCCGCGCGCGCGCAGTCCTTCAGCGCGACGAGCTATGAGCTCCGCGGTCCCAACGGCAAGACGGCGGCCCTGCTCGCGATGGCGCCGAACGGCACTCCGGGCCTCTGGCTCATGGATCCGGAGGGGCGGCCGCGGCTGGTCCTCAACCTCTATCCGGAGAACGACTATACGCCGGGATTCGGAATGAACGACGAGCAGGGCCGGGCCGTCGGCTTGTTCCGCATGGCCGGACCGAATCACTCGCCGGTGCTCGTGTTCAAGTCCGACGGGCAAGACCGCATGGTCCTGGGTCTCGACATGAACGAGGCAGGGCGCGCCCCGTTCCTCCACCTCGGGGGCGACGGCATCAATCACCTCAATCCTCCCGCGGCGCCCGCGCCGAGCGGCGGCGGCAAAGGCGATCTCGCGCTCACGGCGCTGATCGCTCTCGCGGCCGGCGCTCTCGGCGGTCGCCTCTCGGCCCGCCGCAAGGACGGCGCGTCCCCATGAGCGTCGCCGCCGCCGCGGTTCCCGTCGAGCGCGACGACCGCTTCCCGCCGCAGATCAAGTACATCGTCGGCAACGAGGCCTGCGAGCGCTTCAGCTTCTACGGGATGAAGTCGATCCTGACCATTTTCATGGTCACGCACTACGCGATGCCGGACAACGACGCGGAGTCCAAATACCACCTGTTCGTCAGCGCGAGCTATCTGTTCCCGATTCTCGGCGCGTGGATCAGCGACCGCTTCTGGGGCAAGTACCGCACGATCATGAACCTGTCGATCGTCTACTGCCTCGGCCACGCGGTCTTGGCTTTGTGGGACGCGCGCGCCGGAATGTACCTGGGACTGACCTTGATCGCGCTCGGCGCGGGCGGAATCAAGCCGTGCGTGTCCGCGCACGTCGGCGACCAGTTCACGCCGAAGAACGAGCACCTGCTCGCGAAAATTTTCGACGTGTTCTACTTCTCCGTCAACTTCGGCTCGTTTTTCTCGACGCTGCTGATCCCGTGGGTGCTGCCGCATTACGGCCCCGCGTGGGCGTTCGGCATCCCCGGAATTTTGATGGCGATCGCGACGCTCGTGTTCTGGATCGGCCGCCATCAATACGTGCACGTGCCGCCGACGGGAAAGACCGGCGAAAAGGGCTTCCTGCCCGTGTTCTGGCGCGCGCTGACGAACCAGTCGGCGCGCAAGCCGGGCCAAACCTTCTACGACGCCGCGCTCGACCGCTTCACGCCGTCCGAGGTGGAGGCCGCGAAGGCCGCCTCCGCGGTTTTCGTTTTATTCGTCGCCGTCTCCGGCTTCTGGGCGCTGTACGACCAGTACGGCTCGTCGTGGGTCCTGCAGGGCGAGGCCATGAACCGCGTCCTCTTCGGCTACAAGATCGAGTCCTCGCAGATGGCCGCGCTGAACCCGATCCTCATCATGATCCTGATTCCGCTGTTCGCGAAGCTGGTCTATCCCGCGTCGCGGCGGCTCGGCTTCGAGCCCACGCCCTTGCGCCGCATGTCGATCGGCATGTTCGTGGCCGCGGCCTCCTTCGCCGCCGCGATGGCTCTCCAACTGGCGCTCGACGCGGGCCGCACTCCGTCGATCGCGTGGCAATTCGTCCCCTACCTCCTGCTCAGCGTCGGCGAGATCATGGTTTCGATCACCGGGCTGGAATTCGCCTACACCCAGGCGCCGCGCTCCATGAAGAGCACGATCATGAGCTTCTGGCTGCTGACGATCTTCGCCGGCAACCTGCTCACCGCCTACATCTCCGAGCTCAACCGCTTCCACGGCGCCGCCTATTTCGGCTTCTTCGTGGGCCTGATGATCGCGCTGTCGTTCGTGTTCGTCTGGATCGCGTCGCGCTACAAGGTGCGCAGCTACCTGGAAGGCGGCGAGCCGTCCGCGCTCGCCGACGCGGCCGCGGCCAACTAGCGGGCCGGAGTCACCGCGCGGCCTCGCGCGCGAGAATCCAGCGCGCCGCCGCCGCGAGATCGCGGCACGTCCGGTCCGCCTTGACCGCATATTTTCCGTCCCGCCCGCCCTTGCCCGTGCGCACGAGCACCGCGACGCAGCCCGCGTTGCGCGCGGTCTGCACGTCCGTCGTCGTGTCGCCGACGAAGTAGCTCGCCTTCAAATCCAGTCGGAAGCGCGTCTGCGCTTTCTTCAGCATCCCGATCCCGGGCTTGCGCATCGGGTGCGCGCTGTCGGCGGCGTGCGGGGAGTAGTAGAGCGCGTCCCATTTCCCCCCGGCCCGCGCGAGGCGCTTCTTGAGCTCGCGATGGATGCGCCTGAGCTGGGCCTCGCTGAAATAGCCGCGCGCCACGCCCGACTGATTCGTCACCACGACGACCTTGAACCCCGCCGCGCGCAGCGCCTTCAGCGCCTGCGGCGCGCCGGGCAGCACCGCGATCTGCTCGACGCGGCTCAGGTAGTCGACCTCGCGGTTGATGACGCCGTCGCGGTCGAGGAACACGGCGCGGCGCTTCGGCGCCCGTTTTCTCACGCCGCGATTTTATCTTTAATCCCGACTAAAAAAATCGACCGGCGCCGGAGCCGGTAATATCGGCGCGAGTAAAAGTAGAATAGAATCATGTCCATGAAAGACGCCGTCAGCCGCGCCGGCATGAAGCTCGCCTCCGCCGTTTTCGCCACGAAGGCCGCGCTCTCGCCCAAACAGGAGAACGATCCTATGCAAGCCGACAAGACCGCCGGGCGCGTCTACGAATTCGAGATGAAGACGATCGACGGCAAGCCGCAGAAGCTTTCGGTCTACAAGGGTCATCCGCTGCTGATCGTCAATACGGCCTCGCTGTGCGGCTTCACGCCGCAGTACACGGACCTCGAGAATCTCTACAGGAAGTATTCGGACAAGGGTCTCAAGATTGCCGCATTTCCGGCCAACGAGTTCGGCGCGCAGGAGCCGGGCTCCGACGCGGACATCAAAAAGCTCTGCATGACCAAGTACGCGGTGTCCTTCGATCTGTACTCGAAGATCGTGGTCAAGGGCGAGGGCATCCACCCGCTCTACCAGTACCTGACGAAGGAGTCCGGCTACCCGGGCGACATCCCGTGGAATTTCTCGAAGTTCCTCGTCGACAAGAAAGGCAAGGTGATCGCGCGCTTCGGTCCCGAGGCCGACCCCGTCGGAAAGGACGTCACCGCGGCCGTCGAAAAGGCGCTCGCCGAATAAGGCTCAGCGTTCCGCGGCCAATAGCGGAGCGACCGCGTCCCACGCCGCGCGGTAGTCCGCGGGCAGGAAAGCGGGTCGATAGCGCAGACGCAGATACGCCGCGCGCGCGTCCCGCAAGCCGCGCAGAAGCCACGCGGGCTGGGCGCTGAGTCCCCACTCGGGCACGGACTTCGCCTTGTCCCCGAGCGTCTCGAGCAGGAACGCGCGCGCCTCCGCCGGACGCGCCGCCTTGACCAGGTGCAGGGCCACCTCGCGCGCGGTCTCCGTGCGCAGGCGCGCGAGCGTCGGCGCGTCGGCGCCGGTCGCTTCGTAGGCGGCGACCGACTGGCGGAAGTTCTCCGCGTGGCCCGCCGTGATCTGGTCCTCGTGCAGGCGGCGCACGGCGAGGGGAGCGTTGATCGCTCCGACCTCCACGCCCGCCGCGAGATAGCGCGCGAACAGCTCCGTATCGGTCGCCTTGAAGCCCGCTTTAAAGCCGCCGAGTCGCGCGAACGCCTCGCGCGCGATCGAGACGTTCGACGTCACGTAGGGCAGATGGCGGTCGCCGACCGCGTAGTGGCCGGGAAGCTTTCCTTCCGGGATCACGCGCGTGGGATCGAACAAGGTCCCGATGAGGCGGCCGAAGCGCAGAAGATACGCGTTGGAGAATAAAAAGCCCGGAGGGTTCGGCGCGTTCAGCCGCGCCGCGAACCGCTCGAGCCGATTCGGCAGCCACAGATCGTCGGAGTCCAGGAAGGTCACCTGGCGGCCGCGCACTTTCTCGAGCGCGGCGTTGCGCGCCGCGTTCATGCCGCGGTTGGGCTTGAGCGTCAAAATCCGAAAGCGCTTATCGGATGCGAACGACGCGAGCACCTCGGGGACGTTGTCGGTGGAGCCGTCGTCGACGGCCCAGACCTCGAAGTCCGCGAAGGTCTGATATTGAATGCTCGCGAGCGCGCTGCGCAGCATGTCGCCGCGGTTGAAGGCCGCGATGACGACGGAGAAGAACGGCTCCACCTAGCGCGGCCCCACGTCCGGCCAGCCGTCGTCGTCGCGCGCGCGGTAGACGGAGGCGGCCGCCGGCGCGAACAGCACGGTCTTGCGCACGCCGCCGGGCACGAGCGCCGCGACCGCGGCGGCGACGCGGCGCTCGGCCGCGTGCAGCTCCGCGGACGTGGCGCCTGCGACCTTCACGTCGATGACCAGACCCTCGGGCGTGAGCGTCTGCCGCCAGGCGATCACTCCGGCGACGTCGAACTCGTCGAGCTTCTCGGCGCGCTGGGCGAGGCGGTAGCGGTCGACCTCGACGAGCGCCGAGTCGCTCTTCTGCGACGGCGCGGCCCCCGCCTCGGGCGCGGACCGCTGCGGCGGGGGCAGGAGCGGCGCGCGCTCGGGCTTGGTCTCCGAGCGCTGGAGCTCGGCCTCGGCGAGCAGGAGGCTCGGCGTGATGATCGACGACGGCGCCGCCGCGTCCGTGTCCGAGACGTCGGGATCGTCGCCCGCGGCGATCACGCTCTCCGCCATCACGAGCGGCGTGCCCACGAGGTCGAGATCGCGCACGCGCACGGTGCGTCCCGTCTGCGCCTCGACGAGCCGGACTTCCGCGATCAGGCGGATCGAGCCCTGGCCGCCGCCCTGCGTCTGGCTCCAGCCCCGAAGGTTGCGCACCCAAAGACCGTACGGCTTGCCTTGGCGCCGGCACTCCTCGCGCAGGCGTTCGAGCAGGGCCGCCGCGCTCTGCGGAGCGGAGGTGGTGAGAAACAAGTTGGCGGGCACCCCCGTCGGCGCCTGGCCGAGCGGCGCGCGGCCGTGGCCGTTCGAACGCGCGAAGCCCTTGACCGGATAGCGCGACAGCAGGAAGCCGCGCAAGACCCCGCGCTCGATCAAAGTCGCGCGCCGCGCGGCGACGCCTTGGTCGTCGTGCGCGTAGGAGCCGAACAGCGGGCGGCCGCGGAACTCGTACTGCGTCGGGTCGTCGACCAGGCTCAGGTTCTCGGCGAGCACGCGGTCGCCGAGGCGGCCGCGGAACGTCTGCGCGCCGGCGGGGTTGCGCTGCTCCTCGCCGGAAAGGCTCAGGCCCAGCGAGTAGACGACCGCCGCGGCGGCGGAGGGATCGAGCAAGGTCGGCGCGCTGAACGGCGACGTCGTGGTCGCGACGCGCAATTCCTCGAGGTCGCGGACCATCTCGCGGCCCGCGCGCCGCAGTTCGGCCTCGCTCGGCAGGGCCTCGGGAACGCGCGCGTGCCAGTCGCGCGCGACGCTCTCGCGCAGGCCGTCGGTGCTGAGCGCGACGGCCTCGATCTCGATCTTCGCCCAGTCGTCGTTCTTGTCGACGAACAGGCCGTCGGTCCCGCGCAGACGCGTGCGCAGGCGGCGCAGGCCGACGTGCGACTCCGCGTGCAGGAGAGCGGGCGCCGCGCGAAACGGGTCGCCGAGCGCGTCGTCGAGGCGCCTCAGCCGCTCGATGCTCCAGCCGCGCTCCGCCGCGTCCGCCGTGCTGACCGCCGGCGGCTCGGCGGAGAGATCGTCGGTGTCGTAATCGGTGCGGCCGCGCGTGACCTCCTGCGCTTCCTTGCGCAGGTAGTCGGCGGACGCGCTCTTGTAGGCGCCGTCGAGGATGCGCCACAGCGCGTGGCGCAAGGCAAATTCGTCGTCGGCGAACGAGATCGGCGTGCCCTGGTAGTCTCCGCGCGGCGAGACCGGATGATTGTCCAGCGTCGGACCCCCGACGCGCACGTCCGCGAGCGCGATGCGCTGGCGCATCGTCGCCTCGGCGCGCGGCGCGCCCATGTCGCTCCACTGGTCCCAGTCCTGGAGGTCCCAGACGGTCAGCTGGGTGAAGTAGATCGGCGGGTAGCCCTCTTCCTTGAGCTCGCCTTTCGCGCGCCCGAGCTCCGCCTGGATCGCGCGCTCCAACGCCGGCTCGTCCGCCGGCTCCGCCGCCGCCCGCGCGACACCCGCAAAGACAACGGAAAAACACAGAGACACGGAGAACGAACGGAGGAGACACAGAGAACGGATGGAGAGAAACGGATTATGCCGTTTCTCTTTCTCCGCCGTTCTCTCCGTCATCTCTGCGTCTCTGTGTTTCATCCGTTCTATGCTACTTCGGATTTTGAGGATCGTGGAGAGGCGAGGGGAGCAGCGGCGGGAGGACGCGGTCCTCGGGCAGGCGCTGGAGCTCGATCTCGGAGACGAGGAGGCTCGGCGCCGTCTGGCTGACCGGAACCCAGCCGGACTCCGCTCCGCAGTGGAAGCCGTTGGCGAGCGTGTCGTCGTCGCCGGCCGCGACGATGCGGTTCAAGATCACGAGCGGCGTCCCGACGAGCTTCACGCCGCGCACGAGCGCGCGCGCGCCCGTCGCCGCGTCGACGCGGTAGACGAGGCGCGGCCGCACCTCGAGCGTCTGCGGCGACTCTCGATTGGTCGGATTCTCCCCGCCCGACGAGCCGACGAGCAGGAAGCCGTAGGGCTTGCCGCTCTTGCGCAGGAGCTCGAGCAGACGCTGCTGCAGTTCCGCGAGCGGCACCGCGCCCCTGGCCCGCACGATCAGGTTCGCCATGCGTCCCGTCGCATGCGAGCGCCAGTCGGAGCGGCCGTGGCCGTTCGTCTCCGGAAAACCCTTGACCGGCCAGCGCGACATGAGGAAGCTCCGCAGCACGCCGTTCTCGACGAGAACGACGCGGCGCGCGGGCGAGCCCTCGGAGTCGTACTCGTAGGAGCCGTGCAGCGGCGAGCCCTTGAACGTCTTCAGCGTCGGATCGTCGATCACGCTGAGAAAATCGGGCAGGATCGGCTTGCCGACGAGATCGCGGAAGACCTGGCTCTCGTGCGCGTCGCGCTGACGCTGGCCCTCGAGCTTGTGGCCGAGCGCCTCGTGGAACAGCACGCCGGCCATCTCGGGATCGAGGATCGCGGGCGCGGCGGCGGCCTCCTGCACCGGCGCCCGGCGCAGGGCGAGGAGCTCGTCGGCGAGCGCGCGCGTCTGGCGCTCGAGCTCGGCGTCCGACGGCGCGTCGGCGAAGTCGCGCAGCGGCAGGAACAGGCTGTCCTCCAGGCGCATGCCGTCGTCGGCGCGCGTGGCCGCGTTCACGCGCAGCTCGTTGGGCATGGACTCAGCGGGGGTCAGCAGGCGCGTCCCCTCGCTCGTGACGAGGAAACGCCGCGCCCACCACGCGCCGACGCTCACGCTGGACTCGTGGATGTCGGGATAGTCGCGGAACACCTTGCTCAAACGCAGGATCAGCGCCCGCAGACGCGCGCGATCGATGCGCGGGCGCGGCAGCTCTTCCTTCTTCTGCACGGCGGGCTCCGGCGAGAAATCGTCGAGGGGCTCGGTCACTAATTCGGTCGCGCGCTTGGCCTTCTTCTCGAGAAAGCCCGCGAGAGCGCCCTTATAGGCCTGGTCGGTCAGCGCCCAGAACGTCTGGCGCAGGACCTCGGGATCCATCGGCGAAGGCAGGTTCACGCCCTGGTAGCTGAGATCGGTGTTGTCGAACGCGCGGTCGCCGTAGCGCGCCTCGGCGTAGGCGACGCGGTACTCCTCCGCGTCGTCGGAGAGCAGGGCGCCGAGCGTGGCCACGGCCTCGTAGTGGCGCGAGTCGTGCAGGCGGTAGGCGAGGAAATACGGCGGGCCGAACGCGCCCTGGTGGAGCCGCGAGAGGCTGCGCGCGAGCTCCGTCTCGAGCGCGTCGAAGACGGCCGCGGCGGGGGCCGGGTCGGAGCCCCAGCGTTCCGCGCGCGCGGAGCCCGCCGCGAGCGCCAGAGCGAGGAGGAGCGCGGCCCTAGCCCTTCTTGGGGCCGACCTCATAGCCGGTGAACGCGGGCTCTCCCGGCCCGGGGGTCTGCGCGGGCTTCGCGACGGTCTTGAGCCGCCCCTCGTTCTGCGCGAGACGATAGACGGTCTGCAGATTCTTCACGGCCTGATCGAAGGTCGGCTCGAAGCCCACGGCGCGCCGGTAGTCCTGCTCGGCCGCTTCGAGGAGGCCCGGGATCTGAGGGGCGGACTGATGATAGAGGAACTCGACGTTCGCGAGGTTCGTGTACGCCTCCGCGGACTCGTGCGTGTCCTGCGGGATCGGATGCTCGTGCACCCAGAGCGTGCGGCCCTGCGCGTCCTTGCGCTCGACATACGGCTGATAGGAAAGGATGCTGTTGCGCAGGCGCGCGTTGGCGAGCAGCCTCTGGTCGACCTCGCAGGCGCGCGCCTCGATGAGCTCGCGGTACGTGCGGATCGCCTCCGGAAACTGCCGGCGCATCGTGTAGATCTGCGCGATGCGGAAGTAGTTCGGCGCGTACACCGGGTCGATCTCCTCGTAGAGGCGGAAGCGGTTGAGCGCGAGGTCGAGGTAATGCTCGACCTCCTCCGGCGGGCGGTGGTTGTCGATCGCCCACTGCGCGCGGCGCATGTGCAGGTTGCCGACCTGGTGGTGCATCTGCACGTAGTTCGGGGAGAGGCGGCGGACCTCGTTGTACCAGTACAGCGCGCGCTCATAGTCGTCCATCGGCTCCGGCGTGGGATCGCCCCAGTCCTTCATCGCGACCTTGGTCATGTTGAAGCGGTCGTTGAACACGTTTCCGAGGAAGTACTTCGCCATCACGAAATCGGGGTTGAGCTTGGTGACCATCAGGTAGTTCGAGATCGCGGGCTGCCACTCGTGATCCTTCGAGAAGAAGATCGCGATGTTGTGGTGGACGTCGGCGCGGAAGTAGCCCCAGAAGAGCGCCAGCGGCTGGAGCATCGCGAGCACGAGGGCGGGCACCACCGGCGTCTCGGACATGAAGCAGAGACGAATCATCGCGTAGCCGAGCGCCAGCATGCAGCCCGCGAAAACGGCCCAGGCCAGCCACCACTGCAGCAGCTCGCCGCCGGAGGCCGCCATCGCGCGGTCGAGCGTGCCCATCAAGGACGAGAACTGCCCGAACATGCCGCCGAACATCGTGCCCGGAGGCAGGACCGAGTGCTCGCGCATGAAGGCGAAATAGACGATGCCCGCGAGAGCCGCGAGCCGCGCGGGCCAGATCAGCAGGTCGGAGATCGTGGTCCACAGCGACGGCCCGTCCTCGGGCGCCTCGGGGGCGCGCGGGTGCAGTTCGTAGAGCGCGCGTCCGCGCGCGACGTTGACGATGAGTCCCGAGAGCAGGCCCAGGTAAACGCCCGACGAGACGAAACGCAGGCTCACGTCGAAGAAATTGTGGGCGAGCATGCCGCACAGCGAGACGAGCAGGCCGGCGAGGTCCCACGCGCGCGGCGGCGGGCGGCCGTCCTTGAGCGAGAGCGTGTTCGTGAGCTGGCCGAGCGAGCGGAAGCCGATCGTCAGCGTGCTCAACAAGAGCCACAGGAATATCCCGAAGCCCAGGATGCCGTGGTCGAGGAACTCCTCGAGGTACTCGTCCTCGGCGTGGTCGGTCTCGGTGTTGTGCTTGCCCTCGATGTGGAAGATGGGCGGCCGCCGGAAGGCGGGATACAACGGCGGGAACGCGCCGACGCCGGAGCCGATCCACGGGTTCGTGCGGATCATCTCCCACGTCGCTTCCCAAGTAAACAGCCTAAAATTGATCGAGACGACGCGCGTCTCGAGATTGAGCGCGGTGTAGCCGATGAGGCCGAGCGCGCCGCCGGCCGCGACGCCGAGGATGTAGACCCGGTACTTGCGCGCCTGCTCCTTGAAGTAGCTGAGCGCGAGCACGCCGAACAACGTGCAGACGATGGCGAAGCCGATCCACGCGCCCTTCGTGCCGGTCGCGAAGAGGTTGATGAGCAGCATGATCATCAGCGGCACCAGGCTCCACTTGCGCGTCTTCAGGAACTGGGTCAGTATGATCGGGAAGATGATGACGAGGAAGTCGCCGTAGAAGTTCGGGTTGCCGTAGGTCGAGAACACGCGCGGACCGAACGCGCCGCGCCAGACGAAGGGGTCGATGCCCTGGCCGACGCCCGCCGGGAACAGGCCCAGGTTCGTGTCGACGAACTGCAGAGTCCCGTAGCCGATCGCGACCCACCCCGCGAGGATCAGCCAGAAGAACACGCGCTCGACCGACGGCTGGTCGAACTCGTAGATCGCGATCAACGCGACGATCATGTAGAACATGTGCCGCAGGAAGAAGTCCGTGCTGGCCATGCGGTACGGGGCGTGGAGGAAGGAGAAGACGCCGACGGCGAGATAGGCGAGGAACGGGGACAGCGTCACCAGGTCCTGTCGATTGAACGCGTGGCGCCCCGCGAGCGCCAGGCGGCACAGCCACAAGGTGAGCAGGCCGAGGCCCCCCATCTGCATCATCGTGATCTTGACCTGCGCGGAGTCGTAGGTGCGCAGGAAGAAGAGGGACGAGATCAGGAAATAGAGAACGGGAAGCCAAAGCGTGATCGCCTTGTGGGCGAAATCTTCGACCTCGGCGCGCACGATCCGCGGCGCGCCCTTGCGGGAATCAGCCATGCGTGCTCATCTTACTTTTATCGAGGCGGGCTCCGCCACCGTGGCGCCGGGGCCCGCGCCGAGCGCGGCGAGGCGGCGCGCGAGCTCGCGGGACAGCACCTCCGCCCCCTCGGGGCTCGCGTGGACGTCGTCGACCAGCAGGCGGTCGTCGAGCAGGGCCGACAAGTCGACACGGTCCGGGCCGAAGATCGCCGCGAGGCGGTCCTCCTCATAAGACGCGAAGGCGCGGCTCGTCGGCGACTCCGCGAGGGCGCGCCGGAAGCCCGAACGCATCGGCAGGTCGACCCAGAGCACGCGCACGCCCGCGTCCGCGAGGCGACGCCGGAAGTCTTCCAAGAGGCGGAAGCTCGCCGCGCGCGCATAGAGCTTCGGCGCCGCGGCGGGAGCGGCCGGCGCCGGAACGGAGGACGTTTCGCCGGGCAGCGCCGTCTCGAGACGCGCGAGGACGAGGTCGGCGAGGCTCGTGAGGTAGCCGCAGCCGCCGCAGAGCAGGGGCTTGAACGAATTGCTCTGCGCGTAATACAGGCGCGCGGCGTCGCCGAGCGCGGCGGCGAAGGGCAGGGCGAGAGGTTCCGCGTACGCGTCCTCGCCCAGATGCGAGGGCTCGAACGTCAGCAAAACGACGCGCGGGCGCAGCGCGGGCGCGCAGAGCAGCCAGCGCGCGACGCCGGGCAGGCGGCTCGGGTCCATGCCCGAGCGGCCGAGGTTGAAGCCGTCGGGATCGATCAAGTCCATGCGCGCGCCGACGTCCACCGTCGAGTCGCCGACGTAGGCGACGCGCCAGGGGCGCGCCGCGGCGCGCGCGGCGTAGGCCTCCTTCTTCTGCGTCCAGGCGCGGCCGAACACGCGGCCCTCGACGCGCGCGTAGGCGTGCAGGAGGACCTCGTTCGCCAGGCCGAAAAAGGCGAAGACGAGCGCGAAGAACGCGGCCGCGTAGCCGCGGCCGAGCCTTCTAAAACCGCTGGTAGATGAACATGACTTCATACTTGATGCCGGAAATCAGGAGCAACGAGGCCGCCGCCGTCGCGGCCGCGAACGCGACGTCGGGGACGGCGGCGAGACGGACGACGAGGCGCGGGAACGCGCGTTCGAGCGCGTCCTCGAACTTCGAGAAGAGCGCGACGGCGGCGAACAGAAGCAAGGCCGGCCCTGTCTGCGGCGAGAGCCACGCGTCCGCGCGCGCGACGAGCGCGAACAAGTCGGCCGCGCGGTGCGCGCGAAACGGCAGCCAGGCCAGCATGAACAACGCCTGGAAAAAAAGGTATTTGACCGCCGGAACGCGCTTCCAAACGCGCTGCGTCGCCTGCTCGAGGATCAGGTAGGCGCCGTGCAGGAAGCCCCAGAACACGAACGTCCACTGCGCGCCGTGCCACAGGCCGCCGATCAGCATGACGAGCATCAGGTTCAACTTCGTGCGCGCGGCGCCGCGACGGTTGCCGCCGAGCGGGATATAGACGTAGTCGCGCAGCCAGCTCGACAAGGTCACGTGCCAGCGCCGCCAGAACTCCGACGGCCCGGAGGCGAGGTACGGCTGGTGGAAATTGCGGTCCAATTTGAAGCCGAACATGCGCCCGACGCCGACCGCGATGTCCGAATAGCCGGAAAAGTCGGCGTAGATCTGCGCGCCGTAGGCGACGCCGAGCAGGAGCGCGTTGCCGCTCGCGCCATGGCTGGCCTCGAGCGTTCCGTAGAGGCCGCCGACCCAGCGGGAGAGCAGGTAGTCCGCGAGCCAAATTTTCTTGAACAGCCCCCACGCCGCGATCGCGAGACCGATCTTGAAGCGGCCGAGCCGCCAGCGCCGTCCCTCCAGGAACGAACGAATGAACGCGTGCGGGCGCATGATCGGGCCGGCCTGATGATGCGGGAAAAAAAAGATGTAGAGGAAAAAGGACTCGAACGACGGGCACGCCTTCATGATGCCCTGCGCGATCTCGACTTGATAGGAGATCAGCTGGAAGGTGTAGAACGAGAGGCCGAGCGGAATGATCAACGCCTCGTGCGCGGCCGAGGCGAGTCCCAAGTTCGCCGCGAGGAAGAGGCGGTACTTGAACCACGCGAGAACCAGGACGTCGAACACGATCAAAGCGGTCCGCGCGGCGCGCGCGCGCGGGAACAGGCGATGCGCGCCCCAGTTCAGCGCGGTCACCGCGAGCAGCAGCGTCAAGTCGCGCCAGCCCGCGGCCATGTAGACGATCGTGCTCGCGACGATGAGCCAGCCGCGGCGCCACGCGCGCGGCAGCGCCCAATAGACGACGAGCAGGAGCGGGAGCGTCGCGAGGAAGTTGACCGAGGAGAACGGCATCAGCGCGCGCCGCGCACCGGCTCGGCCGAGCGGCCCGCGAGTCGCGCGGCGGCGGCGCAGGCGAGGAGGATCATGCCCCCCATCAGCGGGAGGCGGTAGCGGATCACGGCGTGGATCGCGCCGTAGACGACGGTGAGCCCGACGACCGCCGCGGGCAGGGCGGGCTCCTCGCGCCAACGCGCGCGGAACAGCCACAAACCGAGGAAGCCGAGCGGGATGATCCAGCCGTCGGAGAGCAGACTCAAAATCACGAGAACGGCATACGAATGCTGGTAGGCGCGCGCGTACGGCCACGGCCGCCAGAACTTGACCACGCCCGCGGCGGCGCGCGCCGCGAACGTCCCGGGATGAGCGGCGATCCAGCTCTTCGCGGCGCGCATGAACGCCGCGTTGCGCTCCGCCTCCGGCAGCGTCGCCGTCCGGGCGAAGATCGGCGTGCTTTGCACGATCTCCGTCTGGCGCGGCGTGCCCAGATCCTCGGGCGGCACGACGAGGGCCTGCAGGAACTCCTCGCCGCCGTGCGTGCTGCCGGGAACGAAGCGGCCGAGGACCGCCGCGTTGCGCGCGGTCCAGACGCCGAACGCGAGGACGAGCGGCGCGAAGTACAAAACGGCGCGGCGCGCGCGCGCGCGCGCCGGCGCGGCGAGCCAGAGCCCCGCGCCCGCGAGCGCGCAGGCTGGCAGCACGGCCGAGTTCGCGAGGCCGAACGCCGCCGCGGCGACGCCGCCGAGCAGGGCCGAGCGCTCTCCCGACGGATCGCCGACCTCCGCGAGCCAGTCGAGCGCGGCCCAGAGCAGGACGCCGAACCAGAAAGCGAGCCAGGTCTCGCGGAAGAAGTACGCGCAATAGTAGATCGACTGCGGGTAGAGCATGAACGCCCAGAGGGAGGCCAGCGCGACGCCTTCGCCGAACAAGCGCCGCCCCGCGCGCCACAGTAGAAACCCGGTCGCGACGGACAGGAGGCAATCGAAGAACAGCACCACGCCGGGCCGCCGCCCGAAAACCGCGTACGTTCCGGCGATAAAGAGCGGAAACGCGGGCTCGCGCATCGCGGTCGGAGTTCCGGGTTCGACCGCGTACTCGCCGCGGTCGAGCAGCGAGAGCGCGATTGTTTCATAACCGTCGTTGCTCGTGGGCAGGTAGCCGGAAAGATACGCGTGGCGCGCGTAGCCGAGGCGCAGGAGAAGACCGACCGCGAGCGCGGCCAGCGCGCCGGCGCGGGCCGCGCGCGCGCCGAGGCTCATGCGACGCGCCGCCCCAGGAGGACCTCCTGGATCAGGTGGCGCGTGAACTCGACGCCGGTGGGCCAGGAGTGGGCCGTGCTCTGTCCGCCGAGGCGCGGGTGCTCGTACGTGGGGATCTCGCCGAGGCGCATGCCGAGCTTCATCATGCGCATCGACATCAGGTACTCGATGACGAAGCCGTCGACCTTGCACGCGCAGCGCCGCAAGCTGTCCGCGCGCACCGCGCGAAAGCCGTTGATCGTGTCGGTCAGGTACGGCCCCCGATTCCAGATCGCGTTGGCGAGGAAGGTGAACGCGAGGTTCACCCACTTGCGCAGGCGGATCGTCTGCTCGTCCTCCTCGTTGTGCGCGCCCTTCGACATCCGCGAGGCGACGACGAGATCGTAACCGCCTTGCTCCAGTTTTTCGAACACCTTCGGGATGTCGGTCGGCTCCTCGTTGCCGTCGGGGCTGTAGTAGCAGATCACGTCCGCGTCCGTCGAATCGAGCGCGACTTGGAACGCGCAGCCGCGGCCGCGCCGCGGCTGGGGAACGACGCGCACGCCCTTGGACTTCAAGTATTCGACCGTCCCGTCCTTCGAGCCGCCGTCGACGGCGAAGACGTCGTCGGCGGCCGAGAGCGGGATGCGGTCGAACAGCTTGGGCAGCGCCTCGATCTCGTTGAACGTCAGCAGGACGAGCGCCCGTTTCAGCTTCATCGCCGCTTCTTCTTCGCCGCGCCCATCTCGTGCTCGCGGTACCAGGCGATCGTCTTCGCGAGGCCTTCCTCGAGGCCGACGCGGGCCTCGAAGCCGATGGCCTTTTTCGCCTTCGTCGTGTCGCAGCGGCGGCGCGGCTGGCCGGACGGCTTGGTCGGATCGAAGGTCAGCCGCGCGCCGGCGCCCGCGAGGCGCACGATCGTCGCGGCCAGATCCTTCACGGAGATCTCGTCGTCGGCGCCGATGTTGAGAGGATCGGCTCGCGGATATTTCTCCGCGACCTCCAATAGACCGCGGGCCAAGTCTTCCACGTACAGGAACGAGCGCGTCGTGCTGCCGTCTCCCCAGACGTCGACCGGGTCCTCGCCGTCGCAGACGCGCTTGACGAGCGCGGCGATCACGTGCGAGCGCGCGGGATCGAAGTGGTCGCGCGGGCCGTACGCGTTGTAGGGCCGCGCGATCGCCACGGACATGCCGAACTCCTGCGCGTAGACGCGGCCCACGTATTCGTGCATGCGCTTGGCCCAGCCGTAGCCGGCGTTCGTGATCTCCGGCGCATCTCGGAAACCTTCGGCCTCCGGCGTCGGAATCGCGCAGTCGCGCGGGTACACGCACGCCGAACTGACCACGAGGCAGCGCGCGACGTCCTCGCGGCGCGCCGCGTCGAGCACGTTGAGCCCGATGGCCATGTTGTCGCGAAACAGCGAGGCCGGGTGCGTCGAGTTCCAGCCCACGCCGCCGACGGAGGCGGCCAGGTTCAAGACCACGTCCTGGCCGCGGCAGAGTCGACGGCACGCGACAGTATCGGCGAGATCCGCCGAGGCGAAGCGGATATCCTTCCAAACGGCCGCGAGGTTGCGGCGCTTGTGCGGCCGCAGACGATCCGCGACGGTGACGCGTACACCGCGCCCGCGGGCGAGGAGTTGCTCGACGAGGAAACTGCCGATGAAGCCCCCGCCGCCGGTCACGAGAACCTTCTTGCGGTCCCAATAGCCCATGCCGGCGGGATTCTACCAATTCGCTCCGAGCGCCGACGGGCGGGAATGCTACAATCGCGCCGATGCCGGAACCGGAAATCTCCATCGTGATCCCCGCGCTCAACGAGGAGCGCACGATCGCGCACTGCGTCGGGAAGGCGCAGAAGGCCGTCGCGGCGCTCGGCGGCTCCGGCGAGGTGCTCGTCGCCGACAACGGCTCGACCGACCGCACGCGCGCGGTCGCCGAAGGGCTCGGCGCGCGCGTCGTCGCGGTCGACGGCAAGGGCTACGGCCGCGCCCTGCGCGGCGGCTTCGCGGCCGCGAAGGGCCGCTACCTGGTCATGGCCGACGCCGACGGCTCCTACGACTTCGAGCTGGCCCCGCGCTTCGTCGAGAAGCTGAGATCCGGAAGCGACTTCGTCGTCGGCAACCGCTACCGCGGCGGCATCGCGCCCGGCGCGATGCCCTTCCTCAACCGCTATCTCGGCACGCCGGTGCTGACCGGCGTGATGAACCTGCTCTTCCGCACCGGCATCGGCGACGTGAACTGCGGCATGCGGGGCTTGACCCGCGACGCGTTCGCGCGCCTCGGCCTCAAGGCCGACGGCATGGAGTTCGCGACCGAGATGATCGTGAAGGCGTCCTTGCTGAAATTGAGTATCGCCGAAGTTCCCTGCCCGCTCGCGAAGGACCTGCGCGACCGCCCTCCGCACCTGCGCCGCTGGCGCGACGGCTGGCGCCATCTGCGCTTCATGCTGCTGTTCTCGCCGACGGGCACTTTCCTCGTTCCGGGCGCCGCGCTGTGCGCGCTGGGGGCGGCGGGCCTGCTCGCCCTCGCCGTGCGCGACGCCTTCTTTAATGACGCGGCCCTGTGGCTGAATTCCCGGCACTCCTTGACCGCGCTGCTCTTCTGGCTCACCGGCACCAGCGCGCTCGGCCTCGGCGTCGTCGCGCAGGAGGCCGACTATCAAGAACGCTTCGACTCCGGCAACGCGCTCGCGCGCTTCCTGCACGGCGCGTTCCACCTGGAGACCGGGCTCATCGTCGGCGCGGCGCTGGTCGCGGGCGGCGTGATCGGCCTCGCCTACTTCCCCCTTTCTTTTTACACGAACCTGCTGCCGCGCGGCTCCGACGCCCTGCGCCTCGACCTCGCCGTGATCGCGATCGCCGCCGTGGTCACCGGCGTGCAGTGCGTGTTCGCGTCCTTCGCGCTCGGGCTGCTCAGCCTGCGCGTCAAATAGTCGCCGCACCCGGTCCGGGCGGACTAGCGCCGGCGCAGGACGAGCATCCCTTCGTTCGCGAACAGCGCGTCGTCGTGCGGCGTCGCCCACAAGAACGAGCGCGCGGGGAAGGACGCGGCCACGTCGTAGCGCGCGCGCAGATCGGGGCCGAGACCCTCGGCGCCGCCGGAATCCACGACGAGCCAGTCGGGCGTGCGCGCGCCGAGCGCCGCGGCGTTCTCGAAGACGACGAGCTTGAGGCGGTTCCAACGGAACGGCGGCGTATGCGCGGGCTCGGGGAAGCGCGCGAGACCGACCTCGGCGCCGGCGGGGACGTGCGCGTCGATCCAGTTGGCGGCGGCGGTTCGCGTCGCGTCGGGGCCGGCCTCGGCGGCGAGGTTGGAGACGACCGCTGCGCCGCGCGCTCCCGTGTCGACGAGAACAAGCGCGAGCAGAATCCCGCCGAGCGGCGCGAGCGGTAATGAGAACGCGGCATCGGCCGCGAGCGCGCAGCCGACGCCGAGCAGCGGATAGGCGAAGCGCAGGGAGGCGGGCGAGGCCGCCCACGCGCTGAAGCGCCACCAGACGAGGACGAAGCCCGCGAGGAACAGCGCGCCGAGCGCCCGGCGCGGACCGCCGCGGCTCACCGCCCACGCGGCCGCCATGAACGCGGCCGCGGTCCACGGCGCGCCCGCCCCGTCGAACGCGCCGCGCAGGCCGTCGAGCACGAAGCCGCGAGACGCGGCCGCGCGCGCGGGCATGTAGACGAGGAACTCCCAGGCGAAGTCGCCGGGATGCAGCACGAGGTACGGGTTCGTGAGCGCCAGTACGGCCAGGCCCGCGGCGGTCCCGGCCGCGGCCGCGCGCGCGGTCCCGTCGCGCCGCAGCGCCCAGGCGAGCGCGGGTAGCGCCAAGCCGTAGGACGCGGTCAACGCGGAGCCCGCGGCCAGTCCCGCGCCGAGGCCGCAGAGCAGGAAGTCCAGCTCGCGGCCTTCCTCGACGGCGCGCGCCGCACAGTAGGCGGCGGCGAGGAACCAGAACGCGGCGACCGGGTGCGGCTTGAGCACGTGCGATTGCGCGACGACGACGGGGCTCAGCGCGAAGAGGATCGCGGCCGCCGCGGCCGCGCGACGGCCGCAGAGGATGCGCGCGAGCTCGTAGACCATCCACACGCCGAGGCCTTGGAACAGAAGGACGTAAAGCCGGCCCCAAACGTAGAGGCGCGCCATCTGCGCCGGCGCGGAGAGATAGAACGAAAGGTCCGGCGTCAGATGGACGAGGCGCGCGGCCGCGGCCGCGGCCAAGACGGCGCCGAACGGATAGACGAAGGCGCCGCCGTACTGCGCGTACAGCGGCTCGAAGTCGAATCGCCACGGGCGCATGCGCGCGAGCACGATGAAGGTTTTCTTCTCGTCGGGATTGACGCTCTGCGTGAGCAGCGCGCGCGCGGCGGGCACGAGCGCCTCCGGCGGGAAGGTCCAGCCGGCCGGAATTTCGACGACGCCCTGCACCGAGGTGCGCGGCTCGTCGGCGTCGCGCTCGCGGTGCGAGCGCGCGATGTCCTCGTAAAGACGATTCCAGGAATCCGTCAGGCGGCGCGCGAACTCCGGCGCGCCGCGCAGCGACTCCGGCAGCGCGCGCAGGCGCTCGGGCCCCGGGAGTCCGCCGGTGATCCCGCAGAGGCCGGTGAGCGCGGCGAGCGCCAGCGCGGCGAACAGACCCGCCTCCGCGCGCCAGCCGCCGCGTTTCTGCTTGAGACGCAGCAGGAGCCGGATATACGCGGGCAGGAGCTTCCACGCGTTCGCTTTCGACACGCCCGCGACGCGCGGCGCGTAGTGGATCGGCTCCTCGACGACGCGGCCGCCGGCCGCGAGGATCCCGACCATCAGGTCCTGTTGGACGGAGAAATCCGTCGCGTTCGAGTCGACCGCGCGCGCGGCGGCCGCGCGGTAGAGGCGGAAGCCGCTCGACGACTCGCGCACCGGCAGCTCGAGCACGCGCTTGCTCACCATGTTGAGCGAGCGGCTGAGGACCTGGCGCGTCAGGTCCATCTCCGCCGAGCCGCCGCGGCAGTAGCGCGAGCCGACGATGAGGTCCGCGTCTTGGCGGCGCTTCCAAAATCGTTCGAGGGCCTCCGGCGCGTGCGAGCCGTCGGCGTCGAGGATCGCGACCCAGTCCGCGGACGCGGCGGCGAGCCCCTCGCGCACGGCCGACCCGAAGCCTTTGCCTTTCTGGCGCATGGTGCGCGCGCCTTGCGCCGCGGCGAAAGCCACGGTGTCGTCCTTCGAGCCGCCGTCGATGACGATGATCTCGCCGCGAACGGCGAGTTTCTTGAAGAGCGCCTCGATGCGCGGAAACAGCACGCGCAGGCCTCCGCCCTCGTCGAGGGTGGGAAGAACGACGGACAGGTCGGGACGTTCGCTCGTCATGGACGTTGCGCCGGGAACAGCGCCTCGCGCAAGCCGCTGAACGCGCCCCCGGAGTAGAGATCGTACAACGCCAGGTACAGCGTCGGCGAGACCGCGGCGAGCAGGACCGTCGCGGCGCGAAACGCGGCGTGCGGCGTGCGGGGCAGGTCCCGGAGTCCCGCGCTCCAGGCCGCGAGCGCCTCGCGCGGGCGCGCGCGCAGGGACTCGAGCAGGACGCGCCGGCGAAAGAGCTCCGCGCGCTCGAGCGCGAGCGCGTCGGGCGACATCGCGAGGCCGCGCTCCGCGAGCCAGCCGTCGAGCGCTCGGCGGTAGATCGCGCGGTGCTTGAAGTCCCCTTCGAGCTTGCGCGCGTCGGAGTAGCTGCCCGCGTACCAGTTCGCACCGTGGATGCGGCGCAGGGCGAGCGGCTCGGCGACGTTGGCCACGTCGGAGAAGAACAGCGTCCGCGACAGCATCCAATCGTCGAGATAGAAAAACAAGTCCGTCGGCAGCGGCAGCGCACGCGCGAGCGCCGCGCGGCGAAACGAGGTTCCCGACACCGCGGTCCACGCGACGCGGCCCGCGGCGAGGTCGTCCAGGTTGTAGCGCGGGGGCCACCGCGGAAAGCGGCGCGGGAGCGGCTTCAAGGCCGCGTCGGCGTCCTGCAGGAAGTGCTGGACCGCGCCGATCGTGGGATCGTCGTAGAGCGGCAGGATCTTCTCGAGCTTGCCCGGCAGCCACACGTCGTCGGCGTCGAGCAGGAACACGAACTCGCCGCGCGACTCGGCGAAGCCGCGGTTGACGGCCGCGGTCTGGCCGCGGCGCTCTTGATAAACGGCGCGTACGGCGGAGCCGTATGACTCGATCACCGCGCGGCTGTCGTCGCTCGAGCCGTCGTCGACGACGATCAATTCGAGGCCGCCGTCGGAGTGCTGGGAGAGGACGGAGTCGATCGCCGCGCCGACGAAGCGGCCGTAGTTGTGATTATTGACGAGGACCGAGACGCGCGGAGCCGCGGAGCTCACGCGCGCGCCCCGCTCTTCTCGAGGCGCGGCCAGCGCCGCAGCAGCGCGTTCGCGACGGTCTCGACCTCGAGCTTCGCGAGGCAGTCGCGCGTGCCGCAATTCATGTAGTTGTAGGACCGCGCCGGCGTCCCGAGCCAGGAGCACGGGCTGCACGAAATTCCCGTGCGCAGGTCCAGGTGCTTCTCCGGCTCCCACGGCGCGCGGAACTCCGCGGGGTCCGACGGCCCCCAGAGCGTCGCGGTCGGCACGCCGAGCGCGGCGGCGGCCTTGGTCAGGCCCGTGTCGCTGGCGATCAGGAGCGCGCATTTCTCGAGTACGGCGAACGTTTCCAGCAGGCCGGTCTCGCCGACGAGCGAGAGCGCCGCGGTCGCGCCGGACGCCGCGAATATCTTCGCCGCGGACGCCTCCTCCGCCGAGCCGAGCAGAACGATCGAGCCGCCCCAGGCCGCGCGCAGGCGTCCCGTCAGCGCCGCGAACTTGTCCGGCGCCCACATCTTCCCGTAAGGATTGCCGACGGGCCCCAGATGGACCGCGACGACCGGTCCCGGCAGGCCCGAAAGCCGCTCGGCCGCGCGCGCGCGCGCGGCGGCCGGAAGCGGGAGCGCGGGCCGCGCGGACGACGGCGGCGGCAAGGTCAGCGCGTCGAGCAGGCGCGCGTTGCGCGCGAGCGCGTGCTCGCCGGGGAGCACGGGCGCCGGCCGGTTCACGACGGCCGCGCGCGCGTAGTCGCCGAGCGCCGCCCAGCTCCGCAGCCCGCGCCAGGGCAGCCGGTGTCCGGCGACGACGGGGATTTCGCGCAGCGCGCAGACGAAGCGCGGGGCCGGCGTCGCCAAGGTCATCACCGCCAGATCGAAGCGGCCGTCGCGAATACGCGCATTGACGGCGGCGTCCTCCTCCGCCGCGTCCCACTTCCAGACCTCGTCGACGAGGCCGAGCGCCGGGATCAGCTCGTCCGTCGTCGGATAGGGATTGGACAGCCAGACGACGTGAGCGCGCGGGTAGGCGCGGCGCAGGACTTCGAGAATCGGCAGGAAGAACAACGTGTCGCCGATCGCGCCGTAGCCGAGCACGAGAACGCGCGCGACGTCGCGCGGCGCCGGCCGCGGCGTCAGCGCCGCCCGGGCCGCCGACAGCAGGCGCGCCGCGTGGACCGAGAATTTCACGCCTCCATCCTATCAAAGCCGCGTCGGAAGACGGGCGCGGCAAAAAAGATAAAATAGCCGCGCGATGATCTCCTACGCGATCCTGACGTTCGGCTCCCTGTTCGCCATCGTGGACCCGTTCGCCGCCATCCCCACGTTCCTCGCGATGACGGCCTCGGACACGCCGCAGCAGCGCCGACGCATGGCGCGCACCGCGTGCATCACCTGCGCGGGCGTGATGATCGCGTTCGCGGGACTGGGCCCGCTGATCTTCTCCATGTTCGGCATCACCCTCGCGTCCTTCCAGGTCGCGGGCGGCCTCGTGCTCCTGCTGGCCGCCCTCGACATGATCCGCGCGCAGAAGTCCCCGCTCAAGGAAACTCCCGAAGAGATCGCCGAGGGCATGAGCAAGGAGGACATCGCGATCACGCCGCTCGCCGTGCCGCTGCTCGCCGGTCCGGGCGCCATCACCACCTCGATCGTCCTCGCCGGAAAAGCCGCCACGCTCCTGCAGAAGGCGATCGTGTTCGGCGTGATCGCCCTCGTCGCTCTGTTCAGCTACGTGACCCTCGTCATCGCCGCCGAGAGCGCGAAGCGCTTCTCCTCCACGATCCTCAACATCATCACCCGCCTCATGGGCCTCCTGCTCGCGGCGCTCGGCGTGCAGTTCATCTTGTCGGCCTTGAAAATCGGTTAGCGCCGCCGACGACGATTGACAATCCGCGGGCCCGGGTCTATACTCGGATATGCCGTTCCTACCCGTTTTAGCGGCTCTCTTTTTATCCCAGGCGTCGGCCGTTTCGGCGTCCTTTCCCGAAGCTCAACCCCTCCATCACGCCCGAAGCGGACCGCAAATCGAGCGTCTCTCTGACGGCCGCGTCTTGGTCTTCGGCGGCTACGCCGGAGGTTCTCAGGGCGTCGCCGAAACGGAAATATTCGATCCGCGCACGGGAGAATGGTCGGACGCCGGCCCCCTCGGCGTCACGAGATTCGCCGCGTCGCACGCAAGTTTGGGCGGCGGCCGCATCATCGAAATCGGGGGTCGCCCATACCCGCAAGGAACCTCCATGTCGGATGTCGAGGTTTTCGATTCTCGAGCGAAGACCTGGCGTCCCGCGCCAGCCATGCCGACGCCCCGCGACGCCCTCGGCGTCGCCGTGTTGAAGGACGGCCGCATTCTAGCCGTCGGCGGATACGCGGCCGTCGACGGACACGGAAACGCGGTTGCAACGACGGAGATATTCGACCCGAGAAGCGGCGTCTGGTCCCCAGCCGCCGACCGGCCGCGGGCCGCATGGTGGCCATTCACTTACCGACTCTCGGACGGACGCGTTCTAACCGCAGGAGGTTCGGATAACGGACCAAACTTATCCGCGTATATTTATGACCCGCGCGCCGACGCATGGTCCTCTGCTGCGCCGCTGCGCCATCCGCACGAGGATGGCCAGATCCTCGATATGGGTGCCGCCGGGATTCTTATCGCCGGAGGCTACGGCAACGGCCCGAACAGTTTCCAACGAGAGGCGGAGCGCTACGACGAAAATCTGGGCGCCTGGGTTCCCGCGGGCGTCCTGCACGATCCGCGTCAAGCCGCCGCCTTGACGGCTGTCGGCGACGAGGCCGCCTTGATCGGAGGGACGAGGAGCGGACAATTTTTTTCAAGCATCGAGCTTTATAACCCGCGTGAGAATCAGTGGCGTCCGGGTCCCAGGCTCAAGCAGCCGCGCGAAAACGCGGCGGCGATCGCTCTGGACGCGACGCATATTCTCGTCGTCGGCGGGGACGCGAATACCGGCCCGCTCGACGCGGCCGAAATCGTCGATATCGCTGGACCCGCGCAAGATCTCGCCCCTGATTCCGACACATCGCCTCTCGGGAATATTCCCGGCGCGGCGCCGGACACGCTCGCCGTTCAAAACATCTCCGGCGTTCCCGTTCCGGACCCGCTTCCCTTTCCGATCTGGGCTCCGGCGTCGGTCGCGGTCGGCGGGCGCTTTTACGTGTTCGGCGGTCAGGACGCGAATCGCTGGCTGAACGAGGCTCTCGAACTCGATCCCAGCACCGGACATTGGACGTCCCTTCCGCCCCTGCGCCGCGCGCGCTTCGCTCCCGCGGCGGCGGTTTACGGAACGTCGATCATTGTCGCCGGCGGGTCCGTGTTCACCGACCGCGGCGTCACGTCCAACGACTCCGAAATCTTCGACTACGCGGCGCGCATCTGGCGCGCCGGCCCGCCCATGACGGTCGCGCGCGCGAGCCACAGCCTCGCCGCCGTGGGACGCCGCGTCTTCGCGTTCGGCGGCGTCGGCGACGACGGTAGGGGGAAGGACTCCGTCGAGGTCATAGAGCGCGGCGCCTGGAAGGAGATCGGAGACGCCCCGTTTCCGCGGGTCAACGCGGGGACCGTCGTCATCGACGGGCGCGTCTACACCGTCGGCGGCTCCGATTTCACTGCGGGCGTCGTGCGCCGCAGCCGCGACTTCAGAGTGTACGACCCACAGACCGGCCGCTGGGAATCCCTGCCCCCGATGCCTACGGCCCGCGAGGGCGTCGGCGCCGCGGTCATCGACGGCAAGATCTACGTGATCGGCGGCGACGGGGACGACGAACGCAGCCTGTCTTTGGTCGAGGTCTACGACCTCAAGCAACGGACGTGGTCGACGGCGCCGCCGATGCTGGCGCGGCGACGCGATCCCGCCGTCGGCGCGGTGCACGGGCTGATCTACGTCGCCGGCGGCTACGTCGAGAACCGCCAGATCCTGAACAGCGTCGAGGTCTTCGATCCGCGAACCCAGACCTGGTACTCGAAACAGTTGACGACGCGCACATCGTTGCCGCCTCCGGCGACGCCGCCCGTCGCGGTCGCGCCCCGGCCGCCCGAGCCCGCGCCGATGTTCTTCGCGGTCAAGGCCGCTGAGCGGCCGCACGACTACGCGATCATCGTCGGCGTCGGCCGCTACGAGCGCCTGCCGCCGGCCGATTTCGCGGAGGACGACGCGCGAGACGCGGCCGCGATGGTGACGGCGCTCGGCGTGCCCGCGGAGAACGTGGTCACGCTCTCCGGACCGCGCGCCTCGATGACGGAGGTCGTGAAATACGTGGAGGAGTGGCTCCCGAGCCGCGTGTCCGCCGACTCGCGCGTCTATTTCTACTATTCCGGCCACGGCGCTCCGAACGTACTCGACGGCGTGCCGTATCTGATGCCGTGGGACGCCGACGCCTCGTTCGTGAAGAGCACCGGACTTCCGCTCGAGAGAGTCTACGCGGCGCTCGGCAAGCTTCCGGCCAAGGAAGTGATCGCGATGATCGACGCGTGCTTCTCCGGCGCGGGCGGGCGCTCGGTGCTGGCGCCGGGAACGCGCCCGCTGGTCGCCGTGCGCGCGGTAGGCCAGGTGCCGCCGAACATCTCCATCCTCACCGCTTCCGCGAGCGACGAGATCGCGGGAAGCTCGCCGCTCCTGCGCCACGGCCTCTTCAGCTACTACGTGATGCGCGGGCTTTCAGGCGAGGCCGATCCGAAGGGAACCGGACACGTCACCCTGCGGCAGCTGCACGCCTACGTGCGCAAGCACGTGATCCTCGACGCGCGCGCGGAAGACCGCGAACAGACGCCGACCTTGACGACGCCCAACCCGGGACTGCGGCTCTACTGACAGCCGACCGGCTCGGCCGGAGCCCCGGCGTAGAGGTGCCAGAGCTCGAGCATCAGCAGCGCCCACAAGCGGTAGCCGTGATCGCGCCGGCCGCTTTGGTGCTCGTCCCAGTAGGCGCGCAGGCCCTTCTCCGTGAAGTAGCCGCGGCCGAGCGCGTCCTTCGAGAGCACGTGGTCCGCCCAGTAGTCCTTGAGCGGCCCGCGGAACCAGGCGCCGAGCGGAATGCCGAAGCCCATTTTGCCGCGGCTCAGGATCTCGGGCGGAAGCAGGTCTTTGAACGCTTCCTTGAAAATCCACTTGTGGCCGCGCAGGCCCTTGAGCTTCCAATCGCCGGGCATGCGGAAGGCGAGCTCGACGAATTCGTGGTCGAGCAGGGGCGAGCGGCCCTCGAGCGAGCAGGCCATCGTCGCGATGTCGACCTTCGTCATCAGGCACTCGGGCAGGTACGTCTTAAAGTCGACGTACAGCATGCGGTTGACGAAGTCCTCTCCGGCGGCGGCGTCGAACGCGCGCGCCATGTAGGCCTTCGCGGAACCGGCGTCGATGCCGAGAGTCCTCGCGAACTCCGGCGCGTAGAGCCCGGGCTTCTCGTCCTCGTGGAAGTAGCCGATCATCTTGAGATGGCGGCCGGGCAGATCGTTGAAGACGGCGGAGCGCAGGAAGCGCTTCGCGCGCCAGAGAGTCCCGTACGGCGCGTTCCATTCGGGAAGCAGCTCCGCGCCCGCGCGCAGGGCCGCGATTGCCGGACCCGGGAGCGCGTCGGTCATGCGCGCGGCCTTCATCGCGAAGTAGCGCACGTAGCCGGCGAAATTCTCGTCCCCGCCGTCGCCGTTGAGCGCCACGGTCACGAACTTGCGCGTCTCGCGCGCGACGTAGTACGTGGGCAGCGCGGACGCGTCCGCGTAGGGCTCGCCGTAGTGCCAGGCGAGCTTGGGCAGAACGTCGGCCATCTGCGGCTTGACGATGAACTCGGTGTGGTCGGTCTTGTAGCGGTCGGCGACCATCTTCGCGTAGCGCGTCTCGGAGAAGCGCTCCTCGTCGAAGCCGATGGAGAAGGTCTTCACGGGCTTCGCCGAGAGCTGGCTCATCAAAGCGACGATGATGGAGGAATCCACCCCGCCGGAGAGGAACGCGCCGAGCGGCACGTCGGAGATCATCCGCAGTCGAGTCGATTCCGTCAGCTTGTCGCGAAGCCGCTTTTTGGCTTCTTCGAAATCGTTCGTGATCGGCTTCCGGCCGAGCGGCAGGTCCCAGTATTTCTCGAGCGTGGTCTTGCCGTCCTGCCAGACGAGCGTGTACGCGGGCGGCAGCTTCTTGACCGACTTATAGATCGTCTTCGGCGACGGAATATACTGCAGCGAGAGGTACATATCGACCGCGACGGGATCGACCTCGCGCGAGAGCGCGGGGTCGAGCGCGAAGAGGCAGCGCAGCTCGGAGCCGAACAGCAAGGTCCCGTCGGGACGCTCGGCGTAGACGAGCGGCTTCTTCCCGATGCGGTCGCGCCCGATGAGCAGGCGGCGCTTCGGCTTGTCCCAGATCGCGAACGCGAACATCCCGCGCAGCTTGGTCACGCAGGCGGCGCCCATGTCCTTGTAGAGCGCCAGGATCGCCTCGGTGTCGGACTTGGTCTTGAAGCGGTGGCCGCGCGATTCGAGCTCCGCTCGAATCGACTGATAGTTGTAAATCTCGCCGTTGAAGACGATCCACAAGCTCTCGTCCGCGTAGGACAGCGGCTGATGCCCGGTGTTGAGGTCGATGATCGCCAGCCGCCGCATCGCGAGGCCGACGGAGCCGTCGAGGAAGAAGCCCTCGTCGTCGGGGCCGCGGTGCGCGATCAGGTCGTTGGCGCGCTTGAGCGCGGCGCGGTCCGCCGGTTTGCCGCCGCCGCGCACGACGCCGCAGATGCCGCACATGTCAGCGCTTCTCCAATGAGGCGGAGGCGAAAAGGACCGAATGGTCGCGCTCGACGGCGTAGCCGAGCTCGCGCAGGCGCGAGGTCGCGGCCGCGACCTCGGCGTCGTCGCCCTCGACCTCCATGACGATGCGCGGCCGCTGCGCGAGCAGTTCCGACGCTCCCGCGAACACCAGACGCCACGCGCCCTCCACGTCGATCTTCAGGAGATCGACGCGGCCGACGCCGCGCGCCGACAGGATCGCGTCGAGGCGCTCGGCCTCGATCGGCATCGGGACGCGCCCCTCGCCGGTGAGGACGAGGGACTGCCAACCGGTCGACAGCGGCGTCGCGTACAAGGTCTTGGTCTCGCGCGTCTCCGCGGCCGCCTGCGCGCAGACGGACACGTTGCCCAGCTTGTTCGCGGCGACGTTGCGCTCGAGGAGCTCGCGATTGAACGCGAACGGCTCGACCGCGATCACGCGCCCCGCGGAGCCGACGCGGCGCGCCGCGTCGAGCGTGAAGATGCCCTGATGCGCGCCGACGTCGACGACGTTCCAGCCGCGCTCGGGCACGAAGCCCGGCCGGCGATAGGTTCCGTCGTCGAGAATCTCGCGCACGAGAAAGACGGCGCAGTAGACGTCGAGCTCCGCGTTCAGCCCTTCGCCGAGTTCGACGCGCACGACGCGCCGCAGGGCTCCATCGGCCGACATCGCGGCCAGCGCCTGCAGGCGGCTCTCGTCTCGGCCGAGGCCGCGCAGGCGGCCCCGCTCATAAGAAAACCAGTAGCGCAGAACGCAGCCCAGCCGGGCGAGAAGCGCGCCGCGCCGCCGGAACACGGCCGCCGCGTCGCCGAAAAAATTGGCGAGTGCTTTCATCGCTCCCTCATCTTAGCAAGTCGAGATTGGGCGCGGTTCCCCTCGACGCCGCGCCGCGGCCGCTACCGAAGGCGCGGGATCGGAAGACGCTGGCGCAGGAACTGGCGGTCCGCCTTGGGAAGCAGGAACCACGCGGTCGCCGCGTAGACGACGCCTCCGAGCGCGCAGACGGCGACGAGGCTGACCCAGCCGGAGACGCGCTCGCGCAGCGGCCAGACCGCCGCGAGCAGGAGAATCGAGCCCGCCAAGGAGGGACCGAGCGCCTCGAACGTGAAGCGGCGCGCGCCGAGTCCCATCACGCGGTAATGCGCGTACCACAGCACGACCGCCGTCGCGACGATCTGCGCGGCGAGGGAGCCGAGCGACGCGCCAAGGAGACCGAGGCGCGGGATCAAGGTCGGCCACAAAACGAGGCAGATCGCGACCTGACTCCACTGCGACGCGGAGACCCAGACGCCCCCGCGCCGCCCGGCGGCCACCGAGTTCGGCACGAAGGCGAGCAGGCCGACGGCCTGCGTGACGACCATCACGCGCGCGGGCCACACCGCCTCGTCGCCGAAGCGCCCGCCGAGCCACAGCGACAGGAACTGCGGGATCACCGCGAACAGGAGCGCGTACGCCGGCGCGATCAACGCGGCCAGCACGCGCGAGCAGCGCAGGTACACGCTCTCGAGCTCGGCCTCGGACTCGTGACGAATGCCGCCGATGACCGGCAGCAGGGCCGACCCGACCGCGGCCGGCAGCGTCTGCAGGCGCTGGAGCAGGCCGAGCGGGACCGCGTACAAGGTGAACTCCGCGAGCGTGCGCAGACCCGCGACGAAGACCCGCACCAGCTGTCCGGTCGCGAAGTTCGCGAGCGCGCCGGGCCAGAAGCTGATGCTGTAGCGCGAGAACACCCGCAGGCCCGGGCCGCCGTGCGGCCGACCGCGGCCGGCGCGCGTCAGGCGGAGGAACTCGACGCAGGCCCACGCCGCGATCAAGGCCTGAACCGCGACGAACCAAACCGTGGCCGCGTAGAGGCCGCGGCCCTGCGCGAGCACGACGGCGATGCCGGCGTTGGGCAGCACGCCCTGCGCGAGAGCGAGGAGGCCGAAGCGGCGGTAGCTCTGATAGCCCTGGAAAACCGCGGAAGCCCACGACGAGACCGCCATGAAGAAGCCGCCGAACGCCGCGGCGCGCAGCATCCAGACGCCGTGCGTCGCCAGCGCCGCCGGAAAATCGAAGACGCGGCCGACGAGGACCGGCGCCGCGAGAAAGACGACGACGGCGGTCAGCGCCGAGAAGCCGAGCTGGAGCTCCGCGCCGTGGACGGCGGCGGCGCGCGCCGCGGCGGGATCGCCGACGGCTTCCCCCTCGGCCGCGTAGCGCACGATGCCCACGCCCGCGCCCATGTGCATCGTCGTCACCCAGCCCGCGCACGACAGCATCAGAAGGAACGCGCCGTAGTTCTCGTCGCCGAAGCCGTGGACGATGCGCGGCAGAAGGAAAAGATTGAAGACGGCGATGCCGAACGGGCCGACCAGGCCCGCGAGCACGCCGGTCGCGAAGCGCTCGCCGCGGCTCACGTCCGCCCCTGCGCCGCGAGCCGCTCGTAGAGGGCCGACAGACGCGCCGCGATGCTCGGGTACGAGTAGCCGGCGGCCCGCTTGAGCCCCTTCTCGCGCATCTGCGCGCGCAGCGCGGGCTCCGCGATCACGCGCGCGAGCGCGTCGCGCACCGCCGCGACGTCCTGCGGCGGCACCGCGAGCGCGACGCCGCCGACGGACTCGAGCACCCCCGGAAGATTCGAGGTGATGAACGGCGTCCCGCACGCGAGCGGCTCGAGCCCGTAGCCGAAGCCCGTGATGCTCGTCGGATGCACGACGGCGTCGGCCATCGCGTAGACGGCGGCGAGATCCTCGATCGCGACGTAGCCCGTCGTCGAGACGCGATCTCCGATCCCCAGGGTTTGCGCGAGAGCGAGCAGGTCCTTCAAGTGCGGGCTGACGCCGCCGACGCAGACGAAGCGGCAGTCCGCCGCGCGGCCGTCGCGAACGAGCTGCGCGTAGGCGCGCAGGACGGAGTCCGTGTTCGTGCGCTGCGGCGGCGTGAAAGGCCCGATCGCCATCACGTAGCGCTCGGGCAGTCCGTAGCGCGCGCGCACGCGCGCGCGCTCGGCGCGGTCGTCGACGGGATGGAAGCGCTTGAGGTCCACTCCGGTCGTGAGGACGGTGATCTTCTCCTCGGGGAGGCCGTAGAAGCGGATGAGGTCCTTTTTCGCGGTCTCGCCGGTCGCGACGATGTGATCGGCGCGGCGCGCGCGGTCGTAGGTGAGCGGCGCGGCGATGCGCCGTCCCGGATCGGGGACTCCGTGCGCGGGATGGGTCTCGTCCATCAAGTCGTAGAAGGTGACGACCGTCTTCGCGCGCGAGAGATGAGGCAGGCGGCCGCCGGGGAGCATGTGGTAGACGTCGAATTTCCGGCCGCGCAGGAGCAGCTTGTCGACGAGGGGCAGGCCCCAGCGCACGTCGAGACGCTCGACGAGCGAGTCCGGAAAGCGCGCGGCGAGACGCGCGAAGTTCTTTCCCGGAGGATTGGGCAGCCGCGCGCGTTTGCTCTCGTAGTCGCGGTAGAAGTAGGAGAACATCAGATAGCGGTTGCGCGAATCGACCTCGGACAGAGCGAGGACCATGTTCTCCGTGTAGTAGTCGATGCCGCGCTTGATGTCGGCATTGAGACCGACCTCGAGGACCACGTCGATCGGCGCGCTCAAGGAGCCTCCACCCGCGTGCGGCCCCGTGAAGACGTCTTCGGCAAGTGCGGAGCGCCGTCGGGCGCCCAGCGCCGCAGGAGCCTCATGGGGGCACGATTATACATCTTGGCGGCGCCGCGCATGTGATAGGATGCGGGCCGTGAAATCGCGCGGGTCCGACGGCACGCTCCTCGTCAAGCTCGGCGCGCCCGGCGACGTCGTGCGCACGACTCCTCTGCTGCGGGCGCTCGAAGGGACGGTCGTCTGGGTCACGCGCGCCGAGTGCGCGCCGCTGCTTCCGCGCCGGCCCGGCTTGACCGTTTTGACGCCCGAGCAGGCGCCGCGCCTGAGCGGCCGCCGCTTCGACCTCGCGCTGTGCTTGGACGACGAGCCTGAGGCCGCCGCGATCGCGGACCTCGTCCGCGCGGGACGCCGCGTCGGCGCGCTCTCCCCCGCGGGACGCGGAGACTACACCGCTTCCGCGCGCGGCTGGTTCGACATGGGCCTGTTGTCGCGCCTGGGCCGGCGCCGCGCGGACGCGCTCAAGCGCCGTAACGTCCTGAGCTGGCAGGAGCACCTTTTCCATATGGCGGGAACGAGCTTCCGCGGCGAGGAGTATTGGATTCGCCGACCGCCGCCGCGGCGCCGCGGCGGGGCGCCGCGCGTCGGACTGGAGACCCGCGTCGGTCCGCGCTGGCCGCTGAAGGCGTGGGGACGCTTCGGCGAGCTCGAGCGCGCGCTCGCCGCGCGCGGCGTCAGGACCGCGCGCTTCGGCTGGAAGCGCGACCTCGCGGCGCACGCGGCGGCGGTGTCGGCGTGCGACGTCGTCGTCTGCGGCGACACCTTGACGATGCACCTCGCACTCGCTCTGCGCAAGCGCGTGATCGCGCTTTTCCTCTGCACGCCGCCGCAGGAGATCGAAGACTACGGACGTCTCGCGAAGATCGTCAGCCCCGCGCTCGCGCGCGATCTCTACACGCGCCGCCGCGACCCCCGCGCCGCGCGCGCGATCCCGCTGGCGCCGGTGCTGGCGGAGACGCTGACCGCGCTCGCTCAGCTCGCGCCGCGGTAGAGCGCCTCGAGCCGCGCGACGACGCGCTCGAGCGAGTATTTCGCGAGCGCCTCCTCGCGCGCGGCCGCTCCGAGGCGCACGGCCAGGCCCGGCTCGGCGACGAGACGGCGCACGGCGGCGACGAGCCCCGCCTCGTCGTCGCGGTCGAAGAGCAGGCCGGTGCGTCCGTCGTCCACCGTCTGCGCCGTGCCGCCGACGCGCGAGCCGAGCGGCGCGAGGCCGGACGACATCGCTTCCAAGAGCGAATTGGAAAGCCCTTCCGACGTCGACGGCAAAAAGAAAACGTCCGCCGCGGCGTAGAGCTCGGCGAGGTCCTCGCGCGCGGCGAGCACCGTCGCGCGCCCCGCGGCCTCCGCCTCGATCGCCGCGCGCTCCGGCCCCTCGCCGACGAGCACCGCGCGCGCGCGCGGACCGGCGGCGCCCCGCCACAGGCGCAGGAACCAAGGCAGGCGCTTCTCCGGAGAGAAGCGGCCCGTGTACAGGAACACCGTCGCGTCCGCCTCCCAGCCGAGCGCGGCGCGCAGCGCGCGGCGCCGCGCCGCATCCGCGGGCGCGAAGCGCACGGCGTCGACGCCGTTCGGCAGTATCTCGATCGGCGCGCCGCCGAGGAAACCCCGCGCCTCGTCGGCCAGGTCCGGAACCACGGCCAGCAGGCGCGGCCGCAGAAGCCCGAGCGCCGCGAGCTTCGCGCGTCCGAGCGCGGTGCGCGACGAGACCGCGAGCTCGCCGATGCCGCGTCCCCCGCCGAGCTTCACGAGCGCGGGCCGCCCGAGCAGGCGCCCCGCCGCCGCGGCCGCGAGCGCCGGCGAGCCCGCGAGGTGCGCGTGGACCGCGTCCCACTCCGTCCAATGCAGGAGCAACCACGCGAACGCGCCGAGCAGGAACGCGGGCGCGTCGAGCGCGCCGAGGGCGGGGCCCGGCAGGCGCCGCACGACGACGCCGCGCAGCGTCTCGCGCGCGGCAAGTCCGGGGAGCCGGCGCGTGAGCACGGTCACGCGGTGGCCGCGGGCGACGAGCGCGGCGGAGAGCTCGAGCGCCTGGCGCTCCGCGCCGCCGACCGCCGGCCAGAAGCCGGCGCTGACCATCACGATCGACAACGACCTCACTTGTTGCGCCGTCCGAGAATGCCCGGTTTCGGCACTAGGCCGTGCGGCAGCATCTGCAGCGGAGTGAAGCCGGCGTCGCGAAACCAGCCCGCGAGCTCCTCCTTCGTGTGGTGCCACTGGTAGGGCGGCGAGATCCAGTCGAAGTTCTCGATGAGGCGCGCCTGGAAGTCCGGATCGACGGAGAAGGTCAGGTATTTGAGGCCCGGCACCGCGCCGAGAACGGTCAGCGGGTAGCACAAAACGTAAACGACCGGCACGGGCAGGCGCGTCGTGAAGAAACGGATGAAATCGCTGATCGCATGGCGCACGAGCACGAGCCACCAGGCCGCGCGGCGGTGGCGCGCGACGGTCTCGCGTCCGGGGCGCAGGGGGTTCGTCGCGAAATCCGCGAAGCGCCCGGCCTTGCCGTAGAGCCAGACGGAGAGCAGTCCCTCGGGCTTGATCAGCTCCGCGACCGCGGCGAAGGCCGCGCGCGTGTCCGCCGTGTGGTGGAGTACGCCTTGGCTGTAGGCGACGTCGAAGATTTTTTTCTTGAACGGCGGGTGGAGCAGGTCGGCCTCGACGGCGTGGAGCTTCGGATTTTCGCGCGCCGCCTCGGCGACGCGCAGGAGGCTCTCCGACATGTCGACGGCGACGACCTCGGCGCCGAGAGACAGCGCGACCGCGCTGTAGCGGCCCATGCCGCAGCCCGCGTCGAGGACGAGCTTGCCCGCGAAGGCGGCGCGCGGGAGCATCGTCTCTTCCAAAAAAACGTCCGCGTCGCCGGGCCGAGATCCGGGATAGCGCAGCCACTCCCAGCCGAAGCTCGCGCGCGTCTTTTCCGCGTCCGCGCCCACGGGAGCGGACGGGCGCAGGCGCGGGATGCCGCCGCTCACGGGGAACTCCGCCTTGCACGCGCGGCAGGCGAGCAGGCCTTCGTCGATCTCGTCCTCGAGCTTGGGTAAGTTCTCGAGGCGCGCGAACGCGATCTCGCCGCCGCAGTCGGGGCACGCGAGCAGGCGCAGGAGCGAGAGCCTCACTTCCCCATCTCCCCGCGCAGCTCCGCGACCGAGAGGCCGAGCCGCGAGAGGAGGCCCAGGCCGAGGATCGTGACGATGAGGAACATCGTCATGTGGCAGACGAGCGCGTAGGCGAACGCCTCCGAGGCGCCGACGCCGAAGCGGACGACGATATTCTGCACGACGGCCTCGAACGTGCCGATGGCGCCGGGCGCCGCCGGCAGGGCGGAGCTGGCACCCGCCCAGGACAAGGTCAGCACCGCGCGCGCGTAGCTCATCTGCTCGCCGAAGCCGATCGCGCGCGCGCCGGCCCAGTACACGCCCGCGTCGACCGTCCACAAGAACAGGCTCCACGCCGCGACCTCCGCGGCCGCGGCCGGGGAGCGCAGGACCGCGGCGCCCAGCACGAGCTGCGACACGAGCGCGTGGAGCTTCGGCCAAGGGCGCAGCAGGCGCTCGATCCAGCCGCCTTCCGCGACCCAGGTCTCCGCGATCGAGAGCACGATCAGCGCGCCGACCGCGGCCGTCAGCACGGCGGCGGCGGCGAGGCGCACGTCGTCGCGCGCGAAGCCCGGGGCGACGGTCGTGGCGATCAGGAAGATCGTCAGCAGGGCGGCGACGTCGAACGCCCGCTCCACGGCGACGCTCGCGAGTGCCGCGACGGTCGGAATCGAAAGCCGCCGGCCCGCGAGGACCGCGCGCGCGAACTCGCCCAGACGCGCGAAAAGGACGTTGTTGACCGCGATGCCGATCGCTTCCAAGCGCGTGAGCTCCGCGACCGCGGCGCCGGGACGCGCCCGAGAGAGCAGCACGCGCCAGCGCGCGCCGCGCACGAAGAGATCGAGCACGACGATCGCGGCCATCGGTATCAGCCAGAGCCAGTGCGCGCCCCCGAGCGCGGCGGCGAGCCGCGCGAGCTCGACCTTGCGCAGGGCGAGCCACAGGCAGAAGCCCGTGCCGGCGACCGCGACGACGACGGACAGGACGCGCCGCTTCACGCGGCCTCCGCCCGGCGCAGGGCGAGCGCCAGCCACGCCGCCCACGCCGCCGCCGTCAGCGCGACGAGCGCGGTCCAGAACGTCGGATGGAAATCGAACGTAAACGCCGTCTTGGCCCCGGGCCTTCGGATCGCGGGCAGCACGACGGCCTGGAAAAGTCCGCCCCAAGGAAGGATCTCGAGCGGTCGACCGTCCTCCCACGCGCGCCAGCCCGGATACGCGGGATCCAGGAACACCACGCCCGACGCCTGCGCCGGAGGAACCGCGAGGACGCGCCAGCGCTCGGGCTCTTCGGCGAAGATCTTGATCATCGGCGCGTCGAGGCGACGCCCGGCGGCGTCGATGAAGAACACCAGCGGCCGGAATTTCTGCCACCCGATTCCGGCGGCCGAAAGCCGCGCGGCGACGCCGGCCTGCGCGAGTTCCTCGGACGGCCAGCGCGAGACATAGACGCGGCTCGCGTCGGCGGCGGGCGAACCCTCGACCGACCGGGCCCAGGCCGGCACGCCGGCGAGATAGAACGCCTCGTAGCCGTTGACGTTGCGCATGCGGTACAGCGCCGCCTTGTTCGGGTTCGCGAGCTCGGGATCCGTCAGAACGCGAAAGGGCCTTCCGCCGACGGAGTCGGCGACGGCGGGATTGGGCGCGAGGAAAGGACGCGGGTCTTGCGGGGACAGGAACGCCGCGTCCCAGGCGGCCAGCAGCAGGAACGCCGCGAGCGCCAGCGCGGTCCTCAAGCCGCGCGCGCGGGGCGGCGCGTCGAGGCGCGCGAGCGCGGCGCCGGCCAGCAGCAGCACCGCCCACAGCGCGAGGAAGAGCCAGCGCGCGGGCGTGCGCAGATAGGACAGCACGGGCAGCGTCAGGAGCGCGCGCAGCGGCGCGTTGGCCGGACCGAACGAGAGCGCGAGACCGCCGAGGCCGAGCGCCGCGGCGGGCAAACGCCGCCGGCCGCGCGCGAGGCCGACGGCCGCGAGCGCCAGCGCGACGAGGCCCGCGTTCCCGGCGCAGGTCTCGTAGAACTCGGAGAGCGGCGCGGTCCAGCGGCCGTCGAACGGAGTGCCGAGCGCGCCCGGATGCAACCAGGAGAGCAAAGACGCGGGCGTCAGCGCGTAGAGACCGCTGGCCGCCCCGGCCCAACCCGCGCGCACGGAGCGGCCGAGAAACTGCGCGGTCAGGACCCACTGCACGCACGTGAGCGCGGCCCCGGCCGCGCCCGCGACGGCCATGCGGCTCAGCAGCGCACGTCGGTCCGCGCGGCACAGGGCCCAGAGCGCCATGCCCGCCGCGTTGACGAGGAGAAATTGCCCGTGTCCGGACAGGAGCTGAAGCGCGAACGCCGCGGCCAGAAGGCCCGGGCCGCCCGCAAGCCACGCGAGCCAAATCCACGGCGCCCACGCAAGCGCGGCGAGCAGGGTCGGGATGCCTTCGGTCACGCGGTAGACCAGGAACGGCGACAGCGCGAACGACGAGGCGAGGATCGCGGCGCCCGCGCGGTCGAGGCGCTGCGCGCGCGCCAGCAGGAACATCCCGACGCCGGCCCAGAGCAGGTGGAACACCTGATCCCACATCAGCGCGCGCGCGACGGGCCAGAAGAAGGACAGCATCGCCGGCGGGTAGAACAGCGCGGCCTGCGGGTTGGCCGCGTGCGGCAGGCCGAGCAGGATGAACGGGTTCCAGAACGGCAGGCGGCCGCGCTGGAGCGCCAGCGCCGAGAGCGAGCGCAGAGGAACGTGGTACGTGTACAGGTCGCCGTGATTGAAGAAGACGGCGCCGGAGCGGGCCCAGACCGGAGCGAGCAGGGCCAGGACCGCCGCGCACCAGACGGCGAGGACGAGAGAGTCTTTACGCGACATGGCTGAGGCGGGAGAGGCGATGATACCAATAGCCGCCGAGCGCGAGCAACGAAAGCGCGCTGACGAGCACGCCCAGACGCCAGGACGCCGGGTCATAGCGCAGGCGCAGGATCCAACGGCCGGCGGGAACGCGAAACTTTTGGAACGGACCGAGCGCCGGCTGCGGCTCGACCGCGGCGCAAGCCCCCCCGGACTCGAGCGCGGCGTTCCAGCCCGGATAGCGCGGCTCGCTGAGGAACACCCAGCCCTCGCCTTCGCCCGCGACGGACAGACGGTCCTCGCGCGGCCGCGCGACGGCGAGCGGCGCGGCCGGGCCCGGCGGGGCCTCGGGGACCGCCGCGGGCAGGGCCGCGCCGGCGTCGGGAGGCAGCCAATAGGCGGTCGAGACTTCGGCCGCCGAACGCGAGACGAACCACAGCGCGCGCTCCTCCGGGATCAATCGCCGCGTCGCGGGCGGAGGCTCGGGCGTGAGCAGGCGCGACGCGCCGATCCAGGGCAGCCACGCCGCGGCCGCGTCGGCGCTCGGCAGGCTCAGCATCGCGTCCATGAATGAGTAATTCGCCGCCGGCACGAGCGGCTCGCCGAAGTTCGCGACGGCGCGCAGGCGATACGGCGCGTTCGTGACGCCGTAGAGCCGCGTCTTCCAGTCGACGACGTCGGCGCCCTGGTCCGCCTCGAGCGCGCGCGGCGATATCAAATAGCGGGTGCCGTCGGCGAGACGCGACTGCAAGAGGCGCACGAGCGGTCCCGGCGCGACGAAAAGTCCGCGGGGTGCGACGGGCGTCGCGGCCCAGCCGCAGAGCAGAAGCTCCGCGCAGAGGACGAGCGCCAGCAGCGGCGCGCGGCGCGCGCGGGAGAGCCCCGCGCCGACGAGCGCGAGCACCGGCAGCGCCGCGAGGTAGGAGAGGTTCCCGGGATAGCGCACGTAGCGCAGCGGCGGCAGCGCGCGCCAGACGGCGCGCGACGCGGCGCTCGCGTCGCCGAGCGTGAGGAACACGGCGGCCGCGACGGCGAGCATCAGGCCGGCCGCGCGGCGGCGCGGCAGGCTTCGCGCGCCCCATGCGGCCGTCCCGAACGCGGCGAAGCCCAAGTACACGCACTTCCACCAGTCGCGCTCGGGATGAAAGCCCGCGGGCGCGAACAGAGGCGAGATCCAAAGCCGGAGGTCGCCGAACGAGAAGCTCCAAAGCAGGGCCTCCGCGGCGTCGACCCCGGACGCGCGGCGCGAGCGCGCGGCCAGCTCGAGCGCGGGCAGGAGTTGGGCGGCCGTCAGCGCCAGCGCGGCCGCCGCCGCGAGGATCCAGACGCCCGTCCAGGACGCGGGGCCGGGCGCGCGCCTCGCGCGCAGCGCCAACGCGACCGCCCAGGCGGCGAGCGCCAGTCCGGGCACGAACGTCGGATAGCCGGCGAGAAACATGAGCGCCAGCGTCGCCGCGAGCGCGGCGGGGCGGCGGAAGAAGAGCAGCAAGGCCGGCGCCCAGGCCAAGGTCGCAAGGTGATTGAGGAGCGGCAGGCGGCTGATCATGAGGCCGCCGAGCGCGAAGGACAGGCCCGCGCCGACGGCCGCGCCCCAGCTCGCGCGCAGCGAGCGCAGCCACAACGCGGCGAGCCAGGCGGCCAGGAAAAGGTGCAGCGCCTCGAAGACGGCCGTCGCCGTCGCGAAGCCGAAGAAGGCGTAAACGATCGTCGGCGTATAGAAAAGGCCGCCCTGCATCGACGCCGCCATCGGCATGCCGAGATAAAGCGACGGCTCCCAGAGCGGCGCGCGCCCGGCTTGGATCAATTGCATCGGCGCGGCGCGCCAGCCCTGATGCAGGTAGGTGAGGTCCCCCCAGAAAGGCGAGAGCCCGCGCGCCCACAGCGGCAGGAAGAAGAGCACGACGGCCGCGGCGAGCGCCGCCGCGGCGAACGCCGCCGGCTCCTGCGCGCGCCTCACGCGGGCTCCGCGCGCAGCGTCGGGCACGTGCGCGCTCCGCGCCGGCGCGCCGCGTCGGCGTCCGCGCCGCGGCCGAGGCGGCGATAGACGGTCTCGAGCATGCTCCAGTTGGAGGCGCGGTACGGATCGAGCGCGACGGCGCGCTCGAGCGCCGACGCGGCCTCGGCAAGCCGCTTTCCGGGGTCGTCCCCCGAGGCCGCGCGTATGACCGCGATCTCGGCGCTCATGCGCGCGGCCTCGGGATTGGGTCTCAGAGACTCCGACTCCGCGAGTTCCCGCGCGACCTGCTCCGGCGCGACGCCGGAAGAGTAGTCGTCCATCGCCTTGGCCCGCCAGCGATCCGCGCGCCAGCCGCGCTCGACCCAGAGCCCGAACGCGGCGGCGGCGGCCAGCGCCGCGGCGGCCGCCGGGACGCGGCGCGCGCGGCGCACGGGCGCCGACTCCTCGGACTCCGGCAACGTCCACGCGGCCGACAGGCAGAACAGCCAGAACACGCCGGGAACGCTGAGCGGATAGTCGACGAGCCCGTGGACGAGCGCCGCCGTGACGCCGACGCGCAGGGCCGGCTTCGCGCGCCAGAGCAGGACGGCGAGCCCGGCGGTCCACAGCGCGAGGTAGGGGCCGCCGCGCTCGGCGAAGGTCTCGAGAAAGTGCTGATGCGCGTACAACGAGTACAGCTCGGGCTTCGACGGCACGTAGGCCGAGAGCGCGTAGGCGTACGAGCCCGGACCGAGCCCGAGCCACGGCGCCCCCGCGCCCATGCGCCACGCCGCGCCCCACCAGATCCAGCGGTGCGCGGTCGCGACGGACTCGAGCTTCGCGTAGGCCGCGACGAGACCGGCGAATCCCGCCGCCGCCGCGGCCCAGAACGCCGCGCTTGCGACGGCGCGGCGGTTGAGCATCAGCGCCACCGAGAGCCCGAGCCAGGCCCCGACGGACCGCGTCCACCACAAGCAGACGAGCAGTCCCGCGGCGAGCAGCGGATCGCCGCGGCGGACGGAGAAGGGCAGCAGAAGCAGGATCGCCCCCGCGAACACGTTCTGGTTCGGCAGCGCCGACGTCGGCCGCGCGTCGCCGTGCACGCGCTGGTAGATCGCGAGCAGGACGAGCAGCCAGGCCGCGGCGCGAATCCCCTGCTCGACGCGCGCGCGGTCCTCGGCGTCGAGCAAGGTCGCGGCCGGAAAGAGCCACAGCCCCGCCGCCGCGGCCGCCCACGCGGGAAGCGCGTAGGCCGCAACGGGACTCAGTCGCGCGGAGGCGAACGAGAGCGCGGCGAGCGCCGCCGCCCAGAGCGCCGCGCCGCGGTTGGGCAGGTCCCAGCGGCCGCGCAGAGCGCCCGCCGCGCCGTAAGCTCCGACGCCGGCCGTCAGCGCCAAAAGCACGAGCGCCTGAGACCAGAGGTCCCAGGCGCCCCGGAAGATCAACCCTGCCGCGACCTGAACGCCGACGAGCGCCGCGAGCACGGCGTCGTCAGTCGGCCAGGATGTGAGTGGTGACGAAGATCAGCAGCTCGTCGCGCGTGTGCGACTGCGTCTTCTTCTTGAACAGCCAGCCCAGGATCGGGATGTCGCCCAGGAAGGGGACCTTCGAGATCGTGTCCGAGGCCTGGTCGCTGATCAAGCCGCCGATGACGACCGTCTCGCCGTCGCGCACGAGCACGGTGGTGTTCGCGTTGCGCGAGTCGATCGCCGGCGCGCCGGTCTGCGTGTTCGCGGCCGCGGTCGCCGAGGGCTGGCTGACGTTGGGCTGGATCACGAGAAGGATGCGGCCGTCCGTGTTGATCGTCGGCGTGACGGTGAGCGTGATGCCTTCGGTCACGTAGTTGACGGTCTGCGTCACCGTGCCGGCCGTGGGGCTCACGTTCGAGGTCACGTACGGGATCTGCGACGTCACGTTGATCGTCGCCGCCTGGTTGTTCAGCGTGGCGATCTTCGGATCGGAGAGAATCTTCGCCTTCTGCTCCGAGGCCGCGGCCGAGATCGTCGCGTTGAGAATGTAGCTGTTCGTGATGCGGCCCAGCGTCAGCGCGCCGAAGATGTTGTCGGCGGGCAGTCCGACGCCGGTGCCTTGGCCCGAAGTGCCGAGCGGGAACAGGCCGCCGTTGGAGCCGGCCTGCAGTTCCGTCGCCGGCGCGTTGTTCGTCGTGCTCGTGTAGCCGACCGGCGAGCCGTAGGTGTTGAGGCCCTGCTGGCCGCCGATCGAGGCGTTCTGGGCGCCGTACGCCGACCACTGCACGCCGTAGTCGAACGTGGTGCCCGCGTTGACTTCGACGAGCTTCGTCTCGATGAGCACCTGCTGCGGGCGCTGGTCGAGCTGGGCGACGAGGTTCTCCGTCGCGGTCATGCCCTCGAGCGTCTCCGTGACGATCACCGAGCTGGTCTTCGGGTCCGTGCTCGTGCTGCCCGCGCGGCCCTCGGCCTGGCGCACCGCGTCGACGGTCTTCTTGACTTCGTCCGGCTTCGCGTAGTTGAGCTGGATCACCTTCGTGATCGTGGTGCCGGTCGTGCGCTGCTTCGTGAGCTCGGCCGGCGTGATCACGCGCAGGACGTTGGAGCCCGTCTGCGACGTCGTCAACTGCATCATGGAGAGGACGGTGCGGAACGCCTCGTCGAAGGGCACGTCCGAGAGGTGCAAAGTGAGGGAGCCGCTCACGTCGGAGCCGTAGATGATGTTCACGCGGGACTTCGCCGCGAGCAGCTTGATCACGTCGCGGATGTCGGTACCGTCGAAGTCCAGCGTGACCGGATCCTTGGGAAGGCGGCTGATCAGGTCGCTGAAAATTTTGCCGCCGGTGCGCACGGAGCCCGGCTTGGCCGCATGCACCGAGGCCGGCAGCTCGATCGACGTCTTCGTCGCGTCGGCATATTCGGCCACGGCCGCGAGCTCGGAGTGCATGACGCCCTGCAGACCGGCGCGCTTGAAGGCGGCCGCCGCGCTGAGCTTGTCGGACTGCGGCGCCGGCGCCTCGACCGCGAGGGCCGACTCGGTCGCGGGCACGAGCGGCTTCGACGGATAGTCTTGGTCGGCCGCCAACGCGGCGGAGTCGGCGTCGTCCGCGTCCGTGACTTCGGGCTTGGGCGCGGCGGGCGCCGCCTTCACGGCGGCGGGCGCGGGCTCGAGCGGGGCTTCGTCCTCGACGGGAGCCGGAGCCGGGGCTGCCGCGGGCATCGGCGCGGGCGCGGGAGCCGGGGCCGGAGCCGCCGCGACGGCGGCGGGAGCCGGCTTCACGGCGGGAACGGCGGCCGCGGGCCTCGCGGCCGGCTTCGGGGCCGGCTTCGGGGCCGGCGCGGGAGCGGGCGCGGGAGCCAAGGCCTGCTCGACTTCGTCGCCCTTCCCGTCGTCGGCGTCCTCGTCCGCGGACGCGGCCGCGTCGCCGCTGATCAGGCGCACGCCGAGGCCCCCGGAGATCGCGTCGACCTTGTAGCCCGCCGTTTTCACCAGGTCGAGAACGACGCGCGTGATCAGGCGCGGCTGGGACTGGAACTGGCTGGAACGGACCTTGACGAGCAGCTTGCCCGCGCCCTTGACGGAACCGGCCGGGCCGCCGTTCTTCGTATCGAGCAGGTCGACGATCAGTCGCGGCGGAGTCTGCGTCACGAAGCTGTTGTACTGAACCCCGGCGGTGACCTTGATCGCGACATAGTCCGCGGAGACGTCGACGCCCGAGAAGACCGCGGGCGCCGCGGAGGTTTTGGCCGCGTCCTGGGCGAACGCCGCCGAGGGAGCCATCAGCGCCGCGGCCATCAGCGCCGCCGTCGCTTGCTTCAACTTGAGCCTGATCATGGTCTTCTCCCGCTGCCCTTCAAGGATTCTTGTCGTCCGTCGCCGACAGCTCGCCGAGACGGAACGGCTGCACGTCCTTCTCGGGCGTCACGAGCTCCACCCATTTCTGCTTGGGCTTGATGCGTCCCGTGATTCCCGGGACGATGTGCGATCGTTCGTCGTAAAGTCTTCCCCCGCGGAAAATCAACGTGGTGCCGAAGTCGGTATTGAAAATCGCGTAGTCCGCGACGGGATCCTTCATGATGCCGACGAGCTTGAGCGTGTGGATGTCGATCGGAGTTCCCGCGATGTGCTTCGAACCGCCGCCCATCGACGGAGGCAGGAACGGGTCGCGCGTCTTGTCGCCGGTGTACAAAGTGGACACCGTGTAGGTGCTGACCCCGAGGGCCAGCGCCGCCTGCTGCTGGGCCGCGGCCGACGTCGTGGAGGAGGCGATCATCGGCGCCGACGCGGGCGCGGCGGCGGACGACGTCACGGCGGCAGCGGCCGGAACCGAGAGCAGGGCGAAGAGTAGCGTGATCATCCTTTATATTGGTACGTGACCAAGGTGAAATTGACGACCATCGTGCCGTCGCCGCCCGGCGTGGGGAAAACGATGTCCTTGACGTTGAAAATGCGTTCCTCGAGCGCGATCGCGGCGAGGAAGCGGCCGATGTCGTGGTAGCGGCCGCGGACCGTCATCGGGTAGTTGAGCTCGATGAAGTACTGCTTCGTCGTCGCCGCGCCGGGCGAAAAGCTCTGGATCGAGACGTCGTACTTGACGCCGATCGAGTTGAGGCTGTTCAGCACGTCCGGCACCGACTTCGTCTTCGGCAGGCGCCGCTCGGCCTCGGCCGCGCGCTGGTTCAGCGTGGCGAGCTCGTCCTGCAGTCGCTTGAGCCGTGACGCCTGCGCCTCGGCCTTGGAGATCTTGCTCTCGATCTCCGAGATCTGGGTGGTCAGCTCCTCTTTCTTCTGCGTGATCGGCAGCCAGAAAAACTGGATATACAGCCCCGCGCCGACGATGAACAGCACGAGGCCGCCGCCGAGATACTGCTGCTGCTGCTTCGAGAGCTGGATCGCCATGGTTTAGAGTTTGATCGTGTACACCGCGTTGATCGTGAACGTGTAGCTGCGCCCCGATCCGCTCACCGCGCCGAGCTCGATGTTCTGGAAGTTCGCGCTGGACTGCAAGGTGCGCATCCACGTCGCGATGTCGTCGCTGCTCTCCGCCGTCGCCGAGATCGTGAGCTTCACCGAATTGCTCGCCTGCGAGCTCGTGGCCATGTTCGTCACGCGCACGGTCGAAGGCACGGTACGGGCGAACTCCGACATGAAAAGAGGGTAGAACGCGCGGCCCTTGAGCAGGCTCTCGATGACGTCGAGGCGCGAGTGCACGAGCGCGGACGATTTCTCGAGCTCTTCGACCTGCGAGACGATCGCCTTGAGGCTGTTGAGCTTGGCCTCGTCGTACTTGTAGTCGTTCTGCAGATGGTAGAGACTGAACCAGTGGCTCAGCGACACGAGCACGAGAACGGTCGCCACGATGGCGCCCACCCCGGCCGCCTGGAGCACGAGCTGGCGCTGGCGCGCCCGCGCGAGGAGCTCGATGGGGACGAGGTTGACCTTGATCATCGCCTATTCCCAATCCCGGTTGCGGCGCAGCGACAGGCCGACGGCCACGCCGAACGCGGGCCGCAGGTCCTGGGGAACGGCCTCCGCGCCCTTCAGGAAGGCGAACGGGTCGAGCACGGCGACGGGAACCTTGAGCTCGTTGGCCAGGTGCTTGTCCAGATTCTTGACCCGCGCGGAGCCGCCCGCGAGAAAGATGCGTCCGATCGTGCGGTCGGGGCCCTGCGAGAGATAGAAGTCGACCGAGCGATGCACCTCGCCGACGAGGTCGCGCGCGACCTGGCCGAGCGACTGAGAGACGCCGAGCGCCTCGCGGTTGCCGGCCGACAGAGCCTTTTCCTTCTCGGCGGGATCGATGATCAGGCCGAACTGGCGCTTGAGCTCCTCGGCCCGCGGCGCCTCGCACTGGAAGGCCTTCATGATGGCCTTCGTCATCGTCTGTCCGGAGATGAACACGTCGCGCACGACTCGCGTCACGCCGCTCTCGACGATCGAGAGATTCGTGACCATGTGGCCGATGTTGAGATAAAGCGCCGCGGCCGAGCCTTCCTTCGGGTCGCGCACGTGATCGTGGACGTTCTCGAGGGCGAAGCTGTCGACGTCGACGATCGTCGGATGAAAGCCGACGGCCTCGAGGATGTCGAGGCGCGCGGTCACCAGCTCCTTCTTCGCCGCGACGAGCACGGTCTCCATTTTCTTCTGGCCGTCCTCGACGACTTCGCCGAGTATGTGGAATCCCAATTGAACTTCGTTGATGTCGAACGGGATGAACGGCTCGGCCTCGGTGGTCAAGGTGGCCTGGAGCTCGTTCTTCGTCAGGCGCGGGAACTTCACGTAGCGCACGATGACCGCGTTGCCCGAGAGCGACGTGGCCACTTCCTTGATCTTGATGCCCTTCTCGATGAGAAACGCGCGCAGCGGGTTGACGATCGCGGTCTTTCTCTCGTCGGGCGTCGCGTCGGGGCGCGCCGCGATCGGCAGCAGCCCCCACGATTTCAAGTGCCAGACCTGGCCCTCCTGCTTGAGCAGGACGACCTTGACCGAGAAGGAGCCGATGTCGACGCCGACGAGGTCGCGGGGACCGACGAAAATCTCCGCAAACCCCTTGAGGGCGTTCAGTCTCGCCTTGACGTCTTCGAGTTTAGCGGCCATTGTTCATTGGCTCATTAAAAAAGCGCCGCCGCCCCGCCGCGCATCGGGCGGGTCGGACTCGGCGCGTTTTTTGAGCGGCACGGAGTTATAACAGGTTTGCCCATGGGTGTCAAGCCCGGCGCTTTTCGCACAACCGCCCGCGACGTCATTGATATTTTTCATTCGAAGCCGCGCCCGCCGAGCAAAAAAAACACGCCGACCGGCCCGCATACAGCGGGCTGGACTCGGCGCGTGAGGCATTGATAACAGGTTTGCCCGAATTTGTCAAGGCCCGCCGCCGTCGGGACCGCCAGAGTTTTGATATAATTAATCGGTGCGGACCGTCCTCTTCGACTACGGCGGGACTCTCGACTCCGATGGAATCCCCTGGCTGGAGCGCTTCTACCCCCTTTATAAGGAGTGTGGCGCCGAGATTCCGCGCGCGCGCTTCGACCGCGCGTTCTACGACTCCGACGACCATCTCCCGACGCGGCACGCGCTCCGCGGCCTCGACCTGGAGCAAACGTTGCTTCTGCAGGTGCGCGACGTGCTGTCGGCGGCCGCCCCGGAGAAGCTCGAGCTGGCGCCGCGCATCGCCGCCCGCTTCGCGGAGGACTCCCGCCGGCACTTCCGCCTCCTGCGGCCCACGCTCGACAAGCTCGCGCGCACGCAAAGCCTCGGGATCGTCTCCAATTTCTACGGAAACCTCGACGGAATCCTGCGCGCCGAGGGGCTGCGCGAACTGTTCGGCGTCGTCGCGGACTCGGGGGTCTTGGGCGTGACGAAGCCCGACGCCGAGATCTTCCTGCACGCCGCGCGCGCGCTGGGCAGCCGCCCCGCGGACTGCCTGATGGTCGGCGACTCGGTCGCGCGCGACATCCGGGGCGCCGCGGCGGCCGGCATGAAGACGGCGCTGGTCGCGCGCGGCCAGGCTCCGTCCGTCGGTCAGCATTGGACCATCTCCTCCGTCTGCGAACTGGGCGAGCTCGAGGCGTCCCTCGCTTGAGTTCCTCCGCTAAGACTTTCTCGGCCGGCGTCATCGCCGCGGGGGAGGGCTCGCGCCTGTCCGCGAGCCACCCGGACGTCGTGAAGCCTCTCGTCCCCGTCGCGGGACGCCCGCTCAGCCACTGGACCATCGGCGCTTTGCGCGCGGCCGGGGCGCGGGAACTGACCGTGCTGACGAATTCGCGCGGCACGGCCGTGCCGCCGAGCCTGCGCGCGGCGTTTCCGGACGTCGCGTTCGATTTTCTCTGCGCCGACACCGCCTCGTCGTTCGAGAGCTTCCGTCTCGTCGGCCGGCATCTGGCTGAAAAGAGCGAGGCGTTCCTGATCTCGACCGTCGACGCGATCGTGCCCGACGAGGACGTCGCCCGCTTCTGGTCCGAATGCCGCGCCGCCCGCGCCGACGCGGGTCTCGCGCTGACCGCCTACGTCGACGACGAGAAGCCGTTGTGGGCCGACGTCGACGAGTTCGGCCTGGTGACGGCGGTCGGCGCGCACGCGCGCACGCGCCGCCTCGTCACCTGCGGCCTCTACTACCTGACGCGCGACGCGGCCCGGCGCATCCCCGCGGCGTCCGCGCACGCGCGGCTGCGCGACTACTGGAGCGCGCTGTGCGCGCAAGGCGCCCGCGTGGCCGGACCGACGCTTTCCAAGACCCTCGACGTGGACCGACCCGAAGACGTGTCCGCGGCCGAGGCTCATCTCAAGTCGCGAGGTGTACGCGCATGAAGGCCCTGGGAATTTTCCGCGAGATCCAGAACTCTCCGAACCGCGAGAGCGACGACGCGCTCATTCTCAAAGCGGTCATGGACCAGCTCTCGATCCTGAAGACCGACTGCGTGCTGATGACCCCGGAGGAGTTCGACGGCGCCGACGTCGCCGGCTTCGACGTGCTCGTGCCGATGTGCGAGACGTATCCGCGCCTCATGCGCCTCAAGAAGATCGAGGCGGAGACCGGCGTGGTCGTGATCAACCCCGCCGACTCGGTGCTCGGCTGCTACCGCACGCGCATGCTCGACTCCTTCGCGCGCACGCCGGGCCTGCATTATCCGCCGACGGAGGTCCGCCGCACCACCGTCGACGCGAACCGCAGGGCGCCGGGCTTCGCCGCCGAGGGCGGCTACTGGATCAAGCGCGGCGACGTGCACAACACCTGCGCCTACGACGTCGTCTACGCGCGCACGTGGTCCGAGGCCGAGAAAATCCGCCGCGAGTTCGAGGGCCGCGAGATCAAGGACATGGCCGTCCAGCGCCACACGGACGGAGACCTGATCAAGTTCTACGGCGTCGGCCCCGGACAGTGGTTCACCTGGTTCTATCACGACCCCTCGACGGCGCGCCGCCTGCCGTTCGAGATCGAGGATCTCGCCGCCCAAGCCGAGCTCGCCGCGGCCGCCGTGAAAGTCGAAGTCTTCGGCGGCGACGCGATCGTGACCCACGACGGCGGCATCTTCATCATCGACATCAATTCATGGCCGAGCTTCGCGCGCGTGCGCGCGGAAGCGGCCGTCCAAATCTCGCGGCGCCTGCGCCTGCGCCTGCGTCAGTCCGAATCCAGGAAAAACAAATGACCCCCCAGACCCTCGCCGAAACCCCCTACTCCGCCGGACCGAAGTCCAAGGCCCTGTTCCAAGAAGAGCAGGAGTTCATCGCTCCCGGCCTGCAGACGATCGCGCTGTACGCCCAGCTCGCCATCGACGGCGGCAAGGGCGCGACCTTGCGGGACGTGGACGGAAAGGAATATCTCGACCTCGTCGCCGGCATCGGCGTGGCGTCGCTCGGCTACGGCCACCCCGACTGGGCGAAAGCCGTCGGCGAGCAGGCCGCGAAGACCGCGGTCGGCTCGTTTACGTCCCCGCACCGCCTCAATTTCCTCAAGACGCTCGCGACCGTGACGCCGAAGGGCCTCACGCGCGCCCAGCTCTACAGCTCCGGCGCCGAGGCCGTCGAGGCCGCTTTGCGCCTGGCGAAGTCGAAGACCGGCAAGTTCGAGGTGCTCGGCTTCTGGGGCGGGTTCCACGGCAAGACCTCGGGCGTCATGGGCCTGCTCAACGACGGCTTCAAGAACGGCTACGGCGCGACCGCGCCCGGGCTGCATCTCTCCCCGTATCCCGACAGCCGCAACTGCCCGTTCGGCACCAAGGGTGAGCACGATTGCGGCGCGCACTCGCTGTCCTTCCTGCGCGAAAAAATCAAGCGCGAGACGACGGGCGCCGTCGCCGCGATCATCCTCGAACCCGTGCAGGGCACCAACGGCAACGTGATCCCGCCCGCGGGCTTCTTCAAGGGCGTGCGCGAGCTCGCCAAGGAGATCGGCGCGCTGTTCATCTCCGACGAGATGATCACCGGCTTCGGCCGCACCGGCCGGATGTTCGGCTGCGACCACGAGGGCGTGACCCCCGACATGATGACGATCGGCAAGGGTTTCGGCGGCGGCTTCCCGGTCTCCGGCGTGGTGACCTCCACCGACATCGCGACGGCGAAGCCGTGGGCGAACCCGTCGGGCTCGTCGTCGAGCTACGGCGGCAACCCGCTCGCGTCCGCCGCGTGCGACGCGACGTTGCAGGTCATGCTGCGCGACAAGCTCGTCGAGAACTCCGCGAAGGTCGGCGCGGCGATGCTCAAAAAACTCGAGGCGCTCAAGAGCGCCCAGCCTCTGATCGGCTCGGTTCGCGGCCGCGGCCTCATGATCGGCGTCGATCTCGTGAACCCGAAGGACGGCAAGACGCTCGACAAGGCGATCTGCCGCGAGGTCTTCGAGGAGGGTCTCAAGCGCGGCGTGCTCACGATGGCGTACAATCCGAGCTTGCGCATCAATCCTCCGCTCGTGATCTCCGAGTCCGACGCCCTGCGCGGCCTCGACCTGCTCGCCGAATCGCTGGACGCGGTGCGCCGGAGGCGCGGCCTCTGATTCGCCGCGTCGCACTCGCCGGCTTCGGCGCCGTCGCCGAGAACGCGCACCTCCCCGCGCTCGCGCGCGTCGGCGCGTCGGTCGCGGCCGTGTTCGAGCCGTCGGCGGAGCGCCGCGCCGCGGCCGCGCGGGCGCTCCCGTCCGCGAAAGTCTATGCGACGCTCGACGAACTGCTGTCCGCCGAGAAGGCGCTCGACGCGATGCTCGTCTGCTCGCCTCCGAAGTACCACGCGGACGCGGTGCTCGCGGGTCTGCGCGCGGGGCTGCACGTGCTCTGCGAGAAGCCGCTGACGCTCGACGCGGCCGCGTTCGCGGCGATCCGCGCGGAAGCGGCCGCGCGGGCGCGCTGCGCGTTCACGGTGAATAATTGGGCGTACTCCCCCCAGTGGGCGCGGCTTCTTGATGAAGCGTCTTCAGGGCGCCTCGGCGCGATCCGCCACGCCTCGATCCGCGTCCTGCGCACGAAGCCTTCGGTCTCGGCCCTGCCCGGCGACTGGCGCAAGGATCCGGCGGTCGCCGGCGGCGGCGTGCTCGTCGACCACGGCTGGCACAATTTGTACCTGATGCGGCGCCTGCTCGGGCCCGAGCTCGACCTCGCGTCGACGGTCCTCCAGCCCTCGGGCGCCGTCGACGAGGTCGCCGACCTCCTGCTGCGGGCACCCGGCGCCTCCGGCGCGATCCACCTCTCCTGGCGCGCCGGCGAGCGCTCGAACTCCGCGTTCGTCGCGGGCGAGCGCGGCACCGCGGAACTGCGCGACGACGTGCTGATCCTGAAATCCGAGGGCGTCGAGGAAACCGTGCGCTTCCCCGAGAAGCTTTCCGCCGGCTCCGCGCACCCGGAGTGGCTTGCCGCGATGTGGCCCGCGTTCGAGGCGGAGTGCGCGGGCCGCGGACGCGGCGACAACCTCGCCGAGGCCGGCTTCTGCCTGGGCGCGATCCGCGCGGCGTACGGCGCGACGGAGGCCGCGCGTGCCTGAGACTCGAACGCCGGCGCTGTACGAGCGCGCGATCCTGTGGGTCGCGCACCCGGCCCTTCTCTTCCAGCGCGTCGGCGGGATGACCGTCTACGAGCGCCAGCTCTTCACCCTCGCCCGCGCGGGCGTCAAGACGCTGTGGATCGCGACGCACCGCCCGGACGCCCTCAACGACTCGCTGCGGACCCCGCCCGGACTGGAGATCCACTGGGTTCCCAAAGGCGGCGCGTCGCTCGCCGAATGCGCGGCCCCGTATCTCGGGATCTCGGCCGACCATTTCCTGCGCGTCGAGACGCTCGCGCACATCGCGCGCACGCGCTACGCGGAGTCGATCTCGTACGAGGACGCGTCCGGCCTCGGCGTGGTCCAAGTCGTGCTCTCCCGCGACGAGGCCGTCTCCCGTCACAAGCAGCCGCTGCCCGACGGTTCCTATCGGCGCCTCGAGGCTCCGCTCGCCGGCGACGAGGCGCTCGACTGGCTCATGGCCGCCGGCCCCAAGAGCCAGGACGGCTTCATGGCGCGGCACTTCGACCGCCACATCTCGCTCGCGGTCTCGCGCCAGCTGCTCGACACCGCGGTCACGCCGAACATGATGACCCTCTTCAGCACGCTGCTCGGTCTTTGCGGCGCGGCCTTCTTCCTGGGCACGACGCGCGCCTGCTACATTCCCGGCGCGCTGCTCGTCTGGCTGCACTCGGTGCTCGACGGCTGCGACGGCGAGCTCGCGCGCGTGCGCTTTCAAGAGAGCCCGTTCGGCGCGGACCTCGATTTCTGGGGCGACAATCTCGTGCACCTCGCCCTGTTCACCTGTCTCGGCGTCGGTTTCTGGAAGGACAACGGCATTCACACTTTGGTGCTCGCCGCGCTCGCGGACCTCGGCGTCGTCGCCTCGGCCTGGACGGCGTGGCGCCATCGCCTCGAGAAGCGCCGCGCGGGCGCGACCGGCCCGGAGGCCGGAGTCATCGCGGAACGCGAGGGCGCCGGCATCGAGTCGCGCCTCTCGCGCCTCGAAAACGCGCTCGCCCAGCGCGATTTCATCTACCTGCTCGTTTTCCTCGCGTTCGTCGACTGCGTCTACGAGTTCCTGTGGGCCGCGGCGATCGGGAACATACTCTTTTTTGCGATCATGCAGTATCTCAGGAGAGTCAACCAACATGAACAAGCTCAACAGCCGCATCCCGCCCGCTAAGGGCAAGCTCGGCGTCCTGCTCCCGGGCATGGGCGCGGTGACCAGCACTTTCATCGCCGGCGTGGAGCTCGTCAAGAAGGGCCTCGGCAAGCCGATCGGCTCGGTGACGCAGCTGCAGACGATCCGCCTCGGCAAGCGCTACGAGAACCGCGCGCCGCTGATCAAGGACTTCGTGCCGCTCGCCTCGCTCGACCAGCTCGTGTTCGGCGGCTGGGACTTCTTCGTCGACGACATGTTCGTCGCCGCGACGAAGGCCGGCGTCCTCGACGCGGCGCAGCTGGCCCCCGTGCAGAAGGAGCTCGCGGCGATCAAGCCGATGTCCGCCGTCTACGATCCCGCCTACATCCGCAACATCAAGGCGGTCAACCCGAAGAAGGGCAAGACCAAGATGGAATTGGCCGAGCAGGTGATGGCCGACATCGCGTCGTTCAAGAAGAAGAACGGCTGCGACCGCGTCGTCATGCTCTGGTGCGGCTCCACGGAGGTGCTCCCCGAGCATTCTCCGTGCCACGACGACCTCGAGGCGTTCGAGCGGGGCCTCAAGAACAGCGATCCCGCGATCCCGCCGTCGATGATCTACGCCTACGCCGCGCTCAAGTCCGGCATCGCCTACGGAAACGGCGCCCCGAATCTGTCCGTCGACGTCCCCGCGATGATCGAGCTCGCCGAGCTCACCGGCACGCCGATCATGGGCAAGGACTTCAAGACCGGCCAGACGCTGATGAAGACCACCATCGCGCCGATGCTCAAGGCGCGCATGCTGGCTCTGACCGGCTGGTACTCGACGAACATCCTCGGCAACCGCGACGGGGAGGTGCTCGACGACCCGGGCTCGTTCAAGACGAAGGAGAAGAGCAAGATGTCCGTGCTCGACAGCATCTTGGAGCCCGAGAGCTACCCGGACTTGTACGGCAAGTACCATCATAAAGTCCGCATCGACTATTACCCTCCGCGCGGCGACGCGAAGGAAGGCTGGGACAACATCGACATCCGCGGCTGGATGGACATGCCGATGCAGATCAAGATCAACTTCCTGTGCCGCGACTCGATCCTGGCGGCGCCGATCGTGCTCGACCTGGTCCTCTTCCTCGACCTGGCCAAGCGCGCCGGACTCAAGGGCATTCAAGAGTGGCTGTCGTTCTACTTCAAGTCCCCGCAGTGCCGCGAGGACCTGAAGCCGGAGCACGACATCTTCATCCAGCACCTGAAGCTGAAGAACACTTTGCGCCTGCTGATGGGCGAGGAAGTGCTCGATCACTCGGGCCTCGACTACTACGACGCGGAGAAGGGCGCCGTCGCCCCCGCCGCGGCGCCGAAGCCGGCCGCCAAGAAGCGGGCGCTCGCGAAGTCCGCGCGCTGACGCCGCCTTCAGCGGTATATAAGGAAAAGCGGGCCCCGAAAGGGGCCCGCGCTTTTTCCTGCGACCGGGAGTCGATTTGATATACTAAAGGTTCCGGTGAATAAGTTTTTTCTCATGAGCGCCTTCTTGGCGACGGTTCTATCGTCTCCGGTCTCAGCGCAGATCGACTCTTCCGGCACGGCCGTCGCGCCCCCGGGACCGCCGGCCGTCTCCTCGAGCGCGGCGGCGGCGCCGACGATCTCGACGGCGACTCTCGCCGGCGGCGCCACGACCGACGCCTCGGTCCCGGCGGTTTCCACCTCCGCCGCGGTCGCGCCCGCGAATCCCCCCATCCCCCCACCCCCGCCCTCTCTGTCGCCCGCGCTGGTGCCCCGGCCGTGGGTGATCGGCGACATCAAGGCCGTCGGCCTCAAGAACGTGAAATTCAGCACGCTTCGCGCGCAAATCAAGGCGCGCAAAGGCGATCTCTACGACCGCCCGGACCTCGACAAGGACATACAGGCGCTGCTGGGTCTCGGCGAGTTCGAGCGCGTCGGCGCGGAGATCACTTTGCTCGACATCCCCGTGCCCGCCAACTTTCGCAAAGTCGCCGGCACCGATCACGAGATCCTGCTGACCTTCACGGTCAAGGAAAAGCCGGTCATTCATAAGATCAATTTCGTCGGCAACAAGGGCCTCTCCAAGGGAACCTTGGCAGACGAAGTCACGCTCAAGGTCGCCGACCCTTACGACCGCTTCAAGCTCGAGGAGGACCGCAAGAAGCTCGTCGACAAGTACCGCGAGAAGGGTTTCCTCGACGCCTCCGTCGAGACCGAGGTCTCCATCGACACCGGGACGCAGAAGGTCGAGGTCACGTTCAAGTGTGTGGAGGAGGCCAAGTCGCGCATCGAGCTCGTCGAGATCGCGGGCGTGAAGTCGTTCAAGCCGCGCAAGCTGCTCGGCCTCATGACGAACAAGTACCACAAGGTTTTCGTCGAGAAGGATCTCGCCGAGGACTTGAAGAAGATCGAGGCCCAGTACAAGAACAACGGCTTCCTCGACGTCAAGCTCAGCACGCCGGTCGTCTCGCTGAGCCCGGACAAGACGCGCATCCACATCGGTTTCGGCGTCGAGGAGGGCCGCGCCTACAAGTTCGGCGATACGACCTTCACCGGCTACCTCGTCTTCAAGTCCTCCGAGCTCTACCACGCCGTCGACTATAAAAAGGGCAAGATCTTCAACGAGCAGAAATACGAGGACACGATCCGCGCCGTCCAGGAGCTCTACGCCGACGTGGGCCGCCTGCACGCCCGCGTGACCCCGGTCAAGACGCTCAATCCGAGGACCGACCTCATGGACGTGCGCCTGGAGATCATCGAGGGCCCGATCTCCTACGTCGACCACATCGACGTCGAGGGCAACAAAGCGACGAAGACCTACGTGCTGCGGCGCGAGTGCTCGATCAAGTCCGGCGAGCGGTTCTCGGCCGCGCGCGTGCGCCGCTGCCGCGAGAAGATGATGAATCTCGGCTTCCTCGACGAGGTCCAGCCCGACCTCCAGCCGTCCCCGACCGACCCCGACAAGGTGGACCTGACCTACGACGTGACCGAGGGCAAGCCGGGCACGCTGACCGCGGGCGCCGCCTACTCGTCCGTCGACGGCCTCATCGGCACGCTGTCCGTGCAGCACATGAACCTGTTCGGCGAGGCGCAGCGCGTGAACCTGCAGTGGTCGTTCGGCAAGCGCGTGCAGGACTACTCGGTCACGTGGAGCGAGCCGTGGATCGGAGACCACCACACGAGTCTCAGTATCTCCCTCTTCGACACGAAGCGCGTGACCCCGTTCGACGGCGACCTCTCGGCCTATGTGCTGCGCCGCACCGGAACCACCGTCGGCATCGGACCTCGCTTCGAGGACGACCGCTACCAGTTGAACCTCAACTACACCCTGCAGCAGATCCGCATCGAGGACGTCGACTCCACGCAGAACTTCGACGGCGAGCTGACGCCGGGCACCAGCATCCAGTCGATGATCGGCGCCGAGATCGCGCGCGACACGCGCGACAGCATCATCGATCCGACGCGCGGCACGCGCAACGGCGTCGGCGCCCAGCTCTCCGGCGGCCCGCTCTTCGGCGACATCAACTACATCAAGCCGTCCTTCTCGAACCAGGCCCACTTCAAGATGTTCGAGGCCGTCGACGATTGGCCGTTCGTCATGTCGATCTACAACCGCGGCGGCTACGTCACCCAGTACGGCGCGTCGCCGAGCGTCCCGGTGCAGGACCGCTTCTTCGTCGGCGGCCAGGACTCCCTGCGCGGCTACTCGCCCACGGGCGAGGCCGGCGCGCCGGACGGCGGCATCATCTACGACGTCGCGAACCTCGAGTTCGGCTTCCCGCTCGCGCGCGAGCACCACAAGAGCATCGTGAAGCTCGTCGTGTTCGCGGACGCCGGCGGCTCCTGGGACCAGGTCCGCCAGATCACCAACCGCTTCGGCGGCGACACGACGGACCTCAAGAGCGACGTCGGCCTCGGCATCCGCTTCGTCACGCCGGCCTTCCCGATCCGCCTCGACTACGGCTACGGCCTCAATCACCAGCCCGGACAGAAGGCCTACCAGATCAACTTCGGGCTCGGACCCCTGTTCTGATGAGAACTTTCCCGCTCGTCCTCGCCTTCGTCGCCCTCGCCGGCTCGGCGGGCGCCCTCGAGCTGTCCCTCGAGGAGAACCGCACCCAGAAGGGCAGCGTCGGCTACGTCGACATGCAGCGCGTGTTCTCCGAAAGCCCCGACTCGGCGCTCGCGAAGGAGAGCTTCGAGCAGATCGTCCGCGAGGCGGAGGAGCGCGTCAACTTGAAGCGCGCCGAGATCCTCAAGCTGCATCAGGAGCTCGACGCGACCAAGGCCGAGCGCGAGAAACTCTCGAAGGAAGCGCTCACGGCCCCCTCCGCTGCGTCCGCCGCCGGCTCCGCGCCCGTCGCCGGCACCGCGGCCGCCGCGCGAGTCGCGCCGCTCGCGCCGCCGACGTCGTCCACCGCTCCCGCGGGCGCCTTGCCTCTCGCGACCCTGCTCAGCCTGTCCGCGCCGCCCGCGGTCGCGGCCTCGACGGCGGCCGCCGCCGCGACGCCCGCGGGCGCCGGACGCGGCCGCCGCTACCGCGACGACCCGAACGACATCACGGCCTCCACCACTCCCGTCACCGTGGCGCTCGCCCCCGTGGCGACCTCGACGGCGGCCGTCGCGGCCTCCACCGCGGCCGCGGGCGTGGCCGCTTCCACCGCCGCCGTCGCGGCACGCGCGGTCATCGCCGCTTCCACCGCGACCGCGGCCGCGCCCATCGCCGTCTCCGCTTCCACGGCGCCGGCCGCGGCCCCCGCGATCGTCCAAGCGTCCACCGCCGCGGTCGCCGCTCCGACGGTCGCCCTGTCGACGGCGTCCCTGACCGGGACCGCCGCGGTCGCCGCGCATGTTCTGGAGCTCGACGGAAAGATCATCACGCTGGAGGCGACCATCCTCAAGAAGGAGGAGGCGCTCGTGCGCGAGCGCAGCGAGACGGACAAGGGCTTGGTCAGCATCGAGGGACGCAAGACGGACCAGGTCCTCGTGAAGATCTACGCCGCGATCACCGCGGTCGCGCATCAGGAAGGCATCTCGATCGTCGTCGACCGCAGCACGATCCTGTACGGACAACAGGGCGTCGATCTGACGGACAAGGTCCTACTGTACCTGAGGAGCCCCGCGCAGCCATGAAAACGCTTCCGAAGCCTCTGACCGCCGCCGAGGTCGCCGCTCTCGTCGGCGGACGCGTCGTCGGCGACGCGAGTCAAAGCGTCGCCGAGGTCGCCGAAGTGGCCGCCGCCGGTCCGAACGACGTCGCCTCTTTCCACAATATGAAGTACGCCGCGGAGGCCGCGGCCTCGAAGGCCGGCGTCCTGCTCGTGCCGCCGCAGGCCGCGGACGCGCCCGGCGCGGCGAAAGCGAAGGTCGTCGTCGAGGATCCGCAGGCCGCGTTCGCGATCCTGCTCGGCCTCATCGACGCGGCCAAGCGCGAGAAGACCGTCGGCGGCGTGAGCCCCAAGTCGTCGGTCCACCGCGAAGCCGTCCTCGGCGTCGGCGTCAGCGTCGGCGACTTCGTCGTGATCGAGCGCGGCGCGAGGATCGGCGACGGGACCGTGCTGATGCCGCAGGTCTACGTCGGCGCGGATGCGAAGATCGGGCCCAACTGCCGGCTTTACCCGCAGGTCGTCGTGCGCGACGAGTGCGAGCTCGGCGCGCGCGTCGTGATCCACTCGGGCACCGTCATCGGCGCCGACGGCTTCGGCTTCACCACGAGCCGCAAAACCGGCCGACATACCAAGATCCCGCAGATCGGCAACGTCGTCATCGGCGACGACTGCGAGATCGGCGCGAACGTCACGATCGACCGCGCGACGCTCGGCTCCACCGTCGTGGAGAGCGGCGTGCAGATCGATAATCTCGTGATGATCGCGCACAACGCGCGCATCGGCCGCGACAGCGTCGTCGTCTCGCAGGTCGGCATCGCGGGCTCGACCACGGTCGGCCGCAACGTGGTGCTCGCCGGCCAGGCCGGCGTCGCCGGCCACCTGACGATCGGAGACGGCTCGGTGATCACCGCGCAGACCGGCGTGATGAGCGACGTTCCCCCGAAATCGATTTTGTTCGGCTCGCCGGGCCGCCCGCACCGCGAGGCGTTCAAGCTGCAGGCGCTCTACGGCCGCCTGCCCGAGCTCGCGGAGCGGCTGAAGGCCGTCGAGAAGAAGCTCGGCGTCGGCGACAAGGACGCCGCCGCGTGACGATTCAAGCGAGGTAAATCATGAACCAGCAAAATCCGCTGCAGACCACGATCAAGCAGGAAATCAGCCTGGAAGGCGTCGGCCTCCACACCGGCAACAAGTCCACTCTGACCTTCCGGCCCGCGCTCGCGAACACCGGCATCCGCTTCTTCCGCTCCGACCTCCCCGGCATTCCGATGATCCCCGCGCGCCTGGGCTTCGTCGTGACCACGGTGCGCGGCACGAACCTCGGGCTCGGCGACGCGAAGGTCCACACGGTCGAGCACGTGCTCTCGGCGTGCACCGGCCTCGGCATCGACAATCTCGACGTGCTCGTCAGCGCCAACGAGCCGCCGATCATGGACGGCTCGTCTCTCCCCTTCGTCGAGGCGCTGCTGCGCGCGGGCCTCGTCGACCTCGACGCGCCCAAGCGCTGGCTGCACCTGCCGCACGAGGTGACCTACGAGGCCAAGGACGGGGCCAAGTACCGCGCGGTCCCTTCCGACAAGTTCGAGATCGTCGCGACCTTGATCCACGATCACCCGATGATGCCCAAGATGTCGCTGTCGATGACCGTCGACCGCGAGAGCTACCTCGGCGAGGTCGCGCGCGCGCGCACGTTCTGCTTCGAGCACGAGGTCGCCTACTTGAAGTCGCAGGGCTTGGCGCAGGGCGGCAGCCTCGAGAACGCGATCGTGATCGGCAAGGACCAGTTCCACACGAACTCCGAGGGCCTGCGCTATGCCGACGAGTTCGTCCGCCACAAGATGCTCGACCTGATCGGGGACATGACCTTGATCGGCCGGCCGCTCTTCAAGGTGCGCATCGAGGCCGAGCGCCTCGGCCACGCGCACAACATCGAATTCGCGAAGCTGCTCGACGAAGCCGCGAAGAAGCTGCGCAAATCCAAAACCGCCCGCGTCCTGGAGGTCCAATGAGCACCGACGCCCCCGCCGCCCCGAACCCCTTCGCCGCCGCGCCCGTCCGGTCCCTGGACATCGCGGGCGTCAAGAAGGCGATCCCGCACCGCTACCCGTTCCTGCTCGTCGACAAGATCGACGTGATCCAGGAGGACAAGTACTGCATCGGCACCAAGATGGTGACCGCCAACGAGCACTTCTTCGAGGGCCACTTTCCCGGACAGCCGGTCATGCCCGGCGTGCTCATCGTCGAGAGCATGGCGCAGACCGCGTGCGCGATGCTGCTCTCCAAGGGCGGCCTCGAGAGCAAGATCGCGTTCTTCATGGGCATCGACGAGGCGAAGTTCCGCGCGCCCGTCCTGCCCGGCTGCGTGCTCAAGCACCACATCGAAATTCTGCGCCTCGGCCGCGCCGGCAAGTTCCGCGGCGAAGCCTACGTCGACGGCAAGCTCGCCGCGGAAGCCAACATGACTTTCGCGCTCGTCGATAGGGCGCAGGCCGCCTGACGCCATGGCCATCCATCCGACCGCCGTCGTCGACAAGACCGCGCAGATCGATCCCAGCGCGGAGATCGGACCCTACGCGATCATCGGACCCGAGGCCGTGATCGGCGCGCGCACCAAGGTCGGCGCGCACACGGTCGTCGAGCACGCGACGCTCGGCGCCGACAACGTCCTCCACCCCGGCTGCTTCGTCGGCACGCCGCCGCAGGATTTGAAGTATGCGGGAGAAAAGACGCGCCTCGTCATGGGCGACAAGAACGTCGTGCGCGAATGCGTGACGATGAACCGCGGCACCGCGCAGGGCGGCGGCGTCACGCGCATCGGCTCGGGCGGGCTCTTCATGGCCTGCTGCCACGTCGCCCACGACTGCCAGGTCGGCAACGGCGTCATCATCGTCAACGCGGTCCTGCTCGCCGGCCACATCCACATCGGCGACGGCGCGGTGCTCGGCGGCGCGTGCGCGATCCACCAGTACGTGAACGTCGGCCGCTTCGCGATGATCAGCGGCGGCTCGATGGTCGGGAAGGACATCCTGCCCTTCGCGACGGCCCAGGGCGACCGCGCGGTCCTGCGCGGGCTCAACCTGCTGGGCATGCGCCGCGGCGGCTTCACCCGCGAGGCGATGTCCGCCGTCAAGGACGCCTACAAGACTTTGTTCCTGCAGGACGGCGGGCTCGAGGAGAACGTCGCGAAGCTCAAGGCCTCCAACCCGTGCAAGGAAGTCCAGGAGTGGATCGCGTTCATCGAGTCGGCGGGCAAGCGCGGCGTCATGCGCCCGGCCGTCGGCACGACCGTGCTCGAGGAGGCGGAAGCCTGACCGAGCCCCTCGGCCTCGTCGCGGGATCGGGCCGCTTCCCGCTTCTCGTGGCCGAGGAGGCCCGGCGCCGCGGCGTGCCCGTGGTGGCGCTCGGCATTCCCGGAGTGACGGACCCGGCGCTCGAGGCCGTCGCCGGCGGTTTGACCTGGTTCAAGCTCGGCCAGATCGACGCGCCGATCAAGGCGTTCAAGGACAAGGGCGTGCGCAAGGTCGTGATGGCGGGCAAGGTCCAGCACGTGTCGCTGTTCGGCGGCGTGATGCCGGACTGGCGCGCGGCGAAGGTCCTCATGGGCCTCAAGGACAAGCGCACGGACACCATCCTGCGCGCGGTCGTCGCCGAGTTCGAGAAGGACGGCCTGGAGTTCGTGTCGTCCGCGACCTTCCTCGACCACCTGCTCGCGCCGAACGGCGCGCTCACGCGCCGCGCTCTGAGCAAAGAGCAGCTGTTCGACGCGGCGCTCGGCTGGCGCGCGGCGAAGGCCGTCGCGGGCTTCGACATCGGCCAGACCGTCGTGGCGCAAGGCGGGGCGATCGTCGCCGTCGAGGGCATGGAAGGCACCGACGCGTGCGTGAAGCGCGCGGCCGAGCTCGCGCGCTCGCAGGGCCGCGAGCCGGCGCTCGTCGTCGTGAAAGTCGCCAAGCCCCGCCAGGATTTCCGCTTCGACTTGCCCGTGGTCGGCCTCGACACGCTGGAGAATTTCCGCGCCTGCGGCGTCGCGGCGCTCGCGATGGAGGCGGGCGCCACGCTCGTCTTCGACCGCGCGCGCTTCGCCGAAACCGCCGACGCCGCCGGCCTCGCCGTCGCCGGCTTCCCCCCGGAGGGACCCTCTCAATGAGCGAATCTTCTTCCAAAATCCGCGTCGCCGTCGTCGGCGCGGGCAAGATGGGCGGCTACCACGCGAAGCTGCTCGGGCGCACGCCCGACGTCGACCTCGTCGGCGTCTGCGACACCAACGTCTGGAAGGCCCAGCTCGCGGCGTGGCAGTCGAACACCGTCGCGGTGCGCGACTACAAGGACGTGCTCGGCCGCGTCGACGCCGTGATCGTCGCGGTGCCCACGCCGCTGCATCATGAAGTCGGCAAGGCCGCGCTTGCCGCCGGCGCGCACGTGCTCATCGAGAAGCCGATCGCGTCGTCGGTGGAGGAAGCGCGCGAGCTGCTCGAACTTTCGGCCCAGAAGAAACTCGTCTTGCAGGTCGGCCACATCGAGCGCTTCAACCCGGCCGTGCTCGAGGCCGTGAAGCACATCCGCGATCCGCGCTACATCACGGTCGAGCGCCTCGGCCCCTACGATCCGCGCATGAGCCACATCGGCGTCGTGCTCGACCTCATGATCCACGACCTCGACATCCTGCTGACCCTCGTCGGCTCCGAGGTCGAGAGCCTGGAGGCGCTCGGCGCGAACCTGCTCTCCGGCCACGAGGACATCGCCAACGTGCGCGTGCGCTTCAAGACCGGCTGCGTCGCCGACCTGACCGCGAGCCGCATCTCGCTCGGCCGCAGCCGCAAGCTGCGGGCGTTTCAAAAGGACTCCTACATCTCGCTCGACTACGGCTCCACCGCGCTCAAGATCTACCGCAAGAAGGCGCCGGTCATCAAGAGTCTCAAGGACGTCGAAATCCTCACGCCGAAGCTCACGAGCGTCGATCCGCTCAAGAACGAGCAAAGCCACTTCCTCGACTGCATCCGCCACAATCGCAAGCCCTGGCCGAGCGGCGAGCGCGGCGTCGAGGCCCTGAAGCTCGCCCTGCAGATCTCCGAGGAGCTCGAGCGCTACGAGCTCTCCGGCCACGCGGGCTCCCGCTCCTTGATCCCGAGCTGGGCGCAGGACCTCGGCAAGATCGCGAAGTCGGTCGGCAAAGACATCTTACGCAGCTAGTCCGTCGCGCGCTCGCGCGGCGAACTGGTGCCGGCACCAGTCGCATCGTGGACAGCGTGAATAACTCTTCAAGAAAATGAGCTCGCCGCTCCTCCTCGTCGTCGCGGGCGATCCCTCCGGGGACCTGCACGCCTCGAACCTGATCCGGGCGCTCAAGCGCCGGGAGCCGGGCGCGCGCGTCGCCGCGGTCGGCGGGCCTCTGTGCCGCGCCGCGGCCGACGAGTTCATCGAGGACCTCGCCTCGCGCGGCGTGACCGGCTTCCTCGAGCCCGTGCTCAAGGTCCCGTTTCTCGCCGCTCTCGGCAAGCGCCTGTGGAATTTCCTGCGCGACCGCAAGCCCGCGGCCGTCGTCTGCGTCGACTTCTACGGCTTCAACCGCCGCGTGCTCCAGCTCGCGCGCGCCGCGGGCGTGCCCGCGTATTATTTCGTGAGCCCGCAAGTCTGGGCGAGCCGGCCCGGGCGCGTGCAGGTGCTCAAGCGCTCCGTGCGCAAGATGCTCGTGATTTTTCCGTTTGAAGAGACGCTCTACCGCGAGGCGGGCGTGCCCGTCGAGTTCGTCGGGCATCCTCTGCTCGACCTGATCCCGGCGCCGGACGAGAAGAACTCTCCGGCCAAACCGCCGCGCATCGGCCTCCTCCCCGGCAGCCGCACTTCGGAACTGCGCCGCCATCTGCCCGTGTTCTACGCCGCGTTCGCGCGCCTGCGCGAGAAATATCCGGGCGCGAAGGGCCTGCTCTTCGCCGCGGTCAATCAAGGCGACGCGATCTACGGGAAATTGCCCGACGGCGTCGACCTCGTGCGCGAGCAGGACTACGCGCGGCGCCGCACGCTCGACGTCGCGCTGTGCTCGTCGGGCACGGCGACGCTCGAGAACGCGCTTCTGGGCGTGCCCATGGTCGTGATCTACAAGCTCTCCTGGCCCACCTACGCGATCGCGCGCGCGCTGATCCGCGTGAAATACATCGCGATGGCGAACCTGCTCGCGGGCAAGGGCGTGGTGCCCGAGCTCATCCAGCGCGACGCCACGCCCGAGCGCGCGGCGCGGGAAGCGGCTCGCTTTTTGGACGACGCGGCCGCATGGACGGCGGCGCGCGCGGACCTGCTCGCCGTGCGGCGCGCGCTCGGCGCGCCGGGCGCCGCCGACCGCGCCGCCGGCGCCGTGCTCGCCTCGCTCGCCCGGGAGGCCGCAAGGTGAGAACGCTTCGGCGCTTCGCCGGCTACCTCGAGCCCTACACCGCGCGCTGCGCGTGGGCCGTCGGAGCGATGGCGATCGTCTCCGCGTTCAACGGCCTCTCCGTGCTCCTGCTCAAGCCCATCATCGACCGCCTGTTCATCGCCCGGGACCTCGAGATGCTGTGGCTCGTCGTGGCCGGCGTGCCCCTGCTCGTCATTCTCAAGTCGATCGCCTCCTATGTGCAGAATTATCTGATGAGCTGGATCGCGCAGAAGTCGATCCAGCAGATCCGCGAGGATCTGTTCCGGCACCTGCACGTCCTCCCCCTCGAGTTCTACTCGGGACGCAAGGGCGCCGACGTGCTCTCGCGCGTGAACGGCGACCTGACCTTGGTGCAGAGCGCGCTGACGACCTTGCCCGTGTACGCGATCCGCGACAGCCTGACCCTGCTCTTTCTCGCGGGCGCCCTCTTCAAGCTCGACTGGCGCTTCGCGGCCATCGCGGTGCTGGGCTCGCCCGTGTCGCTCGCCGCGCTGTACATTCTCTCGCGCAAGATGCGCGAGGCGAGCCGCCAGGCCCAGCTCGCCGTCGATCGCCTCCACCACCGCTTTCAAGAAAGCGTGCAGGGCATGCTCGTGCTCAAGGCCTACAACGACGAGCCCGGCGCGATCTCCCGCTTTCAAGAGGAGAACGACGCGTTCTTCCAGCCGATGATGCGCTACCTGCGCGCGACCGCGCTGACGGCGCCCCTGCTCGAGGTCGGCGCTTCCTTCATCATCGCGGCCATTCTGTACTTCGGCGGACGCGAGGTCATCCTCGGCCGCATGACGCCGGGCGCGTTCTTCGCGTTTCTCGGCGGGCTCGTCGCCGCGTACGCGCCGATGAAGAACCTCGCGCGCACGAACGCCGAGCTGCAGCGCGCCTGGGCCTCGGCCGAGCGCCTCTTCAACGTGCTCGACGAGAAAGCCGCGACGCCGAAGTCGCCGCTCCCCGTCTATCCCGGACTCAAGAACGCGATTCGCCTGGAGGGAGTCGGCTTCCGCTATCCGGGCGCGCGGCGCTGGGCGCTGCGCGAACTGAACCTCGAACTGCGCCGGGGCACGCGCACGGCGCTCGTGGGTCCCAGCGGCTGCGGCAAGTCGACGCTCGGCCGCCTGCTGCTGCGACTGCACGACCCGGAAGAAGGCCGGCTCGCCTTCGACGGCGTCGACGCGCGCGACTACGACGCCGCGTCGATCCGCGCGCGCGCGGGCCTGGTCACGACCGAGGCCGCGCTGTTCAACGACACGGTCTTTCGCAACGTCTCGCTCGGCCGCGGCGTCGTGACCCTCTCCGAGGTCGAGCGAGCCTGCCGCGCGGTCGGCGCGGCCGAGTTCGTCGAGGCGCTGCCCGAGGGCTACCAGACCCTTCTCGGCGACTGGGGCTTCGCGTTGTCCGCGGGACAGCGCCAGAAGATCGCGCTCGCGCGCGTGGTCCTGCGCGACCCGGAACTCGTCGTGCTGGACGAGGCGACCGCGCACCTCGACAACGAGTCGGAGAGCGAAGTGAAGGCCGCCCTCGAGCGCGCGCTCGCCGGACGCACCGTCGTCGTCATCGCGCACGAGCTGCGCGCCGTCGCCGACGCGGACCGCATCGCGGTCATGAGCGCCGGCGCGGTCGTCGAGCTCGGCACGCACGACGAGCTCATGAACGCGCGCGGCCTCTACCGCCGCCTGTTCGAGCTGGAAGCCGCCGCGCGTCCCGCACCGGAGCCCCGATGATCGAGCGCAAAGACCTGGTCGCCCGCTTCGCCGCCTACTCGCCGCACGTGGACCCCCTCCCGCTCGAGCTCGCCTGGGACTTCGCGGAGAAGGCGCACTCGTCGCAGTCGCGCTCGTCGGGCGATCCGTACATCACGCATTGCGCGGCCGTCGCGGACTCGCTCGTCGAGTGGCGCATGGACCTGCCCTCCGTGTGCGCCGGCCTGCTTCACGACACGATCGAGGACACCTCCACCACCGAGGCCCAGCTGCGCGCGGAGTTCGGCGAGGAGATCGCGATGCTCGTCATGGGCGTGACCAAACTCGACGCGCTGAAGTTCGAATCGCGCGACGACGCCCAGGCCGAGAACTGGCGCAAGATGCTGCTCGCGACCGCGAAGGATATCCGCGTCATCGTCGTGAAGCTCGCCGACCGCCTGCACAACATGAAGACGCTCAATTACCTGCGGCGCGACAAGCAGGAGCGCATCGCGGCGGAGACGATGGCGCTGTACTCGCCGCTCGCGCATCGCCTCGGCATGTTCAAGCTCAAGAGCGAGCTCGAGGACCTCTCCTTCGCCTACATCCATCCGGACGAGTACGCGGACATCAAGGCGAAGGTCGGCGCGCGCATCGCCGAGAGCGAGAAGAAGCTCGCTCTCGCGCGGGCCGAGATCGAGAAGGTGCTCGCCGCGACGAACATCCCGTGCCGCATCCTCTCGCGCACGAAAACCTTGTGGTCGATCTACAAGAAGATGGAGCGTCAGAAGAAGCCGTTCGAGGAGATCCAGGACGCGCTCGGCGTGCGCCTGATCACCGACACGGTCGCCAACTGCTACGCGCTGCTCGGCATCGTGCACACGCACTTCAAGCCGGTCGCGGGCTCGTTCACCGACTACATCTCCACGCCGAAGCTGAACCTCTACCGCTCGCTGCACACGACGATCGTGAGCACGGCGGGCGAGCTCGTCGAGATCCAGATCCGCACCGAGGAGATGCACCGCTCCTCCGAGTACGGCATCGCGGCGCACTGGCGCTACAAGACCGGCGAGCAGGCCAAGGACGTGCATCTCGAGGAGAAGATGAACTGGCTGCGCCAGTGGATGGAGTGGCTGCAGGACCTGAACAGCCCGCGCGAGTTCCTCGACAGCCTCAAGACCGACCTCGAATTTCATCAGGTCTTCGTGTTCACGCCCGCCGGCGAGGTGAAGGTCCTGCCGGAGGGTGCCACGCCGCTCGACTTCGCGTACGCCGTGCACACCGAGGTCGGCGAGGCGTGCGTGGGCGCGGTCGTCAACAACAAGATGGTCAAGCTCGACCACACGCTCAAGTCCGGCGACATCTGCAAGATCATCACGAAGAAGGGCTCGACGCCGAAGAAGGACTGGCTCAATCTCGCGCGCACCGCGCGCGCGCGCTCGAAAATACGCCATTGGCTCCGAGAGCGGGGTCTCGTCGAGTGAGACGCGCCGCGGCATTGGTCCTCGCCGTTCTCGGCGCGTCCGCCTGCTCGCGCCGGGCCGCGCTCAACTACAAGCACTGCCTGCGCCTGCGCGTGGGCATGACGCGCGACGAGGTCTTCAAGATCATGGGCCAGCCCGAGGAGACCATGCCCTACGTCGAAGGCCAGTCGCTCGCCTACCTCAAGGGCCGCACCGCCTACGAGTGGTCGAATCCGGCGACCATGCCCGGACCCGACCATGTCAGCGTCGACGACGCCTCGGGCACGGTCGAGAGCATCCGCTGCTCGAACGCGGAGATCTCCGCGGCGGTCTTTCCCGACACGGCGAGCGGCCCGGCCGTCTCCACCGCACCCGCGCGCGCGCCGGCCGCACCCCTGCGATGAGCCGTCCGGGCGCGCCGCGCGCGTCGACGCGCGCCGTCGCCGCGGCCGCGGCTCTGGTCTGCGCGGGATTCTTCGTGCGCCTGTCCGACTGGGCCGCGGTATTCCGCGGCGGGCGCGTGCTGTTCATCGACACCGACGATTATTATCACCTGCGCCGCATCATGACCGCGGCCGCGACGTTCCCGCATTTGAGCGAGGTCGATCCCTATCTCGGCTACCCGCGCGGCTTCGCGGTCAACTGGCCGGCGCTCTACGACCGCTTCGTCGGCCTGCTGACCTTGATCGTCGGCCTCGGCCGCCCGGACCTGCGCCTCGCGCAGACGGTCGCGGCGTTCGTGCCGCCGCTCGCCGGCGCCGCGACCTTGTGGCTGTTCTGGCGCGCCGCGCGCCGCCTCGTCGGCGAGGCCGCGGCGCTTTGGTCGCTCGCCGTCGCCGCGATCCTGCCCCTGCTCGTCTTCTACACCGCGCTCGGCCGCCCGGACCACCACTGCTTCGAGAACTTCTGGCTGCTCGCGTGGCTGCTCGCACTCCTGGGCCTGCTCGACGCGCGCACCGAAGCCGCGCGACGCCGTGCGGCCGCCCTGGTCGCCGTCGCCGGCGCGCTCGGCGCCCTGTTCTGGATCGGACAGGTCGGCCTCGCGTCGCTCGGCTTCGTCTTCGCGCTCGTCGAGCTCGCGCGCGGCCGCCGCGACGGCGCGAACGAGCGCGCGCTGTTCTGGCTCGGCGCCGCGTATCTCGGCGAGGCGCTGCTGCTGCTGCCCTCCGGCGCCGCGAGCCCGTGGGGCCGCGCCGGCGACGTGCTCTTCGACGCGCCCTCGTACTTTCAAGCGCTGGCGCTCGCGTCGGCGGGGCTCTGGATTTGGGCGCTCGTCTGGCGCCGTGCCGAGGGTTGGCGCACGGGCCGCGCCGCGGCCGCGGGCGCGGCGGCATTCGCCGCGACCGCGGTTCTCGCCGCGCGCGGCGCCTCCTCGCTCGCGCGCTACGCGGCGGCGCCGCTCCCCGTCTTCCGCCTCTTCAGCGAGATGCAGCCTCTGCTGACGCCGTTCGGCCGCTGGAGCCTCTCGACCGCCATCCCCGATTTCGGCTGGGCATTCCCGCTCCTCCCCGCGCTCGTCGCCTGGTACGCGCACGAGGAGCGCCGCTCCGAAGCGCGCCTCGTGCTCGCGTGGACGGCCGTGACCGGGGCTCTCGCGCTCTGGCAGACACGTTACGCCTACCACTTCGCCTTGCCCGCGGCCCTGCTCTCGGGCTGGGCCTGCGCGCGCGCCGTCGCGGCGCTCTCGCGCCGAGCTCCCGCCTGGGCCGCGCGCTGCGCCGTCGGCGCCGCGGCGCTGCTGCTCCTCGCGCCGGCGCTGAAAAATACCGCGGCGCTCGCGTTCACCGCTCCGGAAGACGTGACCGGCAATCCCGACCTCATCGCGGCCTGCGACTGGCTGCGCGAAAACACCCCGCCGACGCGCTCCCTCTGGCGGGACGAGGGCGCGCCCGAATACGGCGTCTACGAGTTCCACGCCTTCGGCGACCAGGTCGCCGCGATCGCCCAGCGTCCCGCCGCGGCCGGCGACATGCACTTCCTGCCGGACGCGATCATGGACTCGATCCGCTTCTTCTTTGAGGAAGACGCCTCGTCGGCGTACGCGTTCCTCAGCGGCAAGCGCTTCCGCTACGTCCTGCTCACCGACCTCGTGAGCGACGGGACCCTCTCGGCCTACGCCCGCCTCTTCGGCCTCACCGGCTTCGAACCGATCGGCGCCGGTCCGAGACCGAGCCTCCCGCCGCGCTGGTGGTCCGGCGTCTACTGGCGCCTGTACACGCTCAACGGCTCCCGCCCGGCCGGAGGCGAGCTCGCGTCCGTCGAGCATTTTCGTCTGGTCTACAGCTCCCCGTCGGGCGAGCATCCGGTGAAGATCTTCGAGGTCGTCGCCGGCGCGCGCGCGGAAGGCGCCTGCCGGACCGGCGTCGTCGAGGCCGCGGTCGCCGTGCATTCGAACGCAGGCCGCGATTTCGTCTATCGCGACGCGGCCGCGTGCGGCGCGGACCGCCGCTTCTCCCTCGCGCTGCCCTACGCGGGCACGTACGCGCTGACGTCGGGAAAGCGCCGCGCGCGTCTCGTCGTCGCCGAGCGCGACGTCGTCGACGGCCTCGCCGTCAAATCGGTCCGTTTCTAAAGTCCGCCGGCGGACTCCGCTTCGTGGCGGGCGGTCTCGGCGGCGAGCGCGTCGCGCGGGACCTCGCCGCGCTCGACGGCGTCGGCGAGCGCCATCTCGTCGCGCGGGTGCAGCCAGCGGTACTCGTGCGCGGCGAGCCACGGCGCGGGAACCTTCGCGCGGTCGACGAAGACGAGCGCCTGGTCGTCGAAGTAGACGAGCGCCCAGCGCGCGCGCGGCAGGTAGGAGATGTACCACGGCCGGAGAACTTCCTGGACCGCGCCGTTGGACGAGAGGCGCGACGTCTTGTAGCCCATCACGTAGTTCTCGATGAGGAATCCGTCGAGACCGCGCGCGTCGGCGAACGCGGCCATTTCCGCGGGGGAGCTCAGCGCCTTCGACGTCTCGGCGAGCGCGCCGAGAAACAAGTAGCGGCCGTCGCTGAAGGACTTGTACTCCGGCCCCATGCGCCACTCGAGCAGGCCGCCCCACTCGTATTGGTTGAACAGGCGCAGGCGGCCGAGGACGTCCTGCTCGCGCACGGCGAAGTCGACGGCGCGGCTCGCGATGTAGTTCGAGTGGAAAGGATAGCTCCAGCGTTCCTGAAAAATCGGGATCAGCGGCGTCAGGAACATCAGGCCGAACGCGGCGAGGATGGGGTCGGGGTCGGGGAAGAGCACGAACGGCAGGGCCGCGGCGGGCGCGCCGAAGAAGCCGCCGAAGCGGGCGCTCAGCGCGCTCGCGAACCAGAACACGGCGGCGACGACGCCGAGCGCGAGGGGAAGGCGGCGGCGTCCGGCGAGCGCCGCGAACGGGACGAAGAGCATCGCGGCGATGAGCGGGACCTGGAAGGAGCGATGCCAGTCCGGCGGCCGCCACTCGACGATGAAGCGCCTCATGTCCGGCGCCGAGCCGTGCGCGACGAGCACGGAGAAAAGCCCGACGCCGTAGGGATTGAGCAGGCAGCCCAGCGCCGCGCCGAGCGCCTCGCCGAAAATCGGCGTCGTCGGACGACCTTCGCGGCGCGCCGCCGCGAGGTAGATCGCGTAGAGAACGAAGCCGAACGGGAAGCCCGCGTGCAGGTTTCCCCACAGCGCGAAGACGACGAAGCCGAACAGGAAGGAGGCCCGGCGCGCCTCGAGACGCCGCAGGATCCAGCAGAAGAAGACGAGCGAGATCAGGTCCGGGCGGACGTCGGCGACGCCCAAGGCCGCCGCGGCGAACACGGCCGCGGCGCACGCGCGCGCGAGCTTGGACGCGCCTTTATCGCGCAGGAGCCCGTCGATGGACGCGAAGGCGGCGACGAGAAGGACGATCTTCAGCCACCACAAGCCCCAGAGCCCGCCGGCGCGCTCGACGAGGAACCAGCTCGCCTGGGTCAGCCATTCGAAGTCGATCCACGCTTCGCCGGCGTGGGTGAAGGAGAAGGACTCGACGCGCGGGACCGCGAGGTGCCGCCAGATCCAGCGCCCGGCGGCCAAATGCCAGAAGACGTCCGGATTGAAGAAGGGAAATACCAAAACGACAAGGGCCAGGGCGTAAGCCCAGGCCCTGACTCCCCCTTTAAGAGAGACGTTCCCTTTCGGTATTATCGGGTCGGACGGATAGCGCGCCCGGACTTGATGCAGTCCGTGCACACGTAGGCGGTCACGGTGCGGCCCGCGATGACCACTTTCTGTCGCTGAAGGTTCGGCCGGAAAATCCGCTTGGTAGCCCTGTTCGAATGGCTGTAGCTGAAACCCGTCTTCGGACCCTTACCGCAACTCGGAATCTGACACTTGAAGGACATAATGTTCATTGATAGTAGCAAACCCCCGCGGGCGGTCGCAACCGCGTGAGCGGCTCTCTCGAGAGCCCGATCCAATTCCTCAAAGGCGTGGGGCCCAAACGCTCCGTGCTGTTCGAGCATCTCGGCGTGCGCACCGTCGAGGACCTGCTCCATCACTATCCGCGCGACTGGCAGGACCGCCACGAGACGGCGGATCTTTCCTTGCCGACCGCCACCGGCCTCGTCGTCGCGCGCGGGCGCGTGCTGCGCGCGGGCGCGTACGGAGCGGGCCCGCGACTGGCTCTTTATAAAGCGACGCTCGCGACCGCGCACGGCAAGGTCGAGTGCGTGTGGTTCAAGCACCTGAGCCGCCGCTTCGACGTGTTCTCCGCTTTGAAGTCCGAAGTGACCGAGGGCGCGGACCTGTGGGTCGTCGGCCGCGCCGATCCGGACCTCACCGGTATCCGCGAGATCCGCGTCGACGAGCACTACCCGCTCTCCGACGAGCGCTGGCGCATCCACGTCGCGCGCCTGACCCCGATCTACGCGCTGACCGAGGGCCTGTCCCAGCGCTTCGTGCGCGAGCTGACCTACGCCGCGGTCGAGGCCCACGCCGACGCCGCGACCGATGCCGTGCCCGCGGAACTGATGGCCAAGCGCCGTTTGCTCGCCGCTCCTCAGGCGCTGCGCGGCCTGCACTTCCCGAAGTCGGAAGCCGAGCTCGAGGCCGCGCGCGCGCGTCTCGCCTACGAGGAATTGCTGCTGCTCGAGATCGCGTGGATCCTCAAGCGCCGCCAGACCGGCGGACTCGCCAAGCCGCACCGCTACGAAATCAAGCGCACGCTCCTGACCCCGTTCCGCGCCGGCCTGGGCTTCGAACTCACCGCCGCGCAGAAGCGCGTCATCAACGAGATCTTCGACGATCTCCGCCGAGCGCCGCCGATGACGCGCCTGCTCCAAGGCGACGTCGGCTCCGGCAAGACCGTCGTCGCCCTCTCCGCGCTCCTGCTCGCCGTGGAAAACGGCGGCCAGGGCGTGCTGATGGCGCCGACCGAAATTCTCGCCGAGCAGCACCGCGCCACGCTCGACCGCGTGCTCAAGAATCTCCCCGTGCGCGTCGCCTCGCTGACCTCCCGCGTGCCCAAGAAGGAGCGCGCAAAAATTCTAGAGCGCATCGCCGCCGGCGAGGTCGACATCGTCGTCGGCACCCACGCTCTCTTAGAAGAGGACGTCCATTTCAAAAGTCTTCGTCTCGCCGTCATCGACGAACAGCACCGCTTCGGCGTGCGCCAGCGCACCACCCTGCGCCAGAAGGGCAGCCTCATCGACCTCCTCGTGATGACCGCCACCCCGATCCCGCGCACCTTGGCGCTCGCTCTCTACGGCGACCTGGAAGTCTCCACGATCGACGAGCTCCCGCCCGGCCGCATCCCCATCCGCACCGTCTTCGCCCCCGAAGCCGCCGCCTTCGAAGCCGTCCGCCGCGAAGTCGCCGCCGGCCGCCAAGCCTACGTCGTCTACCCCATCATCGAGGAATCGGCGAGCCTCGACCTCCAGTCCGCCAAGGCCGAGCATGCGCGCCTCTCCGCCGACGTTTTCCCCGGCCTCAAAGTGGCCCTCATCCACGGCGCCATGACCGGCAAGGCGAAGACCGCCGTCATGGAGGAATTCGTCCGCGGCGACGCCCAAATCCTCGTCGCCACCCAAGTCATCGAGGTCGGCATCGACGTCCCCAACGCCACCGTCATGGTCATCGAGAACGCCGACCGCTTCGGCCTGGCGAGCCTCCACCAATTGCGCGGCCGCATCGGCCGCGGCGCCGCCGAGTCCTCCTGCTTCCTCGTCGGCGACCCCAAAACGCCCCAAGCCCGCGCCCGCCTGGACACCATGACCATGACCTCCGACGGCTTCCGCATCGGCGAGGAAGACTTGAAGCTGCGCGGCCCCGGCGAACTCCTCGGCACCGCTCAGTCCGGCGAACTGTCCCTGCAGGTCGCCGACCTCGTCAAAGACGCCGCGCTGCTCGCCGACGCCCGCGTCGACGCCGACGAGACCTTGGCCGCCGATCCGAAACTGCTCAAGCCCGAGCACGCGCTCCTCAAGCGACGGCTGCTCGCGCTGTATCAGAGCCGCTGGAACTGGATCGATCTTGCCTGACTTGGGCGTAATAAATATGAGAAGAGGAAAAGCTCTGCGTGATATCGCTTACGGTCTACCGCCTATGTTTGGCGGCTGGCGAATGGGTGACGATTTAGAAAAATTGGCGACGCTACCGGATGGAGTCCTCAAGATTAATCTGCTCGATGGAACCGCCGAGCACTCGCTGTTCCCGATATCAAGGTTGCGAATTGCACAGGAGTTATCAGGTTGGATGCACTCGCGCCTCGCCGACTACAAGATACCGCCCACCCGTCTTAGCTCGGCAAATTTGGTTGTACACATAAGAACGGACGGGGTTCCTACAGACAAGACACGGATCGTCTCTTTCGATATGCGCATTCACAGTTGTTTGGAATTCGAGGGGCAAAAATTCGAAAGAGCGATTGAAAAGCATGTATTGCATCACCGAGCATCACGGAAGCCGCCGACTCTTGCCGTTCGTGTTCGCCGAGCGTTCATTACCGTATTAGAACGTCTACGTTTTCAGCGAAAGGAGAGGCGATTTTTTTCCGCCGCCAAACGACTTCGGCCCGGCATGACGGGCGAACAGATTCGCGCCTTACTTGGCGCACCGACAACCGCGAGCGAGTTGAACTCGGGCAAAGACACTTGGGTTTATCGACGCGGCACCTACTGGGGACTTGGCGCCGGTTCCGCTTTCTACGCAGAACAGCTCAGTCTCTATCTTAAAGTCGATAACGATAAATATGTGAGTCAACATTTATCGAGACTCGTGATTTCCGAAGACCCAGGGGCTTTCTAAGCTGTCATCTGCCGCGCACTTAGAGCGGCGCGAAGAGATCGACGGAATTTCCGTCGGGGTCCAGGATGGATCCGTAGCGCTGGCCCCAGAAGGCGTCCCACGGTTCTTTGTGGGCGCGGAAGCCCGCGTCGCGGGCGCGCTTGAAGGCGGCGTCGACGTCGCGCGGGGAGTCGCAGAGGAAGGCGAGGGCCATGCGCTGGCCTTGCGGGGCGACCCAGGCGGGATTGAGCTTGCGGATCAGCTCCTCGGAGTCGATCATCACGCGCAGGCCGGCGGCGGTCTTCGCCTCGACGTGGTCCTCGTCAGGTTTCGGCGCGCCGAAGTCCAGGCCGAGAAGGGAATAGAAGCGGATGGATTCGCGGACGTTCTTGGCGACGATTCCGATCGCGTCTAATCTCATTGGTTTTCTCCGCGTGGGCTGCGAATCCAGGCTACCAAAACAGTTCGAGTTGCGGAAAGGATTCTATGGCAAAATCCGAATTCTCGCCGCATAATGCGTTCTGTGCGCCGCCGCCTGACCGTCGCCTGCCTCGTTCTCGGCGCGGCGCGTACAGCTTGGTCGCAACCCGCCGCCACTATGAAAACGATCGACGCCGCGGAAGTCGTCAGCATCAAGATCTATTCCGTCAGACGCTTGCCGCCGCAGCCTCGCGAGGACGTGCAGGGACTCTATCATCAATATCCGGTTTTGGGGGCCACGACGATCGTCGAATCGACGTCGACGCTCGCGGGGATCATCCGTCGATTCGACGACGAGATCATTCCGCCGATCGAGGACCACCGCGCGTTCGACGCGCGGTTCGGACTGTCGATTTCGTACAAGACGAAGACCGTCGACTACTTATTGTCCTCCGGATGTCTTCATGGAATCGAATTCGATCACGACAAGATCAAAAGCACCTTCTCCCTACGCCGGACGAATTCCACTTCGAAGACGCTGGAAAACTTTCTGCTCATGGCCGGAGTCCCCCTGGAGCTAGCGCCCCGCTGACGGGCGGACTGCGGCCGATGTCCTATAATCCCCGCATGAAGACGCTCGCGCTGCTCGCGCTCGCCCTCGCGCTGACGCCCGCGGCGCGCGCCGTCGAGGAGTCGACGCTGAAGCGCGAGGAGTGGCGCGTGCTCGGGTGGAACGACTCGTGCGCGGTCGCGTTCGAAATAAAGGCGTATCCGAAGCTGGGCATGGGGCTTCAGGACGATCCCGCGGAGACGCATATCGGGACGCTGACGATCGACGCGGGCAAGGAGACGGCGCAGCAATCCTGGAACCTCGAGCTCGACGGCGCTTACAGCTACGACGAGCGCCAGGTGAAGGACACGGAGAGGGACCTGGGCGAGGCCGGCTACGCGCGCCCGAGCTTTCACGAGGATGTGCGAACCGAGGTCGGACGACAGCCGGGACTGGCCGAGGTGCTGCAGTCGACCGCGGCGCTGTCGGCGCGGCTCAAAAGCGGTTGGCCCGGGCGCGATTGGCGCCTCTCCGGCGTGGACTTCAATCCGCTGTCTACGTGCGCGCTGCTCGCCTACTCCCCGCGCTCCGGCGGGATTCGCCATCGCTTTCTGCTGGTGCGCGTGTACGCGTCGCGCGCGCGCCTCGAGCGGGCGCGCGCGCACACGGAAAACGCGCTGCTGCTCTTCGCCAAGGGCGACGTGGACGCCGCGGCGGCGGAGGCCGCGACCGGCGCCGCGCTGGCGCCCGAGCTGCCCGTGAGCCGCTACCACAACGCGGCCCTGCAGACGCTCACCGGCAACATCGACGCGGCAGTGGGCGAGCTTTCCGCCGCCATCAAGCTGGACCCGACGCTGCGCGCGAAGGCGCGCGACGACGACGACTTCGAGGCCCTGCGCGTGCGCGACGACTTCCAAGACCTGGTCCGCGAGCCGCAGTAATATTCGCCCTTTCCCGCGCACTGAAACTGAGGGGGCGGCGCGAAACGGCGCAAAGAGCTATAATAAGGCGTCGCAGGCGAGGATTTATGCCGACTTGCCCCGGGCCCACCGGGAGCTAAAAGGCACGAAGACCGCGCTTTCGGCGCGGTTTTTCTTTTTTACAGGAACATGAGCCACGGAAAGACGACGTACGCCGATCGCGGACGCGAGGAGGAGCTGCGGGAGCTCCTCCATCGCCGCGTGCTGGTCCTCGACGGCGCCATGGGCACCATGCTCCAGCAGCTCGCGCTCACCGCGGAGGATTTCGGCGGCGCGGACCTGGAAGGCTGCAACGAGAACCTTCTGCTGACCCGCCCCGACGCGATCCGCGGCATTCACGAGGCGTACCTCGCCGCCGGCGCGGACGTGATCGAGACCAACACCTTCGGCGCGATCAGCCACGTCCTCGCCGAGTACGGCCTGCAGGCGAAGGCGCGCGAGATCTGCCGCGTCGGCTGCGAGGTCGCGCGCGTCGCGGCCGCGAAATACGCGACGAAGGAGCGCCCGCGCTTCGTCGCCGGCGCGCTCGGCCCGGGAACCAAGACCATCTCGGTGACCGGCGGCATCACCTTCGACGAGGTCGCGACCAACTACGCCGACGCCGCGGGCGGCCTGCTGGAGGGCGGCGCGGACCTGATCTTGCTCGAGACCCAGCAGGACACCTTGAACGTGAAGGCGTCCTTGATCGGCGTGCAGGAGGCGTTTCGCCGGGCGAACCGCTCCATCCCGGTGATTCTCTCCGTGTCGATCGAGAGCATGGGCACCATGCTCGGCGGCCAGGACATCTCGGCGCTGGCCGACGCGGTCGCGCATTTCGACCTGCTCGCCCTCGGCATGAACTGCGCGACCGGCCCGGACTTCATGACGGACCACCTGCGCACGCTCGCCTCCCTCACGCGCGCGTTCACCATCTGCTACCCGAACGCGGGCCTGCCCGACGAGAACGGCCAGTACAACGAGTCTCCCTCCGACCTCGCCAAGAAGATCGCGCGCTTCGCCGACGAGGGCTGGGTCAACATGGTCGGCGGCTGCTGCGGCACGACGCCCGCCCACATCAAGCTCATCGCCGAGACCGTCGCCAATCGCCCGCCGCGCCAGCCGCGCAAGATCCGCCGCTCCTCCGCGTCCGGCATGGAGTCCTTGGCGCTCGACGAGGACCGCCGCCCGCTGATCGTGGGCGAGCGGACCAACGTCATCGGCTCGCGCAAGTTCAAGGAGCTCATCGTGAGCGGCGAGCTCGAGGCCGCGTCGGAGCTCGCCCGCCACCAGGTGCGCGCGAGCGCGCACATCATCGACCTGTGCCTCGCGAACCCCGACCGCGACGAGAAGGCCGACATGATCGCCTTCGTCGAGAAAGTCGTGCGCAAGGTCAAGGTGCCGTTCATGATCGACTCCACGGACGCCGAGGTCATGGAGGCCGCCCTCAAGCGCACGCCGGGCAAGTGCATCCTGAACTCCGTCAACTTGGAGGACGGGGAGGAACGCTTCGAGAAAGTCCTCCCTCTCGTCCACAAATACGGCGCCGCGCTCGTCGTGGGCACCATCGACGAGGACAAGATCATGGGCATGGCGCTCACGCGCGCGCGCAAGCTCGCCATCGCCCGGCGCTCCCACGATCTGCTCACCGAGAAATACGGCCTCGCGCCCGAGGACATCATCTTCGACCCGCTCGTCTTCCCCGCGGGCACCGGCGACAAGAACTACTGGGGCTCGGCCGTCGAGACGATCGAGGGCCTGCGCCTCATCAAGGAAGCCCTGCCGCGCTGCCGCACCGTGCTCGGCATTTCCAACGTCTCGTTCGGACTTCCCGCCGCGGGCCGCGAGGTGCTGAACTCCGTCTTCCTGCACCACTGCGTGGAGGCGGGCCTGGACCTCGCGATCGTGAACGCCGAGAAGCTCGCGCGCTACTCGCAGATCCCGGAAGAGGAGAAGAAGCTCGCCTGGGACGTGCTCTCTTGGAAGGGTCCCGGCGATCCCGCGCATCCCGCGGACTTCGACGCGGTCGCCGCGTTCTCCGCGCACTTCCGCGCGGTGAAGGTCGCGGAGAAGAGCCCGTCGGAGCGCTTGAAGAAGCCCATCGATGCGCGCGTCGCGGCCAACGTGCTCGAAGGCTCCATGGAGGGCCTCGCCGCCGATCTCACGGAACTGCTGCTCACGCGCAAGCCGCTCGAGATCATCAACGGCCCGCTCATGGCCGGCATGGACGAGGTCGGCCGCCTGTTCGGCTCCAACCAGATGATCGTGGCCGAGGTCCTGCAGTCGGCCGAGGTCATGAAGGCCGCGGTGTCCCTGCTCGAGCCGCACATGACCGCGGGCGATCAGGAAGCGCGCGCGACCATCCTGCTCGCGACCGTGAAGGGCGACGTGCACGACATCGGCAAGAACCTCGTGCACATCATTTTAAAGAACAACGGCTACCGCGTCGTGGACCTCGGCATTAAAGTGGCGCCGGAGACCTTGCTCGCCGCCGTGCGCGAGCACAAGCCCGACGCGGTCGGCCTCTCCGGCCTGCTCGTCAAGTCCGCGCAGCAGATGGTGATCACCGCCGAGGACCTGACCGCGGCCGGCGTCCGCCTGCCCATCCTCGTCGGCGGCGCCGCGCTCTCGCCGCGCTTCACGGCCAAGCGCATCGCGCGCGCCTACGACGGCCCCGTCTTCTACGCGAAGGACGCGATGACGGGACTCTCGCTCGCCAACGACTACTTCGGCCCCAAGCGCGACGCTTTGCTCGCCAAGAATAAGGAAGTCCAGGAGTATCTGCGCGTGGAGACCGCAGCGCCCGCGCCCGCCGCGGACGCCGCTCCGGCCGCGGCGGCGGTGAAGATCTCCCACGCGGACGCGCCTCCGGCGCCCCCGGATCTCAAGCTCCACACGCTCGCCGACTTCGACGTGGCCGAGATCTTCCGCTACATCAACCCGATCATGCTGTACGGCAAGCACCTGGGCCTGCGCGGCAACTTGGACCAGCTCCTGCGCGACCAGAATCCCAAGGCCGTCGAACTCACGCGCCGCGTCGTCGCGCTGCAAGATGAAATATTGGAGAAGAAGCTCATCACCGCGAAGGCCGTCTACAAGTTCTTCGCGGCCGACGCCGTCGGCGACCGCCTGAATCTCTACGCGTCGCCGACCGCGAAGGACCCGCTCGCGAGCTTCGACTTCCCGCGCCAGCCCGGCGGCGAGCGCCTGTGCCTCGCCGACTTCGTGCGCCCCGCCGCCGACGGCCGCGACTACGTGGCGATGTTCGTGGTCACCTGCGGCTCGGGGATTCGAGAGCTCTCCGACCACTACCGCGACACCGGCGAATACCTGAAGTCCCACGCGCTGCAGTCGATCGCCATCGAGTCCGCGGAAGGCTTCGCCGAGCTCCTGCACGACCGCCTGCGCCGCATGTGGGGCATCGGCGATCCGGCGAACATGCCGATCAAGGAAAAATTCCAGGCGCACTACCGCGGCCTGCGCGTGAGCTTCGGCTACCCCGCGTGTCCGAACCTCGAGGATCAGACCAAGCTGTTCGAGCTTCTCGATCCCGTGAAGAACTGCGGCGTGAACCTCACCGAGGGCTTCATGATGGAGCCCGAGGCCAGCGTCTCCGCGCTCGTCTTCCACCACCCGCAGGCCCGCTACTTCTCCGTCGGCGAAGCGGCGCTCGCGGCCGAGCCCTCCTAACGGAAACGGGGAACGGAAAACCACGAAGACACGAAGAACGAACGGATAGAGACAGAGACACAGAGAACGACAGAAGAGATGCGGCGGCGACTTTTTCTTTCGTTTCTCTCCTCCGTTCTCTGCGTCGTTCTCCGCGTCTGCGTGTTTGACTCCGTTCCGTTGACAACCCCCGCCACGCCTGTTAAACTGCGGCGATGAGCCGAATCGCCGTCTACCCCGGAAGCTTCGACCCGCTCACGCGCGGGCACCTGGACATCATCCAGCGCGCGGCGCGGATTTTCGACCATGTGATCGTGGGCGTGTCCAACAACTCCGCGAAGAAGCACGTTTTTTCCGTCTCGGAGCGCATCGAGATGGTGGAGGAAGCGATCCGCGGCCTGCCGAACGTCGACGTGGACACGTTCGCGGGACTGCTCGTCGACTACGTGAAGCGCAAGAAGGCGCGCGTGCTGATCCGCGGCCTGCGCGTGGTGTCCGACATGGACTATGAATTTCAATTGGCGTCGTTCAACCGGCGCCTGAACAAAGAGGTCGAGACCGTCTTCCTGATGCCCGACGACCAGCACACCTACCTGGCCTCGTCGATGGTGCGCGAGATCGCGCGGCTGGGCGCGGGCACGGAGCCGTTCGTGACCCCGTTCGTCGCGCGCCGCCTGAAGCTCAAGTTCGGTGCGAAGAAATAGCGCTCTCGCCGCCGCGCTGACGGCCGGGCTCGCGTTCGGCTGCCGCAAGGCCCCGGAGAAGACCGCTCCCGCGGCGCCCGCCGTCTCGGCGTCGCTGACCGCGCCGGATCCCTCGGGCACGATCGTCGGCAGCCGCCTCTCCAAGTCGTCGAGCTCCTACACCAACGAGATGCAGGCGGAGTACCTCCAGAATCAGGCCGAACAGCTCGGCATCCAGCGCATCGGCGCCGGGAATTCGTCCGCCGCCGAGTCTCAGACCGCGCCGCTCACCTACGCCGAGGGCATGGAGCGCACGAAGGCGCTCGAGGAGGCGCTGGCCAACCAGCGCCGCCAGATCGACCGCAACAAGCCCAAGACCGTCGACCTGCCCGGCAATACGCCCCAGCTCCTGCAGAATCCCGGCGACGGCGGCGCGCCGGCGCCGGGAACCGCCCCCTGATCGAGCGGCCGCCCTGCGCGCGCGGCGTCGTTTGCTAGGATAGCGCCATGATCAAGCTCCTCGCGCTCGTCGCGCTCTCCGCCTCCGCCGCCCGCGCCGCCGCCTTCGCGCCGGACGCGGCGCTCGTCTGGGACCGCTCTCCCGCGCAGATCGTCGCGCACTGCACGGCGGCGAAAGCGACGGCGGAGGCGGCGCTCGCGAAAATCGCGGCGCCGCCCGCGGGGACGCGCACGTTCGACGGCACGGTCGCGGCGCTCGACCGCGCGCTCTTCGACCTTTCCGACGAAGCGGCCTCCGACGTGTTTCTGGAGCAGGTCGCGGTCTCGTCGACCGCGCGCGACGCGGGCAATCAGTGCGACGTCCTGCTCTCCCAGTTCAGCGTCGACGTGTACAGCCGCGAGGATCTGTACAAGGCCATGAAGGAGTACGCGGCCAAGAAGGAAGCGCTCACGGGAGAGGACGCGCGCCTGCTCGACAAGACCTTGCTCGACTTCAAGCGCTCGGGCCTCGAGCTCTCCGCGGACAAGCGCGCGCAGGTGCGCGATATGCACCTCAAGCTCGCCAAGCTCGAGGCCGACTTCGGCAAGAACATCGCCGAGGATCAAAGCTTCGTGCTCTTCTCGAGCGCGGAGCTCGACGGCCTGCCGGAGAATTTCGTCGCGAAGCTCGAGCGCGTCGGCGACAAGTACAAGGTCGGCGTCGACTATCCGTCCTACTTCCCCTTCATGGAGAACGCGAAGGACCCGAACGCGCGCCGCAAGCTCGAGGAGAAGTTCGACGACCGCGCCGCGGCCGCGAACCTCCCCGTCTTCAAGGAGGCGCTCGACCTGCGCCTCAAGGCCGCGCGCCTGCTCGGCTACGACTCGCACGCCGACTACGCGATCGAGACGAACATGGCCAAGGACCCGAAGACGGTGAACGAGTTCCTCGCGCGCCTGCGCGGCAAGCTGAGGCCTCTGGGGGTCGAAGAGCTCGAGGTCCTCCAGGCCTTCAAGCGCGCCATGGAGGGGCGTTCCTCCGATGGCGTGATCCACGCCTGGGACTGGCGCTACTACGACAATCTCCTGCGCAAGACGAAGTACCAGGTGGACCAGGAGCGCGTGCGCGAGTACTTCCCGGCCGACCTCGTGGTCGCTCAGCTCTTGGACGTTTATCAGAAAATGCTGAGCGTGAAGTTCCGCGAGATCCCGGACGGCGCGAAATGGCACCCGGACGTGAAGCTCTACGAGATCACCGACGCGGCCGGCGGCCCGCCGATCGGCTACTTCTACATGGACCTGTTCCCGCGCGCGGGCAAGTACTCGCACGCGGCCGCGTTCAACCTGATCACCGAGCGCGTGCAGGCCGACGGCTCCGTGAGGAAGCCCGTATCCGCGATCGTCGCCAACTTGGACAAGCCCTCGCCCGATCGCCCGTCGCTGCTCGACCACGAGGAAGTGGAGACCCTCTTCCACGAGTTCGGTCACATCATGCACCAGACTTTGACCAAGACGAAGTACGGCCGCTTCTCCGGCTCCAACGTCGCGCGCGACTTCGTCGAGGCGCCGTCGCAGATGCTCGAGAACTGGGTCTGGGACGCCGACGTCCTGCAGTCGCTCTCCGGCGACTACAAGGACCGCGCGAAGAAGCTGCCCAAGGACCTGCTCGACAAGATGCTCGCCGCCAAGAACGCCGACGTGGCGCTCGTGAACCTGCGCCAGCTCCAGTTCGGCATCGTCGACATGGATTACCACTCCGCGCATCCGCCGTCCGACACCACCAAGGAGTACGGCCGCGTCATGGGCGAGGTCAGCCTGATCCCGATGACGCCCGGCACGCACCCCGAGGCGAGCTTCGGCCACCTGATGGGCGGCTACGACGCCGGCTACTACGGCTATCTGTGGTCGAAGGTCTACGCGCAGGACATGTACAGCGTGTTCAAGGCCAAGGGCCTGCTCGATCCGGAGATCGGCCGGCGCTACCGCACCGAGATCTTGGAGAAGGGTTCGTCTCGCGACGAGATCGATTCGCTGCGCGCGTTCCTGGGCCGCGAGCCCAACGAGGACGCTTTCCTCGAGAGCATCGGGCTCAAGAAGTAGCTCGGCCGCGCCGGACTGCGTCCAGCGCGAAACGCGCGACGGAGCCGATCGAGCCGAGCAGCATCCCGGCGGCCGGAATCCAGAACCACGGCGACACGGGCGCGCGGTCGATCCACCTCCGCCACAGGACGGCGCCCGCGCCGCCGGCCGCGAGGGCCCATACATAGACGACGAGGCCGACGAAGGCGAAGTCCAACGTCGCGTCGCCGGGCCGCTCGTGGCGCGCCTTCGCGAAAACCCAGGCGGTGAAGAGCGCGAAGACGACGGTCATGCCGCCGGCGTACCAGGCGAAGACTTTCATGGTCGACCATCCGTGAACAAGGATCGGTGCGCGAGGTCGCGCTCGCGCACGCCGCGCTTCCACAACACGACGCCGACGACGAGGACCGCGAACAAAGACGTCCATTGCGAAGGCGACAGGATCGGCCACAGGAACGCGCCGCGGTCGTCGCCGCGCAGGAATTCGATGAGGAATCTCATCACCGAATAGTAGAGCAGATAGCCGAAGAACGCGGTGCCGTAGCGGAATTTTCCGGCACGGATCCGCGGCAGAAGCCAGCCGATCAGCAGCCAGGCGGCGAGCGCCTCGCCGGCGGCCTCGTAGAGCTGGGTCGGGTGCAGGGGCACGCCGCGCAGTTCGGGCGCGACGCTGCACGCGGGGCTGGTGAAGGACACGCCCCACGGCAACAGCGTGGGCCGTCCGTAACAGCAGCCTTCCATGAAGCAGCCGAGTCGGCCGATCACGTGGCCGATCGCGAGCGCGGCGACGCACTCGTCGGCAACGGGCAGGTAGGCGCGCGCGCGGTAATGGCGGTTGTGCCACCATTGATAGGCGAGGCCCGCGAGCAGCGCGAGCAGGAGCCCGGACCAGAACACCCAGCCGGTGTTCCACATGCGGATCATCGCGAGCGGGTCGCGCAGGAACTGCTCGCGCTCGACGATGAAAAAGCCGAGCTTGCCCCCGAGCAGCGCGCCCGCGATCACGGCCGCGAACAAACCCCAGATCTCCTCGGGCTTCGCGTGGTGCGCTTCGAGCCGGCGCCTCAGCCACGCGACGCCGACCACGTAGCCGAGCGCCACCAGCACCGAGTACGTGGCGACGACTCCGCCCGAGAGGCGAAAGAGAATCGGATGCATGCGCGGCCTAGGGCTTCTCGCAGACGATCTGCTTCAAGACCGACTGCGGCCCGTCGATGACCGACGCATAGGTCAGGTACAGGTGCCACGCGCGCTCGATCGTCGGCGTGATCAGGTGGCGCGTGCGCGGCAGATTTTCGACGTAGCGTTTATACCAGTGGCGCAAAGTCTTCGCGTAGTGGCCGTAGCGGAAGTGCACGTTCTTCACGCGAAAACCCAGGCGCTCGATCAGCTTCAGATGGACGTGCAGCGGGAACTGGAAGTGGTCGGGAAACACGTATTTCTGGCTGAAGGTCCCGGAGATGGTCGTGTAATTGGTCAGGCCCGCGTCGTTGGCCGGCGGGATGATCGCGTGGAACCAGACCTTGCCGCCGGACTTCAGCATTCCGTACACGTGGCGGTAATACTGCTCGATCTCCGCGCGGTCGAGGTGGCTGATCATGCCGCAGGTGTAGATCTTGTCGAACTGCCCCTCGGCGGGCAGCTGCATGTAGTGGAGCAGCTTGAGGTTCTTCGAGTAGCCCGCGTCCACCTGATTCTGCGAGAGCGTGATGCCGAGCGCGCCTTTGCAGCCGTGCTTGGTCTGCGCCAGATGGACCGCGTAGCCGTAGCCGCAGCCGATGTCGAGAAACTTGTCGTCGGGCTGGACCTGCAGACCGTCGAGCGCCATCGCGAACTTGTTGTGCTGGGCGTCCTCGAGGGCCTGGTCGGTCAGGTCGCCGATCGTCTCCGGGGAGTCCCACATCGCGCACGAGTACGCCTTCGTGCGCGTGTCGAGGTAGGACAGGATGAACTCGTTGGGCAGGTCGTAGTGCGAGGACACCGCGCGCAGCTTGCGCCGCACCGAGGACGGGAACAGCGCCGTCGTCAGGTAGCGCAATTGATAGCGCCACGAGATGCGCCACAACTCGTCGCGGCGCACGAAATTGCGCGCGCCGACGAAGGAGTAGATGTCCCCGTTGAGGTCCGCGTCGCCGGCGACGTAGTGGTCGAGGAAGCGCGAGAGATCGCACGCGATCAGCGCGCGCGCGGCCGCCTCCGTGCGGCAGGCCATCTCGAGCTTCTCGGGGCCGCGCCCGATCGCGCGGCTCTGCCCCCCGTGGGAGACGCGGATGGTCCACGGAAGGGTCGGGAACATCCAATTCATCGCGTCGGCGGCGCGGTCGATGACGGCCATGTCTTGAGCTTAACGCCCCGGCCCGCGCGTCGTCAAGGCCGCGAGCGCCTAGATCCGGCCGGCGAGACCGGCCGCCGCCAGCGCAAGCAGGGGCGCGATTCCCGCGGCCGCGAGACCGAGCGCGGTCTCCGGAACCGGGAAGCCGCCGCCGCCCAAAACGCGCGCGAGCAGGACCGCCGCGGCCGCGGACTTGATCCCGTCGCAAACGAACGCCGCGGCGTCGAGCGCGACGCGCGCGCGGCGCGCGGCGCGCGCGGCCGCCGCCGCCTCGAGCGCCTGCGCCGGATCGTCGCGCAGGTCGAGGACCGCGGCCTCGGCGCCGGGAGTCCCGCGCAGGCCGCGAGCGACGGGGACGTCGCATTTCGCGAGCACGCGCGCGTCGGCCGCGGCGTCGCCGGCCGCGGTCGTGCGCCGTCCGGCGGCTTTCTCGCGCTCGACGACGGCCTCGCGCGCCGCGGGCGCCGCCGCGACGGCGTTCTCGTCGACGCCGAGCTCCACGCGCAGCGCCTGCGCCGCGGGACTGTCCGCGCGCACGAGCAGCAAGCTCCTCATTCCGAGCGCGCGCAGGCGGCCGAGCCGCTCGCGCAGTCCCGCGCCTTCGGGCTCGCGCATATTCACGATGCCGAGCGCGCGGCCGTTCATCGCGACCGTGACCGCCTCGCCGCCGAGACGACGCACGCGATCGATCGCGGATGCGAGCTCCGGCGAATAGCCGCCGACCAGTCCCGCGAGCGCCGCGGACGGACCCTTGCGATAGATGACCTCGCCGACGTCGCAGCCGCTGACGCCGGTGTGCGGCGAGAGCGGAACGAAGCGCCCGTCCTTCATATCGGCGATGCGGCGCCCGCGCAGGCCCTTGCTCTTGGCGAGGGCCACGATGCTGCGGCCCTCGGGCGACTCGTCGATCAAGCTCGCGAGCTGGGCCGCGTCGACGAGAACGGACTCGGGGATGCCGGGAGCCGCGATGAACTCGACCGCGCGCCGGCGGCCGCTCGTGGCCGCGAACTCCTCGAGGATCACGGTCTGCGCGCGGGCGGCGGCCTCGACCGCGGCGGCGTCGCGCGCCACGAGGCCGTGTCTTAAAAGCAGACGCCGCGCGCCGAGAGAGCCCGCCGCGCCGGCGAGCGCGGCGGACGTCGTCGGCAGGATCAGGACCGCGAGCGCGGCGACGGCGGGAAGATCCGCGCGCGCCAGCGGTACGACGCCGCCGCGCAGGCTCCAGGCCAGCACGCCCGCCGCGGGGAGAAGCGCGAGCCCCGCGAGCGCGGCCTCGCGTCCGGCGACGCGGCCGAGCGCGGCCTCGATTTGCCGCGCGAGGCGGCGCAGGAGTCCCTCTCCGGGCAAAGCGTCGATCTGGATCTTGAGCCGGTCGGAGAGGACGCGTGAGCCGCCGAACACGCGCGCGCGCGGCGGCGCCGCCTCGCGCAGGACCGGGGCCGACTCGCCGGTGAGCGCCGACTCGTCGACCGTCGCCGCGCCCTCCAGCACGACGCCGTCGGCGGGGATCAGCTCGCCGGCCGAGACGACGACGCGGTCGCCGACGCGCAAGTGATCGGCGTCGGCCGCCTCGTCGGTGCCGTCCTGAAACGCCTGACGCGTGCGCAGGCCGCGTCCGGCCGCGCTCCAGGCGTCCGCGCGCCGGCGCGCGGACGCCTCGGCGAGCGCCGGGACCAAGGCGACGAGGTAGGCGGTCGCGAAGAGTCCGACGGCCTGTGCCAGCGCCGGCGCGCGCTCCGGCGCCGCAGCGCAGGCCGCCGCGTAGACCTCGGAGGCGGCGGCCAGCTCGAATAAGAAAATCGCGGGCCGAAGGAGCGCGCGGCGCGGGCGCAGGGCGCCGAGCGCGTCGACGAAGGCGCGCGCGCTCGCCGCCGCTCCGGGGCTCGCCATATCAGCGCAGGTGCTGCTCGATCGCGTGCAGGCGCTCGTGCGCCTCGTCGCCCGTCTTGCTGGCCGCGAGCTCGCGCACCGTCGTCGCGTCGCCGAAGACGCGCGCGATGCGCTGCAGGAACTTCATGTGCAAAGAGCGCCCGACGAGCGGCGAGAGGAACAATAGGACCAGGTACGCCTTTTGGCCGTCGCGGCCCGAGGCGATTCCGTCCGGAAACAGTCCGAGCACGGCCTGCACGTCGGTGATGTCCTCGACGCTCGCCGCGTGCGGGATCGCGATGCCGGTCTCCAGGAACGTGCTGTCCAGGCGCTCGCGCTGGAGCACGGCCTCGAGCAACGTTTGACGCTTGCCGCGCAGGTCCGGGTTGGATTGCACGAGCTGGTCGATGAGCATCGCGATCGCCTGGTCGAGCTTCGCGACGTTGCGCAGCCCGGGCAGGATGAGCGAAGCCGGCAGATAGCCGGAAAGCAGATAGGTCCCGGGGGCGGCGTCCTTGGCGGCGTGCTTGGGCTCCTCGCTCTCGTGGCCGATCGGCATCACGTGCAAGGCGAGATGCGGCGCCTTGGTCATCAGCTGCTCGGCGATCGAGCCGCGCCACAGCCGGTCCCACCAGCCGCGCGCGGACGTGCCGATGATGATCTCGGTCGCACCCTCCGCCGCGGCGAACTCGATGAGCGCGTCGGCCACGCGCCGGCCCTTGAGCTCCACGACCTGCGCGCCGAGCTCGCGCGCGAAGCGCATGTTCTCGTCGAGCGCGTTCTGCGCCCCGGGATTCGTCGGCACCGCGTCCGACGCGCGGACCGCGACCGCGAACCACTTCGCGTTGCGACGTCCCGCGAGCCGCGCCGCCATGCGCAGAAGCCGCTTCGCGTCCGGGTTGCCGCTGAGCGCGAGCAGGATCTTGACGGAGGACTGCAGGCCCGCGCGCGTGTCGCGCTCGCGGTCCTCCTTGCCTTTCTGCTCGACGTCGTCGGCGAGCTCGCGCAGGGCGAGCTCGCGCAAGGTGCTGAGGTTGCCGCGCGTGAAGAAGCTCTGCAGGGCGCGCTCGACCTTGTCGGCGGCGTAGATTTTTCCGTCCTTGAGGCGGCCGAGCAGCTCGTCGACGCTGACGTCGACGATCATCATCTCTTTGGCGAGGCGGAAGAACGCGTCCGGCACGCGCTCCTGCACGCTCACGCCCGAAGACTTCTCGACGATGTCGCTCACGCTCTCGATGTGCTGGACGTTGACGGTGCTGAAGACCGCGATGCCGGCGCCGAGCAGGTTCTCGACGTCCTGCCAGCGCTTGGCGTTCTTGGAGCCGGGCGCGTTCGAGTGCGCGAGCTCGTCGACGAGCACCAGCTGCGGCTTGCGCGCGAGGATCGCTTCAAGGTCCATCTCCTCGACCGTCACTCCTTTATAAGCGACCTTCTTGTGCGGGATCTGCGGCAAGGTCTTCACCTGCGCCGCGGTCTCCGGGCGGTCGTGCGGCTCGAGATAGCCGATGACCACGTCGACGCCGCGCGAGCGGAACAGGTTGCCGTCCTGGAGCATGCGGTAGGTCTTGCCGACGCCCGCCGCCGCCCCCAGATAAATGCGCAGCGGGCTCTCTTTCGAGTATTTGAGATTCGAAATCAGCTCTTCGACGCTGAGAACGCTCATCTGGAGGCCAGTTTAACAGGCCCTCATCGCGCCGGCAAGCCTGCGGCGCGCGCGATCAGCGCCCGCGCCTCGTCTTGAATGCGGCGCAGATGCTCCGTGCCGTGGAAGCTCTCCGCGTATATCTTGTAGACGTTCTCGGTGCCGGACGGCCGCGCCGCGAACCAGCCGCCCGCCGTCTCGACCTTGATGCCGCCGAGAGCGGCGCCGTTGCCGGGCGCTTTGGTCAGCGCCGCCTCAATCTTCTCGCCGGCGAGTTCCTTCGTTGCGAGATTGTCCGGCGAAAGAGAGAGCAGGGCCTTCTTAAGCTCCGGCGTCGCGGGCGCGTCGATGCGCTCGTAGACCGGGTCGCCGAAGCGCGCGGTGAGGCCGCGGTAGAGCTCGCCGGGGTCCTTGCCCTCGCGCGCGGTCATTTCGGCCGCAAGCAGGCACAAAAGAATCCCGTCCTTGTCCGTGGTCCAGACGCCGCCGTCGCGGCGCAGGAAGGAGGCGCCGGCGCTCTCCTCGCCGCCGAAGCCGAGCGAGCCGTCGAGCAGTCCCGGCACGAACCACTTGAAGCCGACCGGGACCTGGTACAGATTGCGGCCGAGGTCCTTGGCGACGCGGTCGATCATCGAGCTCGACACCATCGTCTTGCCGACCCCGGCGCCCGCCCCCCAACCGTCGCGACGTCGGAACAGATAGGAGATCGCGACCGCGAGGTAGTGATTGGGGTTGAGGAGGCCGACGCTGCGCGCGACGACGCCGTGGCGGTCGTGGTCCGTGTCGCAGGCGAGCGTCACGTCGTAGCGGTCCTTGAGCGCGATGAGCGCCGCCATCGCGTACCGCGACGAGCAGTCCATGCGGATCTTCCCGTCCCAGTCGAGCGACATGAAGCGGAAGGTCGGGTCGACCGTCGGGCGCAGGACCTCGAGCGGAAGCTTCCAGCGCTCGGCGATGCGCGGCCAGTACGCCACGCCGGCGCCGCCGAGCGCGTCGACCGCGAGCTTGAGTCCCGAGGACGCGATCGGCGCGAAGTCGATCGCCGCACCCAGATCATCGACGTACTCGGTGACGTAGTCGTGCGGCTTCGCGGCCTTACGCGCCTTCGCGAGCGGCATGCGCAGAACGCCCGCGAGGTCGTCCTTCAGCAGGAGGTTCGCCTCCTCTTCGATCCACCTCGTCGCGTCGGTGTCCGCGGGGCCGCCGTTCGTCGGGTTGTATTTAAAACCGCCGTCCTCCGGCGGATTGTGAGACGGCGTGACCACGATGCCGTCGGCGAGGCCGGTCTTGCGGCCGCGGTTAAAAGCCAAGATCGCGTGCGACAGGGCGGGCGTCGGCGTGAAGCCGTCCGCGGAATCGACGCGCACGTCCACGCCGTGCGCGGCCAGCACCTCGAGCGCGCTCGCCTGCGCGGGCTCGGAGAGCGCGTGCGTGTCGCGCGCGAGGAACAGCGGCCCGTCGGTCCCTTCCTTCTTGCGGTAGCGGCAGATCGCCTCGGTGATCGCGAGGATGTGCGCCTCGTTGAAGGACTTGCGCAGCGCGCTCCCCCGATGGCCGGACGTGCCGAACGACACGCGCTCCGCGGCGACGTCCGGATCGGGCTTGCGGTCGAAGTAAGCCGCGATCAGGTTCGGCACGTCGACGAGCTGCGCGGCGTCGGGCTTCTGTCCGGCGTTCGGAGAAAGAGCCATGACTCGTTATCGCATGAACCGGGCGACTTCAGCAATAGACCTCTATTGACATTATAACGTTATGACGTTATATTGCTTGTATGGCGAAATTGCAGAGAAAGCCGACGACGGTTTATCTGAATCCCCGTGTCGCGCGCGCGGTGAAGATCAAGGCCGCGGTGACGGGCGAGAGCGTCTCCGACCAAGTCAACGACGCGCTGACCGCGAGCCTGACCCGCGACGAAGAAGATCTTCGGATCGTCCGCGCCCGGCGCAAGCAGCCCTCCCGCCCCTTCGAGGAAGTGCTGAAGGACATGAAGCGGGATGGACTCATATAAGATCCGGTTGGTCCGCGACGCCGAGGAAGAGCTGCGCGCGGTGCCCTTCCCGTTTCGCCGGCAGCTTAACCAGGCGCTCTTCAAGCTAAAAGGCGCACCCCGCCCTCCGAACGCCCAGAACATCGAGACGGACATCTACCGTCTGCCTGTGCACGGCTGGTTTCTCGTCTATGAGATCGACGAAGCCGCCGGCACGGTGACGCTGTACCGCGTCCACCGGTAAAACTCGACGCCGCGTATTTTTCGATTTTTTAGCGCAGCGGCTCGTGAAAGATCAAGACGGCCGAAGTCCCAGCGCAAAGCGTTGACCATCAATCCGTAGGCGACGAGCGCCGCGCCGCCGAGCAATAAGCCCGTCGCGCGTCCGTCCCGCAGTCCCAAACGAATCAGCGCGTCGCCGCCGACCTCGAGAAGCGCCGCGAACGACAGAAGCGCCGTCGTCATCATTCGACTATCGTCCCGCGGACGCGGCGTCGAGCGCGAGGTTCAGCCGGAGCACGTTCACGCGCGGCTCGCCGAGCACGCCGAACGTGCGGCCCGTGACGCTCGACTCGACCAGCGCGCGGACTTTGGACTCGTCGAGGCCGCGCGCCTTCGCGACGGACGGGACCTGCCACAGCGCGGCCGCGGGGCTTAGATCGGGATCGAGTCCCGAACCGGACGCGGTTACGAGATCCACCGGCACGGCGTCGGCCGTTCCCGCCGCCTTGCGCTCGCGCGCGACGTCGCCGTCGACGCGGTCCATCAGCGCCTTGCTCGTCGGGCCCAGGTTCGAGCCGCCGGAGGCGAGAGCGTCGTAGCCGTTCCCCGCGGCCGACGGGCGGCCGTGGAAATACTTGGCGTCGGCGAACGCCTGGCCGATGAGCTCCGAACCGACGACCTTCCCGTCCTTTTCGATCAGGCTGCCGTTCGCGCGACGCGGGAAAAGGAGCTGCGCCAGCCCCGTCATGACGACCGGATAGGCGAGACCGAGCACCAGGATCAGCCACACGTTGATCAGCAGCGACTGCTTGAAGAGTTTCATTTTCTTATCCGAGATGAACGGCCACCAACAGCATATCGATGAGCTTGATGCCGACGAACGGCGCGATGAGGCCGCCGACGCCGTAGACGAGCGAGTTGTAGCGCAGGACCTTGTGCGCGCCCCAGGCGCGGTACTTGACCCCGCGCAAGGCGAGCGGAATCAGCACGACGATGATCAGCGCGTTGAAGATCACCGAGGCGAGAATCGCCGACTGCGACGAATGCAGGCGCATGATGTTGAGCGCGGCGATCTCCGGGAACTTGGCCATGAACATCGCCGGAATGATCGCGAAATACTTGGAGACGTCGTTGGCGACGCTGAACGTGGTGAGAGCCCCGCGCGTCATCAGGAGCTGCTTGCCGACCTCCACGATCTCGATGAGCTTGGTCGGGTTGCTGTCGAGGTCGACCATGTTGCCGGCTTCCTTCGCCGCCATCGTTCCGGTGTTCATCGCCACGCCCACGTCGGCCTGGGCCAGAGACGGCGCGTCGTTGGTGCCGTCGCCGACCATCGCGACGAGGCGGCCCTTCGACTGCTCCTGGCGAATCAAGGAAAGCTTCTTTTCGGGCGTGGCCTGGGCCAGAAAATCGTCGACGCCGGACTCCGCGGCGATCGCGCCCGCCGTCAGCGGGTTGTCGCCGGTGATCATGACGGTACGGATGCCCATCGCGCGCAGCTGCTCGAAGCGCTGACGGATGCCGCCCTTGACCACGTCTTTGAGGTGGATCACGCCGCGCGCCTTGCCGTCGCGCGCGACCGCGAGCGGGGTGCCGCCGGACTTCGCGATCTTCTCGACCGCCGCGGTCATCTCCGGCGGCATGCGGTCCACCAGATTGGCGACGGAGTCGACCGCGCCCTTTCGGATCGAGACCCCGCCCATGTCCACGCCGGACAGGCGCGTCTGCGCGGTGAACGGGACGAAGATCATCCCCTGATCCTGAATATTCGTCGGCTTCGCGACGAACTGCTTGGCGAGCACGACGATGGAGCGCCCCTCGGGCGTCTCGTCGCTGAGGCTCGAGAGCTGGGCGTCGAGCGCCAGCTCCTCTAAAGAAACGCCCGGCGCCGGGATGAATTCTGTCGCCATGCGGTTGCCGAGCGTGATCGTGCCCGTCTTGTCGAGCAGCAGGCAGTCGACGTCGCCCGCGGCCTCGACCGCGCGCCCCGACATCGCGAGGACGTTGCTCTGCATGAGGCGGTCGATGCCCGCGATGCCGATCGCGGAGAGAAGGCCGCCGATCGTGGTCGGGATCAGGCAGACGAGCAGGGCGACGAGCGTGACGACCGAGACCGGCCCGCCCGAGTAGATCGCGAACGCCTGCAGGCTCATGAGCACGACGATGAAAATCAAGGTCAGGCCCGCGAGCAGGATGTTGAGCGCGATCTCGTTGGGCGTCTTCTGGCGCTGAGCGCCTTCGACGAGGGAGATCATTTTGTCCAAAAAGCCCTCGCCCGGGTTCGCGGTCACGCGAATCTTGACCCAGTCGGAGTTCACGCGCGTGCCGCCGGTGACGGACGAGCGGTCGCCGCCGCTCTCGCGGATCACGGGCGCGGATTCGCCGGTGACCGCGGACTCGTCGACGGACGCGATGCCTTCCACGACCTCGCCGTCGGCGGGGATGATGTCCCCGGCCTCGGCCAGCACGACGTCGCCCTTGCGCAGCGCCGCCGCAGCCACATTTTCGGTCTTGCCGCCCGCGGCAAGACGCTTGGCGACGGTCTCCGTCTTCGTCTTGCGCAGAGTGTCGGCCTGCGCCTTGCCGCGGCCCTCGGCCATCGCCTCCGCGAAGTTGGCGAACAGCACGGTGAACCACAGCCACAGCGTGATCTGCCCGGCGAAGCCCGTGTCGGAGTCGCCGACGCGCAGGCCGCGGATCCAGAACCACGTCGTGACGACCGAGCCGACCTCGACGACGAACATCACCGGATTCTTGGCCAGGTGACGCGGGTCGAGCTTCTTGAACGAGTCGACGATCGCGGTCTTGACGATCGCGCTCTGCCAGAGGTTCGAGGCCGTGCGGCGCTTCGGAGTTTGTTCCATGGTTTTAGTACAGCCGGCCGGCGTGCATCACGAGGTGCTCGATGATCGGCCCGAGCGAGAGGGCCGGGAAATGCGTGAGACCCGCGACGATGATCGTCACCGAGCCGAGCAGGGCGACGAACAGCGGCGTGTGCGTGGGGAAAGTGCCGAGGGACTCGGGCGCGCGCTTTTTCGCGGCGAGCGAGCCCGCGAGGGCCAGCACCGGCACGATGATGAAGAAGCGGCCGAGCAGCATCGCCCACGCGGTCGTGTTGTTGAAGAACCAGTTGTTGGCGTTCAAGCCGCCGAACGCCGAGCCGTTGTTGCCGACCGCGGAGCTGTACGCATAAAGGATCTCGGAGAGCCCGTGCGGTCCCGCGTTGCCCAGGTTCATGAGCGCGGACGGGCGCACCGCCGCCCACGCGGCGAGGCCCAGGATCACGAAGGACGGGATGAGTATTCCGAGCGTCGCGTACTTCATGTCGCGCGCCTCGATCTTCTTGCCCAGATACTCGGGAGTGCGTCCGACCATCAGGCCCGCGATGAAGACCGTGACCACGACGAGCAGGATCATGCCGTAGAAGCCGGCGCCCACGCCGCCGAAGATCACTTCCCCGAGCATGATGTTGAAGAGCGGAACGAGCCCGCCCATCGGCGTGAAGCTGTCGTGCTGCGAATTGACGGCGCCGCAGGAGGCGTCCGTGGTCATCGTCGCGTACAGCGCGCTCGACGCGATGCCGAAGCGGACCTCTTTTCCTTCCATGTTGCCGCCCGGCGAGTTCGCCGTGAGGGACTGGTCGACGCCGTGCGCGGACAGGATCGGGTTCCCCTGCTGTTCGAAATAGTCCGCCGTCAGGAAGCCGGCGAGAAAGAGCACGGACATGCAGGCGAAGATCGCCCAGCCCTGGCGCGTGTCTCCGGCCATCAGGCCGAACTGATAGGTCAGAGCGGCCGGAATCAGGAAGATCGTCAGCATCTGGAAATAATTCGCGAGCGGCGTCGGATTCTCGAAGGGATGCGCGGAGTTCGCCCCGAAGAAGCCGCCGCCGTTGGTGCCGACCTGCTTGATGATCTCCTGCGAGGCGACGGGGCCCATCGGCAAGGTCTGCTCGGCTCCGCCGAGGGTCGCAACCTTCACATACGGCTTGAAGTTCTGGATGACGCCCTGCGAGACGAAGAAAAGGCCCCCGACGAGCGAGAGCGGCAGCAGCAGGTAGAGGCAGCCGCGCACGAGGTCGGCCCAGAAATTGCCGAGCGTCACCGCGGACGCGCGCGTGAAGCCGCGCATGACCGCGACCGCCACCGCGATGCCCGCCGCGGCCGAGACGAAGTTGTGGTAGGCGAGACCCGCCATCTGCGAGACGTAGGTCATCGCGGTCTCGCCGGAGTACGCCTGCCAGTTCGTGTTGGTGAGAAAGCTCACCGCCGTGTTGAACGCGAGCGCCGGATCCACGCCGGGCGCGCCCGCGCGGTTCATGCCCAGGTACTGCTGGAAGCGCAGGTGGAAATAGAGGATCACGCCGCCGGCGACGCTGAAAGCCAGCACGCTGGCGCTGTAGCGCAGCCAGCCCATCTCCTCGGCCGGGTCGATCCCGGACAAGCGGTAGATCAGGCGCTCGAGCCCGCCGAGGACGGGCGTCAGGAACGTCCGTTCCCCTTCATAGACCTTCTTCATATAGGCGCCGAGCGGCTTCGTCGCGAGCAGAAGCGCGCCGAAGATCAAAACGAACTGCAGGAAACTAAGAGCGTTCATCGCCATTCTCCCGGAACTAGAACCGCTCGGGCCAAAGCATGGCCGCGAACAAGTACACGATCAAACCGCACGAGATGAGCCCGAGGATGATGTTCGTCATGTCACAGCCTCGAAAGGAAGCGCGCGTACAGTTCGCACAGAATGAAGAACCCGGCGACCGTCGCCAAGTAAATAATGTCGTTCACGATTCTACTCCCTCGTCATTACAGCTTCACGAGCAGCGCGATGTTGATCCGGTTCTCCGCCTTGACCAGATCCGGCGTGAATCCGGGGACGAACGAGCCCGGCGCCCCCGTGTTTCCGCCGACCGGCGTCATGCCTCCGGGACCGGCGAAGTACGGAACGTTCGCCGCGCGGTGGTTGTACTCGAAGCGCCACGTCAGGTAGTCGTTCTGCAGGATGTCGAATGTCGCCGACATGTCCCACGCCTTGAACTGGTCGCCGGGGTTTTCCGTGAAATACGGCGTGCCGGAGGTCGCCGTCGCGCCGTTGATCGGCGGCAGGAGCACGAGGTAGCGGCCCGGGTTCGTGATCGCGCCGCCGCCGAGGGTCAGCGCGTACTTGTCGTGCGCGAACCACGTGCGGTTGTAGAGCATGAACCCGAGGAAGTCCTGCTGGGGCGCGCCCGGAACGCTCGAGAAGCACTTCACGCCGCCGCCGTTCTCGCAGCCGGCGTCCAAAGTGAGGGAGAACGCGCCCTTGTCGACGAAGCTCTGCGGGCGGTCGTAGTACTTGACCTCGACGCTGTTGTCCGTGTGGTAGCGCTGGCGCGCCGGGTTGCCGAGCGTGTCGGCGCCCATGTAGTCGTTGGACAGGAACTCGAGCCAGCCGGTCGGCCGCCAGAGCTGCTGGGTGCCCACGCCGGGCTGCTCGTTGAACATCCCGTAGGACTGCCAGCCGTTGATCAGCCAGAACTCCGCCTTCCAGCGGTCCGTCGGGAACGTCTGCACGCGCAGGCCGTTGAAAAACCACGGCGTGTTGGCCGAGACATAGGACGGCTGATACGCCCAGTTGTCCGCGTTGTAGTAGCTGAACAGCCCGATATAGGACATGAAGATGCCGGCGTCGAGGTTCACGCCGTACTGATTGAGCACGTCGAAGTGATAGCCGCCGTAGGCCTCGGACAGGTACTGGTAGGCGTTGTTCAGATTCCACTGGCCGCGCGAAGGACTGATGTCGTTGCGCGGAGTCATCTGCGAGTACTCGCCGAACTGCGTCATGAAGCGCGCGCGGACGTTCTCGTAGTGGAAGTCGCCGCCGAGGCCGAGCTGCTGGAGCTGGAGCTCGTTGGTGCGGCCGGTCTCGCAGGAGCCGTCGAGCGTATGGTCCCTCGGGGTTTTGAAGTCGTAGACGTAGTTCGCGTCGACGCGGATCTCCGGCGTGAAATACTTGGTGTCGAGCGGGGACTCGTGCGTGCGGCTATTGCCGTTGAGCCACGTGAAGTCGGCGAACTCGAAAGGCTGGGGCGCCGCGGGCCCGGAGAGAGCGACGGGCGCGGCCGGAGTCGGGACGTTCCCGGTCGAGACCTCCTTCTCGAGCTGCTCGAGCCGCTTCTGCAGATCGAGCACCTGCTGCCGCAGCATCGCGTCCGAGGAATCGGACGAAGATTGGGCGAAGACGGGAGACGAGACGGCCAGAACGAGGCACGACAGGACGACGGCGCGCAAACAGGACATACGGCACCCCCCAGGGTTGCGTCTTGGGGGACTTCCGGCCCGCGCGGAAGCGCGGGCTGAACATCACCCTCCCAAATGCCGACGAGGTTAGCTGTCGGGCTGGACCTTGGAAGTGGTCCCTCGGACGGTTACCCGCCCTCGTACGCCCCGTCCCTGTCACCAGGGAGTTCGGTTCCCCCGCGCCGATCGCCAGGAAGGGCGAGCGGCTTAGGCTGCGGACTTCATCCTACCACGGACCCGGTTTTCTGTCAAGTTGCCGGAGCCGGGATTCAGCGCGCGCGCGCCGCGGGCTTGCGCGCCTTCGTCAGTCCCGCCGCGGAGAGGATGCGGCGCGAAATCTCTTCGAGACCGACGCCCTTCGTCGCCTGCGCGAACACGACGGGACCCGCGCCGCGCATGAGCTTGGCGTCGCGGTCCATGACCTTCAAGTCCGCGCCCACGTGCGGCGCGAGGTCGGTCTTGTTGATGACGAGCAGGTCCGACTGCGTGATGCCGGGCCCGCCCTTGCGCGGGACCTTGTCGCCGCCGGCCACGTCGATGACGTAGATCGTATAGTCGGCGAGCTCGCGGCTGTACTGCGCGGCGAGGTTGTCGCCGCCGCTCTCCACGAACAGGAGCTGCGGCTTCCACTGCCGCATCAGGCTTTGGAGCGCCAACAAATTATGGCTCACGTCCTCGCGGATCGCCGCGTGCGGGCAGCCGCCGGTCTCGACCGCGCGGATGCGCTCGACGGGAAGCGCCTGGTGGCGGATCAGGAACTCCGCGTCCTCGCGCGTGTAGATGTCGTTGGTGACGACGCCGAGGCCGACCTTCTCGCGCAGCGCGCGGCACAGCGCCAAGAGCAGCGCCGTCTTTCCGCTGCCCACCGGTCCGCCGATGCCGACGGTGAACGAGCGCTTCTTGAAATCCCGGCGCAGGGGCTTGTCGCGCGAGACGAAGATGCCCGGCGTGTCCTCGTGCGGATGGGTGTGACCGTGTCCGTGATCGTGATCCATGAAGTGTCTCCTAGGATTGAAAAAGCCGCGTGTAGAGGCGGTCTTGGGCGCCCTGCAGAATATCCAGAATCGGCGCGGTCTGCGCCGCGTCCTCCGCGCGCACGTCCGCGCAGGCCGCGAGCGCCGCGTCGAGCACGGGGGCGAGCTCCGCGAGCAGGCGTTGGGACTGCAGCGGGCCCGTCAGGCCGAGCCGCACGGCCGCCGAGAGCCCGGCGCGCGCCGTCGCGAAGAGAAAAATCCGCTGGGCGTCGAGGCGCGCGCGGCCCAGCTCCGCGGCCGCCGCGCCGAACGCGGGCGCGTGGTGCAAAGACAGGGCGTCGTCGTCGGCCCAACGCCGCAGTCGGCGTCCGCCGAACGCCTCCGCGCAGACCGCCATGAACGCGCGGCCCTGGCGGCGGCTCGCGCGATTGGCGACGGGATTATTCAAGAGCGCGTCGCAGCGGCGGTCGAGCGCGGCGAGAGCCCGCGGCGCGTCGTGCGCCGCGCCGACGAAGGGCAGCGCGAACGCGGCGGTCTGCCAGACGTTCTGGCGCGCCCAGTCCGCGACGCCGCGCTCCTCGATCTCGCCCTGCTGGGCGGCCGCCTCCAGTCCCGCGGAGTGCGCGAAGCCCCCCGTCGGGAACGCCGAGTCGGCCAACTGCAGAAGAAGCCAGTCGGTCATCAAAACAGGAAGTAGCGCTGCGCGAGCGGCAGCGTCTTCGCGGGTTCGCAGCGCAGGAGCTCGCCGTCGGCGCGGACCTCGTACGTCTCGGGATTGACTTCCATCTTCGGCAGCGCGTCGTTGAGCTTCATGTCGCGCTTGGTGAGGCCGCGGCACTTCTTCACTCCGCTCAAAGCCCGGCGCAGGCCGTAGCCGCGCGCGGTCCCGCTCTTCAACGCCAAGCCCGACACGAACGCCAGGCTCGTCGCCGCGGCCGCATGACCGAAGCCGCCGAACATGGGGCGCATGCGCACGGGCTGAGGCGTCGGAATCGACGCGTTCGCGTCGCCCATCTGCGCCCAGGCGATGAAGCCGGATTTCAACACGAGCTCGGGCTTCACGCCGAAGAACGCGGGCTTCCACAGCACCAGGTCGGCGAGCTTGCCCTTCTCCACGGAGCCCACCTCGTGCGAGATCCCGTGCGCGATGGCCGGATTGATCGTGTACTTGGCGAGGTAGCGGCGCGCGCGGCGGTTGTCGTTGTCGCCCTTCTCGCCGGGCAGGCGTCCGCGCTGAACGCGCATCTTGTGCGCGGTCTGCCAGGTCCTCATGATCACTTCGCCCACGCGCCCCATCGCCTGCGAGTCGCTCGAGAACATCGAGATGGCGCCCAGGTCGTGCAGAACGTCCTCGGCCGCGATCGTCTCGCCGCGAATGCGGCTCTCGGCGAAGCTCACGTCCTCGGGCAGATTCTTGTCGAGGTGATGGCAGACCATGAGCATGTCGAGATGCTCGTCGAGCGTGTTGACGGTGAAGGGCCGCGTCGGGTTCGTCGAGCTCGGCAGGACGTTGGCCTGGCCGCAGACCTTGATGATGTCCGGCGCGTGCCCGCCGCCGGCACCCTCGGTGTGATAGGTGTGGATGGTGCGGTTCTTAAACGCCGCGATCGAGTCGTCGACGAAACCGGACTCGTTGAGCGTGTCGGTGTGGATCGTCACCTGCACGTCGTGCTTCTCCGCGACGCGGAGGCAGCTGTCGATCGCGGCGGGGGTGGTCCCCCAGTCCTCGTGCAGCTTGAGGCCGATGGCGCCCGCGCGAATCTGATCGGCGAGTCCTTCCGGCCGAGACGTATTCCCTTTTCCCGTGAAGCCGAAGTTCATCGGCAGACCGTCGACCGACTGCAGCATGAGCTCGATGTGGCGGGGACTCGGCGTGCACGTCGTCGCGTTCGTGCCCGTCGCCGGTCCCGAGCCGCCGCCGATGAACGTGGTCACGCCGCTGGCGAGTGCGGTCTCGACTTGCTGAGGGCAAATGAAGTGGATGTGAGAGTCGATGCCGCCCGCGGTCACGATGGACCCCTCGCCCGCGATGACCTCGGTGGTCACGCCGACGATCATACCCTGCGTCACTCCCGCCATCACGTCGGGGTTTCCCGCCTTGCCCAAGCCGACGATGCGGCCGTCTTTAATGCCGATGTCGGCCTTATAAATTCCGGTCCAGTCGACGATCAGCGCGTTCGTGATCACGCAGTCGAGCGCGTCCTTGGCCGCGACGCCCGCGGCCTGGCCCATGCCGTCGCGCAGGACCTTGCCGCCGCCGAACTTGCATTCGTCGCCATACACGGTGAAGTCCTTCTCGACCTGAACGACGAGGCCGGTGTCGCCCAGGCGCACGCGATCCCCCGTCGTGGGCCCGTAGATCGCGGCGTAGCGCGCGCGCGGAAGCTTGTGGCTCATCGCTTCCCTCCCGCGTCGCGAAAGCCGCGTTTCTTGACGGCCGCGACCGCCTTGCGCCGTCCGGCCTCGCTCACGGGTCCCTCGGCGAGCGCGTTGCCGCCGCGGATCACGCGCCGCCCGGCGATGGCCACCAGCTTCACGGTCTTGGATTCGCCGGGCTCGAAGCGCACCGCGGTGCCCGCCGGGATGTCGAGGCGCAGGCCGTACGCCCTCGCGCGGTCGAACTCGAGGTCTCGGTTCGTTTCGATGAAATGGTAGTGACTGCCGACTTGCACGGGCCGGTCGCCGCGATTGACCACCTTCAGCGCCAGCGCCGCGCGACCCGCGTTGAGCTCGAGCTCGCCCTCCGCCGCCAAGATCTCGCCCGGCGCGCCCGCGATCGGCTCGTTCGCGGGATTTTTTCCTTTCTTGCGGTCCGGCACGGGCAGGAAGCTGCCGTAAAGAGCGAGCTTCAAGTCGCCGCGCGCGGCCGCGATCGGATGATGCACGGTCACGAGCTTGCTCCCGTCGGGGAAAGTGCCCTCGACCTGCACTTCCTCGAGCATCTCGGCGACGCCGTCCATCACGTCGGCGCGCCCGAGCAGGCGCCGGCCCAGGTCCATGAGCTCGGCCACCGAGCGGCCGTCGCGGATGAACTCCAGGATCTGCGCCGCGATCAGCGCGACGGACTCCGGATAATTGAGGCGCAGGCCGCGGGCCAGGCGCTTCTGCGCGAGGACGCCGGCTTGGTGCAAAGCGAGCTTGTCGGCTTCTTGAGGCGTCAGATGCATGAAGGTCTCCCTGAAATCACGCGCGGCTTCCCCACGGGTCGTCGCCGAGTTCCCGCCAGACGAAATCGAACGCGCGGCGCAGTTCGGCGGACGCGTCCTCGAACGCCTGCGCGCCGAGGCGCAGCAGCACTCCGTCCTCGCCGACGGGCGCCGCCGAGAGCACGAGCCGCGCGCGGCGCGCGGCCGGACGCGCGGCGATCTCCGCGAGCAGCCGCTTCGCGCCCGCCGCGAAGCGCGGGCCCGTCGCGAGCGCCAGCGCGATCACGTCGAAGCGTCCGAGCCGCTCGGGGAGAGGACCCGCCGTCGCGTCGAGCCGCGTCGCGTCGAGCAACAGCTCTCGTCCTCCGCGGCGCACCGTGAGGCGGCTCTCGTAGCCGTCGAACGCCCAACGCTCGCCGCACGCCGCGCGCCCGGAAGTCAGCCAATCCACGACGGCCAAATTCGCGCCGCGCGCCAGATCGAATTCTTGGCGCTGAACGTAGCAAGCGCCCTTGTAGCAAACCACCGGATCCGGCGCCGCGACGAGCAGTCCGCCCGCGGCGACCGTCGCCGTCAAGGTCTGCCGCGAACCGGGCCGCCCCGGGTAGATCTTCGTCGATGCTTGCGTGACCAAAGCGGCGCTCGCCCCGGCGCCGACCTCGACCGCGATCGCGACGTCGTCGCCGTTCAAGAGTCCGCCGCCGTGACTGCTGAGGCAGCCCCAAGCCGCGTCGCCCGCGTGCCGCGGCGTCAGCAGCTTCAGCGGCGTCTTCGCGCAGAGGCGAATGCCCGCCGTGCGCGCGCCGACGCGCTCAAAAGCCAAATCGGCGTGCGTCGCGTTCTCCACCGCGGTCGCGGTCGGCGCAGGCATGGGGGCTAGTCTGCGTTTTCCCCGTCGGGCGCGTCAATCGCCGCTGGCGCGCGCGCCCGTCCGGTTGATAGGATGGGCGCGGTGCCCCACCTCTTTTCGCCCCTCGGCCTCGGCTTCATTCTCGGCATGCGCCATTCGACCGACGCCGACCACGTGGTGGCCGTCTCCACGATCGTCGCGCGCGAGAAGCGCTTGGGCCCGGCGTGCCTGCTCGGCGCGGTCTGGGGCCTCGGCCACACGATCACGATCTTCGCCGTCGGCGTCGCGATCATTTTCCTCAAGCTCGTGGTTCCCGCGCGCGTCGGCCTGTCCATGGAGTTCGCCGTGGGCCTGATGCTCGTCCTGCTCGGCGCCTTGAACCTGGCCGGCCGCGGCCTCGGCGCGCTCGGCGCCGTCGCGCACGAGCATAGTCACGACCACGACGACGGCGATCACGCGCACGCGCATGCTCATTCCGGCCTCGCGCCGCACACGCATGCGCATTCGCACGCCCTGACTTTCGGCTGGCTCGAGACGACCGGCCACTTCCAGCTCTGGCGCTCGCTGTGCGTCGGCCTCGTCCACGGCCTGGCCGGCAGCGCCGCCGTCGCCTTGCTCGTCCTCTCGACCATCGCCGAACCGCGCGCGGCCGCCGTCTACCTTCTCGTCTTCGGCGTCGGCACGCTCGCCGGCATGCTCCTCATCAGCGCCGCGCTGGAGACGTCGATGCTGTTCTTCGTGCGCCGCGGCCGCCTCTTCGAGCGCCTGCTCACGGCCGGCACCGGCCTCTTGAGCCTCGCGTTCGGCCTCTGGGTCGTCTACCGGATCGGCTTCGTCGACGGCCTCTTCCTCGCGACCCCGCACTGGACGCCGCAGTAGCGCGGAGAAATCATGCACGTCGCCATCACCGGAGCCTCCAGCGGAATCGGCGCGGCCCTCGCGCGCGAGTGGTCGCGGCGCGGCGCCGACTTGACGCTCGTCGCGCGCCGCGGCGAACTGCTGCGCCGGCTGGCGGCCGAGCTCGGCGGCAAGGTTCGCGTCGTCGAAGCCGACCTCGGCGACGTCGAGCGCGCGGATTCTTGGCTGGCCGACGCCGAGAAAGAGCTCGGACCGATCGACGTCCTGGTCAACAACGCCGGCGTCGAGATCGTCGAGCCGACTCCCACCGTGGATTGGAAAAAAGCCGAAGCCCTGCTGCGTCTGAATCTGCTGACGCCGCTGAAGCTCAACCGCGCCGTGCTGCCCGGCATGATCGCGCGCGGTCGCGGCTGCCTCGTCGACGTCGTCTCCGTCGCGGGCCTGACCACCCCGCCGACCTACTACTTCTACGGCGCGTCGAAGGCCGGCCTCGCCGCGGCGTCCGAGAGCCTGCGCGCCGAAGTGCGCGGGGCGGGCGTCCATGTGGTGACCGTGTACCCCGGTCCCATCCGCACGGACATGGGCGAGCGCGCGATGGCCGTCGCCGAGTCCCAGCTCAAAGGCTCGACCCTCGGTCTCTTCTTCGCCCGCCGCGTCCCTTGGGGCACCGTCGACGTCCTCGCGCGCCGCGTCGCCGACGCCGTCGAGCGCCGCCGCGCGCGGGTCATCTACCCGCGCGTGTACGCCCTCCAGCGCTGGCTGCCCCCGCTCGCGCGCTGGGCCAACGACCTCATCGCTCCGAAGTAGCGCTGCGGCCGCGCCGGCCGCCGCAAAGGTCTTGACGAAATCATGTATTTCAGGGTAATCTATAGCGGTCAATAATAATTATTGACTAATTGAAAAGGAGACAGCATGTTCAAAATGAAGACGACGCGGGTCCTGCTCTTGGCCTTGGCCTTTTCGCCGCTCGCGCGCGCCGCGGACAACGGCGCCGCGCCCGCCGCTCCGCCGGACGCGAAGCCGGCGACGAATCAATTCTGGTGGCCGGATCGCCTCGACCTCTCCCCTTTGCGGCAGCACGCCGCGGAATCCGATCCGATGGGCCCGCAGTTCAAATACGCCCGCGAGTTCAAGAAACTCGATCTGGACGCGGTCAAGGCGGACATCAAGAAGGTGCTGACCACGTCTCAGGACTGGTGGCCCGCGGACTTCGGAACCTACGCGCCGTTCTTCATCCGGATGGCCTGGCACAGCGCCGGCACGTATCGCATGGGCGACGGACGCGGCGGAGCGGGCAGCGGTCAGCAGCGCTTCGAGCCCCTCAACAGCTGGCCCGACAACGTCAATCTGGACAAGGCGCGGCGGCTGATCTGGCCGATCAAGCAGAAATACGGGGATAAGCTCTCTTGGGGCGACTTGATGATCCTGAGCGGGAACGTCGCTCTGGAATCCATGGGCTTCAAGACCTACGGCTTCGGCGGCGGCCGCGTGGACGTCTACGAACCCGACCTGGTCGATTGGGGCCCGGAGAAGAAATGGCTCGCGGGAGACGCGCGCTACACGAAGGACGGAAAGCTGCAGAAGCCGCTCGGCGCGGTCCAGATGGGCCTCATCTACGTGAATCCCGAGGGGCCCAACGGCAATCCCGATCCGCTCGCGGCGGCCAAGGACATCCGCGAGACGTTCGGCCGCATGGCGATGAACGATGAAGAAACCGTCGCTCTGATCGCGGGCGGCCACACCTTCGGCAAGGCCCACGGCAACGGCGATCCGAAATGCGTCGGTCCCGCCCCCGCCGGCGCGGGCGTCGAGGAGCAGGGACTGGGCTGGAAGAACAAGTGCGGGACCGGCAACGGCGCGGCCACGATCTCGAGCGGGCTGGAAGGCGCGTGGTCCCAGCATCCGACCCAGTGGAGCAACGACTACTTGACGGAGCTCTTCGCCTTCGACTGGGAGAAGACCAAGAGCCCGGCCGGCGCCATCCAGTGGATGCCGAAGGACGGGAAAGCCGGGGCCGCGGTGCCCGACGCGCATGATCCGAATCTGCGCCATGCGCCGATGATGTTCACGACCGACCTGGCGCTCAAGATGGATCCGAGCTATCAGAAGATCGCCCTGCGCTACCGCGACAACCCCGACGAGTTCCAGCGCGCGTTCGCGAAGGCGTGGTTCAAGCTGACGCACCGCGACATGGGCCCGCGCGCGCGCTACCTGGGCAACGAAGTCCCCGCCGAGGCGTTGATCTGGCAGGATCCGATCCCCGCCGTCGATCATAAGCTGATCGGACCCGCCGAGATCGCGAGCCTCAAGAAGAAAATCCTCTCCTCCGGCTTGACGGTGCCGGAGCTCGTGCGCACGGCGTGGGCCTCCGCCTCCTCCTTCCGCGGCACCGACAAGCGCGGCGGCGCCAACGGCGCGCGCATCCGCCTCGCACCGGAGAAGGACTGGGCGGTGAACGACCCCGTGGAGCTGGCGAAGGTGCTCGGCCGTTTGGAGAGCATCCAAACCGCGTTCAACACGGGACGCAAGGACGGAAAGAAGGTGTCGCTGGCGGACCTGATCGTGCTGGGCGGAACGGCGGCGGTCGAGAAGGCGGCGAAGGACGGCGGGTACGCCGTCAAGATCCCCTTCACGCCCGGACGCATGGACGCCTCCCAGGACCAGACGGACGTGAATTCGTTCGCGGTGCTCGAGCCGAAAGCGGACGCCTTCCGCGACTACTACGGCGACGGCAACCCGATGCCGCCGACGGAGATGATGGTGGATCGGGCGAACATGCTGACGCTGACCGTCCCGGAAATGACCGTCCTCGTCGGCGGCCTGCGCGTCCTCGACGCGAACGAGGGCGGCTCGAAGAACGGCGTCCTGACGGACAAGCCCGGCACCTTGAGCAACGACTTCTTCGTCAACCTGCTCGACATGTCGACGAAGTGGCAGAAGTCGGCGCAGTCCGAGGGGCTCTACGAGGGCGTCGACCGGAAGACCGGCGCGCTCAAATGGACGGCGACGCCGGTCGACCTCATCTTCGGCTCGCAGTCCGAGCTGCGCGCGGTCGCGGAGGTCTACGCGTCCGACGACGCGAAGAAGAAATTCGTCGACGACTTCGCGGCGGCCTGGAACAAGGTGATGATGCTGGATCGCTTCGACGTGCAGTAATCCCCGTCGACGCGCCGTTTCAAATGGAGCCCCCCAGAAATGGGGGGCTCTTCATTTGGCGGGGCCGCCGCTCCGTTCGACGGAAAAAGACGGTAGAATACTCAAACGCCCCCGTAGCTCAGTTGGTCAGAGCAGCCTGCTCATAACGGGTTGGTCGCTGGTTCGAGCCCAGCCGGGGGCAACGCTTTCGCGGCGCGTCAGGGATCGCGGCGGTCGTTTTGGGCGACGTAGCTGCCGTGACGACGGCGCTGGACGCGGGCCGCGCGCGGGGGCGCGGGCCAGTGCGGGCCGGTCATCGCGAGGCCCGCGTCGCTGACCGAGCCGTCGACTTTGAAGGTCATCAAGTTCTCGGGGTGCGTCAGGCGCACGATGTTCACGCCTTCGACGCGCGTCCACGGGATCAGGTAGTCGCCGAAACCGTCGGCGGAGACTTGGCTGGACCAGACCAGCATGTAGCGCTGGCGGCCGATCACGGCCCAGCCGAGAAACACGGTCGAATGGCCGTGGCCGCTCTTCCAGTCCATGGTGAGGAAGTCGCCGGGGCGCGCGTCGTCGGGCGAGACCGCGGCGCCCATGTGCGAGTATTGCACGAGCGCGTCGTTGGCGCCGTAGCCCGAGCCGTTCCAGTGGCCCCAGAATTTGTCGCCGTCCTGGCGGCGACTGTGGGCGGCGTCGGGTTCCTGCATGAGCATCGCCTCCATGCGTTCGGGCGAGAGCGCGGACTCCGGCGGCAGGCCGAGAGAAGGGTCGGCGAAGATCAGGTTCAGCGCCTCGATGAACGCGGCGAAGGACGCGCCCGAGCAGAAACTCGTCGATCGCGCGGGATACAGAATTTGCGTCCCGAACAGCGCGAGCGGATAGCCGACCGGGGACTCGGCCGGCTTCGCCTTGGGATTGGCGAAGTAGCCGCCTCCGCCCGGCGCGCGGCTTTGGACGGCGTCGATGCCGCGCAGGACGTAGCGGTTATAGCCGGGGGCGTTCGCGCCGAACATCTCGGCGTGCCGCTGGTGATGGATGCCGAGGCTCAACTGCGCCGCGCTCAACAACTCCGGGCCCGCGCGCCGCGCGGCGGCGTCTTGAGCGGCCGTCTGCTTGCCGGCCTGGGCGGCCGACGCGGCCTCGGCGCGCGCCGCGTCGATGGCGGCGGCCATGTCGACGAGGCCGGGGTCCGCGGCTTCGGCGGCGACGGCGGGAGCCGCGGCGAGTCCCAGAAGCAAGGCGGCGGCAATCCTCCTCATGCGCGAATTGTACCCGGAGATCGGGCGCCTCTGTCGGGCCCAAAGTCCCAGCCCCGGGCCAAGAAAGGGCCTAGGCCGCCGGAGACCGTCCGAGCCGAAAACGTGTAAGATTGCGTTCATGGCCGACAAGATCAAGGGCATCATTCTGGCGGGCGGGTCCGGCACGCGCCTCTATCCCGTCACGCGCGCGATCAGCAAGCAGCTGGTCCCCGTGCACGACAAGCCGATGATCTACTACCCGCTGTCGACCTTGCTGCTCTCCGGCATCCGCGACGTGCTCATCATCACGACGCCCGAGGACCTGTCGAGCTTTCAGCGCCTGCTCGGCGACGGGACGTCGCTCGGCATCAAGATTTCTTACGCGGTCCAGCCCAAGCCCGAGGGCCTGGCGCAGGCGTTCATCATCGGGCGCGACTTCGTGGGCTCCGACCGCGCAGCGCTCGTGCTGGGCGACAACATCTTCTACGGCCACGGCCTGCCGAATTACCTGCGCTCCGCGGCCCAGCGGCGCGAGGGCGCGACCGTGTTCGCCTATCAGGTGCGCGATCCGCAGCGCTACGGCGTGGTCGCCTTCGACGCGGCCGGCAAGGCGGTCAGCCTGGAGGAGAAGCCCGCGGAACCCAAATCCAACTACGCGGTCACGGGCCTGTACTTCTACGACAACTCCGTTCTCGACGTGGCCGCCAAGCTCAAGCCTTCGCCGCGCGGCGAGCTCGAGATCACGGACGTGAACAAGGCCTTCCTCAGCAAGGGCGCCCTGCACGTCGAGAAGATGGGCCGCGGCATCGCTTGGCTCGACACCGGGACGCACGAGGCGCTGCTGCAGGCGTCCACCTTCATCCAGGTCATCGAGGAGCGCCAGGCTCTGAAGGTCGCGTGCCTGGAGGAGATCGCGTTCTCGCTGGGCTACATCGACGCGAAGCAATTGCGCGCGCTCGCCGAGCCCATGAAGAAGAACGAGTACGGCCAGTATCTGCTGCGCGCGGCGGCCGAGGGACGCTGACATGGTCCGCCCGGAGGTCGTCGACTACCTGCGCACGCACCTGGGCGCGTTCTCCGAACACGACCTGCGCCGCCAGCTCCTCGAAGAGGGCGTGGCGGAAGTGGACTTCGACGACTCGCTCGCCGTCGCGCGAGGCAATCCCAAGCCCGCGGCGACGCTGACCAAAGCCAAGAGCGCCCCGCCCGACCGCCGCAAGGCGATGATGCTGGCGGCGGCGCTGGGCTCCGTCGTTCTCCTCATCCTCGGGCTGACCATGCTGATGGCCCCCGCCAAGACCGCGTCGCCGGACGGCGCGGCGAGCGCGGCCGCGGGCTCGACCGGCGAGTCCGCGTTCATCGGCCATGCGGGATGGGTCGTGCGCCTGCCCGCGAATTACGTCGCGATGAGCCAGTTCAACGACGCGGCGAAGACGGACGAGGTCGTGCACTTCTGCCCGCGCGGCACGGACCCGACGAACTTCATCGACGAGGAGATGTTCGGCCAGCTCGGCATCGTGCGCGTCGAGGTGGCGCCGAGCGACTTTCCTCAGAACCCCACGGGCGTGGCCCAGCTGTCGCGGCGCATCGCGAGCAAGCTCAGCGGCGACAAGTTCACCACGGAGCCCTTCTCGATCGGCACGTTCACCGGCGTCAAGGTCCACGTGCTCTCGCCGTTCCCGCGCGTCGAGGCCTATCTGCTCGGCCGCAATCAGCTGTATTTCTTCTACGCGGGCCAGGAAGACGAGGTTTGGCGCGCGATCGTGCTGAGTCTGCGCGACTCGCAATCCGAAAACTGACCCCTTGCGGATTCGCGGTTCTCCTCTTACACTTTCGACATTCCCCGCGGCCGCGTTCTCGCCGCGTCGGTAAGAGGAGGTTCACCGCATGAAGAAGGCGTCCCGCGTCCCCGCGAAGAAAGCCGCCGCCGTCCGCTCCGCTGCGCGCGCACCCAAGCGCAAACCCGCCGAACTGACTCCCGAGGAAGTGCTGCACCTCGAATCGATTTCCCGCCGCTACGAAGAGAGCGAGCGCGCGTGGGCGCGCATGACCGCCCCGCCCGACGGCGACGAGACGTGGACGCGGGTCGAGGAGCATCTCATCGCCCATGCGCCCGCGGACGCCGATCGGCGCTGGAAGTATTTCTCCAAGTAGGCGCGCCGCGCGCCTCAAAACCCCCGCCCCCCGGCCGCAGCGGGGGGCGGGCCCTTTTCTATAATCGAGACCCATGCGCGACGCTCGCCGGACCAATCTCATCATCGTCTTCTCGCTGCTGATGATCGCGGCCGCCTTCGCGATCTACGCGACGATCGTCCTGCGCTGGTTCTCCGCGCCCGGCGGGTCGATCGCCGCGATGCCGGCGATCGAGGACCAGGCCGCGGCGCGCGGCGAGCTCGAGTCCGCGCGGCGCGAGTTCCGCGACCGCCTGCTGGACCCGCGCGCGCACCTGCGCCTGGCGCAAGCGCTCTGGAAGGCCGGGCGCCCGATCGATTCCTTCTACGTGACGTACGGCGCGCGCCAGCTTTTTTCCGACGAAGAATTCCGCCAGGCGCACGCGGAGGTCGTCGTCGGCGTCGGCGGCCCCGCGGCGGAGGCGCGCGCGCGCCTCAAGGGGCTCAACGACCCGGCGCTGACGGTCCCCGTGCACGCGCAGGCCGCGCGCGACTACCCCGACAGCGCCGAGGGGCGCGACTCGCTCGAGAAGCTCTCGCAGATGGCGGCCGACGCGGGCGCCGGCGAGTCCTCGGAGCTCGCGCTGACCGCGCTCTCCGAGCTCTACCGTCAGGACCCGAAGAGCCCCGAGAAGCTCGCGGCGCTCGGCGGCGCTTTGATCGGCCGCGGCGACGACGCGAAGGCCGAGGCCTTCGCCGACCAGGCGCTGAGCCGCACCCCGACGCACGCGGGCGCCGCGCACGTGCTCGGCATGCTCGCACTCAAGAACCGCGACGTCGACGCCGCGCGCAAGTGGCTCAACGCGGCCTGGGAGGGCGACTCGAACGACCTCTACGCCGCCGCGAAGCTGGCGCAGATCTACGACAAGCGCCGCGGCGATCCCGAGGCCGCGCTGCCGTTCTACCTCGCGCTCTACCGCGAGAACCCCGATTATGAAGACGGCGAGCCCGCGGAGACGACGATCCGCCGCACGCTGGACGCGCGGCGCGCGCGCCTGCTGCAGAACGTCACGGTCGAGGGGCTGGGCCCCCGCTTCAAGCTCGACGACGCGTCGCTGCGCGCCGCGGCGGCCCTGCGCGCGGCGGACTTCAAGGATCCGCGCTGGATCGGCGCGCTCGGCGAGCTGCTCGACGACGACTGCTTGAACGTGCGCACCGCCGCGGACTACGCGCTGTACCGCATCGGTCAGGTCGACGCGGCCGCGGTGGACGCGCGTCGCGACGCGTGGCTCTCGAGCGACAAGCCGCTCGTGCGCATTCGCGCGCTGAACCTGTACGCCGATCTCGACGGCAAAAACGCGCTGCCCTACGCCGTGACGGCGCTGTCCGATCCCAATCCCGGCGTGCGCGCGTTCACGGTGATCATGGCCCTCGATCACTACTTCGCGGACGTGCCCGAGGCGGCGCGCGCGCGCGCGCGCTTCGCGGCGACGGAGAAGGACCCCGCGGTGCTCGACTTCGTGCGCCGGTTTCAGGGCCGCGCGCGATGACGAGCTTCGTCGACACCCACGTCCATCTCGGCGACGCGCAGTTCGACGGCGACCGCGACGCGGCGATCGCGCGCGCCGCGGCCGCGGGCGTCGGACGCTTCGTCGAGATCGCCGACAATCCGGATGAATGGGAGCGCGCCGTCGCGCTCGCGCGCGCGCGGCCGAACGCCGCGCGCTGCTCCCTCGGGCTGCACCCCTACTACGCGGACCGTTTCGACGACGCGTTCACCGCGCGCCTGAAGGCCGCGCTCGACGCAGCGCCCGAGGCCGTCGCGATCGGCGAGATCGGCCTCGACTACGCGAAAGCGCAGGTGCCGGCCGACGTCCAGCGCCGCGCGTTCGCGGCGCTCATCGCGGCCGGCCGCGACTGGGGCTTTCCGCTGGTCGTCCATTGCCGCGACGCCTACGCCGATCTCTTGCCCCTGCTGCGCGAGGCATTCCCCGCGCGGCCGACGGGCCGTCGCTTCTGGGGCGTCATCCACTGCTTCTCGGGAACACCCGACGAAGCGGAAGCCTGCGCCGCACTCGGCTTCGCGCTCGGCGCCGACGGCCCCGTCACCTACAAGAAGAACGACGCGCTGCGCGAAGGCTTCAAGCGCGTCGGTCCCGACGTCGCCGTGCTCGAGACCGACTGTCCTTATCTGCCCCCGCAGAGCTCGCGCGGCAAGCGCAACGAGCCGGCGGCGATCCCGGAGATCGCGGCGAAGCTCGCGGAGGTGTGGGGCGTCTCTCTCGACGAGGCCGCCCGCCGCACGAGCGTCAACGCCGCCGATCTCTACGGCTGGCGCTGGTCGAACGAATAGACCGCAAAGACGCAGAGAACGGCGTGAAGAAATTGGAAACTGCGTCCTTCGCCGCTTGTTCCCGGACTAATCGCTGAGGCGGCCGAACTTTCCGGCGTTGTAGTCCGTGATCGCCTCGTTGATCTCGTCGCGCGTGTTCATCAGGAACGGGCCGTAATGGTAGAGCGGCTCCTCGATCGGCGCGCCGTCGAGCAGGAGCACGGACGCGTCGCGGCTCGCCGTCAAGACGATTTCGTCGCCGTCGTTCTTGAGCAGGATCGACTCGCCCGAAGTCGCCTTCGCGCCGTTGACCGCGACCGCGCCGCCCAGAACGAGCACGGCGGCGTTGTGTCCGCGCGGGACCTCGAAGCGCGCGGACTTGCCCGCGTTGAGCTTCGCGTCGAGCATGCGCGCGGGGCTGAACGTGGACGCCGGGCCCTTCGCGTCGTCGAGCGCTCCGGAAATCACGCGCGCGGTCCCAGCGCCCCCGGCGAGCGTCACGCGCGGGATGTCCGCGTCGACGATCGCCTGGTAGCGCGGCGCGTGCATCTTGTCCTTCTTGGGCAGGTTCACCCAGATCTGGACCATGTGCATGGGGCCGCCTTCCTGCGCGTACTCCTTCGCGTGGTACTCGCGGTGCAGGACGCCCGAGCCCGCCGTCATCCACTGTACGTCGCCGGGATGGATGACGCCGCCGTTGCCCGCGCTGTCGTGATGCGCGACCGAGCCCTCGTAGGCGAAGGTGACCGTCTCGAAGCCGCGGTGCGGATGCGGGCCGACGCCGCGGCGCTCGTTGTCCGTGGGCGGATATTCGAACGAAGGGTGATAATCGAGCAGGAAGAACGGGCTCAGCCGCTTCAGGAAATCCGTGGCGGCCGGGAAATGATTGCTCACCCGGAAACCGTCGCCCACCATGTGGAACGGCGCCCCTTCAAAGACTCTCTCGACGGTTCTCAGCATAAAGCCCCCATTGAACGACCCTCTTTTCTCTCTATTGTTTTGATATCAAAATAATAACTCCGAAACGGGGATTTGTCAAGACGTCCCGGGAGGGATCAGCGGTAGCCGCGCGCCTGCAGCTCGAAGAGGCGCGCGTACGTGCCGCCGCGGGCGACGAGCTCCGCGTGCGTGCCGAGCTCCTCGATTTTTCCGCCCTTGAGCACGAGGATGCGGTCGGCCATGCGCACGGTGCTGAAGCGGTGCGAGACGAGGAGCGCGGTCTTCCCCGCCGCCAGTTCCTTCAGCCGCTCGAAGACCGCGGCCTCCGCCTCCGCGTCCAATGAGGAGGTCGGTTCATCCAGGATCAGCACCTCGCCGTCGCGCATGAACGCCCGGCCGAGCGCGACCTTCTGCCACTGTCCGCCGGACAGGTCGCGCCCGTCGTCGAACCAGCGGCCGAGGCGCGTCTCGTAGCCGTGCTCGAGCGCGCGCGCGATCTCGTCCGCGCCGCCGCGCTTGGCGGCGTACTCGACCGCGGCCAGGTCGCCGACCTTCTCCACGGCGCCGAAGCCGACGTTCTCGCGCAGAGAGCGCTGGTACTTCACGAAATCCTGGAAAATCGCGCCGATGCGGCGATGCAGCTCTTGCGAAGAGTAGTGGCGCAGGTCGACGCCGTGCAGGAGCACCCGGCCCTTCTCCGGCTCGTAGAGGCGGGTCAGCAGCTTGATCAAGGTCGTCTTGCCGGCCCCGTTCTCGCCGACGAGCGCGAGCTTCTCTCCCGGACGGATCTTCAGCGAGAAGTCTTCGAGAATCCAACGCTCGCCGTTCGGATACTTGAACCACACGCGCTCGAACTCGATGCCGCGCGCCGGGTCCTCCGCGGGCCGCGGCCCCGCGACGGCCGCGATGATCTTGGGCTCCAAGCCCAGGAAGTCGAAGAGATTCTTGAGGAAGAGGCCGTTCTCGAAGAGGCGGCCGACGTTGTCGAGCAGGCCCTGGAACGTGCCCTGGCTCTGGCTGAACAAGGTGAGATAGAACGTCATGCCGCCGAGGGTCAGCGCCCCGGCGACGGTCTTGCCGATCACCCAGATCCACGCGCCGTAATAGGCGAGGACGGACAAGGTGCCCCAGATGACTCCGTAAAACGTCCTCCGACGCGCGAGCGCGGCGTCCTCGTTGTAGGCGCGCTCGAAGGTCTCGGCGTGGGTCTTGAGCAGGGAGTCCCCGAGCTCGAAGAGCTTCACTTCCTTGACCGCGTCGTCCATCGTGAGCAGCTGCTCGATGTAGTTCAGCTCGCGCGTCTCCGGCGCGCGCCAGGTCTGCAGGCGGAAGGTCAGCCGGCTGAAGCGCGTCTGCACGACGAAAGCCGGAATGCCCGCCGCGCAGAGCGCGAGCGCCACCCAAGGATTGAACGCGAACAAGATCACGAGGAACGACGCCAGCGACAGGCCGTTCTGCAGCGCGTAGAAGCCGTTGTCGACGACGGCCATCGCGCGGTATTCGGACTGCCGGCGCGCGTTCTGCAGTTTATCGTAGAACGCGGGATCCTCGAACCAGCGCATGTCGAGGGTCAGCGCCTTGCGCACGATGCGGCCGGTCACCAAGTAGCCGAGGCGCAGGTCGATCAATTCGCGCACGAGCGAGCGGATGCGGCCGCCGATATCCTTGGCGATGACGAGCACGAACTCGAGCAGCAGATACGGCGCCACGGCGACGACCCCGTCGTGCGGCGTGCGGCCGAGCCTGATCGACGTCACGACGCCGTCGAGAATCATCTTCGCGGCCCAGGCCTGCGCCGCGGGATACGCCGCGTCCAGCACGGTGACCGTCGTGAGACCCGCGGTGCCGCCGGGGGCCGCCTCCCAGAGCAGCGCGAACGCGCGCGGAACGTTCGCCGCGGCCGCGCGCGCCTCGTCGAAGCGCTCGCGCCAGCCCTTGTCCTTCGGCGCGTCGTGCCCGCGGATGCTCACGGCTTCTAGACGTTCGAGACGAAGACGTTCTTGATCTCGGTGTAGAGATCGAGCGCCTTGAGGCCGAGCTCGCGGCCGACGCCGGAGGACTTGTAGCCGCCGAAGGGCGCTTCGAGGTGCACGCTCGAGCTCGAGTTCACGGAGAGCACGCCGGTCTGCAGTGCGCGGCTGACCCGCAGGACGCGGCCCACGTCGCGCGTCCACAGCGAGCCGGACAAACCGTAGATCGAGTCGTTGGCGAGAGCAACGGCCTCGTCCTCGTCTTTAAAAGGAAGAATCGTCACGACGGGCCCAAAAATCTCTTCGCGCGCGATCGTGGACTTCGCTTCCGCGCCGACGAACACCGTCGGAGTGAGGTAGTAGCCCTTCGCGAGCGCGCCGCCGGGGATTTTTCCGCCGCAGAGGATCTCGGCGCCCTCGGCTTCGCCGATGTCGACGTAGCGGCACACGCGCTCGCGTTGATGAAGCGAGATCAACGGGCCGACCTGCACGCCTTTCTTTTCCGGATGGCCGACGACGATCTTCTTCGTGCGCGCGACGAAGCGCTCCACGAACTTGTCGTAAATCCTGCGGTGCACGAGCGCGCGCGAGCGCGCGCAGCAATCCTGGCCCGCGTTCCCGAACACCGACCAGACCGACTTTTCCAAGCAAACGTCCAGATCGGCGTCGTCGAAGACGATATTCGGGGACTTGCCCCCGAGCTCGAGCGACACGCGCTTCATCGTGTCGGCCGCGGCCTTCGCGATCCAGGTGCCGGTCTTCGTCGAGCCGGTGAAGGAAATCTTGCGCACGAGCGGATGCTCGACGAGCGCGGAACCGCAGCCGGGGCCGGGGCCGGGAATCACGTTCAAGACGCCCTCGGGCAGGCCCGCCTCCGCGGACAGCTCGGCCAGGCGCAGCGCGGTGAGCGGCGTCTCCGGCGAGGGCTTGAGCACGACGGTGTTGCCGCAGGCGAGCGCCGGGCCCAGCTTCCACGTCGCGATCACGAGCGGGAAGTTCCACGGCACGATGAGCCCGCACACGCCGACCGGCTCGCGCAAGGTGAAGTTCAGGCCCGCGGGCCCCACGGGGATGGTCTCGCCGAAGTGTTTGTTGGCGGCGCCCGCGTAGTACTCGAACACGTCCGCGGCCAGGCCGATCTCGTCGCGCGAGTCCGCGAGCGGCTTGCCCGCGCTGCGCGTTTCGAGAAGCGCCAGCTCTTGCGCGTTCTCCCGAATGAGCGCGGCGATCTGGAAAAGAATCTTTCCGCGCCCGCGCGCGCTCAGGCGCGACCATGGTCCGGCTCCCGCCGCGACGGCGGCGCTCACCGCCGCGTCCACGTCCGCCGTTCCCCCCTCCGCGACCTTGGCGAGAACTTTTCCGTCCGCCGGATTGACCACGGGATAGGTGCGGCCCGAAGCGGCGGGGACGGCCTTGCCGCCGATCCAGAGCTTGGTGAGCATGGCGCCCTCCGAGGACGTCAGAAGTAGTTGGACGTGATGCCGCCGTCCACGACGAGCGCGGCCCCGTTCGTCCACGACGACTCGTCGCTCGCCAGGAACAGCGCGGTGTTGACGATGTCGTCGGACTTGCCGAAGCGGTTCATCGGGATGCGGTTGAGGCGCTTCGCCTTCTCGGCGGGCTCCTTGAAGAGCCACGCGCTGAGCAGCGGCGTCTCGATGGGCCCGGGGCAGATCGCGTTGGAGCGGACGCCCTTGGGCCCGAACTGCACGGCGAGCGACTTGGTGAGCGCGATGACCGCGCCCTTCGACGCCGTGTACGCGTCCTGCGGCACCGAGCAGCCGACCAGCGCCACGAACGAGGCCACGTTGATCACCGAGCCGCCCCCGGCCGCGAGCAATTCCGGAATGCCGTGCTTGCAGACCAGGTACACTCCCTTCACGTTCACCGCGAGCACCTTGTCCCACACCGACTCGTCGGTGTCGATCACCGAGTGGTCGGCCGCGGGGAAGATTCCCGCGTTGTTGTAGAGGGTGTCGATCTTGCCGTAAGCCTTGAGGCCCGCTTGGATGGCCTCGCGCACGTCGGTCTCCTTCGAGACGTCGGCGCGCACGGCGAGCGCCTTGCCGCCCGCGGACTCCGCCATGGCGACGGACTGGCGCACGGACTCCAGGTCCACGTCGCACGCGACGATGCGGGCGCCCTCCCGCGCGAAGCGCACGACGGCGGCGCGGCCCATGCCGGAGCCCGCGCCGGTGATGAAGGCGACCTTCCCGTCGAGCCGGCCGCTCACGCGATCACTTCGAAGCCGGCCTTCACGACCGCTTCGGACAGGCGCGTGCTGATGAGGTCCGTGTCCAGACCGCGGTCGGTCGTGACGTTGAGGCCGCGCACGCGCAGCTTGCGGCCCTTGATCTTGCCGACGAGGGACTGAATGTCCTTCGCGGCGCGGCGGACGTTGGTCACGCCGCCCTTCTCGAACCAGTTGATGGGAAGCGTTCCGCTCTTGCGGCTGGGCATGAGCTTGAGCGTCAGCGCGCTCTCCGTGACGAAGAGATCGCCGACCTCGTATTCCTGTTCCAACAACGTAGGCTTTTCGGACATAGGACTCTCCTTCTCGGCGAGCACGCACTTTAGCGCATGGGCCGCGCGCGTGTCAACCGACGGCGAATGTTATAAAATGAAGCCGCTTTCTCAATACCCGACGGAGGACCCCCGAGTCATGGCGAACCTGAAGAAGTCCGAGCTCTTGAAGGAACAGATCGAGCACATCGACGTCACCAAGTTCGACGCGCGCCCGATCGTCGACGCGTACTCGAAGATGGCGTTCTCCGCCCGCGACCTCGCGCGCGCCAGCGACATCTACGACCGCATGTTGGGCGACAAGGATTGTTCCGTGATCCTCTGCCTCGCGGGCTCGCTGATCTCCGCGGGCCTTAAAAAAGCGCTGTGGCAGCTCGTCGAGAGCAACATGGTGGACGCGATCGTCTCCACCGGCGCGAACATCGTCGACCAGGACTTCTTCGAGGCGCTCGGCTACAAGCACTACAAGGGCTCGAAGTGGGTGGACGACAAGGCCCTGCGCGGCGCGCGCGTGGACCGCATCTACGACACGTTCATCGACGAGGACGAGCTCGGCGAGTGCGACCAGGTCATCGCCGACATCGCGGGCTCGCTGAAGCCGAAGGCGTACTCCTCGCGCGAGTTCATGGAGGAGATGGGCAAGTACCTGCTCAAGAAGTCCAAGGTCAAGGACTCGATCGTGCTCTCCGCCTACAAGAAGGGCGTGCCGATCTTCATCCCGGCGTTCTCCGACTGCTCGGCCGGTTTCGGCCTCCTGCACCACCAGTGGCACAACCCCGACGAGCACGTCTCCATCGACTCCGCGAAGGACTTCCGCGAACTCGTGCGCATCAAGGTCACCGCGAAGGACACCGGCCTCCTGATGATCGGCGGCGGCGTGCCCAAGAACTTCGCGCAGGACATCACCGTCGGCGCCGAGATGCTCGGCATCGAGACGGGCATGCACAAGTACGCGGTCCAGATCACGGTCGCCGACGAGCGCGACGGCGCGCTCTCCGGCTCGACGCTGCGCGAGGCGTGCTCGTGGGGCAAGGTCGACGTCCTCGACGAGCAGATGGTCTACTCCGAGGCCACCCTCGCCCTGCCGATCCTCGCGTCTTACGCCTATCACAAGGGCAACTGGAAGAAGCGCCGCGAGCGCCGCTACAACGCGCTGCTCAACGACGCCCGCGCCGCGATTCCGGCCGCGACGCGCTGACGATACCGACGTGGCTCGGGTCTTCTCCGATCTGAAGACCGCCGCTTACGGCGCCTCCGGACATCCCGAGGCGCCGTTTCGCGTTTCGAAGACCTTCGAACGGCTGAAATCCGCCGGGCTGACGCCGGAACTTCCCCCCGTCGCGGCGGGAGCGGAGGACGTCTCGCTCCTGCACGCCGCGGGTCATTTCAAATCCGTCTCGACCGGAGCTTTTGCGGATGCGGACACTCCGGCTCATCGCGGCATCGGCGAAATCGCCCTGATCAGCCTCTCCGGCGCGCTGTCCGCCGCGGACTCCGCGCTCGCGGGCGAGCCCGCGTTCTCGCTCATGCGCCCGCCCGGCCACCACGCCGGAAAAGACCGCGTCGCCGGCTTCTGCTATCTCAACAACGTGGCGCTCGCGACGGCGAGGCTCCAAAAGAAGAAGCCCGGCCTCAAGGTCGCCATCGTGGACTTCGACGTGCACCACGGCGACGGGACCGAGTCCCTGGTGCTGGGGCGAGAGAACACGGCGTTCGTCTCGCTCCACCAATTTCCTTTATATCCGGGCACGGGGCGCCAGACGCGCGGCAACTGCGTGAACGTCCCGCTCCCCGAAGGCACCGACGGCGACCGCTATTTGCTGGCCTTCGAGCCCGCGCTGGAAGCCGTGCTCGCGACGAAGCCCGACGTGCTGGCCGTGTCCGCGGGCTTCGACGCCTATAAAGACGACCCGATTGCGGGTCTCAAGCTCGACCGCGACACCTTCAAGAGGATCGGCGCCCTGCTCGCGTCGACGAAGCTCCCCCGCTTCGCCGTCCTCGAAGGCGGCTACTCCGAAGACTTGCCGAAGCTCGTCGAAAGCTTCCTCGACGGCTTTTTCTAGCGCGCGGGCGCGGTTTGCTAGAATCATCCTCATGCACGAATTCGATCCCAGCGCCCCCCCCGGCGAAGACGCCGGCGTCTTCGGACTTCCGCACAAAGAGAAAGACGCGGCGCTGGTTCTGATTCCCGTTCCCTGGGAAGCGACGACGTCCTACGGCGGCGGCACGTCGCACGGACCCGCCGCGATCCTGGAAGCGAGCGGTCAGATCGACCTCTTCGACGGCGACGTGATCAAGCCCTACGAGCCCGGAATCTTCATGCGGCCCGAGTCGAAGCAAGTCGGGACGTTGAATAAAGAAGCCAAGGCCGCGGCGCAGAAAGTCATCCGCGCGGGCGGACGCGTCGAAGGCAAGCCCGCCCTGCAGAAGGCGCTGCGCACGACGAACGCGCTCGGCGACAAGCTCAACGAGTGGGTGTTCCGCGAGACCACGTCCGTGCTCGACGCGGGCAAGATTCCGGGAATCGTCGGCGGCGACCACTCCGTTCCCTACGGCGCGTTTCGCGCCGCGGCGGAGAGGCACGGCAAGTTCGGCCTGCTGCACTTCGACGCGCACTCGGACACGCGCGTCGCCTACGAGGGCTTCACCTGGTCACACGCGTCGATCATGTACAACGCGATGGAGAATATCCCCCAGATCTCCAAGATCGTTCAGGTCGGCATCCGCGACTACTGCGAGCAGGAGTACGAGTTCATCCACGCCCTCGGACAGCGGGCGCGGGTCTTCTTCGATCGCGATTTGAACGAACGCCGCTTCAAGGGCCACCCGTGGGCGCAGACCGCCGCCGAGATCGTCGACGCGCTGCCCGACAAGGTCTGGGTGACCTTCGACATCGACGGCCTGGACCCGAAGCTGTGCCCGCACACCGGCACTCCGGTCCCGGGTGGACTCGAGCTCGCCGAGGTGAATTTCATCTTGTCGCTCGTCGCCCGCTCCGGGCGCACGATCCTGGGCTTCGATTTGGTGGAAGTCGCCCCCGCCCCCGGCGGCAAGGACGAGTGGGACGCGAACGTCGGCATGCGCCTGCTCTACAAGCTGATCGCGTGGACGTTCGTCAGCCGCGGACTCGCGAAGCCGCGCAACGGCTGAGACGAGCTCTCAGATCTCGTTGAGTTCGGGCACGGCGAGGCGGAACGGCACCCACTCTTCGAGGTTGAACTCGTAGTAGCGGCCGCTCAGAACCCCGTCGCGAATCTCGTCGAAAGCCAGGTCCTCGCAGACGTCGAATAATCCCGCCGCCGTGGCTTTCCCGTAGGAGTCGAAGACCGCGATCTTGCCCCCGCGCGACCCGCAGACGTGGAAGTCGCTCCCGAGCTCCTTGCCCGAGCGACACTGAATCCAGACGTCGCTCGTATTGAAGGATTCGACCACGGAAAAATCCTGGGCTCCCCGCCCGGACACGACGAAGCAATACGGCCCGGCGAAAACGAGCGCCTTTCCGCGGCCGGTCAGGACGGGCGCGATCGGAGATTCCTGCTGCTCCGCGTCGAAACGGCCGATCCACGTCGCGCCGCCGTCGTCCTGCAATTCGACCGCGACGCCTTCGTGCGCGAGCGGCGCCTGCTTTGGACTGTAGGAGCGAATTTCCACAGAGCCGTCTCCGGGAAGTCCCGGGAGACGACGAATCGATCGGATGGGCATGGAGTTGCGCCGCGTTAAACGCGCTCGAAGAGCCGGCCCTTCTCCCAGTCGGTGACCGCACGGTCGTGGGCGGCCAGTTCGGCTTGCGCCGCGTGCAGGTAGTGCTCGTGGACCTCCGCGCCGAACGCCTCGCGCGCGGCTTTGGAGCCGGCGAACAGCGCGACGGCTTCCGCCAAAGTTTTCGGCACCGGCTGGACGGAGGACTCGTACGCGTTCCCCTCCAAAATGGGCGGCGGCTCGATTTTCTTCTCGACGCCGTGCAGGCCGGCGGCGACCGTCGCGGCGAAGGCAAGGTACGGGTTCACGTCGGCGCCCGGGATGCGGTTTTCGATGCGCAGGGAGTTCCCCTCCCCCACCACGCGGAAGCCGCACGTGCGGTTGTCGCGCGCCCACGCGATGCGCGTGGGAGCGAAGGTCGCGGCCTGGTACCTTTTATAGGAGTTGGTGGTCGGCGCGTAGAAGATCGAGAGCTCGCGCGCGAGCTTCATCATGCCGCCGAGGAACCAGCGGAACTCCTTCGAGGGTTTGCCGTCGCCTCCGGCGAAAGCCGATTTTTTTCCGGCCGCGTCCCAGAGGCTCACGTGGATGTGGCACGAGGAGCCGGCCAGGCGCGAGTCGAACTTGGCCATGAAGGTCAGCGCGCAGCCCTTCTGCATCGCGATCTCTTTGGCGCCGTGCTTGTAGGCCGTGTGCTTGTCGGCCATGTCGACGGGCGTCGAGTACTCGAGGTTGATCTCGTGCTGTCCCGGGCCCCACTCGCCCTTCGAGCACTCGACCGGAATGCCCGCCGCTTCCATCTGATTGCGGATCTCGCCGACGACGAGCTCCTCGCGCGTGCCCTGCAGGATGTGATAGTCCTCGATGTAGCTGCCGTAGTGCTCGAGCGCGGTCCAGTTCTTTTTCTGGGCGGACTCGTACGTCTCGCGGAACAAATAAAATTCCAGCTCCGAGGCCATCTTTAGCGAGAAGCCGCGCGCGTGCGCGCGCGCGATCTGGTCCTTCAGAACTTGGCGCGGCGCAACGGAGATCGGCTTGCCCGCGGCGTCGAGCACGTCGGCGATCACGAGAACGGTTCCGGGCTGCCAGGGAAGCGCCCGCCACGTCGAGAAATCGGGCACGAGGTTGAAGTCTTGATAACCCTTGGTCCAGCTCGTCAGCGCGAAGCCCGGGATCGGGTCCATCTCCATGTCGACGGTCAACAGATAGGCGCACGCGTGCGTGCCGTGCTCGACGATCGACTGCGCGAAGTGCCGCGCCGTCATGCGCTTGCCCACCCAGCGTCCCTGCATGTCGGGCATGGCGACGATTACGGTGTGGAAGCGCCCTTTCTTGATCTCGGAGACGAGCGCGGCGGCTTTCTTTTTGTCGAGCATGAGGGGAGTGTAAGAAAACGACGGTGCCGTGTCCAGTGAACGGCGGCGCCGACGACAAAAGATAATATATGATACTGATCAATCTATAATAATTCATAACACGCTCTAATGGATTTGAGTTGGCTCTTGACATCTCAATTCGAACCTGCTAAAGTCAGTTTCCACGTGAAAACCGAGGTTTGGTTGTCGCAGTTTCCACGTGAAAACCATCATGGCTGAAATTATCGCGATCGCAAACCAAAAGGGGGGCGTCGGCAAAACGACGACGGCCATCTCCCTGGCCGCCGCTCTAGCGACCTTGGGCCACGAAACCCTGCTGATCGACATGGATCCCCAAGGAAACGCCACCTCCGGATTGGGCTTCGACAAGCGTGAATACGACCCCAACATCTACGATGTGCTCGTGGACCTGCTGCCCATTGAAAAGACCATCAAGGGCTCCGCGGTGGGGAAGCTCTCGGTCGCCGGCGCCAATAACGACCTGGCGGGGGCGGAAATCGAGCTCGTTTCAGCCTTGGCGCGCGAAAGTCGCCTAAAGGGGGCTCTTTCCGCCGTTAAGCAGCGCTTCTCCTTCATGGTCATCGATTGCCCGCCTTCCCTGGGCCTGCTCACCGTGAACGCCCTGAATGCCGCCGATCGGATCGTCATCCCGATCCAAGGGGAATACTACTCCATGGAAGGCCTGGCCCAGTTCACGTCCGCGGTCGACAAACTCAAGAACGCACTCAACCCCCGACTAGAGGTGGAGGGGGGCGTCCTGACTATGTTCGATTCCCGCATGACCTTGTCCAATCAGGTTAAAGAAGAAGTGGCCAGATTCTTTGGCCCCAAGATGTTTCGCTCAATCATTCCGCGCAACATCCGTCTTGCCGAAGCCCCCGGCTTTGGTCAGAGCATCTTCCAGTATGACGCCAAGTCGCGGGGGGCGGAAGCCTACCTCAGCTTCGCCCAGGAGTTCCTGTTCCGACGCGGCCTGGCCCCCACGCCGAAACCCCTCACCGAAGAGTCGCGCACGGAGAATCCTGCATGAGCCGAAAAGCCCTTGGTCGCGGACTGTCCGCATTGATTCCGACAGCCCCGGAGGCCCCCGCGGCGCCAATCGGCGCGCCGGTCAAGGACGGACAGCCTCTCAAGATCCCGATCGATAAGATTCGCCCAAACCATCTCCAGCCCCGTCGCCACTTCGACCCCGAGGCCCTGAGCGAGTTGTCCGCCTCCATCAAACAGCACGGCCTCGCACAGCCGATCGTGGTGTCGTATGACGCGACCACCCGGTCCTACGAATTGATCGCCGGGGAGCGCCGCTGGCGCGCCTCCCAGTTGGCTGGGCATAGCGAGATCGACGTCGTCGTCCGCGAGCCGAAGGACGACCGGCAGCGCATGGCCCTGGCCCTCATCGAGAATCTTCAGCGCGCCGATTTGAACCCGATCGAGGTCGCGCTCGGCTACCTCCGTCTCATGAAGGAGTTCGGGATCAATCAATCCGAGCTCGGCACCGAGGTGGGAAAGTCTAAGTCGGCGATCTCAAACACCCTGCGACTGCTCGAGCTGGCGGAGGAAATTCAGAAGGCCCTTCAATTCGGCCAGATCAGCGAAGGCCACGGCCGCGCGTTGCTGATGATCGGCGATCCGAACCTGCGCCATGGCGCCTTCCAGAGGATTCTGGAAAATAAGCTTTCCGTCCGTGAAACCGAGGCCCTCGCGAAGCAGCTCGAAGCCGGCGAACTCCCGGCCCCCGCGGAGGACGCGCCGCGCAAGCTCGCGGCGCAGAAGCCTGCCGATCTGCGCGCGCTCGAAGAGAATCTCCAGCAGGTCTTGGGAACCAAGATCGTGATCCGCACGAAGAAAAATCCGGCGAAGGGCACGGTCACGATTCATTTCTTCAGCTTCGACGACTTCGATCGAATCATAAAAGTCATTAAAAAATAATGGTTTTTTTGATTTTCGCGTCGCTTTTACTCGCCGTCGCCCCGGTCCGGGCTTTGCCCGCCGACGGACTGCCCCCGGCTCTCTCGACCAGCGTCGTCGTGCCGACTTATATCACTCTCGCCTCCACCGTGCACGAGTACACGCGCTTCGCGGACGGCGGCCCGGACGCGAATTGGTATATCGGCTTCAACAACGCCTGGATCGTGAAGCTGCCCCCGGCGCCGCCCGGAGGATTCCAGCGGGCGTTCATCGGGGCGAAAATCGGCCGCGCGAAAACGCGTCCGAACGCGGACCGGCCGTGGATTCGCGAGACTCTGCCGGGCAAAGTCTATATCGGAATCTCGCAAACTCCGGCCTGGAGCTCCGAGCAAAGTTTCTTCCTCGCCGAGACGTCCGACATCCCCGCCGACGCGGATCCGCAGCAGCACGTCGACGGCGTCGGCGCGGCGGAATGGTTCTGGGCCGAGGTCCCGCTGTCCATGGTCAGCGTCTCCGCGCCGAACTACCTGATCGTCTGGTCGCCGACGGACTACTTCACCTCCGCCTCAAGCGCGCCGATCCTCGCCGCCGCCGATCCCGACGTCTCCGGTCCGCACGAGGTCCGCGCCTGGAACAACCGCTCCATTCTCGGCGTGCCGCCGCGCGCCGCGGCGCTGTCTCTCGAGACGCCGATCTCCAACATCTACCCCGCGCTCGCGATCAAGCTCGTGGCGCCCGCGCCCGACGAGCCCGCCGTGGCGGTCAATGATATGACGCTCGCGCGCTCCGGAAAGCGGGCGCTGATCCGCTTCTCCGCCGCCGGCGAGGACGTCGTCGACGCCTGGGTCGAATCCTCGCGCGATCAGCTCGACTGGTCGCGCGCGACGAAGTACCAGCGGCGCCCGCCCTACGTGTTCGCCGTGCCGCTCGACCGCAACGTCGCCCCCGGCATGTACGTGCGCGGCGCCGCGCGCGACATCTCGGGAGCGATCGGCTACTCGGACCCCGTCATGATCCCCTATGCGCCGCGCCAATAAAGGACTCGTCGTCGGCGTCGTCGGAGCGACCGGCATGGTCGGCCGCGAACTTCTGCTCCTGCTCGAGAACCGCCGCTTTCCCGTCGCCGAACTGCGGCCGTACTCGTCGGGACGCACGCGGGCCTTCGCGAAATTCCGGGGTCGATCGATCCCCGCGCCGGCGGTGGACGCCGCCGCGCTCGCGCAGTGCGATCTGGTCTTCCTCGTCAGCTCCGACGAAGTCGCGCTCGAGCTGGCGCCTCGCCTCGCCGCCGCCGGCGTCTGGGTCATCGACGACAGCGCGGCGTTCCGCCAGGACCCGAAGGTGCCGCTCGTCATCGCCGAGGTCAATGCCGACGCATTGAATCAAAGATCGAGGCTGATCGCGGGGCCGAACTGCACGATGACCGGACTCGCCGTGGCCGGCGCGCGCCTGCACCGCGAGGTCGGCGTGCGCGAGGTGCGCCTCGCCTCCTATCAGGCGGTGTCCGGGGCCGGCAAGGCCGCGCTCGGCGAGCTGTTCGCCCAGGCGCGAGAGCTCGCCGGCACCGCGCTCCACGCCGACGGCCGGGCGCCGTCGCTGGGCGCGGGGAAATCCTCCGCGCTGCCGCGCGCGATCGCCTTCAACGCCGTGCCGCAGGTCGGCCGCTTCGGCCCCGACGGCTACACCGGCGAGGAGAACAAGGTCCGCGCCGAGCTGCGCAAGATCTGGTCGGCCCCGCGCCTGCCCGTCTCCGCGACGGCGGTGCGCGTGCCGACGATCCGCGGCCACGCGCTGGCCGTCTGGCTGACGCTCGCCAAGCCGCTCACCGCCGCGCGCGCCCGCGCGTTGCTCGCGAAGACCCCGGGGCTCGTGCTGTCCAAGGACGGCGACTACCCGACGCCGCGTTCCGTCGGCGGCGCCGATCCCGTCTTCGCGGGCCGCGTCCGCCAGGGCGCTCACGCGCGCGAGATCGCGCTGTGGATCGTCTCGGACAACCTGCTGAAGGGGGCGGCCCTGAACTCGGTGCAGGTCGCCGAGGTGTTGGTCCGCCGCGGCTGGCTCCAGCGGCGATGATGAGCGCGGCCGCCGCGCTCCTTCTCTGCGGGGTTCTGTCCGCGTCCGCAGCGCCCCCGCGCGTCGATCCGCTCGACGCCAAAGCCGCGGACTGGGCCGCGCGCGGTTATCGGCTCAAGGACCGCGTCTCCGCGCCCGTCGGCGGACTGCCCGTCGCGGTCGCCGTGTACGGCGCCGAGAACGGCTCCGGCGACCGGCTCGAGGCGTACGTCGTCGTCGAGTCCACCGCCTTCCTCGGCTTCACGCATCCCTCGCGCGGCGATTTTCTGGAGCTCGACACGACGCCGGCGGGCCGCGGCTACAAGGACCTGCTCGGCGACGGCTCGCGCGTCATCGCCTATCACGCGACGATCCGCGCGCTGAACGCGACCAGCCTCGAGATTCTGCGCTACGAGAAATTCCGCTTCACGCGCGTCGGCTCGTTTCCGGAGGGACGCTTCGTCCAAGACGGCCGGCAGACCCTCGTGCTCTCGCGCGAGCTGCCGCTCGGCCGGTTCCTCTCCGTCGGCTGCACCGACTTCGGCACGATCTCGCAGACCGCGTTTCGCACGCGCGTGTTCGCGCCGACGCCGAAGGGCTTCGTCGACGTCACCGCCGAGCACCCGAAAATCTTCGACGAGGAGATCCGGCGCAAGGAGGCCGCGCTCGCGCGTCTCAAGGACGATCTGCAAAAGAACGCCGGAGAATATCTCGGCCTCGCGATTTCCGTGTACTACGACTACGCGGCGATCGGCCGGGCGCGCGAAGGCTGGGAGAAGCAGAAAGAATTTTTCTCGGTTCCCAAGCACGCGCCCGGCGCGGTGAAAGCGTGCTTCGCTTCGATGCGCGACGACCTGCGCGGCCGTCTCGGCGTTCCCGCCGACTGGCCCTAGCGCCCGAGCGCTTTCTTCAGGAACTGCGGCAGCGCGAAGGCCCCGGCGTGGACCTCCGCGTTGTACCAGCGCAGCGGGAAACGCGCGGCCGCGACGCGCGCGGGGCGGAAATCCTTCACCGGGCGCAAGCCCTTCGACGCGTAGGTGAACGCCCACAGGCCGCCCGGATACGTGAGGTTCGTGAAAAGATAGGCGTCCACGACGGGAAACACGGGCTTGAGGAGGCGCGCGAGGTTCTTGATGGTGTCGATCTCGTAAAAGGGCGAGCCGGCCTGGCTGACGACGATGCCGTCAGCGGTGAGCACGCGGCTGACATTTCTATAGAACGCGGGGCCGAACAATTCCTTCGCGGGGCCGAACGGCTCGGTCGAGTCCACGATGACCACGTCGAAGCGCTCCGTCGTGTCGCGCACGAAGGCCACGCCGTCCCCGATCTTCACCTCGCAGCGGCGGTCGGACAGCTTCTTGGCGGTGAGCGGAATATAGCGGCGCGAGGCCTCGACGACGAGAGGATCGATCTCGGCGAGCACGCAGCGCTCGACGCTCGGGTGGCGCAGGACCTCGCGCACGGAGCCGCCGTCGCCGCCGCCGATGACGAGCACGCTCCGAGGACGTTTATGAAGAAAGAGCGGCACGTGCGCGATCATCTCGTGGTAGACGAACTCGTCGCGCTCGGACACCATCGTCATGCCGTCGATCAGCAGGAGCTTGCCGTGGCCCTTCGTCTCCACGACTTCCACGGACTGGAACGGACTCTTGCCTTTGAAGACGCGGCGCTCGAGCCGGAAGCCGGTGCGCACGATGCCTTGGTACTCCTCGTCGATCCAGCGGGTTTTCGCGCTCACAGGACGATCTCGAACGCCGGCGCCGCGCCCTCGACGGGCTTGAAGTGGTGGTCGAAGCTCACGCGGTAGCCGCAGGACAGATTCTGGCGCACCGCGCGCTTGAGCGGGTAGTAGCAGCGCACCTTCTTGCGCGCGCTCTGCGGCTGGAACAAGACGACGTCGCAGGACTGCGGCTTGAACAGCTCGAGCACGCGCGTGACCGTCTCGTTGCCGTCGCCTTCGACGCAATTGGTCTCGAAGCTGACGTAGGAGCCGATCTTCTGCGGCGTCACGTGAACGGTGTAGTACTTGCTGCCGCGGATCGCGTTGAGCGAGTAGCCCATGGGCTCGAAGAGGTGGTCGTCGACGCTAAAGCCGGATCCGAGCAGGTTCCAGACGCCGGACTTTTCCTTGATGAACTCCTTCTTGCGCTGCGGTCCGGACATGAAAACGCGCGCGGCCTGGGGATCGACGCCGTGCATGAGGATCTCGAGCGTGAGATCGTCGGGCGCCGGCGCATAAGGCTTGTCGAGGTGGAACAGGAATACGTGGTGGTCGTCGCCGTCGCCGAAGCGGAACGACTTGCCCGGCATCGCCGCGGAGAGGCGGCGCACGTCGTCGAAAAAGTTCGAAGGCTGATATTCTTGAAAGTGCGCGTTCTTGCGCTCGTAGATCAGGTACTGGAAATCGTCCGTGCCCATGTCGGCGCACAGCTGCAGCACGGCGGCGACCAGATCGGTGCGCCCGCAGGTGATCATCGTGAGCCACGTGTCCGCGACGAACAGACTGGACTCGGAGAGCAGGTGCGCGTCGAGAGAATCGTTGGAGATGGAGGAAAGGATCTGCGCGCGGGACTTCGCGACGATCTCTTTCCAGTATTCGAGCCCGCGCGCGCGCAACGAAGGCTTGCCCGGCGCCAGGCAGATCTCGACTTTTTTTTCGGGCCCCTCGAAGAACATCGGCTACCTCGCCCCGCGCGCGCGACGCGCTTTCGCCCTTTTCGCGCGCGCCGCGACGTCGCGCGCGCGCAGGGCGCGCTCCGCGGCCTTGATCGTCTTCCAGTTCGCGAGAACCTCGTCCGGCGAGGCGAACGTGCGGTCGCGCTTGAACACGTGCGGGTGACGCCGCTCGAGCTTCACCGCCTGGCTCTCGGCCACGTCGTCGAGGGAGAAATTCCCGGCTTTCTGCGCGATCTTCGCGTGGAAGAAAATGTGGAAGAGGAGGTCTCCGAGCTCGTCCTCGATCTCGTGCCAGCGCCCGCCGGCGAGCGCGTCCTCGAGCTCCTTGGCTTCCTCGCGCAGGTACGGAATCAGGGTTTTGTGCGTCTGGGCCCTATCCCACGGACAGCCGCGCGCAGACACCAACTGCGCCACGACTTTTCTCAGGTGGGGGAGGCCGCGCGCCATCTTAGGGGACCGCGATCCGCTCGGCCCCGAAGAAGGGGACGAGCGCCTTGGGGATGGTCACGGAACCGTCGGCCTGCTGACAATTTTCGAGGATCGCCGCGGCGAGACGACCGACCGCGACGCCCGAGCCGTTGAGCGTGTGCACGAGCTCCGGCGCGGCCTTCGCCTCGCGGCGGAACCGCGCGGACATCCGGCGCGCTTGAAAGTCCGAGCAGTCGGAGCACGAGGAAATCTCGCGGTACTTGTTCTCCGACGGCATCCAGACCTCGATGTCGTAGGTCTTCTGCGACGCGAAGCCCATGTCGCCGGTGCAGAGGTGTATCACGCGATGCGGCAGCTCCAATTCTGAGAGAACCGCTTCCGCATCGCGCGTCAGTTGCTCCAGGCCGTTCAGAGAGTCTTCCGGCTTCGTGATCCAGACCAATTCGACCTTGTCGAACTGGTGATTGCGGATCACGCCGCGCACGTCCTTGCCGTAGGAGCCGGCCTCTTGCCGAAAGCACGGCGTGAACGCGGTCAGCTTCATCGGCAGGCGCTCCGCGGGGAGGATCTCCTCGCGGACCATATTGGTCAAAGAAATTTCCGAGGTGGAAATCAGGTACAAGGTCGTCGTCTTCTCGCCCTCGGTATTCACCGTCTTGTACATGTCCGCTTCGAATTTCGGAAGCTGGCTGGTCCCTTCCATGACTTCGGGGCGCACGAGGTAGGGAGGATGAACCTCGACGTAGCCTTTCTTCTCATGACGGTCGAGCAAGTAGTTGCCCAGAGCGCGCAGCAGCTTCGCGCCCGGGCCCTTCCACAGCGCGAAGCGCGAGCCCGACAGCTTCGCCGCGGCGGCCATGTCCAAGATGCCGAGCTTCTCGCCGACGGACTGGTGATCGAGCGCTTTGAAATCGAACTTGCGCGGCTCGAGCGCGCGGCGGATCTCGGGGTTCTCGGTCTCGTCCTTGCCGACGGGCACGCTCGCGTGCGGGACGTTGGGCAGGTCGAGAGCCGCGGCGCGCACCGCCTTCTCGGAGACGGCGAGCGCGGCCTCGCGCTCGGCCATCTCGGCCTTGAGCGTGCCGACCTCGGCCATCAGCGCCGACGCCTTCGCCTCGTCCTTCGCGGCCTTGGCCTTGCCGATCTCCTGGGAGGCGGCGTTGCGTCGCGCGCGCATGTCCTCGACCTCTTTGAGGAGGGCGCGATGAGACTCGTCCAGCTTGAAGAGCGCGTCGATCGCCTCCGCCCAGCGCGGGTGGCGCGAGGACAGCGCGCGGCGCGCGGCCGCGGGATCCTTGCGCAGCGCGTTCAGGTCGTTCATCGGCCGATCTCCAGCACGTCCTCTCCGGTCTGGATCGACGCGGAGCCCGGATGAAGGTCGAGCATCACCTGCATCTTCAGGCGGTCGGGCCACCAGCCCGCGCGCACCATGCGCCGCAGGTAAATCACGAGATCGTCGCCGGGGTCGAGCGTGACCTCGACGGTCTTGTTCGCGCCCACGTAGGGCACGCGCTTCTCGCCGATCGCGAACGGGATCGCCCACGAGCCTTCCGTCGGCGCGCCCTCCATGGGCGAGAGCCGCGCGGTCATGGCGAAGCGCAGAAGCACTCCTTCGACGGGCTTGGCCCCGCGGTTCTTGAGCAGGAGATGAACGCGCAGGCGATTGAGTATCTTCGGCGGCGCATTGGCGACGACCTTCACGTCCTGCCACGCGGCGACGCGGCCGCGCTCGACGCGCGCCGCCTGCCACTGCACTCCGTCGAGCGACAGCTCCGCCGACGCGCGTCCCGCCCCCGCGGCGGCGACGGCCGCCGCGAGGACGAGGACCTTAAGCCGCATGCCGCCGGCTCCTCACTTCTTCCCGCCTTCGATGGGCAGGTCCGGGTTGACCGGCGGCTCCGCGGCGATGGGGGCCACGCGCGCCACCTTGTCGCCCTCCGAGAGCTTGACCAGCCGCACGCCCTGGGTGTTGCGCGAGATGGTCTTGATGTCCGCGCAGCGCAGGCGGATCGCCTTGCCCTGCTCGGTCATGACCATCAGGTCGTCCTCGTTGGTGACGAGCTTCACGCCGATCACCGCGCCGTTGCGGTCGGTCGCCTTGATCGTGATGATGCCGCCGCCGCCGCGGTGCTGGCCGCGGTACTCGTTGAGCTCGGTGCGCTTGCCGTGGCCGTGCTCGCAGACGGTGAGCAGGGTCTTCTTGCTGTTCGGCGGGAAGACCTCCATGCCGACGACGAGGTCGCCCTTGTCCAGGCGGATGCCGCGCACGCCCGCGGCTCCGCGGCCCATCGAGCGGATGTCGCTCTCCGGGAAGCGGATCGCGATGCCGTCTTTCGTGGCGATCAGCACCTCGTCGGAGCCGGAGCTGTGCTGCACTTCGACCAGCACGTCCCCTTCATCCAACGTGATCGCGATGATGCCGGAACGGCGGATGTTCTCGAAGTCGGCGAGCGGGGTCTTCTTGACGGTGCCGTTGCGCGTGCACATCGCGAGGAACGATTCCTGCCCCTTCTTCTCTTCGAAGGAGCGGATCGCGATCGCCGAGGTGACCTTCTCCTCGCCGGTGAGCGCCAGCAGGTTCACGACGGCCTTGCCGCGCGACGTGCGGTTGCCCTCGGGAATCTCGTAGGCGCGCAGCGCGAACACGCGGCCGCGGTTCGTGAAGAACAACAGTGCGGCGTGCGTGTCGGTCACGAAGAAGTGCTCGATGAAGTCCTCTTCCTTGACCTCCGCGCCGGTGATGCCCTTGCCGCCGCGTCCCTGCGCCTGGTACGTGGCGACGGGAATGCGCTTGACGTAGCCGGTGTTCGAGAAGGAGATGACGACCTCCTCCTTCTGGATCAGGTCCTCGAGCGACATCTCGGCGGCCTCGGAGGTGATCTGCGTCTGGCGCGACTTGCCGAAGGCTTCCTTCACGCCCTCGAGCTCGTGGGTGATGATCGCGTAGACCTTCTTCACGTCGGCAAGGATCGCCTTGAGCTCGGCGATCTTCTTGACCAGGCCGTCGTACTCTTCCTGCAGGTCGCCGACGGAGAGCTTCGTGAGGTTCGCCAGGCGCATCTCGAGGATCGCGTTCGTCTGCGCCTTCGAGAGCTCGAACGCCTCGATCAGTTGATTGCGCGCGTCGTCCGTGTCGCGCGAGCCGCGGATGATCTTGATCACGCGGTCGATGTTCTTGACCGCGATGATCAGGCCTTCCAAGATGTGCGCGCGATCGAGAGCCTTGCGCAGCTGGAACTTCGTGCGGCGCGTCACCACGACCTTGCGGTGCTGGATGAAGTGGCCGAGCATGTCGCGCACGCCGAGCACGCGCGGGCGCCCGTCGACGAGGGAGAGCAGGATCACGCCGAACGTCGTCTCCATCTGCGTGTGCTTGAGCAGCTGGTTCAAGACGACGTTCGCGTTGCCGTCGCGCTTGACCTCGATCACCACGCGCATGCCCTTGCGGTCGGACTCGTCGCGGATGTCGGAGATGTCGGGAATCTTCTTGTCGCGCACGAGCTCGGCGATCGTCTCGAGCAAGGTCGCCTTGTTGACCTGGTAGGGAAGCTCGGTGATGATGATCGCCTGGCGGTTGCCCTTGATGTCCTCGATTTCGGTTTTGGACTGAATTCTGACGGAGCCGCGGCCGGTCTCGAAGTAGTCCTTGATGCCCGCGCGGCCGCGCACGATGCCGCCGGTCGGGAAGTCGGGACCCTTGATGATCTTCATGAGCTCTTTGCTCTCGATCTTGGGGTCCTTGATGAGCGCCACCGCCGCCTCGCAGACCTCGGAGAGATTGTGCGGGGGGATGTTCGTCGCCATGCCGACCGCGATGCCCGACGAGCCGTTGACGAGCAGGTTCGGGACCTTCGCCGGCATGACCGCGGGCTCCGTCGTGGTGCCGTCGAAGTTCGGCGTGAAGTCGACCGTGTCCTGGTCGATGTCGGCCATGACTTCTTCCGCGATCTTCGCGAGGCGGCACTCGGTGTAGCGGTAAGCCGCGGCCGGGTCGCCGTCGACGGAGCCGAAGTTGCCCTGGCCGTCGATGAGCGGGTGCAGCAGCGAGAAATCCTGGACCATGCGGACCATCGCGTCGTACACGGCGGAGTCGCCGTGCGGGTGATATTTCTTCAGCACCTCGCCGACGACGCCGGCGCACTTCGAGTACTTCTTGTTGGACGCCAGGCCCTCGTCGTGCATCGCGTACAGGATGCGGCGATGGACGGGCTTCAAGCCGTCGCGCACGTCGGGCAGCGCGCGGCCGACGATGACCGACATCGAGTAGTCGATGTAGGAGCCGCGCATCTCGGCGCCCAAATCGCGCTGGATGATGTTCGGATTCTGGGGCTCGGGAGTGAGTTCCGGCTGATTGTCGGGTTTGCTCATGGTCGTTTATCCCTAGATGTCGAGGTTCTTGACTTCCTTCGCGTGCTTCTCGATGAACAGACGGCGCGGCTCCACCTTGTCGCCCATGAGCGTCGTGAAGGCGTTCTCGGTGTCGCCGGCGTCCACGACCTTGACCTGAAGCAGGCGGCGGCGCTTCGGGTCCATCGTGGTCTCCCAGAGCTGCTCGGGATTCATTTCGCCCAGACCCTTGTAGCGCTGGATCTGCGCGCCGGCGCGGCCCGCGTCGCGGACCATGAGCAGCAGGTCCTTCAAGCTGTAGCCGTCGGTCTCGGTGTGCGCCGTCTTCGCGCGGAACAGAGGCTTCGTCTTCTCGTCGCGCATCACGTCGTACCAGCGCAGGTCGAGGCCCATTTCCTTGAACTTCTCGGCGAGGGCGTTGAGCTTGGGCATCTCCCAGAGTTCCTGGAAGTCGGGCTCGAGCGACTCCTCGTCGGCTTCGCTCAGCGCGGTGTCCTCGGCCGCGGCCTCGCCTTCCGCGGCCGCGGCGGGCTTGACCGGCGCCTTCTTCGCCTTCTCGGCGCGCTCCTCGATGAGCTTCTTCTTCTGCTCGGCCACGTGGGCGTCGCGGTAGGTCTTCCACTCCTTCTCGGAGTAGAAGAACTCGTACTCGCCGGCGCCCTTCTCCACGCGGTACAGCGGCAGCTTGCCCGCGTTCTGGTACTCGATGAAGTCCTCGAGGTGCAGGCTCTTGCGCTCGATGTGGCGGATCAGGCTCTCGAGTTCGTTCAAGAGCTTGAGCAGGTACTTGAGATCGTCGCTGTCGAGCTTCTTCGACTTGCCGTTCGCCGGGTTGATCGCCGTGACCTCGAGGGAGTTGCGGCCCTCGTTGAGCAGCCACTGCTCCATCTTCTCCTCGGTGTCGATGTACATCTCGGTCTTGCCCTTCTTCACCTTGAACAGCGGCGGCTGGGCGATGTAGATGTGGCCGTTGTCGACGAGCTGCTTCATCTGGCGGTAGAAGAACGTGAGGATGAGCGTGCGGATGTGCTGGCCGTCGACGTCGGCGTCGGCCATGATGATCAGCTTGTGATAGCGCAGCTTCTCGATCTTCATGCCGTCCTCGCCTTCGCCGATGCCGGTGCCGATGGCGGAGATGAGGGTGCGGACCTCGTCGTTGGAGAGTATCTTCACGAGGCGCGCCTTTTCCACGTTGAGAATCTTTCCCTTGATGGGCAGGATCGCCTGGAACACGCGGTCGCGGCCCTGCTTGGCGGAACCGCCGGCCGAGTCGCCCTCGACGATAAAGAGTTCCGAACGTTCGGGGTCTCGTTCCTGGCAGTCGGCGAGCTTGCCGGGGAGGCTCGAGCCGTCGAGCACGCCCTTGCGGCGCGTGAGGTCCTTCGCCTTGCGCGCGGCCTCGCGCGCCTCGGCGCCCGCGATCGCCTTCGCGCAGATCGCCTTCGCCGTCGACGGGTTCTCCTCGAAGAACGTGACGAGGACCTCGCCGACGATGGACTTCACGATGCCCTCGACCTCGGCGTTGCCGAGCTTGGACTTCGTCTGGCCCTCGAACTGCGGGTTCTGCACCTTCGCGGAGAGGACGGCGCACAGGCCCTCGCGCACGTCGTCGCCGGTCACGGTGAAGTTCTTGCCCTTGAGCAGGTCGTACTTCTTGATGTAGTCGTTGATGACGCGGGTCAGCGCGGAGCGGAAGCCCGCGAGGTGAGTGCCGCCTTCCGGCGTTTTAATGTTGTTGACGAACGAGAAGACGGTCTCGGAGTAGTCGTCGTTGTACTGAATCGCGAAATCGACGACGACCTCGTCCTTCTCCTTCGTCATCGAGATCGGCTCGCGGTGCACGACCTTCTTGTTCGTGTTCAAGTGCTGCACGAACTGGGAGATGCCTCCCTCATAATGGAAAGCGTGACGCTTGTCCTCGCGCTCGTCGGTGATCGAGATCTTGGCGCCGGCGTTCAGGAACGCGAGCTCGCGCAATCGATTGGCCAGGATCTCGAACGAGTACTGGTGCCCGTTGAAGATGTCGGGGTCGGGTTTGAAGGAAATTTTCGTGCCGTGCCCATCGGACTTGCCGATCGCCTTCACGTCGGCGTCCGGCTTGCCGCGCTGGTATTCCTGGACCCAGATCTTGCCGTCGCGATGGACCTCGGCCTTGAGCCACTCGGACAAGGCGTTCACGCAGGTCACGCCGACGCCGTGCAGACCGCCGGAGACCTTGTACGCGCCCTTGTCGAACTTGCCGCCCGCGTGCAGGACGGTCAAGATGACCTCGAGGGCGGACTTGCCCTTGAACTTCGGGTCCTTCATCGCGTCGACGGGGATGCCCGAGCCGTCGTCCTTCACGGTGATCGAGTTGCCCTGATGGATGAACACGTCGACGGTCGTGCAGCGTCCGGCTAAAATCTCGTCGACCGAGTTGTCGACGACCTCGTAGACGAGGTGGTGCAGACCGGAAGGTCCGGTGCTGCCGATGTACATGGCGGGCCGCTTGCGCACCGCCTCCAGTCCCTCGAGGACCTGAATATTGGATGCGTCGTACTTCTTCTCTTCCTTGCCCATATCGGTCGTCTCCATCGCGGCGTCGGACATCGTTCCCCCTCTCCGGTTTCCCGGAAATCAGCGACGTCTTGCCTCAGTCAATTGAACCGAATCGAACGGCTAACGGTACGTCGTGCGGATCGCGACGATCCACGGACGGCTGAAGTACTTGTTGAGGGACTTCACCAGGCCCTCGGTGCGCATGTGCAGCTCCTGCGCGGCGGCCGAGCTCTTCGGCCGCACGTACAGCACGCCCTTCTTCACGCCGATCAGCGCCCAATGCTTCGCGTAGGCCCCGCACTCCTTGTCCCACACACCGCCGAGCAAAGTCAGCTTGTCGTTGACCGTGCCCGAGCGGTACGAAAAACTCTTGACCAGGTCCTCGGCCGTCGACCAGCGGTTCGGCTTCGGCGGCTGTGCGGTCATGAAAAATCCCGTCTTCCTAAATCAGAGCCTCATCGGCATCACGACGAAGCGGTAGTCCCCGCCGCCGGCCGGCTCGAAGAGCGCCGGGTTGACGGGGCTCGTCATCGCGACCGTCGTCTTCTCCGACTCGACGTGCTTGAGCGCGTCGACGACGAACTCCGGATTGAACGCGACGGAAAAGTCCGCGCCCGCGTACTCGACGGCCAAATCCTCGTTGAACTCGTTGTTCTGGCTCGACGCGGTGACGTGCAGCACGCCCTTCTTGAGCGCGTACTTCACCGAGCCGCCGCGGTCCACCGCGCACAAAGACGCGCGCTTGGTGACCGCGAGCAGGTCCTTCGTCGGCGCCGTGAAGATCACCTCGCGCTTCGTCGGAATCACCTGCTCGTAGTTGGGGAAAGCGCCGCCCACCAGGCGCGAGAGAAGCGTCGTGCCCTTGAGCTGGAACGTGATCTGGTTCTCGGTGACGGCGACGAGCATCTTCTCGTCGCTGCCCTCCTCGATCTCCAGGACCGAGAGCAGCCGCAGGAACTCGGCGAGCACCTTCGTGGGCACGATCACGGCGAATTCCTTTTCCTTCGGGAGAATCTTGCTCGCGCACACCGCGAGCCGGCGGCCGTCGGTGGCGACCATCTCGAGCGTGCCTTTCTTGGCCGCCCAGAACACCCCGTTGAGGACGTGGCGCGTCTCATCGGAGGACGCGGCGAAGATAGTCTTGCGCACCATGTCGCCGATCGCGGCCGCGGGGAGCTCGAACGCGCTCGCCTTGTTGAAATCAGGAAGGACCGGATACTCGGACTTCGGAGCGCCGACGATCCCAAAGCGCGACCGTCCGCACTTCAAGGAGATTTTTCCGCCCGCGTCCACCGACAGCTCGACTTCCTCGGCGTCGGGCAGGCTGTGGAGGATGTCCGCGAACTTTTTGGCCGGTATCGTGATGGAGCCGTCGCTCTCGATGTCCGCCTTCAGGTAGTGCTTCACCCCCATCTCGAGGTCCGTCGAGATGACCTTCACCTTCTTGTCCTCCGTCTCGAGAAGGAAGTTCAAGAGGATCGGCAAAGTGGTCCGTGAACTCAGCGCGGACTGGATCGTCTGCACCCCTTGCGCCAATTCATCCTTGCTGATGGTTATTTTCATTCAGGCCGTCCTCACCTTCATCGAGCGGGGGACGCGGTGGACGGCGCGGTCCGCCGAGGGAAAAAGCCGGAGCGGCGTCGTGGATAACTCGACGCAGTTATCCACTCCGTCCACAGCTCCGGAAGTTTTCCGCCGCCGCCGCGCGTTATCCACAGTCGATCCACCGCTCATCGTTCCGCCGCCTTGATGTCCGCCTGCAGTTTATTGACGAGCTCCAGGAAAAACGGGTCTTCCTCGATCTTCTTCTCGATCTTCTTGCGCGCGTGCAGGACCGTCGAGTGATCCTTGCCGCCGAACGCGCGCCCGATGTCCGTCGAGGACAGCTCGGTCATCACGCAGCACAGGTACATCGCGACCTGGCGCGGCAAGGCGATCGACGCCGTGCGCTGGTGGCCCTTGATGTCCTTCACGTCCACCGAGTACTTGAGCGCCACGATGCGCTGCACCGTCTCCGCGCGCACCGGGTTCGAGTCGTCGTTGACGATCGTGTCCTTCAAGATGTCGCGCGCGTCGTCGACGGAGAGCGGCGCGCCGGTCATCGACTGGAACGCCTTCAAGCGGATCAGCGAGCCCTCGAGCGAGCGCACGTTCGTTTTGATCGACGAGGCGACGTACAGGATCACGTCGTCGGGGACGGTGAACTGCTCGATCTCGGCTTTCTTGCGCAGAATCGCGATGCGCGTTTCCAGGTCGGGCGGCTTGATGTCGGCGACGAAGCCCCACTCGAGCCGCGAGATCAGGCGCTGCTCGAGCGGCGTCATCTCCTTGGGCGAGCGGTCGGAGCTCACGACGATCTGCTTGCGCGAGTCGAAGAGGGAGTTGAAGGTGTGGAAGAACTCCTGCTCGGAGCGCTCCTTCGCGATCAGGAACTGGATGTCGTCGATGAGCAGGCAGTCGAGAGAGCGGTACTTCGCGCGGAACGCCTCGAGCGCGTTGTTCTGCACGGCGCCGATGTACTCGTTGACGAACTGCTCGCTGGTCGTGTAGAGCACGCGCGCCTTCGGGTGCTGGCGGCGGATCGCGTTGCCGATCGCGTGCATGATGTGAGTCTTGCCCAGGCCCACGCCGCCGTAGATCACGTACGGGTTGTACTGCGTGCCCGGGCTCTTCGCGATCGATTCCGCCGTCGCGCGCGCGAGGCGGTTCGACTCGCCGATGACGAAGTTCTCGAACGTGTAGCGCGGGTTGAGATCGGTCAGCGCGAAGTCGGACTGCGGCGAGGCCTCGGGCACGGGGTCCGACGAGGGCAGCACGCGCGTGAGATCCTTCTCGATGCGGAAGTCGAGGCCGATCTCGGAGCCGGCGAGGTCGCGAAAGACCGCGATCAAGCGCTTCTGATAGCGCTCTTTGATGCCGTCGGAAAAAAACTTATTGGGCACCTTGAGAGTGAGCACGCCGCCGTCCAAGGTGGCCGCCTCCACGGGCTTCAGCCAGAGGTCGGCGTTCTCATCGCCGATCTCCGGACGCAGGCGTTCCAAGGCCTGGAGCCAAAGCTCCGCAGCGCTCGCGATCTTCACAAGCTTTCCACAAACGTGGATAACTTTTTATCCACAGGAAAAGTTTATATTTTTAATAGTTTTTTATGTAACGACGCCGTGCGGTGGATAACCGTCCGCCCGGCCCCGATCCCGCCCGCAAAACGCGCGGTTGGAACTGCCGCTATCCTAGCTCATTTCTTCTGATAGAGTCAACTTGCGCGGCGCCGACTTTCGTTGACAGCGCCCGCCCCAAGCGCTAAAATCTCGCACTATGGAGATTCAGCTCACCGCGAAGCAGCTCAAAGTCACTCCCGCCCTGCGCGAGTACGTTCAGCAGAAAATGGGCAAGGCGCAGAAATATTTCGACCACATCGTTTGGGGCCAGGCGTTCCTCTTTGTGGAAAAGCGCGTGCACAAAGCCGAGATGATCGTCCACGCGCCGGGTCAGACTTTCCGCGCGCTCGCGACCGCCGCCGATCTGTACTCGGCGATCGACCTCGCCTCGGACAAGATCGACGCGCAGTTGAAGAAGCACAAGGAGCGCCTGAAGACCCGCCACAAGCCGAAGGCCTCCGAGACGATGTCCGAGGCGGTTCCTCCCACGACGACGACGTTCTCCGTCGTGCGCCAGCCCGTCGAGGCGACGTCGCCGGAGCGCGCGCTCGAGGAGCTCGAGGCCAGCGGCCGGCAGTTCCTCGCCTACCTCGACCGGGAGACGGATCAGATCCACGTCGTGTTCCGCCGCACCGACGAGACCTTCGGCATCGTCCAGCCCGTCCGCAAGTCCAGGCGCTGACGCCGTGCAGGCCGCGGAACTCACCGTCGGCGACCTTCTCAAAGAGCAGGGCGAGCGGCTCCGTCTCGAGCTTCTCTCCGGCGAGAAGTCCCTCGGCCGTCGGATCGTCGTCGCGGACCTGAACCGGCCCGGTCTCGCGTTGTCCGGCTTCATGGAGCTGTTCCGCGCCGAGCGCGTGCAGGTGTTCGGCGCGGGCGAGCAGGCGTACTGCCAGAAGTCCGACGCGAAGAAGCTCGCCGAGGCGCTGTCGGCGATGTTCGCCGCGGCGGACCTGCCCTGCGCGATCGTCACGCACAACGCGCCCATTCCCGCCGCGCTCGCGCAGGCCTGCAAGAAGCACGGCGTGCCGCTCATCCGTTCCGCCTACGACACCGCGACCTTGACGAGCGAGCTCTCCGAGGCGCTCGAGGCGCGGCTCGCACCCCGCGCGACCGTGCACGGCGTGCTCGTCGACGTGTACGGCCTCGGCGTGCTGATCCAGGGCGAGGCCGGCATCGGCAAGTCCGAGTGCGCGCTCGAGCTCTTGAAGCGCGGCCACATCCTGGTCGCCGACGACGTCGTCCAGGTGCAGCACCGGCGCGGCGCGTACCTGCGCGGCTCGTGCCCGGAGCCGCTGCGCAACCACATGGAGGTGCGCGGCCTCGGCGTGATCGACGTGAAGCTTCTCTTCGGGATCGGCGCGATTCTCGACCGCACGCGCATCGAACTCGCGATCCGACTCGAGCCGTGGAGCGCGCAGGCGACCGTCGACCGCACCGGCCTCGAGACGCGCAAGCTCGCGATTCTCGACGTCGAGGTGCCCTTGATCCGCATCCCCGTGAGCCCGGGCCGCAACCTCGCGGTGCTCATCGAGGTCGCGGCGCTCAACCAGCGCCTGCGCTCGCAAGGCTACTTCTCGGCGGAGACGTTCAATCAGCGCCTGATCGAACGCATGCACTCGAAGGAGCGGGCGTGAGCGCGTCGGCGGAAGACAAGAAGCTCTTCTTCATCACCGGCGTCTCCGGCGCCGGCAAGAGCCAGGCGCTCAAGGTATTCGAGGACTTCGGCTGGTTCTGCGTCGACAACCTGCCGATCGCGCTCCTGGACCAATTCGCCCAGCTCGCGCTGAAGTCCCCGCGCATGACGCGCGTCGCGCTCGGCATGGACGTGCGCGAGGGACGCCTCCTCTCGGTCCTGCCGCCGTTGATCAAGGACCTCAAGTCCCAGGGGCTGAAGGTTCACGTCCTCTTCCTCGACGCGTCCGACGACGCCATCGTGCGCCGCTTCTCCGAGACGCGCCACCGCCACCCGCTCGGCGGCAAGGTCGCCGACGCGGTCAAGGCGGAGCGCAGGCTTCTGGCCCCCATCAAGGTCGCGGCCGACCGCGTGATCGACACCACGCACCTGGCGCTCGGCGAGCTCAAGGAAAAAATTTCCGAGACGCTCGGCCTCACGCGCACGCGCGAGATGACGTTGCAGGTCGTGAGCTTCGGCTACAAGAACGGCATGCCCATCGACGCCGACATCGTCATGGACGTGCGCTTCCTGCCGAACCCGCACTACGTGAAGGGCCTGCGCGCGAAGACCGGACTCGACGCGCCCGTGCAGAAATACATTCTCGCCCAGCCGATCGCGCGCCGCTTCCTCAACGAGTGGCGCCGCGTGATCACGATGCTCCTCCCGTACTACGTGAAGGAGGGCAAGTCGTACCTGACGATCGCGGTCGGCTGCACGGGCGGCCGTCACCGCAGCGTGTTCTGCACGCGTTGGCTGGCACAGAAGCTGCGCGGCTCCGGCCATCCGGTCCAGGAATTCCACCGGGACATCGACGCGTGATCAACTTCATCGTCGTGACGCACGGCGAGTTCGGCGCCTACCTGGTCGAGGCCGCGGAGGGCATCGTCGGCCGCCAGCCGCACGGCGTGCGCGCGATCGCGACGTCGTCGCGCCAGACCGTGCCCGAGATCCGCGCGCGCATCGCGCGCGCGCTGCGCGAACTCTCCGGCCCCGACGGCGTGATCCTCTTCACCGACATTCCGGGCGGCACGCCCAACAACCTCTCGTTCCCGCTCGTGAAGGACGCGCCGAAAGTCGAGATGATCAGCGGCGTCAACCTTTACATGCTCGTCTCCGCGTTCAGCCACCGCGACCGGCTGACGCTCGCGCGGCTCGTCGAGAAGGTCGTCGCCGACGGCCAGAAGTCGATCCGCGACGTGCGCCAGATGTTCCTGCTGGCCGCGGCGGGAGAGCGCTGATGGCGGTGAGCCTCCTGCGCGTCGACGATCGTCTCGTCCACGGCCAAGTCGTCGAGGGCTGGGTTCCCTATCTGAATGCGGACCTCGTCGTCGTCGTCTCCGACGCGGCCGCGGCCGACGCCGTGCAGGCGGCGCTCATGAAGATGGCGCTGCCGCCGTCCGTGGGCCTGCTCGTGCTCAAGCTCGCCGACGCGCTCGAGGCGCTCAGCGCGCCGGCGGCCGCCCAGCGCAAGATCCTCGTGCTCGTGCCCGGTCCCGCGGAGGCGCTCGCGCTGCTGCAGAAAGGCCTCGTGGTCGACCACGTCAACGTCGGCGGCCTGCACTTCACCGTCGGCAAGGTCCAGCTCGGCCGCGCGCTGTTCCTGGACGAGAAGGACAAGGCCGCGCTGCGCGCGATCGCCGCGCGCGGCGTTCGCCTGGAAGGGCGTCCGCTTCCTTCCGACCCCGAGGAAGACTTGTGCTCGGCGCTGGGGGGCAAATGAGCGCGCTTCCCGCTCTCGCCGGCGCCGCAGGCATCGCCGCGCTCGAGCTCGACGCGGCGTCGATCGGCACGTTCCTGCTCTCGCGGCCCTTCGTCGTCGGCCCGCTCGTGGGCCTCGCGCGCGGCGACGTCTGGACCGGCGCCGCGCTGGGCGCGATTTTCGAGGCTTTGACCCTCGCCGAACTGCCTCTCGGCGGCTGTCTGGACCTCTCCGCGTGCGTCGCCGCCGGAACGGCCGCGTGGCTCGCGTGCGACGCGGCCCGAATCCCGACGGAAGCGTGCTTCCTCGCGGGTCTCGCCGCGGGCTGGGTTCACGCGCGCGCGGAGCGGCGGCTGCGCCGCGCACGCGCTGCGCTCGCGCGCGGCGCGGAGGCCGCCCTGCACGGCGGCCGACCGGCCGGACTCGGCGCCAAGATCGTCGAGGCGCTGAGCGTCCAGGCCGCCGCGACTTTCGCCGTCTGCGCGTGCTTCCTCGCGGCTTCGTCCGCGGTTCTGCCCGCGCTCTGGCCGCGGCTGCCCGCCTTCGCGGCCGTCGGGGCGCGCACGGCGTTTCTCGCGGCGCCCTGGCTCGGCGCGGGCAGCCTCGTCGCGGCCCTCGGGAGGCGCGCATGAGCGAACTCGGCGCGCGCCTGTTCCGGCGTTCTTTTTTCCTGCAAGCGGGCTTCAGCGACGAGCGCCGCCAGGCCCTCGGGTTCGCGTGGACCATCGATCCCGCGTTGGCCGCGGCGTACGGCGCGGACGCGGACGCCCTGCGCGCCGCGCGCCTGCGCCAGCTGCAGCCGTTCAACACGCAGCCGAACGCCGCGGGCCTCGTCGTCGGCGCGTGCGCCGCGCTGGAAGCCCGCGCGGCCGCGGGCGACGCGGGCGCTTGCGCGCGCGCCGAGACGTTCAAGGGCGCGATCGGCGCGTCCTTGGCCGGCGGCGCGGACGCGTTCTTCTGGGGGGCCCTGCGCCCGCTGGCCGCGGCGACGGCGGCGTTCTTGGGCGCGTTCGCCTTCCGGCGCGGAACCGTCGGGCCGCTGTTCGGCGCGGCCGCCGCGGGCCTGCTCGTCTTCAACGCTCCGGCGGTGCTCGCGCGGCGGCGCGGCGTCGAGGAGGGTCTCGCCGATCCCGACACGGCCGCGCTGCGCGTCGCGGCCCTTCCGGTCCAGAGCTGGATCCGCGCCGCGCGTCTCGCGTCCGCCGTTCTGATCTTCGGCGCGGCGGCGGCGCTGCTCGGCCATCCGCTGCTCAACACCTCGGCGACTTTGGCCGCGGGCGCGTTCGCGCTGGGGGCGGGCGCCGCGCGCGCCACGGGCGGGCCCTTGCGGCTCGTCGCCGCCGCGGGAATAATCGGAGCCGCGGCTTCGGCCGCCGTGGGGTGGACGCCATGACCGAACGAACGATGATCGTGAAGAACAAGCTCGGCCTGCACGCGCGGCCGGCGGCGACGTTCGTGCGCGAGGCGGCGCGCTTCAAGAGCAGCGTCGTCGTCGTCAAGGACGGCCTCGAAGTCAACGGCAAGAGCGTCATGGGCCTCATGCTTCTCGCCGCGGAGAGCGGCTCGAAGCTCACGATCAAGGCCGACGGCGACGACGAGGTCCAGGCGCTCGACGCGCTGCAGAAGCTCTTTGAAGGAAAGTTCGGTGAAGACTAGATGCTTTAGATTGTTCCCCTGCGCATCTGCGCCGCGCGCGAAGCGCCGCGGCGACGGAGGCCTGCGCGCGTGATCGTGATCAAGGGCATCGCCGCCAGCCCCGGCATCGCGATCGGCAAGGCCTACGTCGTCGAGGACGAGGACATCGTCGTCGAGCGCATCGAGATCCCGCGCGACGGCATCCGCGACGAGGTCGCGCGCTTCAAGATGGCGCAGAAGGCGACCTTGCGCGACCTCGACGCGGCCGAGCAGAAGGTGCTCAAGGTCCTCGGCAAGCAGCACGCGAAGCTCATCGACGCCCATCGCCTCATTCTGAAGGACTCCCTGATCACCGGCGACGTGCCCAAGCGCATCCTCGCCGAGGGCGTCAACGCCGAGTTCGCGCTCTCCGAGGCGCTCGAGGCGGTCAACCGCCAGTTCGAGAAGATGGAGGACGAATTCTTCCGCGAGCGGCGCCACGACCTCTTCGACGTCGGCAAGCGTTTGCTGCTGCACCTCATGAAGCGGCAGAAGAAGAGCCTCGCCGAGATCGACCACGAGTGCGTGCTCATCTCGCGCAACCTCCTTCCGTCCGACACGCTCGGCCTCAAGGACACGAAGATCCTGGGCTTCGCGACCGACCTCGGCGGCAAGACCTCGCACACGGCGATCCTCGCGCAGAGCCTCGAGATCCCGGCCGTCGTCGGGCTCTCCGACGTGAGCCGCCGCGTGAAGAGCGGCGACATGGTGATCCTCGACGGCGAGCAAGGCATGGTCATCATAGCGCCCAGCGCGGAGACGATCGCCAAGTACGAGAAGGTCCAGCAGCGCTCGGTCGCCGAGGAGAAGTCCCTCGAGTCCCTGCGCGGCGTGCCCGCCGTCACGCAGGACAACAGGGCGTTTAAATTGGAGGCGAACCTGGACTCGCCCGAGGAGCTGAAAAGCCTCGTGGCGCTCCAGCCCGACGGCATCGGACTTTTCCGCACCGAGTACTTGTTCCTCAACCGCACCGACGCGCCGAGCGAGGAGGAGCAGGCGAAGGCCTACATGGCCGTGGTCAAGGCGCTCGAGGACCGCGAGGTCGTGATCCGCACCGCGGACATCGGCGGCGACCGGCTCTCCCAACTCGGCGTCGAGGGTCCCAAGAACGAGACGAACCCGTTCATGGGCCTGCGCGGCGTTCGCCTCTTCCTGCGCCACCTAGACCTCTTCAAGACCCAGCTGCGCGCGGTCCTGCGCGCGTCGACGAAGGGCAAGGTGCGCGTGATGATCCCGATGGTCTCGTCCGTCGGCGAGGTCATCGCGGTGCGCCGCCTGCTCGCCCAGGCCAAGGCCGAGCTCGCGGCCGAGGGAGTGCAGTTCACGAACGAGCTCGAGCTCGGCATCATGGTCGAGATCCCGTCGGCGGCCATCCACATCGACATGTTCCTCCCGCACGTGGACTTTCTGTCGATCGGCACCAACGACCTGGTTCAATACGTGCTCGCCGTCGACCGCATCAACGAGCACGTCACCCATCTCTACGATCCGTTCCATCCCGCGGTGATCCGCCTTCTCGACCACGTCGTGCGCTGCGCGCACGCGAAGGAGAAGTGGGTCGGCGTGTGCGGCGAGATGGCCTCCGACCCGCGCGCGGTGCCGCTGCTCGTGGGCCTCGGCGTGGACTCCATGTCGGTGTCGCCGCGCATGTTCCTGCGCGTCAAGCAGACCGTGCGCGCGCAGAAATTCGAGGCGATGAAGAAGCTCGTCGCGAAGGCCGTCGTCTGCTCCGAGTCCGACGAGATCCGCCGTCTGCTGGAGCAGGGCAGTTGAGCGAACCCTCCCGCATCCGCAACTTCTCGATCATCGCCCACATCGACCACGGCAAGTCGACGCTGGCGGACCGCCTGCTCGAGCTCACCGGGACCATCGCGCGCCGCGACATGCAGGCGCAGATCATGGACTCCATGGAGCTCGAGCGCGAGCGCGGCATCACGATCAAGGCCAAGGCCGTGCGCATGGACTACACGGCGCCCGACGGCCAGCAGTGGCTCTTGAACCTCATCGACACTCCGGGTCACGTGGACTTCACCTACGAGGTGAGCCGCGCGCTCGCCGCGTGCGAGGGCGCGCTGCTCGTCGTGGACGCCACGCAGGGCGTGCAGGCGCAGACCTTGGCCAACGCGATGCTGGCCCAAGAGGTCGGCCTGCGCGTGATCCCGGTCATCAACAAGATCGATCTGCCCTCCTCCGACGTCGACGGCACCCTCGAGCAAATCTTCGACACGCTGAAGATCATCGAGGATCCGGTGCTCATCAGCGCGAAAAGCGGCCAGGGCATCCAGGAAGTGCTGGACGCGATCGTGCGCGAGATCCCGGCGCCGAAGGGCGATCCGAAGAGCCCGCTCTCGGCGCTGATCTTCGATTCGAGCTACTCCACGTTCCGCGGCGTCATTCTCCTCATCCGCGTCGTCGACGGCACGCTCAAGAAAGGCATGACCGTCAAGTTCTTCTCGACGGGCACCGAGGCGATCGTCGAGGAAGTCGGCTACCTCAAGCCCAAGCAGGTGCCCAGCGACGCGCTCTCCGCGGGAGAGGCCGGCTACGTGATCTGCGGGATCAAGGACATCCACACCGTGCGCGTCGGCGACACGGTCATGGAAAAAATGCGGCCGCTGGCGGCACCCCTCCCCGGATACAAAGAAGCCAAGCCGGTGGTTTTCGCGGGCATCTTCCCGATCGACCAGACCGAGTACACCGCGCTCAAATACGCGCTCGACAAGCTCAATCTCGAGGACTCGTCGTTCAACTACACGGCCGAGACGTCGATGGCGCTCGGCTTCGGCTACCGCCTCGGCTTCCTCGGCCTCCTGCACATGGACATCGTCAAGGAGCGCCTGCAGCGCGAGTTCAACCTGGACCTCATCGTCACCGCGCCGAACGTGATCTACCGCGTGCAGACGACGGACGGCAAGTGGTCGGTCATCGACAACCCGGCCAAGTTTCCGTACCACGGCGACATCAAGACGATCGAGGAGCCGTTCGTCCAGCTCACCATCGTCCTGCCCATCGAGCACCAGGAGCCGGTGCTCAATTTGATCAAGGAGCGGCGCGGCGTCTACGTCGGCATCGAGTATTTGTCGCCCACGCGCATGCTGATCAAGTACGAGCTGCCGCTCGCCGAGATGGTCGTCAATTTCTACGACCGGCTCAAATCCGTCTCGAAGGGCTACGCGACGCTCGACTACCACCCGATCGGCTACCGCGAGTCGGACATGGCCAAGCTCGAGGTGCTCATCCACAAGGAGCCCGTCGACGCGCTGAGCCAGATCGTGCACAAGGACAAGGCGTACGAAGTGGGCGCCAAGCTGTGCGCGAAGCTCAAGGAACTCATCGACCGGCAGAACTTCGAGGTCGCGATCCAGGCCAGCCTCAACGGCAAGATCATCGCGCGCGAGACGCTGGGCGCCAAGCGCAAGGACGTCATCGCCAAGTGCTACGGCGGCGACATCACGCGCAAGAAGAAGCTCCTCAACAAGCAGAAGGAAGGAAAGGCGCGCGCGAAGCTCATCGGACAAGTCGAGGTGCCGCAGGAGGCGTTCCTCGCGGCGCTCAAGATCGACGAGGACAACGGCTGATTCAATGGAATACCGGCTTTTCTTCATCGGCGTCCTGATGGGCGCGTTCGTCTGGTTCTCGCGCGGCTGGAAGGACGAGGGCGGCCCGACGACGGCGCTGGCCTCGGCGCTGTGGCACGGGCTCTTCTTCTTCATCGCCGGTTTTTCCGTCGTGATGATCCTCGCGATGTCGATGGAGACGCGCGCGCGCTTCATCTCGTTCGCGTCGCAGGTGGTCTCGGTCGGCGATTTGTACCCGGCGGTCGCGGCCGGCGTCGCGTTCGGGCTCTTCGGCTTCTGGCGCGCATGGAGCACGGGGGACAGCGTCGAGAGCCGCCGCCACTTCCTCGGCGAGGACCTCGAATGGGCGCAGACGGTCTTCGAGGCGGCGTTCACCGCGTCTTTGCTGATGATCTTCGTGCTCCAGGCCTTCAAAATTCCGTCGGGCTCGATGGAAAACACCTTGCTCATCGGCGACCACCTGTTCGTCAACAAGTTCGTCTACGGCCTGCGCGTGCCGTTCTCCGGCCGCCGCATATTGGGCGAGAGCATCAGTCGAGGGGACGTCATGGTCTTCCAATTCCCCGACGAGGACCCGCGCCAGCTGCACTGCGGCTCCGTCCAGTACGGCAAGGATTTCATCAAGCGCGTGATCGGCCTTCCCGGCGACGTCGTCGAGGTGCGCCAGGGACGCGTGCTGATCGACGGCAAGCCGCTGGCGCCGGAGCCCTACGCGCTGTACTCGAGCCAGTACCGGCTGCAGGAGTCCCTGCACGCGAAGGAGATCTCGCCCGAGCGCTATCAGCAGTTGTGGCAGGCGCACCGTCTCGACCAGGAGTTCGAGGAGAGCTCCAAGCAGAGCGCCAACGACTACGCGAGCCTGCGCGACTTCTTCGGACCGGTCAAGGTGCCCGAGCACTCCTATTTCATGATGGGCGACAATCGCGACGCGTCCTGCGATTCGCGCTACTGGGGTCCCGTTCCCGAGAGCGAAGTGAAGGGCAAGGCCTGGTTCCTGTACTGGCCGCCGGGACACATGAAGACGGTGCGCTGAGAGGAGCGGAGAGCACAGCATGGAATACCGGCTTTTGGTCATCGGCGTCCTCATGGGCGCGTATGCCTGGATCTGCCGTCGGCGCAAGCACGCAGGGCGCGAGCCGGCCGTCCTGCACGCGGCGTTCTGGGGCCTGGCGGCGTTCTCCGCGGCGCTCGTCGCGATGATGTCCTTCCAGGACCGGCCGCGCTACGCGGTCTTCCTCGGCCTCGCCGTGCCGATCGGCGAGGTGCTTCCCGCGCTCGCCGCTGGCGCGCTGCTGGCGGCGCTCGGCTACTTTCACGGGCTCTCGCGTCTCAAGGATGCCGCCGCGCGCGGCGGCATGCTGCACGAGGACCTGGAGTGGGCGGACACGGTTTTCTCCTCCGCGCTCATGGCCTCGCTGCTCATGATGTTCGTGGTGCAGGCGTTTAAAATCCCGTCGGGCTCGATGGAGAAGACCCTGCTCATCGGCGACCAGCTCTTCGTCAACAAATTCATGTACGGCTTCAAGATTCCGTTCACCGACAAGCGCGCGCTGGCCGTGCGTGCCGTGCGCCGCGGCGACATCCTCGTCTTCCGCTTCCCGACGGAGGATCCCGCCGCGCGCCACTGCGGCACGCTCGAGTACGGCAACGATCTCATCAAGCGCGTCGTCGGCCTGCCCGGGGAAACCGTCGAGGTGCGCGGCGGACGCGTTCTGATCGACGGCAAACCGCTCGGCGACGAGCCGTACGCGCAGTGGACCGGGACCTACCATCAGGACCGCTCCGAGAGCGCCGGCGAGCTCTCGCCGGAGCAGTACCAGCAGATCTGGCAGGATCGCCGTCTCGAGGACGAGCCGCCGGGCGTCAACAAGGACTACTTCGGTCCGGTCACGGTGCCGCCGCGCTCGTATTTCATGATGGGCGACAACCGCGACTTCTCGTGCGACTCGCGCTATTGGGGGCCCGTGCCCGAGGGTTACGTGAAGGGCAAGGCCTGGTTCATCTACTGGCCGCCGACGCGCCTCGGCCCCCTGTGAGCTGATGGCGGCCGCGGGACCCTGCCCCGCCTGCGCGTCGGCGTCCGCCGCGAGGACGTTTATTGAAGAACGGCGCGATCCCGTGGGCGGCGTTCTCTACCGCCTCTACCGCTGCCCGGACTGCGGCGTCGCGTACTGCGAACCGCGCGATCCCGTGGGACCGGATTGGTACGAAAAGCAGGAGCCCTTGCGCGCGCGCGAGCCGCGCACGGCGCCGCTCACCGACATTCGCTTCCGCCGCTTCTTCGCGTCGGGGCTGAAGCCCGGGCGTCTGCTCGACGTGGGCTGCGGCGACGGCGGCTTCATGGCGCTCGCGCGCGAGCGCGGCTGGTCCTGCGTCGGCGTCGACTACGAGACGCGCATGATCGCGGTCGCGCGCGCCAAGGGCTTGGACGCGCACGCGCAGGACTTCGCGGGCTTCTTGAAAACGCAGCCGCGGGCCGCGTTCGACGCGGCCGTGCTGTTCGACGTGCTCGAGCACGCGTCCGAGCCGCGCGAGCTGTTCGCCGCGCTCAAGCCCGTCTTGAAGCCCGGCGCGCACCTCGCGGTGACCTTCCCCAACGACGGCCGTCCGCTCTTTTTCGGACGCGAGGATCACGACTACCCGCCGCATCACTTCACGCGCTGGACGGCGGGGTCGCTCGAGAGGTTCTTCGAGCGCGAGGGGTTCGTCGTGGTCGCGGTCGAGACGATGGGCCCGAGCGTGTACTGGTTCTCGGAGAATTTGTTTTATCGCCTGATCGCGCCGATCGCGATCGGCGCGGCGAAGAGGCTTTTATTCGGCGCTTCGCCCCGCGAAACGGTGAGCGAGCATTACGCGGCGCGCGCCGCGGCGGGCGCCGGGGGAGCGCTCGCCGATCCCGCGCGCCGCCGCCGCGCGGCCGATCTCTTCAAATACGCGTGCCGCGTCGTCACGTATCCCGTCGGGGCCGCTTTGGCGCTCGTCTGCCGACTGCGCCCGAACTCCGGCGACTACCTCTTCGGCCTCGCGCGCTACGCGCCGTAGCCGTTCGGGTTGTCCTTCTGCCAGCGCCAATGATCGGCGCACATGCGCTCGAGGCCCCGCGCGGCCGTCCAGCCGAGCTTCTTCTTCGCGAGCGACGGATCGGCCCAGATCGCGGCCGAGTCGCCGGGGCGGCGCGGCATGATCTCGTACGGGATTCGATGTCCGACGGCCTTCGACGCGGCCGCGATCACCTCCAGCACGGACGCGCCGCGGCCCGTGCCCAGGTTCACGGCCTCGGCGCCGTCGAATTCGTCCAAATGATTGAGCGCCGCGAGGTGACCGAGCGCCAGGTCGACGACGTGGATGTAGTCGCGCACGCCGGTGCCGTCGGGTGTCGGGTAGTCGTCTCCCCACACGCGGACCTTGTCGCGGCGGCCGACGGCGGTCTGCATCACGTACGGCATCAAATTGTTCGGCAGGCCGCGCGGGTCCTCGCCGATGCGTCCGCTCTCATGCGCGCCGATCGGATTGAAGTAGCGCAGCAGCGCGACGCGCCAGCCCTTCTCGCGGCGCGCAAGCTCGAAGCACAAGTCCTCGACCGCCAGCTTCGTGCCGCCGTACGGGTTCACCGCGGAGCGCGGGTGGCTCTCGTCGACCGGACTTTTCTTCACGTCCCCGTAGACCGTGCACGACGACGAGAACACGAGCTTGCGGCAGTTCGCGGCCGTCATCGCCGCGAGCAGGTTCGCGCTGCCGTCGACGTTGTTGCGCCGGTAGAGCTCCGGCTTCTCCACGGACTCGCCGACGGCCTTGAGCGCCGCGAAATGAACGACCGCGTCGAAGCCTTCTTTCAATAAACGTCCGAGTCCCGGCGCGTCCAACAGGTCCAGCTTCTCGAAGCGCAGAGGCTTGCCCGTCAAAGCCCGCACGCGCCGCACGGACTCCTGCGACGAGTTCGACAAATTGTCGAAGCCGACGACGTCGTGCCCGGCGTTCAGCAGTTCGAGCGCGGTGTGGCTGCCGATGTAGCCCGCGACGCCGGTGACGAGGATGCGCATGGCGGGATTCTAGGAAATCCCGCGGCGGCCCGGCCCGAAGGCGATTACTTCCGGACCAGCGTCAGGAAGCCGCTGGTGCCCCACGTCGAGCCGCTCTGGTCCGGGCCGGCCTCGTGCGTGTAGCTCCACAACGCCTTCGTCGCGGCGCGCGCGGTCCACGGCGCGGTCCGATAGGCGTTGTTGCCCGACGGAACCAACGTCGTCGTGAGCGCGAGCTCGTCGGGGCCCACGCCCGCGACGTACGGATCGATCGAGACGCTCAGCGCGCGCGTCGTCCCGGCCTTCGCGCTCGCCAGATCGAAGTCGGCGCGGATCTCGCCGGACACCGGCGCGCCGCCCAGGTTCGCGGCCGAGCACGCCGGCGCGCCGCCCTTGAGCTCCGCGCGGCCGGTCTGAGCGCGCCACGGGAAAGTCTTCGTCGCGACGTCTCCGGTCTCGCGCTCCGTGACGCTCACGCGCACGCTGCCCAGATCCAGCTGCGCGTTCGTCTCGCAGTAAGGGTCGAACGCCGACGGGGAGACGCAGTCGATGCTCGGCTCGTCGGAAAAGCGGCAGACTTTCGTCTCGGAGACGGTCGCGACGGTCCGCGCCTCGTCCTTCGGCGAGAAAACGACGACCAGGTCGAAATGGCGGTCGTAAGACTCGCCGGCGTCGCTGGTCGCTTTGGATTCGAGCGAGCCTTCGTAGCGGTAATCCGCGGCGCGCGCGCGAACGGCGATCAAAGCGAGAGAGAGGGCGAGGGCGATGTTCTTCATTGAAAGAATTATGCCCGACGCCCGCCTCGATGACGTCAAGACGACGTGACGATGAAATGACGGCGGCGCCGCTCCGCCGGCGCCGGGGGGTCCGTGAAATACGGGGATAGCCGGGGCTTGACGCCGACGCACGCGGCGCGCCACACTCAAGGCGTCGTCGGGATTTCGGGAGAATCATGGCCAACGAAGACGCGCGCGAGACGTGCCGGAAGATTCGCGAGAACATCGAGACGGTGATGCGCGGACAGTCCGCGGCGATCCGCAAGCTTTTGGCGGCGCTCGCCGGTGGCGGCCACGTCTTGCTCGAAGATTTTCCCGGCACGGGCAAGACCACGCTCGCGAAGGCGCTCGCCAAATCTCTCGGCGCGAAGTTCAGCCGCGTGCAGTTCACGCCGGACCTGCTGCCTTCGGACATTCTCGGCGTCTCCATCTTCGATCAGAAGGACCGGAGTTTTCGCTTTCACGAAGGCCCCGTCTTCACCAACATTCTTCTCGCCGACGAGATCAATCGCGCCTCGCCGCGCACGCAGTCGGCGCTGCTGGAGGCGATGGGCGAAGCCCAAGTCAGCGTCGACGGCAGCACGTATCGGCTCGCCGAGCTGTTCTTCGTGATCGCGACGCAGAACCCGATCGAGTTCCACGGCACTTACCCGCTGCCGGAGGCGCAGATGGACCGCTTCATGCTGCAGTTCAGCCTGGGCTACGTCTCGCCGGAGGTCGAAGTCGAGATCCTGTCCGAGCAGCAGACGGCTCACCCGATCGACGCGCTGGCGCCGCGCGCGTCGCTCGAAGACGTGCTGGCCCTGCGCCGCGCGGCGGCGAAAGTGCGCCTCAGCGCGGAGATCAAGCGCTACATCATCGACATCGTCGGCGAGACGCGGCGCGCGTCGGGAGTGAAGCTCGGCGCCAGCCCGCGCGCCTCGCTGGCGCTCATGAAGGCGGCGCAGGCCGCCGCGTTCATCGACGGGCGCGACTTCGTCGCTCCCGAGCACGTGCAGGAGATGGCGGTCGCGGCGGTCGCGCATCGCCTCATGCTCGACCCGCAGGCGCGCTTCTCGGGGCTCACCGCGGCCGGAGTGGTCGACCGCATCGTGAAGTCGTTGCCCGCTCCCGCCTGAGCATGGACCGCCTGCGCTACGTGCAGATGCGGATGTATTCCGCGATCCGTCAGGGGCTCCGGCGGCGGCTGACCCCGGCCGGGCGCGTGGCTTTGGGCGCGCTCTTGGCCGCCGGGATCTTCGGCTTGGACACCACGCAGAGCATGGCCTTCCAGGCGTTCACCTTCATGGCCGCGCTGTTCGCACTCTCCGAGCTCACGAACCTGCGCTTTCGCGCGCGCTTCGAGGTTCGCCGCGACCTGCCGCGTCTGGCGACCGCGGGGGAGAGGCTGCCGTACTCGATCTCTATTCGCAATCTCGACGCGGCGGCGCGCCGCGGCTTGACCTTGAGTGAGGAGGCCGAGGATCCGCGGCCGACCTGGGCGCAGTACCGCGCCATGCGCGGATTGCCGGGCGCGAATTGGCTCGAGCGCGCGACGGGCTACGGGCGCTGGCGCGCGCTGGTGGCGCGCCGGCGGATTGAAATGGAAGACGAGAAGGCCGTGCCCGACCTTCTTCCCGGACAGCGCGGCGAGGTCGCGATGGAGCTCGTTGCGGCCCGGCGCGGCATTCTGCGGCTGCGCGCCGTCGCCGTGTCCCGGCCCGACGCGTTGGGCCTGTGCAAGGCCGTCGCGCGCCAGGAGGCGGCGCAGAGCGTTCTCGTGCTGCCCCGGCGCTATCCGGTCCCGCGCCTGCGGCTCTCCGGAAGCCGGCGCTACCAGCCGGGCGGAGTCTCGCTCGCCTCGCGCGTGGGCGACTCGCAGGAGTTCCGCTCCCTGCGCGACTACGTTCCCGGCGATCCGCTGCGGCGCATCCACTGGCGGAGCTGGGCCAAGACGGACCGCCCCGTGGTCAAGGAATACGAGGACGAATATTTCGTGCGCCACGCGCTGATTCTCGACACCTTCGCCGCGCCGGGCAGGGAGGACGATTTTGAAGAGGCCGTCTCCGTCGCGGCCTCCTTCGCGTGCGCGCTGCTGACCCAAGAGTCTTTGCTGGATCTGCTGTTCGTCGGCGACAAGGCGTACCGCTTCACCGCCGGACGCGGGTTGGGCGGTCCGGAGAGCCTCCTCGAGGTTCTGGCTTGCGCGCAGGCCGCGACGGGCCGGGAATTTTCGGAGCTGAGCCGCGCGGTCGCGACCGGGCGCGACGAGGTCAGCGGCTGCGTCTGCGTTCTGCTGGGGTTCGACGAGAATCGCCGCTCGCTCGTGCGCGAACTGCGCGCGAGCGGCGTCCCGGTCGAGGCCGCGGCGATCGCGTCCGCGCGCGACCTGCCCGACGAGGTCTGCGCGCGGGAGGGAGTCCGCCGCTTGGAGCCGGGCCGCATCGCCGAGGGTCTGGCCGGGATGGGCGCCTCATGAGCGCTCCGGCCCTGCTTCTCGGCGCGGCGCTGCTGTTCTGGGCCCAGCAGACCGGGTTGTGGCTCGTGGCGCTGCCGATGGCCGCGACCATCGAGGGCGCGCGGCTGTTCCGCCGCCGCTGGGAGCTTCGTCCCGAGGATTTTCATCGCATCGGCGACCTCTCGACGTTGCTGTTCGTGGCGCTCGTCGTCTACCTCTACCTCACGCGCGACACGATCAAGGCCGTGTCGGCCGTCCTCGCCTGGCTTCCCGTCGCGTGTTTTCCGCTCATCGCCGCGCAGACGCTCAGCGCCGCGGGCCGGCTCGATCTCGGCGCCTTGTTCTGGTCTCAGCGCCGCGGCCTTGAAGGCGCGCCGCGCGGCTCCATCGACGTCGCGTATCCGTACTTCGCGCTGTGCCTGATCAGCGCCGGCGCCGCGAACGTGCGCACGCCCGTCTACTACGTCGGAGTGTGCGCGCTCGGCGCGTGGGCGCTGTGGCGGGCGCGGGCGCGCGGGAACTCCGCGTGGGTCTGGGCCGGCATGGTGGCCGCGGCCGCGGCGCTCGGCTTCGCGGCGCAGTCGGGACTCGCGAGCCTGCAGCGCTCGCTCGAGAACGCCGCGCTGGAGGCCGTGTTCGGCTCGGGGGTCGGCGACGCGGACCCATACCGCAGCCGCACGTCGCTCGGGCAGATCGGACGGCTGCAGCTGTCGGGCGAGATCGCGCTGCGCGTGAGCGCCGAGCGTCCGCCCGCCCTGCTGCGCCAGGCCAGCTACAACCTCTACCGCAACGCGCAGTGGTTCGCGCGCGATCCCGGCTTCATGCCGCTGCGCCCGGACGGCGACGGCGCGTGGGCGCTGGCGCCGGGCGCCGCGGCGCCGCGCAGCGCGGTCGTGACCGCGGTCTGGCCGCGCGGCTCCGGCGTGCTCGCGCTTCCGCTCGACGCCGCCCGCGTCGAGGGCCTGTCGGCGGGCTCCGCGGGCCGCAACCGCCTCGGCACGGTCGAAGCGTCCGAGGCCCCGGGCGTCGTTTCTTATCGCGTTCTTTTCGGCGCCGGTTCCGCGCGCGACGCGGCGCCGACCGACGCGGACCTGGAACTCCCGGACGCGGAGGCCGGCACGTTCCGCGCTCTCGCGCGCGAGCTCGGCCTCGCGCGCCTGCCGCCGGGCCGCGCGCTCGACGCGGTCGCGCGGTTTTTCGCGGAAAACTTCCGCTATTCGACCTATCAGCGCCAAAATTCGGCTTCGCCTCTGCAGGATTTTCTTTTCAAGACGCGCTCCGGCCACTGCGAGTACTTCGCCACGTCCGCGGTCCTGCTCCTGCGCGCCGCGGGAATCCCCGCGCGCTACGCCGTCGGCTACTCGGTCCAGGAGTACAGCCGCCTGGAGCGCGCGTTCGTGGTGCGCCAGCGTCACGCGCACGCTTGGGCGGAGGCCTACGTCGACGGCGCGTGGCGGGACTTCGACACGACGCCGGCCTCTTGGGGCGCGGTCGAGGACGCCCGCGCCTCGCGTCTCGAGTTCCTCGGCGACGCGGCCGCGTGGGCGCATCTGATCCTGGCGACCGGGCGCGTGCGTCTGGCGCGTTCCGACGGGCGCGGCTTGGTCGCCTGGCTGGCGCTCGCGGTTTTGGCGGGGTGGATCATCTGGAAGGCGATCGGTCTGGTCCGTTCGTCGCGCGAAGCCGCCGGCGCGGACGCTCCGGGGCTCGGCGTCGCCGGCGCGGACTCGGAATTTTTCGCCGTCGCGCGCCGCCTGGAGCGCGCCGGTCTCGGCCGACGCCCCGAGGAAGCCGCGTCGTCCTGGCTCGACCGCCTCGAAGCCGGCGCCGGCTCCGCTAAGGTCGCGCCGCTGCGGCCGCTGCTCGCGCTGCACTACCGCTACCGCTTCGATCCCCTCGGCCTGAGCGCCGACGAGCGCGAGACGCTGCGCCGCCGCGCCGCCGCCTGGCTCGCGCAGAACCGAGCCGGCGTTTAACCGTCCGACGGTCATCCGATGGATCTAATCGGACGGGAGTCCAGCGGCGAGATCGTCGAGGCCTTTCGCGAGGCCGAGCCGGGCGGACGGCGCGTCGACGTGCGGGTCCATGTCGAGCGCGCGCGTTCCGACGACGATGCGCAGTCCCGGGGTCTTCAGCGGCGGATCAGAACGGCGCCATCGCGCTCTGCAGGTGATAATAAGGAGGCTTCGCGCGGTAGCGCAAAATGCACTCCTTCATGATCTCTTCGATGAAGTCGTTGTACTTCTGGCCGATGACTTCCGCGCAGGCGGGGACGCAGTCGCCGTCGTTGATCGACGGGTTCGGGTTGATTTCCAAAATATACGGGTTGCCGGAGCGGTCCACGCGCACTTCGATGCGCGCGTAGTCGTGGCAGTCGAAGATGCGGTAGGCGTCGAGGCAGATTTCGGAGATCAGGGCGGAGAGCTTCTGCGTGTACTTCGCGGGGCGCTCCACCTTGATCTTCTCGTAGACGGACTCGCTCTCCCATTTCGCCTGGAAGGGATAGATGCCCCACGTGCCCTTGGGCAGGTCGTCGAAGATCGAGCGCGAGAGCGGCAGGACCTTCACGCGCTCCTCGTTGCCCATGATCGACACGTCGACCTCGTCGCCCTCGATGAACTCCTCGATGAGGACGGGGCGGTTGTATTTTTCCAAGAGCATCGCGACTTGATCTTTGAGGGCCTTGAGGCTGGTGACGACGGACGCGTTCGAGATGCCGATCGAGTTGTCGGTGTTGGCGAGCTTGACCATCAGCGGATAGCGCAGGTCTTCGCGGATGGGCTCGTCCTTTTGAAAAACGTAGTCGAACTTCGGAGTGGGCAGGCCGTGCTGTTCGAGGATCTTCTTGACCTTGATCTTGTCGATGCACAGCGCGAGCGTCAGCGGATTCGAGCCCGTGTACGGAATGCCGAGGCAGTCTAGGATCGCGGCGGCGTGCGGCTCGAGCAAGGACGAGTTGTTGATGCGCTCGCAGACGTTGAAGATCATGTCCACGTTCGCGTTCGCGATCTTCTCGAAGGGGAGCGGCGTCTCGTTCATGTCGAAGAACGTGACGCGGTGGCCCTTCGCCTCGACCGCCTTCTGGATGTTGCGGCCGACGGACGTGAGGTCGGCGTGCACCGCGCCCTCGTCGCCGCCCTCGGCGTCGTAGATGTTGCAGAGAATGCCGACGTGCAGGGCCTTCTTGCCGAAGTCGAAGCCGCGCACCTTTTCGATCCGCGCCGATTGCAAGATACGGCGGCGCGAGACCTGCGCCGCGCCGAAGCGGTTCTTGCGCCGCGTCTTGCCGAGCGAGGACGTGGAGTCGAAGCGCGAGATCGAGACCGAGATCTTGCGCAGCGCGTCGTCGAGGTTCTCCTCGGCCTCCGCGTAGGTGTCGCCGCGGCCGACGACCCAGCCCATGGTCTCGAAGCCCTCCGGCGGGACGAGCGCCGCGTCGCCGGGCTCCTTCTGCACGGTGATGTCGTGGACTTTCGTCTCGTCGGCTTTGTCCTGCGGCAGCTTCACGCCGACGACGACGCCCGAGTGCTCGGGGATCAAATATTTTCCGACGAGGTGGCAGCGCGGTTCCTTCAAGCGCTTGGGCTGGCAAGGAAAGCCGACCGCGATCTTCGACGCTTCCTCAATGACGTCCACTTCCCAGATCGTCTTGATCCAGTCGTAGAGGTAGTCGCCGCCCATGCGCGCGTTGAGCTCGATGAGCTTGGGGCCGGTCGGCGTGATCTTCGCCTCCAAATGCAGCGCGCCGTTTGAGAGGCCGAGGGCGCCGACCACGTCCTTCGCCATCTTGAGCACGTCGGACAAGTCCTTGGTCTCGTGGCGCGAGGGCATCGCGTCGCCGGTCTCGACGAAGAACGGCTCTTTCGTGGGGAAGTTGTCGGTGAACGCGTGGAACTTGATCTCGCCGTTTTGGACGAGCAGGTCGACGTCCACTTCGGCGCCGTCCAAATACTCCTCGGCGAGGATGTCGGTGCCGTATTTGTAGATCGGGTCGAAGGCCGGCGTCATGTTCGTGCGGATGTAGTCGAACGCCTTCTTGCCCTCGTCGAGGCTGTCGATCTTGACGACGAACTGGCTCTTCACGCCCCACGCGGGCTTGAGCACCAGCGGAAAGCCGATGCGCGCCGCCGCCTTTTCCAAATCGGTGTGGTGCTTGATCAGCGCCCACGCGGGCTGATGCTTCGCGAGCTTCGCGTTCTCGAGAGTCTGGCGCGTCAGGTATTTATTGCGCGCGTTCAGCGCGGCCTGCGGCGCGTTGCCGACCCAGCCGAAGCGCGTGGCGAGCGTCGCCGCGAGCGGCACCGCGTTCTCCCAGAACGTGATCACGCCGTCGATCTTCTGCGTCTTGACCAGCTCCTCGACTTTCGCCGTGCACGCGACCTCGTCGAGCGGATCGCACTCGATGAACCCGTCGGCCAGCTTCGACACCCAGTTCGCCTCGGACGCGATCAGGATGATTTTCGGTCCGAGCTCCTTGAGCCGCGTGTAGATCCACTTCTTGCGCGGCTGCGGCGAGGAGATGACGAGCAGCGTCTTCGTCTTCAGATCGAGCGGCGCGTTCTCGACGGGCGCGGGGGCTTCGGCGGGGTTCATCCATAAAGTGTAAAGCATTCCCCGCCGCGAATCAAACGCGTATACTGATGCGCAGCGATGGACGAGCAAGCGAACCCCGAACGGAGTCCTCAACAAAGCGCGCCGAGCGCGACGAACGACCCCAGCGCGTCCGCGGCCTACACGGCGCCGCCGCCGGCGCCCGCGCGCGCGCGGCGATGGGGACCGCTCGCGCTGGTCGCCGCCCTCGCGCTCGGCGGCATCGGCGTCGCCGTCGGTCGGCGCGCGGCTCCGGCGGCGAAGCCCGCGCCCGCGGCCGTCGTCCAGGCGGTCGAGGAGCGCGCCTCCTTCGAGAAGGACTTCGACGCCGAGACGACGGCGGCGGCGCGCGAGGTCCTGCGGCGCGACGCGACCACCCGCGAGCTGGCCGCCCTTTCGGCGCCCGGCGCGAACGCGGACGACGCGACGCGCTCTGCGGCGCTGCGGCAGGCGCTGCGCCAGCTCGCCGCGGGCTCGCCGGAACTGCGCGAGGGCGTGGCCGCTGGACGCATCGGTTTCTACACCCTGCGCCTGCCGACTTCCGTCGGCGACGGGGGCGACGTCTACGACATCTCCGTCGATGGGGCCCCGCTGCTGCGAGTCACGACGCGCCCCGGGCTCGCGAGCGCCACGATTGCTTTGGAGACGGCGAAGCCGCACGTCGTCTCCCAGACCTTGGTCTTCTCCGCGCCGCGCGGCGCCGACGTCGTGCCCGAAAACATCGAGCCTCTTCCGGCCGCCCTCGCCGAATTACCCGCGGAGGCGGCGGTTCGGGCAAAGCGCGCGCACCGCTTCATCGATACGACGGTCGATCCCGTTCCCGCCTCTGGGAAGAGCGCGCCCGGCGTCCTCGATCTCTCGGTGAAGTGGGTGGAAGAGTCGGCCAAAGCCCCCATCGAGTCGAGGCGGACGAAGCCGACGATCGAGCGCTGCATCATCAACTTGGAGGACGGCGACGGAACGAACAGTCGCCAGATCGGGGACTTCCCGTGCGACTGTAGCGCGGTCCACTGGACCGGGAACGTGGGCGCCTGTTCCGTCGCGAAGTAGCGCGATGAGCGCCAAGAGCGGAGACGTTCGCCTCTCTGCGAGAGCGCAGGCCGCCGCGCTCGCCGTCGCGACGGTCGCCGCGCGCATCGGCTTCATCGCCGCGGGCGCGAGCGCCCTCGACCTCGACTGGCGCGACTTGGCCCTGCGCTACGACGGCCACGTCTACCTGCGCATCGCCAAGACTTTGCCCGCGCTGTACGTCGCGCAGAAGTACAAGTACCTGCCCGGCTGGTTTCCGCTGTATCCGGCGCTGATCCGCGCGGCCGGCGCGCTGACGGGAGACCTGCGCGTCGCGGCGCTGCTGGTCTCGATCGCGGCGTCCGTCGCGTCCGTCCTGCTCTTCTTCCGGCTCGCGGGGCATTTCTCCAAGCGTCCGGGCCTGGCGGCCGCGCTCTTCGTTTTCTTTCCGCCGATGTGGCTGGTGACGGGCTCGCTGGCCTTCGTCGAGCCGCTGATGATCGGCGCGGCGATCGCGGCGGTCTGCGCCGCGATGGAGGACCGCCCGTGGGCCGCGGGCGTCGCGGCCGCGGTCGCGGCGCTGACGCAGAAGTCGGGCTTTCTCGTCGCGGTGATCCTCGCGCTGATCGTCTGGAGCCGCAGGGGCCGCCTCGATCGGCGTTGGCTGGCGGCGTTGTCGCTGGCGCCGGCGGCTCTCGCCGCGCTGCAGATTTATCTGTGGCTCGCGTTCGGCGATCCGCTGCTCAACGTCCGGATCCAGCGCGAGATCTTCGGCGGCGCGCTGTTCAGCCTGCCCTTCTCGGCGTTTTTGAGGGGCGTGCTGGTGCCGGGCGCTTTCGGCGGTCCCGTGCGGCGCGCCGCGATCTCCGTCAGCGGCTTCCTCTATTTGGCGATCGCCGTCGTCGCGTGGCGCCGTCGGAACGCGGGGCAGGAACCCCTGCTGATCTGGCTGGGGGTGACGCTGGCGTTCTTCTTTTCCCTCGGCGGCTATTGGGCGTTCCACTCGCTGCCGCGGTTCCTGCTTCTCGCGGCGCCGGCCGCGGTCCTTCTCGTCGAGCCGCTGCTTCCGAAAGGCGAACGCTGGCTGATCGCGGCGGCCGCGCTCATTCTCGTTCCCTATCTCGCGGGGCTTCTGGAGATCGTCGAGTTCGAGTACTTCCTGCAGAAGGTGTGGGGCCCCGGCTATTTCGCGGCCGCGTCCCGAGAGCTGCGCTAAGAAACGCGTCGACGCGCGGGAAACGCCGCGCCCGCGTTCCGGCGCCGGGGCCGGGCCTACGTCGAGGTGGGACCTTCGACCCTTCTCTCGCGGCGGCCGCGGAGGCATACTCTGTTCATGAACGATTCGCGCGCCTCCCGGACGTGGACTCTCGTCGGGCTCGTCGTTTTGGTCGTCACGGCCGGCGTCTACTCGAGCCGACGCTATTCACGCAGCGAATCCCCCGCGCGGATGCTCTCCGTGGATGCGGACGTGCGCGACGCCGTCGCCGAGCCGACCGAGCCGCCGACCCCGGCCGCCGCGCGCATCGCGCTCGGCAAGCCCGTTCCCGTGTCTTGGTTCGAGACGCCGGCCTCGCGCCACGCGGAGCTCGACCGCCAGCTCCAGTCCTCGCGGCGCCGCCGGGCGCTCGCCCAGGCGGTCTCGGTTCAGTAGACCGGCTTCAGCCGGGACAGCTCCGACTCCAGGCGTTCCTGGAACTTCGCGTCGAGCACGTCCGCGCACACCGCGTAGCGGATCAGCGGCTCCGGCCGCCCGGCCTCGTCGAATCCGGAGAAGTGCACGCCGACGATTCCGGTCTCCGAGATCACGGCCCGATTGAAGGCCTCGTGCCGATTTTCCGCGGGCAGTTCGCGGCCGAGCACCGATTCGGGGACTTTCCACAGCGTGAAGAAGCCCGCCTCCGTCGCGCACGCGGGCTTGAGGCCCGCGGCCTTGAGCTTCGGGATCAAGTAGGCGACGCGCCGCTCGTATAATTCGCGGATGTCGGCGAGCGCGCGGCGCGCCGCGGCCGTGTCGGAAAAAAACTCGCCGTAGGCGGCCATGACGCCCGGCACGGGGCCCGAGTCGGTGTTGCCTTTGACGAGGACGAAGTCCTCGACGAACTCCTTGGAGCCGACGAGAGCGCCGAGACGCGCGCCGGGATCGTTGTAGGACTTGCTGACCGAGTATAACTCCAACCACTCGAGGTCGGGATAGTCGGGCGCCACCTGGGCGAGCGGCACGTGCGCGCCGCCGGAGGTGAGGCCCGAGTAGGCCGCGTCGTTGACGAGGCGCATGCCCTTCTCCAGGCAGAACGCGATCAGCTCCTTCCAGTCCTCGCGGCTGGCGCCGACGGCCGCGGGATTGCCGGGGCGGATCGTGAACACCAGGTCGGCGCGGTCGGTTCCGTCTTTCTTCAGCGCTTCCTTCAAGCGCGCGACGTTGAGGCGCATGTTGTCCGCGCTGACGAGCGGCCACACCGTGCGCCGCGCGGCGAGGTACGAGCCGCTCCACGTGCCGATCACGTCGTAAGCGGGCAGGTTCGACGCGACGCGAAAAGTCCCGCGCCGGGCCTTGTCCGGCAGGTGAAGTCCGCAGGCGAGCGGTATCAAGGCGCTCGCGGTCTTGATGCCCGCGATGGGCAGCACGCGCAGATGCGCGTGCCGGCTCGCGTCGAGGCCGCCGTGAATCGAAACCATCCGCTCCGCGAAGCGGAGCAAATTCTTGTCCTCGGCGTAGGTGTGATAGTCGTAGCCGGGATCGGCCGCGTACTTGGCCTTGAGCGCGCGGATGGACTCCGGGGGCACGCCGTCGGGGTTGCCGAGCGAGAGATTCAGCGGCTCGCGTCCGCTTTTCTCGCGGTACTCGCGGATCAGGACGTAGATCAGCTGGAAAAGATTGATGCCCGCCGCATGAATGCGCCTCGCCACGCGTCCATCATACCTGATCGGACGGCGACGCGTCGCGCGGCTCGCGGCCTTGCCTTAAAAGCCCGGGTTCGGGTTGTTCACCGTCGCCCCGCTGCCGCCGACGGCGCCGCCGGCCGCGGCGCTCGGGGCCGCCCAGGTCACGCCGGCGCCGCTCGTATTGACGGCGGTCCCGGGGTTCTGCGCGACGGCGCCGCCCGACACGGTCTGCGTGCCCGCGCCGTTCGCGGCACCGATGTTCGTGGACGTGTTCTGCGAGCCGACCATCGGCGTGCCCCAATTTCCGCGCGAAGCCGTGCTGCCGCCGGTGAGCGGCACGTTGCCCGTGACCGTCGAATTCGAAGAGGAGCTCGCGCGAGAGGCGCGCGAGCCGGACGCGAAGCCGGAGCGCGAGCCGCTCCCGGAGAAAGTCGCGGGCGTGGCGAAGCGCGTGCGGGAGAACGAGCCGAACGCGTAGGAGCCGCGCCCGAGCAACGGACGGTTCAGCGAGAGCCGGGAGCCGCGCGCCGGCGCGGCGCGCCCGCGGCCCGCGGCGAAGGCCGGAGCGGCGGCGAGAACGAGGGCCAGCAGGGCGGCGATTTTCATGGTTTCTCCGGCGTCTAAGCCAGTATAGCCCGCCCGTCCGCGCGGCGCCAGGGCGAACGCGCACCGGGCGGATAAAAAGTCGGTAAACCGTCGGCTCCGTTCAAAATATGTAGAATGGCTGTGCGGGACTTCTCGCCCGACTTGAATCCGTAATGCGGGAGCGCTACGCTCACGTATACAGGGAGAAGTTCCCGGGAGAATTTTATGTCGAATCGATTCACGGAACGCGCGCAACGGGTCATCCTGATCGCGCAAGAAGAGGCCAAGCGCCTCAACCACGACTACGTGGGCACCGAGCACATCCTGCTCGGCCTCATCGCGTTGGGCGAAGGCGTCGCCGCGCAGGTTCTCGCGAACCTCGGCGTCGACCTGCGCCGCGTCCGCTCCGAGATCGAGAAGATCGTCGGCACCGGCGACAACGTCATGCTGCTCGGCGAGATCCCGTTCACGCCGCGCGCGAAGAAGGTTCTCGAGTACGCCGTCGAGGAAGCCCAGCACATGGGCCACTCGTACGTCGGCACCGAGCACCTGCTGCTCGGCCTCATCCGCGAGGAAGAGGGCGTGGCGGCGCGCGTACTGGAAAATTTGGGACTGCGCCTCGACGTGGTCCGCGAGGAAGTTCTCAATCTCCTCGGCGAGGGCCAGGCCCAGCAGGCCGGGGCGAAGGAAGCCGCGTCCGGCTCCGGCTCGCCGACGCGCACCAAGTCCAAGACGCCGACGCTCGACGAGTTCGGCCGCGACCTGACCGCGATGGCGCGCGAGGGCAAGCTCGATCCCGTCATCGGCCGCGCCGACGAGATCGAGCGCATGATCCAGATCCTGGCCCGCCGCACGAAGAACAACCCCGTCCTCATCGGCGACCCCGGCGTGGGCAAGACCGCGATCGTCGAGGGCCTCGCGCAGAAGATCTCATCGGCCGACGTGCCCGAGATCCTGCTCAACAAGCGGGTGCTGACGCTCGACTTGGCGCTCGTCGTCGCCGGCACGAAGTACCGCGGCGAATTCGAGCAGCGCCTGAAGAACATCATCGAGGAGATCCGCCGCTCGAAGGGCGCCGTCGTGCTCTTCATCGACGAGCTCCACACGGTGATCGGCGCGGGCGCGGCCGAGGGCGCGATCGACGCGTCGAACATGATCAAGCCGGCGCTGTCGCGCGGCGAGCTGCAGACCATCGGCGCGACCACGCTCGACGAGTACCGCAAGTACATCGAGCACGACGCCGCGCTCGAGCGCCGCTTCCAGCCGATCGTCGTGGACCCGCCCTCCGTCGAGGAGGCGGTCGAGATCCTGCAGGGCCTCAAGGACAAGTACGAGGCGCACCACAAGGTCAAGTACGACGACGGCGCGCTCAAGGCCGCCGCCGAGCTTTCCGACCGCTACATCTCCGAGCGCTTCCTGCCCGACAAAGCCATCGACCTCATCGACGAGGCCGGTTCGCGCGCGCGCCTGCAGAGCTCGCAGACGCCGCCGCAGTTCAAGGACAAGGAAGTCGAGATCGAGAAGGTGGTCAAGGACAAGTCCGGCGCCATCTCCGGCCAGGAGTACGAGAAGGCCGCCCGCCTGCGCGACAAGGAGAAGGAGCTGCGCAAGGCGCTCGAGGAGGCCAAGAAGAAGTGGCGCGAGAAGCGCGACCAGTCCACGCCCGTGATCATGTACGAGGACATCGCGGCCGTCGTGTCCAAGTGGACGGGCGTGCCCGTCACCGCGCTCACCGAGTCCGAGACCGAGAAGCTCGTGCACATGGAGGAGAACCTCCACAAGCGCGTCATCGGCCAGGAAGAGGCGATCAAGACCATCTCACAGGCGATTCGCCGCTCCCGCGCGGGCCTCAAGGACGCGAAGAAGCCGATCGGCTCCTTCATGTTCCTCGGGCCCACGGGCGTGGGCAAGACCGAGCTCGCGCGCGCGCTCGCGGACTTCATGTTCGGCAATGAAGAAGCGATGATCCGCGTCGACATGTCCGAGTACATGGAAAAGTTCGCGGTGTCGCGCCTCATCGGAGCGCCCCCGGGCTACGTCGGATATGAAGAAGGCGGCCAGCTCACCGAGGCCGTGCGGCGCAAGCCGTACTCGGTCGTCCTGCTCGACGAAATCGAGAAGGCGCACCCGGACGTGTTCAACATCCTCCTGCAGGTCATGGACGACGGCCTGCTCAACGACAACCTGGGCCACAAGGTCTCGTTCAAGAACACGATCATCCTGATGACCTCGAACGTCGGCGCGCGCCTCATCTCCAAGGGCAAGTCGCTGGGCTTCACGTCCGCGGACACCGCGGATCAGACCGAGCGCGACTACAAGAAGATGAAGGAGACCGTGATGGACGAGGTCAAGCGCGTCTTCAGCCCCGAGTTCATCAACCGCATCAACGACATCATCGTCTTCCATCCGCTCAACGAGACGGAGATGACCCAGATCCTGACCTTGATGCTGACCAAGGTGCGCACGAAGATCGAGGCGCAGGGCTACAAGGTGGAGTTCTCCGAGGAGACGTCGAAGTTCCTCATCAAGAACGGCTTCGACGTGAACTACGGCGCGCGGCCGCTCGCGCGCACGATCCAGCGCTCCGTCGAGGACCCGCTGTCGGAAGACATCCTCATGAAGAAGTTCGACCCGGGGGCCACGATCTACGTCGACGTGGACGCGGGCGGCGAGAAGCTGAGCTTCTCGAAGAGCCCGGCCGTCAAGTCGAGCTAGTCGCCGGCGAAAAGGGCCCCGTCGCCTCTGGCGGCGGGGCCCTTCGCCTGCTATCCTGGCAGAAGAGCCTTTCTGATGACCCGAATCGTCGTCGACCGGAAATTCCGCTGGGACATCCTGCGCGCGCAGGGCGTGACCCCGCTTTTGGTCTCGGCGCTGGTCGTGGTCTCGCTCTCCTACGGCCTCGGCTATCAGCTGGACTGGTCGGAGGAGACGGGCCGCGTCGAGGACGAGGGGGAGGTCGCCGCGGTTCCGGCCCCCGCCTCCGCTCTGCCCGCGATTCCCGCGGCGATGCCCACGCCGAGCGCGCCGCCGCCCGCGGCTCCCGCCGTTCCGGAGATGTCGGCTCCGCCGACGCCGATCATCGCGCCTGACCCGCGCGACGCGGCCTGGGACAAGATGGTGGCGAACCTCGACGCGCTGACCGCCAAGTATCCCGGGCGCGTGTCGGTGAGCCTCAAGGACCTGCGCACCGGCCGCACCTGGACGCACAACCCCGACGACCTGTTCCCGGCCGCGAGCCTGATCAAGGTCCCGATCATGATCGCCGCCTTCTATAAGATTAAGGAGGGCCAGCTTTCCCTGGACGAGCGGATCGCGATCACGCGCCGCAACCGCGTCGGCGGCTCGGGTTCGCTGAAGTGGCAGCCCGACGGCGCCAAGTACACGGTGCAGGAGCTCTTGGTCCACATGATCAACGAGTCCGACAACACCGCCACGAAGATGATGCTGGACCGCGTGGGCCTCGGCTACGTCCAGCAGCAGTTTCCGCGCATGGGCCTCCTTTATACGGGCATCTACGAGGACGGCATGAGCATCAAGGGCGGGCGCGTCGCGCACGAGAACTACACGACCGCGCGCGAGATGTCGATGCTCATGGAAAAGATCTACCGCGGCGAGGCCGTCGACAAGGAGTCGAGCGCTCTGATGCTCGAGATCTTGAAGAAGCCCAAGGCCGTCGCCTCGCGCCTGCAGAAGGGCATGCCGACCGACTGGGAGATCGGCCACAAGACCGGCCTCCTGCGCCAGGCCTGCCACGACTCCGCGATCTTCTTCACGCCGAACGGCGACTACCAGATGACCGTCCTGACCGGCGACAACCGCACGTACTCGGAAGCGAAGGACTTCATCACGAAGCTCGCGCACGTGACCTTCGCCAACTACGCGGGACCGCGCTACTTGGCGCAAGCCTCTCGCCGCCGCCGGCGCCGCCGCTAAAGCGATGCGCGCCCTTCTCCTGCTCGCGGTCCTTCTGTTGCCGTCCGCGCCGCTGCGCGCGGACGACGAGAAGTTGAAAATCCAGCCGCATCTGGTCGATCTGCACCTCGGCGACGGCCTGAGCTCGGTCCAGGAGCTTTATCCGCCCGCGCGCGACTGGCCTTCGACGCGCGACAAGAAGCACGGCGTGACCCGCTACCGCGTCGACAAAGCCGACGCGAAAAAATTTCCCGCGCACGTGCAGACCATTTATCTCGGCTTCCGCCGCGGCGACTTGGTCGAGATCGAGGCGGTCTACGACGAGGAATACTCGCGCCGGGAAACGTACGAGCAGCTGGCCGTGGACTACTCCTTGCTCTACAGCGCCCCGCACCGCTCCGGCGACCGCTTCTGGTGGGACGACGGCCATGTCGTCCTGCGCGTCTTCCCCGCGGAGATCCCCGTCGGCCCCGACGGCGCTCCGCTCTCCGCCGCGGCCGCCGCCGCTCCCAACGCGGACCTCTCCACCGTCGTCTGGCGCACCGGCGTGCAGATTCTGCGCCGTTCCGTCTTCGCGAACGACTAGCGTTTTATTTTTTCGCGGCAACGGAACTTTTTGGGGGGTCGCCGCGTATACTCTGCGCCCCCATGAAGGCCGTTCGAACAAAATCGAACTTGTGTTCGAACGCGACTTCTGTTATACTCACACCCTTGGGCGCCGGGGCATAACGAGCGTACCGAGGAGGGAGAAATCACTCAATGGCGAACATGGAATCCGGGAAATCGAAGGCTCTGGAACTGGCGCTCGCGCAGATCGAAAAGGCGTACGGCAAAGAGGCCGTGATGAAGCTCGGGGATCGCGCGGCGAAGATCAAGATCGACGCGATCCCGACCGGCGTTCTGTCCCTCGACTTGGCGCTCGGCGTGGGCGGCTTCCCGCGCGGACGCATCATCGAGATCTACGGACCGGAGTCGTCCGGTAAGACGACCCTCGCGCTGCAGGCCGTCGCGCAGGCGCAGAAGATGGGCGGGTCGGCCGCGTACATCGACGCGGAGCACGCGATGGACCCCGGCTACGCGCGCGCTCTCGGCGTGGACATCGACAACATGCTGATCGCCCAGCCGGACTGCGGCGAAGAGGCGCTCGAGATCACGGAGAAGCTGGTGCGCTCCTCCGCGCTCGACATCATCGTCATCGACTCGGTCGCGGCCCTGGTGCCGAAAGCCGAGATCGAGGGCGAGATGGGCGACAGCCACATGGGCCTGCAGGCCCGGCTCATGAGCCAGGCCCTGCGCAAGCTCACCGCGGTCGTGGCCCAGAGCCACACGACGCTGATCTTCATCAACCAGATCCGCAACAAGATCGGCGTGATGTTCGGCAACCCCGAGACGACGACCGGCGGCCTCGCGCTGAAGTTCTACGCGACGATGCGCCTGGAGATCCGCCGCATCGAGAACATCAAGGAAGGCGACGTCGTGGTCGGCGCGCGCGCGCGAGTCAAGATCGTCAAGAACAAGGTCGCCCCGCCCTACCGCACGGCGGAGTTCGAGATGATCCACGGCTTCGGCGTCTCGCGCGAGGGCTGCCTGATCGACCTCGGCGTCGAGGCGACCATCGTGGAGAAGTCCGGTTCTTGGTTCCTCTACGACGGCGAGCGGCTCGGTCAGGGCCGCGAGAACGCGAAGGCTTTCCTCAAGCACAACACGGCGACCGCCGAGAAGCTCGAGAAGGCCCTGCGCGACAAGTACCTCGTCGCGCCGGTCGAGACGCCCGCGGCCGCCGTCGAGGAAACCGAGGAAGACGCTTCGTCCGAGAAGACGGTCGCGAAAGCGGGCAAGTCGAAGGCCTGAGCCGCGCCGCGCGCCGCACGCCGCCGCGCCCCTCGCGGGCGCGGCGGCGTCGTCTTTTCGGGGCCGCGAGAGGTAGAATGTCGCGATGACCGACGAGGGGACGACGGCCGTTGCGGAAGCGCTCGCGGAGTTCGCGCGCTATTTGAGCCTGGAGCGCGGGCTCTCGCCGCGGACGGTGGAGGCGTACTCCGGCGACGTCGGCCGTTTTCTCGTCTGGGCGAAGACGCGCTCACTCGATGCGCGCGCGGCGCCGAAGGGCGCGCTCGACGATTTCCTGTGGGACGAGCGTCAGCGCGGCCTCAAGCCCGCGTCGCTCCAGCGCCTCGTCGGCGCCTTGCGCAGCTTCTTCGCCTATCAAGCCGTCGAGGGCCGCCTGTCCGAGAGCCCGGCCGAAAATCTGCGCGGGCCGCGGCGCGTCAAGCGTCTGCCGCGCCACCTCACCGCGGCGGAGGCCGCGCGCCTGCTCGCCGCGCCGGACACGGGCTCGTTCGACGACGTGCGCGACCGTGCGGCGCTCGAACTGCTGTACGCGGCGGGGCTGCGGATCTCCGAGCTGCTGTCCCTGAGACCCGAATCGGCGAACCTCCAGGAAGGCTGGGTGCGCGTGATGGGCAAGGGCGCCAAGGAGCGCATGGTCCCCGTGCACGCGCGGGCCCTCGCCGCCCTGCGCCTCTACCTGCGCGAGCGCGAGAGCCGCTTCAAGAATCCCGCGCCGGAGCTCTTCCTCGGCCGCTCGGGACGCGCGATCTCGCGCGGCCAGTTCTGGCGACGGCTGCGCGCGCTCGGGCGCCGCGCGGGGCTGTCGACGCCGCTGCATCCGCACCTGCTGCGCCACACGTTCGCGACGCATCTCATAGCCGGCGGCGCCGACCTGCGCTCCGTGCAGGAGATGCTCGGCCACGCCGACCTCTCCACGACGCAGATCTACACCCACCTCGACGTCGCGGCGCTCAAGGCCGCGCACGCGAAGAATCACCCGCGCGGATGAATTACAATAACGTCATGCTCCCCGCCCTCCTGTTCTCGCTGCTGCTCGCCGGGGCGCCCGCGCGCGCCGACGACAAGAAGACGCCCGACGCCGGGACGGCGGACGCGGCGACGGTCCGGCTCGTCGACTATTTTCTCAAGACCCCGCCCAGCTCCGTCGACCCGAAGCTCGTCGAGCCGTTCCTGGCCGTCGATCCCGCGACCTTGCCGGCGAATAAGGTCGTGAAAACCCGCGCGAAGCAGGACGAATTGCGCTCCATCCTGAAAGTCCACGAGCGCAAGAAAAAAGGAAATTGGGTCACGCCGTCGAGCTGCCCGCTCTCCAGTTTCGTCAAGCCGCTCGAGGACTTCGCGAGCTACGGCGCGGCCCCGGACTGCCGCAAGCAGGACAAGGATTACCAGTGGTGCGAGATCGACGAGGATCAGGAGCTCTTTATTCAGCACCAGACAGGCTGCACGCTCGAGGACCAGGGCTGCGAATTCACGCTTCTGGTCTTCCTCGACATGGCGCACAAGAAAAAGCCCCGCCGCCTCATCCTCAACTCGCACGATCCGCTGACCGCGATCGCCGTCGCGGCCGGCGGCGGCGGCCAAACGAAATTCTTCGGCACCGGCCTGACCTGCTACCACGGTCAGTGACCGGCGGCGCGGGACTTTAGCGCCGCTCGACGACGAGCGAGCCGCCCATGCCGCCGCCGGCGCAGGCCGCGAGCATCCCGTAGCGGCCCTTCGCGTTCTTCTTGAGCGCGTGCACGAGGTTCAGCATGAGCCGCGCGCCGGTCGCGCCCAGAGGATGGCCGAGCGCGATGGAGCCGCCGTTGGGGTTCAGCGCGCCGGCCGCGTTCTTCGCGGCCCAGTCGTGGCCGAACTTCTCCTTGCCGAGCTTGAAGATCGAGAGCACCGTCGCCGCGAACGGCTCGTGCAGCTCGATCTGGTCGAGCGCGTCGAACTTGATGCCCGCGCGCTCGAGCGCCACGGGCGCGGCGAGCGCCGGCGCCACGCCCATGTGCGCGGGATTGTTGCCGACGAAGCCCCAGCCCTTGATCTCGGCGAGCACCTCGAGGCCGAGCGACTTGGCCTTCTCCGCGGTGGTGACGATCACGGCCGCCGCGCCGTCGGAGCGGCCGCAGGAGTTGAACAAGGTCACCGTCCCCTTCATGCCGTCCCGATAGGTCTTGCCCTCGATGTGCTGGCCGTAGTCGCGGTAGAAATCCTTGAGGGTGTACGCGGAATTGTCGAAGAGGGCCGGGGCCTTCGCGAACATCTGCGGCTTGTCGACCAAGTCCTCGCGCAGGAACGGGTATTCGTCCTTCTCGAGCACGGGCGCGCCGTCGCGCACGACGGGCACCACGTGCGTGTCGTAGAAGCCGGACTTCCAGCCCGCGAGACTGCGGCGGAAGCTCTCGCGCGCGTACGCGTCCTCGTCCTCGCGCGTGATGCCGTACATCTGCGCGCAGACCTCGGCGGTGCCGGCCATGTTGATGTTCTTGACGGGGTCGGTGAGACCGGCCTCCATGGCGTCGACGACTTTCACGTCGGGCGAGGTCAGTAGCTCGGCCCACTTCGTCTTGACCGTGTCGAAGCTGCGCAGCGCCTTCGCGGCGCGCGAGCCGTCGATCGTGTAGGGCAGGCGCGACATGACTTCGGTGCCGCACGCGATGTAGAGGTCGCCCTCGCCCGCGAGGATGAAGCGGCACGCGGCGGACACGGACTCGATCGAGGACACGCAGTTGTTCTGCACGGTGACGGACTGAACGCGCTCGGGAAGACCCGCGCGCAGGGCGGCCACGCGCGCGATGTTCGGCGCGTTGAAGCCCTGGCCGACCCAGCCGGCGACCACGCCGTCGACGGCGTCCTTCGGAACGCGCGCGCGCTCGAGCGCGGCGAGCAAAGCGTCGACCAGCAGGGCGTCGGCCGTGAGGCCGGAGAGAGAGCGGGAGATGTGGCCGATCGGCGTGCGCGCGCCTCCGGCGACGACGATGGTCTTGGACTGGGCGTTCATGGCGGCCTCCGGGCCGCCTCGGGGGGCGACCGGCGTAGTTATATATAATTCGGGGTCTTGAAGAATCTGATTTTCGTGGGCAGCCATCTCGGCTATCCGATGGAGCGCACGCCTCTCGGCGGCGGCGCGATGGTCGGGCTGCAGCTCGTGCGGCATTGGAAGCCGGGCGCGGACTGGCGACTCGCCGTCCTCGGCTCGGGACCGGAATCCCCGGCGCCGGGCGTCGAATATCACCGGCTCGCGGAACGCGAGTCGGGTCTCGTCGAGCTCGGCGAGCTCGCCTACGCGCGCTTCTGCCGCGACTTCGAGAAGCAGACCACGGACTGGATCCTCGCGCGCCGCGGCGAGTTCCGTCCGTCCGAGACCGCGGTCGTGGTCAACGACATCTCCGAGGGGCCGACCTTGTCGCGGCTCGCGGAGGCCGGCTACGCGATCACGTCGATCTGGCACGTCGACGTCGTCGACTATTTCAACAAGCTCTATCTGCGCCGCTTCTTCGCGCCGGAGAACCTCACGCGCGTGCACGAGCGCCTGCGCTCGTCCGGCGTCGACCGCATCCTGCCCGACGTGCTCCAGCTCGTCTTCGAGAAGCAGCGCGAGACGGTCGCGCACTCGCGGCGCATCGTGGTGCCGTCGACGGCGATGGCCGAGACGATCCGCCGCTGCTACTGCGAGATCGTCCCGGACACGGAGCTCAAGGGCCGGATCGCCGTGATCCCCTGGGGCGTGTGGGCGTCCGACCCGACGACCGCCGAGACGAACCGCGCCGACGAGCTGCGCGACTACAACGAGATCGGGCCAGAAACGTTCACGCTGATGACGCTCTCGCGGATCTCGCCGGAGAAAGGCATTCATCTCCTGCTCGAGGCCCTGCGTCTACTCGAAGAGAGCGGCCGCCTTGCCGGGCGCGACGTGCGCCTCTTCGTCTGCGGCGAGCCCGCGTTCATGATGGGACAGGCGTACCACAAGAAAGTCCGCCAGGCCGCGGCGCGCCTCAAGCAGGTCAAGGTGGTCTTCCCGGGATATCTGGACGCGTCTTCGAAGCGCGTCTATCTGCAGCTGCCGAACTTGTTCGTCTCGCCGTCCGTGCACGAGAGCTACGGCCTGAACGTCGTCGAGGCGATGCACGCCGGCTTGCCGATCCTCGCGAGCGACCACTACGGCGTGCGCGACGTCCTGCCCGCGGACGCCGGCCGCCTCGTCCATTACCCGACCCCGAAAAAGGCGCCGCCGCTGCTGGCCGAAGCTTTGCTGGCGCTCATGGCCGACGTCGAGGGCCTCAAGAAGATGGGGAAGGCCGCGCGCGAGGCCGCGGAGGCCATGCCGTTCTCCGCGGCCGCCGACGCGGTGCGCGCGGCCGCGTTCGGGGCGCTCAAGTGAGGGCGGGACTGCGCGTCGGCCATACGGTCGACATGCCCGCGCGCGTCGAGAAGCACATGCGCCCGGTTCTCGAGGGTCTTGTGCGCCACCGGCTGTACGCGACGTGGGCGATGGTCTATCACATGGAGACGGTCTCGCGCATGCTGCTCGCCCCCTACCTCGAGCCGCACGAGGAGGCGGTCGGCGGCGGCGTGCTCGTCAAGCACCTGCGCCCCGCGCGCATCGGCGCGCCGCTGCACGTGGCGGCGCGGCTCGTGCGCCTGCGCGGCGCGCGCGTGTACACGCGCGCGGAGGTGCACACGCGCGGCCGCCTGATCGGCGAGGGCTCCGTCGTGCAGGTCGTGATGACGCGCGGCCGTTTCGCGAAGCTCTTGCAGGAGGCGCGCTGATGGACGGCTACAAGATCGTCGCCGACGTCCCGATCCGGTTCTCCGACACCGACGCGCTCGGGCACGTCAACAACGCGAACTACCTGAGCTTCATCGAGGTCGCGCGCGTCGCGTATCTCAAGGAGGCCTTCGGCCGCGCGAAAGTCGAGGACTTGGGCGTCATCATCGCGCGCATCGAGATCGACTATAAGAGCCCCGCCTTCCATCACGAGGTCCTGCGCGTCGGCTGCCGCGTGATCGAGATCGGGGGGGCGAGCATCCGCATGGAGTACCGTCTCGAGGACAAGGCGACCGAGCGCCTGGTCGCGATGGCGCAGTCCGTCATGGTCACCTACGACTACGACCTGGGCCGGCCGATCCGCGTGCCCGAGGACTGGCGCAAGAAGATGGAGGAAATCGATGGGATCGCGTGAAGCCGTCGTCGTCGCCGCGGCGCGCACGCCGGTCGGACGTCTCGGCGGCGGACTTTCGTCCGTGCGCCCCGACGATCTCGCGGGCCAGACGATCGCGGCGCTGTTGAAAAAGACTCCGGGGCTCGACCCTGCCGAGATTTCCGACATATACCTCGGCTGCGCGAACCAGGCCGGCGAGGACAACCGCAACGTCGCGCGCATGGCCGCCCTGCTCGCGGGCCTGCCGCAGTCGGTGCCCGGCTGCACGGTCAACCGTCTGTGCGCGTCGGGACTCGAAGCCATCGGCGCCGCGGCGAAGTCCGTGCTCGCGGGCGAGGGCGACGTCTACGTCGCGGGCGGGGTCGAGAGCATGAGCCGAGCGCCGTATTCTTTTCCGAAAGCCGAGGCCGGCTTCGCGTTCGGCAACCTGACCGCGTACGACACCGCGCTCGGCTGGCGCTATCCGAATAAAAAACTCGAGGCGCTGTTCCCGCTGCTCTCCATGGGCGAGACCGCGGAGAACGTCGCCGAGCGCTACAAGGTTTCGCGCGCGGACCAGGACGCGTTCGCGCTCGAGAGCCACCGCCGCGCGGCGAAAGCGCGCGAGACGGTCTTCGCCGAAGAGATCGTGCCGGTGGCCGTTTCGCAAAAAAAAGGCGAGCCGATTTCCTTCTCGCGCGACGAGACGATCCGCGAGGACACGACGCTCGAGAAGCTCGGCGCGCTCAAGCCCGCTTTCCGAAAGGACGGCAGCGTGACCGCCGGCAATTCCTCGTCGCTCAACGACGGCGCGTCGGCCGTGCTCGTGATGGAGGCGGCGCGCGCGAAGGCGCTGGGCCTGAAGCCGTTCGCGCGCTGGGCGGGCTCGGCGTCCGCGGGCGTGGACCCGTCCTACATGGGCGTCGGCCCCGTGCCGGCCGCGCAGAAGCTTCTGAAGCGGCTCGGCTGGAAGACGTCCGAGCTCGATCTCGTCGAAATCAACGAGGCGTTCGCGGCTCAGTCGCTCGCGTGCGCGCGCGAGCTCGGGTTCGACCTCGCGAAGCTCAACGTGAACGGCGGCGCGATCGCGCTCGGCCACCCGCTCGGCTCGTCGGGCGCGCGCATCGTCGTGACGATGCTGCACGAGCTGCGCCGGCGCGGCGCGCGGCGCGCTTTGACCGGACTCTGCGTCGGCGTCGGCCAGGGCCTGGTCGCGGCTTGGGAGGCCGCGTAGCCGCGTGCTGCTGATCACGCGCGACGCCGCCTGGATCGAACGGCTCAGCCGCGGCGCGCGGCGCGGCGGCTGGCCCGTCGAGGCGCAGTCCGCGCCGCCGACGCGAAACTCGGCGCCCGCGGAGCGCGCGCTGATCGTGCTCGACCGCGCGCTCGCCGGCGGCGCGCCCGCGCGCGCGGTCGCCGCGCTGCGCGCGGAGTACGCGATGGCGGCGATCGTGCTCGCGTGCACGGAGGACGAGCTCGGGCCCGCGTCGATGGCGGCCGCGCTGTCCTCCGGGGCCGACGACGTCATTTCCAAGGCCTGGACCGACGAGCGCGTGCTGGCACGGCTCGCGGTCCTGCGCGACGGCGCGCTCGCCGCGGAGGAGCGCGTGAGCTCCGACGGGGGACTCAAGGTGGACCGCCGCGCGCGGCGCGCGTTCGCGCTCGCGCGCGGGCGCTGGACGCCGCTCGACCTCGCGGCACAGGACCTCGAGCTTCTGTGGGGCCTGCTCGGGCGCGAGGGGCAGGAAGTGGAGCGCGGGGAGCTCGTCTCCTGGCTGCGGAGCGCGTTCGGGCGCGAGGTGGAGGCCGAGACCGTCTCGCGCCGCGTGCTCGCTCTGCGCCGCGCGCTCAAGCCCTGGAACGGCGCGCTCGAGTCGGTGCGCGGCGGCCGCTACCGGCTCGCGTCCTCGCGCCGCCGGTCCAAGACGTAGGACGAGCCGGCGCGCGACTTCGCCGCTTTTTTAAGCTCCGCGCCGAGCGCCGCGATCTGCGCGAAGCTCGTCAGCGGCTTGTCTTGATTGTGGCAGATGCCGATCGCGACCGAGAGCAAGGGGAACTCGCGCGTCGCGCCCTGGCGGTCCTTCGCGACGATCATGCCGCGCGCGCGGTCGGCCTCGTTATAGAAGGTAGGCACCTTCGCGTCGAACGACGCGCAGATCGCGCGCGCGGCCTCCTCCATGCGCTCGGGCGTCGAAAGCGCGATGAAGTCGTCTCCGCCGATGTGGCCGATGAAGTCCGTGGGGCCGCCCGCGCGCACCTGGTCGACGAGCACGCGCGCGAGCGCCTGCAGAACGCGATCGCCGGAGTCGTAGCCGTAGGCGTCGTTGTAGGCCTTGAACTGATTCAAGTCCACGTAGAGCACGGCGAGCGGACGCTTTTCCGAAAGCGCGCGCTCGATGCGCGACTCGATCGCCAAATTGCCGGGCAGCCGCGTGAGCGGGTTCGCGTCGAGGCCCTGGCGCGTGCGCTTGATGATCATGCGGATGCGCGCGAGCAGCTCGCGGATGTCGACGGGCTTCGTGATGAAGTCGTCGGCGCCGAGGTCCAGGCCGTCGATCTTGTTCTCGCGCGTGGCCGCGGCGGAAAGGATCACCACCGGCAGGTTCTCGAGCAGCGGATCGTCGCGGAGCGCTCGGCACACGTCGAAGCCGGTCAGCTTCGGCATCTTGAGGTCGAGAACCGCGATGTCGGGCGGGTCGAGGCGGATGGACTCGAGCGCGGCCGCGCCGTCGCCGACCGCCGTCACCGCGTAGCCGGCCTTCTCGAGCGCGTCCTTCAGCACTTGAAGGAGGTCCGGGATGTCGTCCGCGATCAGGATCCGGGGGGCCGCTCGGCGCGCGTCTTCCACGGTTTGGAGGATAGCCGATTTATCCTTAAATTGACAGGCCACCGGAAACATTCTAGAATGCGCCGTCGCCGTATGGCCGTCGATCCCGAGAAAGCCGAAGCCGAACGCCGTGGGGCCTGGGCTCTCGCGGCGAGCGTGGGGTGGGAGCTCGCGTCCTTCACGCTCGTCGGAGTCGGCGCGGGATGGCTGTGCGACGCCCGTTTTCGTACCTCGCCGTGGGGGATTCTCGCCGGGACGTTCGTCGGAGTCGGCCTTGGACTCTACAGCCTCATCCGCACCTTCGGACGCGTTCAAGACGGGAGCGCGCGCCGCCGCTGAAGGCGCCGTTCTCGCCGCGGTCGCGGCGCTCGCCGCGACGCGGATTTGGACGTCGCCGTCGGAGAGGCTCGGGATCGAGGTCGGCGCGGCGGCCGCTTGGGCTTCCTCGTCGGTGAGCGTGTCCTGGCTGATCTGGGCGCGCGGTCGCGAGTGGAAGATTTTTTGGCGGGCCTTCGGGGGCGGGATGGCGTTGCGGGCGGCGACGCTCGCGGTCTTGGCGTTCTGGGGGTATAGACGCGAGTCGGCGTCGTTGAACGCTTTGCTGGTGACGTACGTGATCGTGCTGATCGCGCTGCTGTTCACGCTGGAGTCGAGGCATCTGACACTCAAATGAACTTCGAGCATATCCTCGCGCACCATCTCGTCGACCATAAGTTTTCCCATCTCGTCGTCGCCACCATTCCCCTCCTCGGCAAGGTCGACCTGGGTTTGTCCCCGCTGATCGTCACCATGTGGATCGCCTGCGCGATCGCGGTCCTCGGCCTCGCCTTCGCGGCGCGTTCCGAGTCCGGCGCCGCGCGCCTGGCGCGCGGTTTGTTCGAGCCGCTGGCGCTGTTCGTGCGCGACGACATTTTGGAGCCGATCTTCGGCCACCACGCCGGCCACTACCTTCCGTACTTCCTGACCTTGTTCTTCTTCCTGCTCACCTGCAACCTCCTCGGCCTCGTGCCGCACGCGTCCGGCGTGACCGCGAACCCCAACGTGACCGCCGCGATGGCGCTTTGCACGTTCGGCCTCATTCAGTACGCGGGCATTAAAGAGCAGGGCCTCGTGTCCTACATCGTCCACATCGTGCCCGGCGGCGTGCCGCTGGCGCTGTGGCCGCTCTTGTTCGTCATCGAGGTGTTCGGCATGTTCGCCAAGTGCATCTCGCTGTGCATCCGCCTTTTCGCGAACATGCTCGCCGGACACATCGTCTCGCTCGCGTTTCTCTGCATGATCTTCATCTTCGCGGAGATGAGCAAGGCGGCCGGCACCGGCATGATTCTGCCGTCGGTGGGCCTGGCCCTCTTCATCTACGTCATGGACGTGCTCGTCTCGTTCCTGCAGGCGTACATCTTCACTTTCTTGACCGCCTTGTTCGTCGGCGGCGCCGTTCACCCGCACTAAACCGCGGAGGTCGCACCCCGGACGTCTTTTGACGAGCCGGGAAATTAGACGCAAGGAGTCGACACAATGGGTTATCTCGGACAGGCGTACATCGGCGTTTTCCTCGGCGCGGGCCTTTGCCTCATCGGCGGCGCGTTCGGCATCTCGAAGCTCTCCGCGGCGGCCCTCGAAGGCGCGGCGCGCCAGCCCGAGGCGGCCGGCTCGCTGCAGACGATGATGATCATCCCGGCGGCCATGATCGAGGGTCTCGGCCTTCTGGCGCTCGTCGCCGTGCTGCTCGCGGCGCTCGCGCTGAACAAGGGCGTGCCCGTCGCGGGTACCGCCAGCGAGGCCCCGGCGGCCGCGCACGCGAACTAAGACTTAAAAAAGTCTCCCGGGCGGGAGGGGTTGTCCCCGCCCGGGAGCGCAAATTTTTCGGACAAGCTGAACGCAGGAGCGTAATAAGACATGGGCGAACTTCTGACTCCCGACGCGGGACTCATCGTTTGGACGATCGTCACCTTCTTGTGCCTGGTGGCGATCTTGAAGCTCGCCGCCTGGGGGCCGCTGCTCAAGGCCGTCGAGGACCGCGAGGCGCGCCTGAAGGCCGACCGCGAGGGCGCCGAGAAGGCGCGCGCCGAGGCCGAGCGCATCCAGAAGGAACTCGAGGCGCACATGGCCGGAGTGCAGGCGAAGACGAAGGACCTGCTCGCCGCCGCGACGAAGGACGGCGAGGCCCTGCGCGCGAAGCTCAAGGCCGAGGCCGAGGCCGACGCGCAGGCGATCAGGGAGAAGACGACCGCCGAGCTCGCCGCCGAGAAGAACAAGCTCGTCGTCGACCTCCGCAAAGAAGTCGCGTCCCTCTCCGTGCTCGCCGCCGAGAAGCTGCTGCGCAAGAGCGTCGACGACGGCGTGCAGAAGACGGTGCTCGACGGGTTCTTCAAGGACCTCGAGTCGCAGGCGGGCAAGAACTGATGCAGTCCTCCGACCGCGTCCTGGCCGGACGCTACGCCGCCGCGCTCTTTCAGGCCGCGGCCGCCAAGTCCGAGGACCAGAAGGTCCAGGGCGAGCTCGGCGTCGCGCGCGAGGGCCTGCTGGGCCAGGACGCGCTGCTGCGCCATCCGCGCGTGTCGATCGCCGACAAGAAGAAGCTTTCGCACGCGGAGCTCGACGGCAAGATCGGCGCGACGACTCTGCGCTTCCTCGACCTGCTGATCGAGAAGAAGCGCTACGAGCTCTTCCCCATGATCGCCGCGATGTACGCGCGCCTGGCCGCCGAGAAGCGCGGCGTGGTCAAGGCCGTCGTGCGCACCGCGAGCCCGCTGTCGGCCGACGCGCAGAAAACGCTGAGCGCGCGCCTCAAGAAGTTCGCCGGGAAGGACATCGAACTCGAAGTCAAAGAGGATCCGGAGCTGATCGGCGGCATTTCCGTCAAGATCGGCGACTGGGTTCTCGATTCCAGCCTGCGCGGCCAGCTGCGCCGCATGAGAGAGAGCATCCAATAATATGGCCATTCGACCCGAAGAAATCACCGCCGTCATCAAGAAGCAGATCGAGGGCTTCTCCGGCTCCACGGAGCTGAAGGAAGAGGGCTCGGTCCTCCAGGTCGGCGACGGAATCGCGCGCGTCTACGGTCTCGAGAACGCCATGTCCGGCGAACTGCTCGAGGTCGGCAGCGAGGGCGTGATGGGCATGGTGCTCAACCTCGAGAAGGAGAACGTCGGCTGCGTGCTGTTCGGCTCCGACGAGCTCGTGAAGGAAGGCGACGCGGTGCGCCGCACCGGCAAGATCGCGCAGGTCCCCGTCGGGGACGCGATGATCGGCCGCGTGGTCGACGCGCTCGGCCGCCCGATCGACGGCAAGGGCGCCATCAACACGACGAAGAGCCGCGCGATCGACATCGTGGCCCCCGGCGTCATGCAGCGTTCTCCTGTCAACGAACCTCTGCAGACCGGCATCAAGGCGATCGACGCGATGATCCCCATCGGCCGCGGCCAGCGCGAGCTGATCATCGGCGACCGCCAGACCGGCAAGACCGCGGTCGCGATCGACACGATCATCAACCAGAAGAACCAGCCCAACCGCCCGATCTGCATCTACGTCGCCGTCGGCCAGAAGCAGTCGACCGTCGCCGGCGTCGTGCAGACCTTGCAGGACCACGGCGCGATGGACTACACGATCGTCGTCTCGGCCGGCGCCTCCGAGCCCGCGCCGATGCTCTACATCGCCCCCTACACCGGCTGCTCGATCGGCGAGGAGTTCCTCTGGCAGGGCAAGGCCGTGCTCGTGATCTACGACGACCTGTCCAAGCACGCCGCCGCCTATCGCCAGCTCTCGCTGCTGCTGCGCCGCCCGCCGGGCCGCGAGGCGTACCCCGGCGACGTGTTCTACCTGCACAGCCGCTTGCTCGAGCGCGCCTGCAAACTCTCCAAGGAAAACGGCGGGGGCTCGCTCACCGCCCTTCCCATCATCGAGACGCAGGCCAACGACGTGTCGGCCTTCATCCCGACGAACGTGATCTCGATCACGGACGGCCAGATCTACCTCGAGTCGAACCTGTTCTTCTCGGGCATCCGCCCCGCCGTCAACGTCGGCCTTTCGGTGTCCCGCGTCGGCGGCGCCGCGCAGACGAAGGCGATGAAGGGCGTGGCCGGGCGCCTGCGCCTGGACATGGCGCAGTACAACGCGCTGGCCGCGTTCGCGCAGTTCGGCTCCGAGCTCGACCAGGCGTCGCAGAAGCAGCTGGCGCGCGGCGAGCGCCTCGTCGAGATCTTGAAGCAGGGCCAGTACGTCCCGCTCCCCATCGAGAAGCAGGTGCTCACCATCTTCGCGGGCACCAACGGCTTCGTCGACGACGTGCCGACGAAGGACGTGCGCCGCTTCGAGGCGGAGCTGTTCGCGTTCGCCGACGCGCGCCACGGCGCGACGATGAAGGAGCTTTCCGACAAGAAGGCCATCGACGACGCGCTCAAGGCCAAGCTCGAGACCTTGATCAAGGAATTCAAGGCTCAGTTCAAATGAAGACCCTCCTGGGCGGAGTCCTGCTCGCGTGCGCGGCCCTCGCGCCGTTGGCGGCCGCCCAGACGCGTCCCTCTGCGCGGCCCGCCGCGGCGCCCGACGCGCTTCCCGAGCCCGGACAGATCGACGGCTCGCTCATCGACGCGGTCAACTCGATCGACCAGCCGGAGTTGGTCGCGGTGTTCGCGTACATGCCGATGCGCAACCAGCCCTCGGCTTTCGCGGAACTGATGACGCGCGACCACTCGGGGCTCAAGCGCTACGCGGCGAAGCTCACCAACGACCTGAAGAAGGCCGGCGGCCTCACCGCGTGGGACCACGAGGTCTGCGCGGTGCTCATCAACCGCTTCAACAACGTCGTCGACAAGAGCGGGCTTCCCGACAAGAAGCGCATGTCGGCGATCAATCAGTGCATCCTTTCCAAGGTGCTGTCGCTCAACGAAGTCCTCATGAAGAGGAGCATGTGAGAGCGCTCGTCACGGGCGGCGCCGGCTTCGTCGGCTCCAACCTGTGCTGGGAGCTGGCGGCGCGCGGCTGGGAGGTCGTGGCCCTCGACGATTTCTCGACGGGCACGTTCAAGAACCTGCAGGGCTTTCGCGGGGACTTCGTCGCCGCCGACGTGTGCGACACGGACTACTGGGCGCCGCGCGTGGGCAAGATCGACGCCGTCTTCCATCAGGCCGCGATCACCGACACGACGGTCGCCGACCAGAAGCTGATGATGCGCGTCAACGTGGAAGCGTTCCGCGACTTGCTCGCCTGGGCCGCGAAGGCCAAGGTCAAGAAGGTCGTCTACGCGTCGTCGGCCGCCACTTACGGCGACTTGCCGGTCCCGCACCGCGAGGACGCGGAGCCGAAGCCCCTCAACGTTTACGGCTTTTCGAAGTCGGTCATGGAGACCGTCGCCGCCGAGGCCAAGGGCGTGAAGGCCGTCGGCCTGCGCTACTTCAACGTCTTCGGCCCGCGCGAGGCGCACAAGACCAAGTACGCGAGCATGATCTGGCAGCTCTCCTTGCAGATGCGCGACGGCCGCCGCCCGCGCGTGTTCGAGTTCGGCGAGCAGTACCGCGACCACATCTACGTGAAGGACGTCGTCGACGCGAACCTCAAGGCCTTCGAGAAGGGTGCCCCCGGCGTCTACAACTGCTGCACGGGGCGCAAGACCGATTTCAACGCGATCATCGCGGCTCTGAATCAAGCGCTGGGCACGAACCTCTCGCCCGAGTATTTCAAGAACCCGTACTCGTTCTATCAAAACGAAACTCTCGGCGATCCCGCGAAAGCGCGCAAGGCTTTCGGCTTCGAAGCACGGTGGACCGCCGAGCGCGGCATTCAGGATTATATCGGCGGACGCAAGATCGCCGTCGGAGTCTAAGCATGGCTTCCCTCAGAGAACTGCGCAGCAAGATCAAGTCGACGAAGTCCACCGAGCAGATCACGAAGGCCATGAAGATGGTGGCCGCGGCGCGCATGCGCAAGTCCCAGCTCGCGATCCTGGCCGCGCGCCCGTTCGCGACGAAGATGGAGCGCCTGGTGCGCGAGCTCGCCTTGCTCCAGCAGCGCGACGATCTCCTTCCGGGAGCGGCGCCTCACCTGCACCCGTTTTTCCAAAAGCGGACCGAAGGCCCCGAAGTCCTCGTGCTCGTCTCCGGCGACAAGGGCCTGTGCGGCGCGTTCAACGGGAACGTCCTGCGCGAGGCGCTGAACTGGCTGCGCGCGCGGCGGGAGAGGAAGACCCTCTGCATCGTCGTCGGCCGCAAGGGCCGCGACATGGTGCACCGCCTGCGCGGCCAGGACGTCGAGATCATCCACGAGCTCGTCGGCGTGTTCCCGAAGATCAGCTTCACGCACGCGGAGCTCGTCGGCCAGGCGATCATCGACGCCTACCTCACGCGCGGAGCCTCCTCGATCACCGTGCTCTACAACGAGTTCAAGTCCGTCGCGCAGCAGCGCCTGATCGCGTCCGCCCTGCTGCCGATCCCGACGCCCGAGGCGGCCACATCCCCTTACGCGGTCATGCCCTCGCCCAACGCGCTCGAGGCGCAGGGCCTGCCGGACTACGGCTTCGAGCCCAGCCGACCGGACCTGCTCGCGGCGCTGCTGCCGCGCTTCATCAAGGCGCAGGTCTACCGCATTCTGCTCGAGTCGCAGGCCGCGGAGCTCGCGGCGCGCATGAACGCGATGGACTCCGCGTCGAAGAACGCGAAGGAACTGCGCGAGTCGTACGTGCTGGACGCCAACCGCACGCGTCAGGCGATGATCACGAAGGAGATCGCCGAGCTCGTCGGCGGCGCCGAAGCCCTCGCGGGCTGAGGATTTCAATTCTCAGGAGAAACATGACCGACAAACACGTCGCCGCATCGGAGCAGAGGCGCCACCCGCGGACCGCCGTCGGCGTCACGCTGGACCTGCAGTTCGCCGGCGAGAACGCGGCGCGCTGCCGCGGCACCATCGCCGACCTCTCGCAGGGCGGCATGACGTTCAAGTCGGACGCCGTTCTGGAGAAGGGCATGACCTTGCACCTCAAGCTTCCGTCCGAGATCGAGATCCGCGGGGAGGTGCGCTCCGTCGGCGCGCCCGTCGCGGGACTGCGCCGCTACGGCGTGCGTTTCCACAAGATCGGGTACTCCCCGGTCATCTGACACAGAGAGCGATATCATGAACATCGGCAAAATCGTCCAAGTCATCGGCCCCGTCGTCGACGTCGAGTTTCCCTCGGGCAAGCTCCCGGCGAACTACAACGCGCTGAAGATCAACATGGCGAAGCAGGAAGGGGGTGCGGCCGCCTCGACGCTGACCGTCGAGGTCGCGAGCCATCTCGGCGACAACGTCGTGCGCACGATCGCGATGGGCGCCACCGAGGGCCTGACCCGCGGCACCACCGTCGAGGACACCGGCGCCCCGATCACCGTGCCCGTCGGGCACGCGTGCCTGGGCCGCCTGATGAACGTGCTCGGCGAGGCGAAGGACGGCGCCGCGGAGATCAAGTCCGACGAGCACCTGCCGATCCACCGCGACGCGCCGAAGCTCGTCGACCTCGTGACCAAGCCCCAGATCTTCGAGACCGGCATCAAGGTCGTGGACCTGCTGGCCCCCTACATGAAGGGCGGCAAGGTCGGCCTGTTCGGCGGCGCCGGCGTCGGCAAGACGGTCACGATCCTCGAGCTCATCAACAACGTCGCCAAGGAGCACGGCGGCGTGTCCGTGTTCGGCGGCGTCGGCGAGCGCTCGCGCGAGGGCAACGACCTCTACCGGGAGATGGAAGAGGCTAAGCTCTCCGACGGCAAACCCGTGCTCTCCAAGACCGTGCTCGTGTTCGGCCAGATGAACGAGCCGCCGGGGGCGCGCGCGCGGGTCGGCCTCACCGCGCTGACGCAGGCCGAGTACTTCCGCGACAAGGAAGGCCAGGACGTTCTGCTCTTCATCGACAACGTGTTCCGCTACGTGCTCGCCGGCGCCGAGGTCTCGGCTCTGCTCGGCCGCATGCCGTCGGCCGTCGGCTACCAGCCGACGCTGACGACGGAGATCGGCGCGCTGCAGGAGCGCATCACGTCGACGAAGAAAGGCTCGATCACCTCGATCCAGGCCGTGTACGTTCCCGCCGACGACCTGACGGACCCGGGCGTGGCCAACACGTTCACGCACTTGGACGCGACGACCGTGCTCTCGCGCCAGATCGCCGAGCTCGGCATCTTCCCGTCGGTCGATCCGCTCGAGTCCACGTCGCGCATCCTGGACCCGAACGTCGTCGGCGCCGAGCATTACGACGTGGCCCGCGGCGTGCAGAAGGTCCTCCAGCGCTACCGCGACCTGCAGGACATCATCGCCATCCTCGGCATCGACGAGCTCTCCGAGGACGACAAGCTCGTCGTGTCGCGCGCGCGCAAGATCCAGAAGTTCCTCTCCCAGCCCTTCTTCGTGGCCCAGCAATTCACCGGCCGCGACGGAAAGTACGTGAAGCTCAAGGACACCATCGCGGGCTTCAAGGGGCTGATCGAGGGCAAGTACGACGCGCTGCCCGAGCAGGCTTTCTACATGTGCGGCGGCATCGAAGACGCCGTCGCCAACGCCGAGAAGATGAAGTAACCGGAGTTCCCATGTCCGACAAGCACCTGACGCTCGAGCTCGTCACGCCGGAGAAGGTCGCGTGGTCCGCGCCCGCGGACTTCGTCGTCCTGCCGGCGGCCGACGGCGAGATGGGCATCCTGCCCGGCCACCAGCCGTTCCTGGTCCAGCTGGGAGCGGGAGAGGTGCGCGTGACGGACAAGGGCCAGGTCAAGCGCTTCGCCGTCTCGGGCGGCTTTGCCGAGATCAAGGACAACCAGGTCTCGCTGTTCGCGGAGACGGCGGAGGCGGCCGAGCAGATCAGCGCGGAGCGCGCGCGCCAGTCGCTCGAGCGCGCGAAGCTGGCGGCGACGAAGCCCGGACTCGATCCGCTCCAGCTTGCCGAGATGGACGCGGCGATCCGCCGCGCGCAGACTCGCCTGCGCGTGTCGCGGCGCGTGAAGAGCGTGCCGCCGCACGTCGAGAACTAGGACCGTGGCCGCGTCGAAGGATCGCACGCGCGGCGGGCTCGATGCTCCTCCTCCTCCGCCGATCGACGGCAATCACTCGAAGGTGATCCGCAAGGCCGCGGGTGCGTTCGAGTGGAAGGACGTGCCGCTCGAGGCGTACAAGACCACCACCGCCGACTACAAAGGAATTTCTCGACGAGAACTCGTCGGCAAGCGCGGCGAGTCGACGAAGTTCCACGTCCGCTACTTCGAAATCCAGCCCGGCGGCCACTCGACGCTCGAGAAGCACGAGCACGAGCACGTCGTCATCCCGATGCGCGGCGCGGGCGAAGCGCAGGCCGGCTGCTATATCTGGACCGTCGGCGTCGGCGACGTCGTCTACGTCTCGCCCTCCGACCCGCACCAGTTCCGCTGCCCCGCGGACGCGAAGGAGCCGTTCGGCTTCCTCTGCATCGTGAACTCCGAGCGCGACCGGCCGACGCCCGTCGACGGCCTCGGCGTCTGCCGCATCTGCGAGTAGCCGTTCGCGCCCGGCGCGGGTAGGTCCTTTCCAGGCCGCGAATTGGGTCCTTCGTCCTGGGTCGACTCGCGCGACGATACCTATAATCACGACGTGAGAAAGGCGCTCGCCGCTCTGCTCGCGTTCTGCCTCGTTGCCCCGGGACCCGCGGCCGCGGCGTTCGTCGTCGACGCGCCGGCGGCCGCGACTTCCGGCGCCGCGGCGGCGCCCGCGGCGATTTCTTCTCTCGGCGCGAGCGCGAGCCTCGGCCCCGCTCCGGCGCCCATCGCGCCGTCGGCCGCGCTGCGGCCGCTCTCCGCTGCGGCCTTGACCGCGCCGATCGCCGCGCCCGCCGCCGCGGCCGCGCCGGTTCCGCTCGCGGCGACCGCGGCGCAGGCTCTTGCGTTCGTCGCGTCCGACCCGGCGACGACGGCGCCGGCGCCGCCGGCGGCGGTGACGGCGGCGGCGGTCGAGCCCGCCGCGCGGGCGCGCGTCGCCTCCGGCGTCTCCGCGCTCGCGCCGCTCGCCGCGGCGCCGCGGACCGCGGCGCTCGCGCTGGATGCGTTCTTCGATCGCTCCGCGCGCTCGGCGCCGGCCGCCGAGCCGACCCCGCTGTCCGCGTCCGCCGGCGCCGCTTCGCTGGCGCCCGCGGCGCGTCCCGCGCCCGCCGCGGGCGCCGACGACCGGGTCGTGCCCGAGGCGCGCCGCGCGGCGCCGCGCGGCGTCGCGCGCTTCACGGGTTCGGCGCTGCGCGTTTTCGCGGCGGCGTCGCCGCTTCTGCCGGCTCTCGCGCTGCTGGCCGTGACCGGGAACGCGGCGCCCGTCCTCCTCGGCGCGCTGGCCGCGGGGGCCGCGATCTGGGGTCTGCGCTCCAGCGCCGCGCGCATCGAAAATCCGAGCGTGCGCGGCGTCGTGCAGACGTCGGCCGGGATCGGGATCGGCGTCTTGGCCGGAGCGGCGGCGTACGCGCTCGCGCGCGGGGGCGACGCGGTCGCGGTCGCGGCGGCGACGACGATCGGACTCGCCGCGGCCGCCTCGGTTGCGCGCGCGTTCGCCCCCCTCAAGGCGCTCTTCGCGGACAAGCGCGCGGAGCCCGTTTTCCTCGGCGCGCGCATGCAGGGCGGCTCCGCCGAACTGAATCTGGCGCCCGCGGACTTCGGCCGTCTCTTCCTCATCTCCGGCGTGCTCGAGAAAGGTCTCGGCGAGAAGGAGATGTACTCCCTGCTGACCGACTCCATGGAGCGCCTGGTCTATCTGCGGCGCTCCGGCGAGTTCGTCGAGTTGGTCGCGCGAGCCCTGCCCCAGCGCGCCGCCCTGGGCTCGCCGCTCGCGTACGCGGCGGCGCAGGTGGCGAGCGACTCGGTGATCGGCAAGGCTCGCGTGCGCGCGGCCGATCGCGCGACGGGAACGGTCGGCGTCGACGCCTCCGAGTTCTTCGTCGAGGATCCGTTCCAGCTCGCGCGCCAGCTCGAGGCGCGCTACGGCGGCCTCTACGCCGTCGACGGCGACACGAGCCGCGTGGATTCGGTGAAGGCGTATCCGCGCAACGCGGAGCTTTCCGGACGCCTCGTGCTCTACCAGCGCGAGCGGCCCGACGAGGACGCGAACTCCGCCGTGCCCGATCAGCGCCGCCTGCCGCTGTCCGTGCGGCTTTCTTTTCTCGCTCTTCCCGAGCCGGGCTTCACGCCGCGGCGCGCGGACCCGCGCATCGGCCATTTCTCGACGATCTTTCAGGACTGGACGCGGCCGGCCGACGGCGTCGATACGTCGCTGATCCACCGCTGGCGTCTCGAGAAAGAAGATCCCGGCGCGGCCGCGTCGAAGGTCAAGCAGCCGATCGTGTTCTGGATCGACCCGAGCGTGCCCAAGGAGTTCCGCGGCGCGGTCGCCCGCGGCGTGCTCGACTGGAACAAGGCGTTCTCGCGCATCGGCTTGATCGACGCCGTCGCCGTGCGCGAGGCGCCGGAGGACGGCTCGTTCGACGCGGCCGACGCGCGCCATACGGTCATCAGCTGGCGTCTCGACCCGGACGCCCGTTACGCGATGGGCCCTTCGCGCGCGGACCCTCGGACCGGGGAGATTTATCAGGCCAACGTGACGATCTCCGGCCAGCATCTGCTCGCGGCGCTGGACATGAATCACAAGGATCTGACGCAAGCCGATTTCGATGATCGCGACGAGGCCCGTACCGCGGCGCGCTGCACCGGCGGGAGCTGCGGCCACGCGGCGCACGCGGCCGAGAGGGCGGCGACGGCGCTCGGCGTGATCGAAGCGCGCTCCGGGCGCATGAGCGACGAGGAGCGCCGGCGCTTCGCGGAGGATTACATCACGGACCTCGTCGTCCACGAGATCGGCCACACGCTCGGCCTGCGCCACAATTTCCTCGGCCGCGCGCTGCGCTCCCTCGACGAGGTCGAGGGCGGCGTCCAGCCGCAGACCTCGTCGGTGATGGACTATCTCGCGCCGAACATCGCGCGCCCGGGCAAGACGCAGACGAACGTGTGGAACGTGGGCATCGGCCCTTACGACGAGTGGGCGATCGAGTACGCGTACAAGCCGCTCGACGGGCTGGCGCCCCAGGAGCAGGCCGCGGAGCTCGAGCGCATCGCGTCGCGCGCGGGCGCTCCCGGGCTCGAGTACGCGACCGACGAGGATCTCGTCGAGAAGGATCCCGATTCCCGGCCGTGGGCGAGCGGCCGCGACGCGATCGCGTACGCGCGCGCGCAGGCCGAGATCGCGCGCGAGGTGTGGGCGACGCTCGAGAAGCCCGAGCACGCGGCCGACGCCTACGACTTGTACGTCGCCGCCTGGCGCATGCTGCGCGGCGCCGAGCGTCACGCGTCCACCGCGGTCGGCGGCGTGTCCTACCGCCGCGGCCTTCCCGCGCAGCCGATCTCCGGCGCGCGCCAGCGCGAAGCGCTCGCTCTGCTGAACGCGCAGATCTTCTCCGACGAGCCGTTCAAGATTTCCGCGGTGCTGCGCGGGCGCCTGGTCTCGCCGCAGAAGCCGACGCTCGCCGATCCGTTCCCCGAGCCGTTCCAGATCCCGCACGAGACCATGGTGCTCTGGCTGCGCCAGGACACGCTGCAGCGGCTCCTGTCCGCGGAGGTGCTCGACCGCGTCGCCGAGAACTCGCGCCTCGTCGGCAAAAAGGACGGGGCGATGACGCTCGACGAGCTCATCGACCGCGTGGATCGCATGGTCTGGTCGGAGCTGTTCTCCACGTCGAAGCGCAAGGGCCGCGGGATCTCCGCGATGCGCCGCCAGCTCCAGGAGTATCACTTGAACCTGCTCCTCGAGACGGCGTACGTCCCGACCGAGGACGAGCAGGTGGAAGTCTCCGCGGCCCTGCGCGTGCACCTCGACGGTCTGCGCGCGCGCCTCAAGCGCCAGCTCCGCGTGCCGGGGTGGGACGCGCCGACGCGGCGGCACCTCAAGCAGCAGCTGTCCAAGCTCGAGGCCGCCCTGAGCCACTACGAGCCCTGACGACGCGCGGCGTCTTTTTTTGATAGAAAAGGACGCATGACCCGCTCCCGCAACGCGACCGCCTGGATTCTCGCGCTCGCCGTTCGCGCCGTCGCGGCGCCGGCGCCTGCTTCGACGCCGGTCAAGGCGCCGGCGCACACGGTCGTCGTTTCGACGACGTCCGCGTCGCCGACGGCGACGGGGCTCCCCGCTCCGAAGGCGCCCTACTGGCTCAAGGCGTACTCGACGGCGCCCTTCGAGGAGTCTTGGAGCGCGACGCTCTCCGTCAACAATCTCGACGCGGACTTGCCGAAAGTGCTGAAGGCGATCACGGCCGCCGGCGGCGCGCTGACGCAGAACCTGGACGCGTTCGTGTCCAGCAAGGCGAACCACACACAGCAGCTGGTGCTGACCGTGCCTCGCGGCCAGGAGCGGGCGCTGCTGAAGGCCTGGCGGCGCCTCGGGGATCTTCCCACGCCGCAGACGCGCTCCCCGGTCTCGGGTCTCCCCGCCGACGAGGTGCGCGCGAAGATCGATCGCCTCATGAAGGAGCGCGTGGAACGGGCCGCGGACCTGGCGAAATTGCCGGTGGCGCTGGAACTCGAGGACGAAGTGCTCGAGCATCTTTTGCTGGTCGAATCGATCGCGAAAGACGAGGACGCGCGGATCCGCATCGACCTGCTCGTGCGTCAGCGCTGACGCGCGCCGCGCGTTTTTTGAAAAATTTCGCGATCGGCCGCGCGCGCGTCAAGCGCTATTTTTAGAAAATTTCCGGGTCGACAAAATCGGCGTTCTCCGTCGAGAAATCGACATCGCGCGGACGCGAAAAAAATTTGCGCGAAAAAAATTTGTTGACACTCGCGCGGACCTGTGCTAGAATTTCGTTGTTCGGTTGCGATGCGAATCGCAATCAAGCGGCAAATAAAGTTTGCCCGGGCTTCTTGAGAAGAAGCAAGAAGCCGGAAAACTTTTTTGTTCTTTGAAAATCGGTTTTTGCGAGCGAATGGGCGCCCTGCTCTTCCCCCCGGAAGAGAGGGCGTAAGGAAAATTATGGTGTGTGTTCCGGATCGACGTCGGGTCCGAGAACAACAAGAGCAAAGAAGAGTCAATTCTTCTTCATTTTGCCGTAAGCGGAAGTAGTCGGTCTTACACCGGCCAAAACGCCCAAAGCTTTAAATGGAGAGTTTGATCCTGGCTCAGAATTAACGCTGGCAGAGTGCATAACACATGCAAGTCGAGCGGGACTGTTTGAGATTACATCAAGGGCAGTCTAGCGGCAGACGAGTGAGTAACACGTAAGCAATCTACCCTCGAATGGCGAATAACTAACCGAAAGGTTAGCTAATACGCCGTACTCTCCTTGGAAGGCATCTTCCGAGGAGGATAGACCCGCAAGGGTCGTTCAAGGAGGAGCTTGCGGCCCATCAGCTAGTTGGCGGTGTAACGGACCACCAAGGCTACGACGGGTACCCGGGCTGAAAGGCCGGACGGGCACGATGGCACTGAGACACGGGCCATACTCCTACGGGAGGCAGCAGTGGGGAATTTTGGACAATGGGCGAAAGCCTGATCCAGCAACTCTGCGTGAGGGACGAAGATCTTCGGATTGTAAACCTCTTTTGCACGGGACGAAACCCCGCAAGGGACTGACGGTACCGTGCGAATAAGCCACGGCTAACTATGTGCCAGCAGCCGCGGTAAGACATAGGTGGCGAGCGTTATTCGGAATTACTAGGCGTAAAGCGAGTGTAGGCGGGCGCTTAAGTCCGACGTTAAATCTCCCGGCTTAACTGGGAAACGTCGTCGGATACTGGGCGTCTCGAGTAGGGTAGGGGGCAGCGGAATTCCCGGTGTAGCGGTGAAATGCGTAGATATCGGGAGGAACACCTATGGCGAAAGCAGCTGCCTGGGCCTTTACTGACGCTAAGACTCGAAAGCTGGGGGAGCAAACAGGATTAGATACCCTGGTAGTCCCAGCTGTAAACGATGATAACTAGATGTGGGAGGTATCGACCCCTTCCGCGTCGTCGCTAACGCTTTAAGTTATCCGCCTGGGGAGTACGGCCGCAAGGTTAAAACTCAAAGGAATTGACGGGGGCCCGCACAAGCGGTGGAGCATGTGGTTTAATTCGACGCTACGCGAAGAACCTTACCTGGGCTCGAACGACTAGTAGTAGTCCGGTGGAAACACTGGGCGACCCGCAAGGGAGCTAGCCGAGGTGCTGCATGGCTGTCGTCAGCTCGTGTCGTGAGATGTTGGGTTAAGTCCCGCAACGAGCGCAACCCCTATCCGATGTTGCTACCCCGCAAGGGGAGGACTCTTCGGAGACTGCCGCGGATAACGTGGAGGAAGGCGGGGATGACGTCAAGTCCTCATGGCCTTTATGTCCAGGGCTACACACGTGCTACAATGGCGCGAACAGTGGGAAGCAATACCGCAAGGTGGAGCAAATCCTCAAATCGCGTCTCAGTTCAGATCGGGGGCTGCAACTCGCCCCCGTGAAGGTGGAATCGCTAGTAATCGCTGATCAGCAATTGCAGCGGTGAATACGTTCCCGGGCCTTGTACACACCGCCCGTCACACCACGAAAGCCCATTGCAACCGAAATCGCCGCTTGCGGCGATGAAATTGTGATTGGTGATTGGGGTGAAGTCGTAACAAGGTAGCCGTACGGGAACGTGCGGCTGGATCACCTCCTTTCCATTCTTTCTCTCACGAGAAAGATAGGTCGAACCCTTAACCGCCGAACAAGCTGCGTCGTTTATGAAAGTAAACGGCGAAGCCGAGCAGTTCGGAAAGGTTGCAGGGCGCTCATTGGCTCGCTAAACTTATATCGCTTTCGTCGCAGGCCGCCGCGTTTTTTCCGCGGCGGTCCTGTCGGCCGGATTCATCGGGCTCGTAGCTCAGGGGTAGAGCACACGCTTGATAAGCGTGGGGTCGGAGGTTCGAAACCTCCCGGGCCCAATTTAGACGTGGATCTTGTTCTTTCATTTCGGGCCCTTAGCTCAGCTGGGAGAGCGCCTGCTTTGCAAGCAGGAGGCCGCCGGTTCGATTCCGGCAGGGTCCAAGATCCGGCAACGAAAGCGTCGAGCAAAAAACCGATTTCAGTTCATTGACAACTTGTACGGATTCGCGTAGACGTCCTCGGCGCCGCGTTCAGAATCAGCGGAGCGGCCGACGACAGTCGAGCGGAGAAAAAAGCAATAACGAGAACAACAAGCGTCTCACGCGCATCGGCCTATTGATCGGGCCGGTGCGATAGAAGAATATGGTCAAGCTACCAAGGGTGTATGGTGAATGCCTAGGTGCTAGAAGTCTATGAAGGACGTGGTAAGCTGCGATAAGCCGCGGGGAGCTGCAAACAAGCTTTGATCCGCGGATTTCCGAATCGGGAAACCGACCCGGTCGAAAGGCCGGAGTATCTCGTTGTAAAGTCCTGGACGTCAGTTCAGGAGATAGCGGCGAGAAGACAACCCGGGGAAGTGAAACATCTCAGTACCCGGAGGAAGAGAAATCAATTGAGATTCCCCTAGTAGTGGCGAGCGAACGGGGAATAGCCTAAACCGCGGCGGCATGCCGTCGCGGGGTTGCAGGGCTTGTCCGGTGCAGAACCGGGGAGTGAGCAATCGTCGGATAGATGAACGGTCCTGGAAAGGCCGGCCAGAGCGGGTGATAGCCCCGTAATCGAAATCTAGACGACTCCCGACAAGTTCCTAAGTACCACGGGGCACGTGAAATCCCGTGGGAATCCGGGGGGACCACCCTCCAAGGCTAAATACTCTCTAGCGACCGATAGTGAACGAGTACCGCGAGGGAAAGGCGAAAAGAACCCCTGATGGGGAGTGAAATAGAACCTGAAACCGTACACCTACAAGCTCTACGAGGCCTATGACGCACTTCGGTGCGTAACGGCTGAGTAGGTGCCTGTTGAAGAATGACCCGGCGAGTTACCGGGTGGAGCAAGGTTAAGGGATGCGTGAAAGCGTATTCCGCAGCCGTAGCGAAAGCGAGTCTGAAAGGGCGATAGTTCCATCCGGTAGACCCGAAGCCAAGTGATCTAACCATGGCCAGAGTGAAGTCGGGGTAAAACCCGATGGAGGCTCGGAGTGTTAAACGTTGAAAAGTTTCTACATGAGCTGTGGTTAGGGGTGAAAGGCTAATCGAACTTGGTGATAGCTGGTTCTCTCCGAAATAGCTTTAGGGCTAGCGTCCACCGTTAAACCGCGGGGGTAGAGCACTGGTAAATGTAGGCGAGGCAACCCCTTGTCCGAAGTTTGTCAAACTCCGAATACCGTGGCGTATTAGTGGGCAGTCAGTTCGTGGGGGATAAGCTCCACGTGCGAGAGGGGAACAACCCAGAACGTCGATCTAGGTCCCAAAGTGTGTGCTAAGTGGAAAACGCTGTGGATTTGCATAAACAGCCAGGAGGTTGGCTTAGAAGCAGCCACCCTTTAAAGAGTGCGTAACAGCTCACTGGTCTAGCGAGTCTGCGCGGAAAATGACACGGGGCTCAAGCACACCACCGGAATCACGTCTGCATTAAATCCTTCGGGATTTTTTGTGGGGTAGGAGAGCGTTCTTGAGGCGATGAAGGCATACCGTAAGGAGTGCTGGAGCGTCAAGAAGTGAGGATGTCGGGATAAGTAGCGAGAAACAATGTGAGAATCATTGTCGCCGAAAACCTAAGGTTTCCTAGCACAATGTTCGTCAGTGCAGGGTTAGTCGGGCCTAAGCCGAGGCCGAAAGGCGTAGGTGATGGACATCCGGTTAATATTCCGGAACTAGGTTGTGGGCGTCAGGATGAGCGGTGACGCAGAAGGGTAATCGATCCCGTCTGAAGGATGGCGGGCTAAATGCGTAGGGGTGTTCCTCCAGGCAAAATCCGGAGGGGCGTTAACCTGAAACATGAACGCGAGGGCCGAGCGATCGGCTTGAAGTCGACCAACCACGCTGCCAAGAAAAACCGCGCATACTGCCCATAATCTACCCGTACCGTAAACCGACACAGGTGGGTGGGGTGAAAATCCTAAGGCGCGCGAGTGAGACTTGGTTAAGGAACTAGGCAAAATAATCCCGTAACTTCGGAAGAAGGGATGCTCTCCGCAAGGAGAGTCGCAGTGAAAGGGGCATCGTGACTGTTTAACAAAAACACAGGACTCTGCTGAAATCGCAAGATGAAGTATAGGGTCTGACTCCTGCCCGGTGCTGGAAGGTCAAGGGGAGTGGTTAGCCGCAAGGCGAAGCTACGAACTCAAGCCCCAGTAAACGGCGGCGGTAACTATAACCGTCCTAAGGTAGCGAAATTCCTTGTCGGGTAAGTTCCGACCTGCACGAATGGAGTAACAAAGATGCCGCTGTCTCAACCAAGTGCTCGGCGAAATTGTGGTACGAGTGAAGACGCTCGTTACGCGTGGTTAGACGAAAAGACCCCGTGGAGCTTTACTGTAACTTGTCATTGTGTTATGGATTTAAATGCGTAGAATAGCTGGGAGCCTTTGAGACAGGGGTTGTGGCCCTTGTGGAGGCGCAATGTGAAATACCAGCCTTTCGGATCTGTGGCACTAACCGACGGCCGTCATCCGGCCTCGGGACCGTGGCAGGCGGGCAGTTTGACTGGGGCGGTCGCCTCCTAAACGGTAACGGAGGCGTTCCAAGGTTCGCTCAGGGCGCATAGTAATCGCCCATAGAGTGCATTGGCAGAAGCGAGCTTGACTGCAAGGCCTACAAGCCGGGCAGGGACGAAAGTCGGACAAAGTGATCCGGTGGTACCTCGTGGGAGGGCCATCGCTCAACGGATAAAAGCTACCCCGGGGATAACAGGCTGATCTGGTCCAAGAGTTCACATCGACGACCAGGTTTGGCACCTCGATGTCGGCTCATCGCATCCTCCCGCTGGAGCAGGTGGGAAGGGTTGGGCTGTTCGCCCATTAAAGCGGTACGTGAGCTGGGTTCAGTACGTCGTGAGACAGTACGGTCTCTATCTACCATGCGCGTTAGGAAGCTTGAAGGGAGCTGTCCCTAGTACGAGAGGACCGGGATGGACGAACCTCCTGTATGCCAGTTATCACGCCAGTGGTATCGCTGGGTAGCGGTGTTCGGTCGGGATAAACGCTGAAAGCATCTAAGCGTGAAACCCTCCTTAAGATAAGGCTTCCCTAGGTCGCAAGACCTCTAAAGGACGCAGGAAGACTACCTGCTTGATAGGCTGCGAGTGTAAGTCCAGCGATGGATTAAGCGAAGCAGTACTAATCGTCCGTGAGGCTTGGCCGTATTCTTCGATCCGTCCCCGTCCGGGACGCGTGACAAGACGCTTGATTGTTCATCAAGTTATTGCTAAAATTCTGATGTTGGAGTTCGCTTCGAGATGGATTCGGAGCGATGGCGGCGTAAAGCGGTCAACCACACTCCTTCCTGGCCCAATGGGCCGGATCTGGTTCGAAAGGTTCATGAGATCGGTGATATTCCCGGTAGGGATACACCCGTTCCCATTCCGAACACGGCAGTTAAGCCTATCAGGGCCGATGGTACTAACGCCCAACTCGGCGTTGGGAGAGTAGGTCGTCGCCGGTCTCATCAACCTTTCGAGCCTCTTTGAGACGTTCGTCCACAATCGACTTACGGTGGTCCCCGACGCTGGGCGGCCGCCGTTTTGCCGTCTCCGGGCGCGCTCCCGCCGGTCCACGGACGCTCGCGCCTACGATTTAGACAACTGAGCCGTTTCCAACGATAGAGGTTAATTCCGGATGAAACTGACGAAGCAGCAGAAGATCGAGTCCTCGAAGACTCTCGCCGAGAAGCTGAAGACGGCGCCGCACCTGTTCTTCACTGAATTTCAGGGCATGAAGTTCGTCGAGCTCGACGAGCTCCGCGCGCAGCTGCGCCCCTTGAAGTGCCGCCACGCGGTCGTCAAGAGTTCGCTGGTGCGCTACGCGCTCAAGAACGCCGGCATCGACGGCGTCGATCCGAAGATGTTGAAGGGCCCGGTCGGCCTCATCGTCGCGGACAACGACGATCCCGTCGCGCCCGCCAAGGTCATCGCGGCGCTCGCGAAGAAGTTCCCGCAGCTCAAAGTCCGCGCGGGCTACGTTTCCCAGAAGTGGATGTCGCCGGCCGATTGCGACAAGCTCTCCAAGCTTCCGTCGAAGCAGGAGCTCATGGGCAAGGTCGTCGGCCTGCTCTACGCGCTCGTCAGCCAGCCCGTCGCCATCGCGCAGGCGCCGACGCGCGACGCGGTTCTGGTCGTCAAAGCTCTCGAAGCCAAGCTGAAATCTGAGTCCGGCGCGGCTGCCGCCTAAAACGCAGTCGACAGTCCGAAAGGATAAAGTCTCCCAGGAGACGCTGTCAAAAAAAGGAGAAATGAAATGAGCACCACCAAGTTGTCGCCCGCGCAGCTCGTCGAGGCCGTCGGTCAGTTGACCGTCCTCGAGGCCGCCGAGTTCGTCAAGCTCGCCGAGGAGAAGTTCGGCGTGAAGGCCGCCGCCGCCGCTCCGGCCGCCGCCGCCGGCCACGCCGCCCCCGCCGCGGGCGGAGCCGCCGCCGAAGAGAAGACCGATTTCACCGTGTTCCTCGCGAACGCGGGCGGAAACAAGATCAACGTCATCAAGGTCGTCCGCGAGCTCACGGGCCTCGGCCTGAAGGAAGCCAAGGACCTCGTCGAGGCCGCCCCGAAGGCCGTGAAGGACGGCGTCGCGAAGGCGCAGGCCGAAGAGATGAAGAAGAAGTTGACCGAGGCGGGCGCCACCGTCGAGCTGAAGTAAAGATGCCGTCCACGAGGTAAACCGCGAGACGAAGACCGCCCCCTCCTCAAGGGGAGGGGGCGGTCCCGTCGTTTTTTTGCCGCAAGCGCAGTCAACGATGATTTCGATGAGCACAGGGGAGAACGCGTGAAACAGATCAAGTTCGGCAAGATCCCGCAGGCGATGGCCCTTCCGGACCTGTTGGAGATGCAGAAGAATTCGTTCCGCGATTTCATGCAGCTGGGCGTCGAGCCCGACGAGCGCAAGCTCTTCGGGCTCCAGGCCGCGTTCCTCGACGTCTTCCCGATCGAGTCCGCCGACGGCTCGATGGTTCTCGATTTCGTCCGCTACGAATTCTCCGAGCCGCGCTACGCGACTCCCGAGGAAGCCCAGGCCCACGACTCGTCGTGGAACCGCCCGCTGAAGGCGATCCTGCGCCTGTCCTCGCGCCAGCCCTCCGGCAAGCTCAAGCAGATCGTCGAGCAGGAAGTCGTGCTCTGCGAAGTGCCGATCATGACGGAGACGGCGTCCTTCATCATCAACGGCGCCGAGCGCGTCGTCGTCAGCCAGCTGCACCGCTCGCCGGGAATCATTTTCGAGGAAGACGAGGAGAAGAAGATCTCGGCCCTCGGTAAGAAGCTCTTCCTCGCCAAGGTCATCCCGTACCGCGGCGCGTGGATCGAGTTCGAATTCGACCTCAACAACATTCTCTACGTCCGCATCGACCGCAAGAAGAAGTTCGAGGCGACCGCGTTCCTGCGCGCCTGCGGCATCGAGTCCGACGCGGACATCCTGAAGATTTTCTACCCGTACGAGACGATCGAGGTCGGCCCGACGACGATGGAAGGCCTGCTGCACCGCATCTCGTGCGAGGACGTCGTCGACCAGTCCACCGGCGAGGTTCTGCTCGAGGCCGGCAAGAAGGTCACGCACGAAGCCATCAAGCGGATGCTCGACAAGAAAGTCTTGAGCATCAAGGTCCTCACCGGCGACCCGGAAAAGGACGACCCGACCATTCTCGAGACGCTGCGCAAGGACAAGATCAAGTCCGTCAAGGAAGCCCAGCAGGACATCTACAAGAAGCTGCGCGGCCAGGAGTTCATCGTTCCCGGACAGGCCGAGGCGTACCTCGACAACCTGATCTTCAAGAACCTGCGCAAGTACGACCTCTCCAAGGTCGGCCGCCACAAGATCGCGGTCAAGCTCCATCACTACCTCTGGAAGCTCGCGACGCGCCGCGACGTGATGCCGCGTCCCGACAGCCGCAAGCACAAGCACTTCGCGCTGCCGGCGTTCACGCGCCGCACGCTCTGCCTCGAGGACGTCATCGCGGCGATGCAGCACCTGATCGCCCTCAACTGCGGCGTCACGCACTTGTCCGAGGGCGCGCCGAAGAACTCGGCGATGCCGCAGCGCGGCGCGCAGTACGAAGGTCTCGCCGAGTACAAGTCTTTCTTCGCCGAGTATGCCAAGAAGATCAACGGCGAGGCGCTCGGCCAGTTGGCGCTCATCGACCTCCACGAGAAGGACGGCGACGACGACGTCGACGTGACGAAGCAGGGTCTCAAGAAAGACCGCTTCTCCATGGCCGACTTCTCCGAGGCGTTCAACGAGTGGAAGGCCGCGGTCCCGAACCTGCTCGACCGCAACTTCCCCGTTAAGCTCGACGACATCGACCATCTCGGCAACCGCCGCGTCCGCGGCGTCGGCGAGCTGCTCGAGAACCAGATCCGCGTGGGCTTGGCCCAGATGTCGCGCGTGATCCGCGACCGCATGTCCGTGCAGGACAAGTCGCTGATTACCCCGCGCAACCTGCTGAACACGGCGCCGCTCGTCGGCATCATCCGCAAGTTCTTCGGCACGTCCCAGCTGTCGCAGTTCATGGACCAGATCAACCCGCTCTCCGAGATCACGCACAAGCGCCGCCTCTCGGCGCTCGGACCGGGCGGATTAAATCGTAAGCGTGCTGGTTTCGAAGTCCGCGACGTGCACTACACGCACTACGGCCGCGTGTGCCCCATCGAGACGCCCGAAGGACCGAACATCGGTCTGATCGTTTCTTTGGCTTCGTATGCAAAAATCAACGAGTTCGGCCTCATCGAGTCGCCCTACCGCAAAGTCGTCAAGGGCAAGCTCGGCGAAGTCGAGTACTTGAACGCCGACGCCGAGTCCGGCCAGATCGTCGCGCAGGCGAACACGCCCATCGACAAGGACAAGATCACCGTCGACGCCGTCGCCTCGCGCTCGCGCGGCGACTTCCCAGTGGTCGACGCCGCCCGCGTCGACTACATGGACGTCTCGCCGATGCAGGTGGTCTCCGTGTCCGCCGCGCTCGTGCCGTTCCTCGAGCACGACGACGCGAACCGCGCGCTCATGGGCGCGAACATGCAGCGCCAGGCCGTCCCGCTGCTGCTGCCGCAGCCGCCGCTCGTCGGCACGGGCATGGAGGAGCCGGTCGCGCGCGACTCGGGCTCCTGCATCGTCGCCCGCCGCCCGGGCAAGGTCATCTACTCGTCGGGCGACCTCATCGCCGTCGCGGCCGACAACGCGAAGAGCAAGAAGGACTCGATCGACCTCTACGTCCTGCGCAAGTACAGCCGCTCGAACCAGGACACGTGCATCAACCAGACCGCGACCGCCGTCACCGGCACGACGGTCAAGGCCGGCGACGTTCTCGCCGACGGCTCCGCCTGCGCCGAGGGCCAGCTCGCTCTCGGCCGCAACCTCCTCGTCGGATTCATGCCGTGGGAAGGCTATAACTTCGAGGACGCGATCCTGCTCTCCGAGAAGCTCGTGAAGGAAGACGTGTTCACGTCGATCCACGTCTCCGAATTCGAAGTGGAAGCGCGCGACACCAAGCTCGGACCGGAAGAGATCACGCGCGACATCCCGAACGTCGGCACCGAGTCCCTCGAGTCGCTCGACGAGGCCGGCGTCGTCGTCCCGTCCACCGTCGTCCGCCAGGGCGACATCCTCGTCGGAAAGGTCACGCCGAAGGGCGAGCAGCAGCTGACCCCCGAGGAGCGCCTGCTCAAGGTCATCTTCGGCAAGAAGGCCGAGGACGTGCAGGACGCGTCGCTGCGCGTTCCGCCGGGCGTCTCGGGCAAGATCATCGGCACGCGCGTGTTCGTGCGCCGCGAGAAGCTCGCGAAGGGCGAGGAGCGCAAGCGCCTCGACACGATCCAGGAGAAGCTCGACAACGACCTCGCGACGCTCAAGACGCACCGCAAGGAGTCGTTCGAGGCCTTGGAGTCCGTCTCCGCCGCCAAGCGCGCGCAGGAGAAGGAGCGCCTCGAGCTGTTCTATGAGGCGATGGAAGACAAGCTGCGCGCCGACGCCGGCCGCGAGCGCGAGAACGTCAAGCAGGGCGACGATCTCGCCGTCACCGTCAACAAGGTCGTCAAGGTCTACATCGCGTCGCGCCGCAAGATCCAGGTCGGCGACAAGCTCGCCGGCCGCCACGGCAACAAGGGCGTCGTCGCGAAGATCCTGCCGGAAGAGGACATGCCCTTCCTGCCGGACGGCACGCCGCTCGACGTCGTGCTCTCGCCGCTGGGCGTGCCTTCGCGCATGAACATCGGCCAGCTGCTCGAGACCATGCTCGGCTGGGCGGCGCACACGCTCGGCGTGCAGACGATCAACCCGGTCTTCGACTCGGCCACCGAGGAGGAGATCGGCGACCAGGTGCGCGAGGCGAAGAAGCACCTGCGCGAGCAGGGCGTCCCGGAGAAGTACCTGCCGAGCGACGACTGCCGCATCACGCTGTACGACGGCCGCACCGGCGAGGCGTTCCACGAGAAGGTGTCCATCGGCTACATGTACATCCTCAAGCTGAACCACCTCGTCGAGGACAAGATCCACGCGCGTTCGACGGGACCCTACAGCCTCATCACGCGCCAGCCGCTCGGCGGCAAGGCGCAGTTCGGCGGCCAGCGCTTCGGCGAAATGGAAGTCTGGGCGATCGAGGGCTACGGTGCGGCGTATATGCTCCAGGAGCTCCTGACCGTCAAGTCCGACGACGTCCAGGGCCGCACGAAGATGTACGAGGCGATCATCAAGGGCGACGCGCCCTCGCAGCCCGGAGTGCCCGAGTCGTTCAAGGTTCTCGTCAAGGAACTGCAGGCGCTGGGTCTCAACGTGGAACTTCTCAAGCTGGGACAGGACGGCGAGTCCGAGGTTGAGAAGGCTGAAAAAGAAGACGAGAAGGAACCGGCGAGGAAATAACCATGACCTTCATCGCGACCCAAGACAAGAAGCTTTCCCTCGGCGGCAAGAAGAAGCGCAAGTCGGACTCGCTCGACTTCTTCGATTTCAACGCGATCCGCCTCTCGATCGCGTCTCCGGAGCAGATCGCGACCTGGTCCTACGGCGAGGTCAAGAAGCCCGAGACGATCAACTACCGCACGCTCAAGCCCGAGCGCGACGGCCTGTTCTGCGAGCGCATCTTCGGACCCGCGAAGGACTTCGAGTGCGCGTGCGGCAAGTACCGCTGGGTCAAGTTCAAGGGCATCGTCTGCGACCGCTGCGGCGTCGAGGTCACCGAGTCGAAGGTGCGCCGCGAGCGCATGGGCCACATCGAGCTCGCCGTGCCCGTCGCGCACGTCTGGTTCCTCAAGAAGACCCCGTCGCGCGTCGGCATCGTGCTCGACATGAAGACGTCGGACCTGGAGCGCGTGGTGTACTACGCCCAGTACATCGTCCTCGAGGACCTGCAGGATTCCTCGGGCCGAACGATCTACAAGCAGGGCGACCTCCTCAACGAGGACGAGGTCCGCAAGGCGCGCAACGAGTTCCGCTCGAAGCTCAAGGTGGACATCGGCGCCGGCGCGATCCACACGCTCCTTTCCAAGGTCAAGCCCAAGGAAGAGTCCGCCGCGATCATCGCGACCCTCGCGAACGTCGCCTCGGAGGCCGAGCGCGCGAAGCTCATCCGCCGCCTGCGCATTCTGCAGGGCTTCATCGAGTCCGGCAATTCGCCGGAGTGGATGATCCTCACCCAGCTCCCCGTGATTCCGCCGGAGCTGCGCCCGCTCGTTCCCCTCGAGGGCGGCCGCTTCGCGACGTCGGACCTCAATGATTTGTACCGGCGCATCATCAACCGCAACAACCGCCTCAAGCACATCGAGGCGCTGCGCGCGCCGGAAGTCATGATCTTCAACGAGAAGCGCCTCCTCCAGGAGGCCGTCGACGCGCTGTTCGAGAACGGCGCGCGCGGTCGCGTGGTCGTGGGCGCGGGCAACCGGCCGCTCAAGTCCTTGTCCGACATCCTCAAGGGCAAGCAGGGCCGCTTCCGCCAGAACCTGCTCGGCAAGCGCGTCGACTACTCGGGCCGCTCGGTCATCGTCGTCGGCCCGAACCTCAAGCTCAACCAGTGCGGTCTCCCCAAGGAGATGGCGCTCGAGCTCTTCCGCCCGTTCATCATCCGCGAGCTGATGAAGACCGAGAGCCTCACGCTCAAGGCCGCCAAGCGCATGTTCGAGAAGGTGCGCCCGGAAATCTGGGACATCCTCGAGTTCGTGACGAAGAGCCACCCGGTTCTTCTGAACCGCGCCCCCACGCTCCACCGTCTCGGCATTCAAGCCTTCGAGCCCAAGCTCATCGAGGGCAAGGCGATCCAGCTGCACCCGATGACCTGCGCCGCGTTCAACGCGGACTTCGACGGCGACCAGATGGCCGTCCACGTGCCGCTCTCTCAGGAAGCCCAGCTCGAAGCCAAGCTCCTGATGATGGCGTCCAACAACATCATCTCTCCCGCGTCCGGCAAGCCGATCGCGGTGCCGTCTCACGACATGGTCCTCGGTCTCGCGTACTTGACCAAGGAGAAGGCCGGCGAGAAGGGCGAGGGCATGATCTTCGGCGAGATCGCCGAGGTCGTGACCGCTTACCAGAACCGCAAGGTCGACCTGCACGCGCGCATCAAGGTCCGCGGCATCAACGAGATCGTCGAGGAAGGCCTCGCGAAGGAAGACCGCAACAACGCCCGCCTGTGGAAGGACTCCACGACCGTGGGCCGCGTCCTCTTCAACGAGCTCGTTCCCGCGGAGCTGCGCTACATCAACAAGTTCCAGGGCAAGAAGGAGCTCTCCCAGCTCGTCGAGCGCTGCTTCAAGACGCTCGGCCACTACCGCACCGTCCTCCTCCTCGACGACCTCAAGCGCTCGGGCTTCCACTACGCGACCGCCGCCGGCCTCTCCATCTCCGTCTCGGACATGCACATTCCGAAGATGAAGAAGGACGAGATCACCGAGGCGCGCCGCAAGGTGAAGATGATCGAGCAGCAGGCGAAGAACGGCGTCATCACTGAAAGCGAGCGCTACAACAAGATCATCGACATCTGGACGCACGTGACGGAGCGCATCTCCGACGTCATGTTCGACTCCATGAAGGACGACGAGCGCAAGAACTTCAAGGCCGGCGAGTCGCGCTTCAACACCGTGTTCTTGATGGCCGACTCGGGCGCGCGCGGCAGCCGGCAGCAGGTCCGCCAGCTGGCCGGCATCCGCGGCCTCATGGCCAAGCCGCAGAAGAAGCTGACCGGCGGCGTCGGCGAAATCATCGAGCAGCCGATCGTCTCGAACTTCCGCGAGGGCCTCACCGTCCTCGAGTACTTCATCTCCACGCACGGCGGACGCAAAGGTCTCGCGGACACCGCGCTCAAGACCGCGGACGCCGGCTACCTCACGCGCCGTCTCGTCGACGTCGCGCACGACCTCGTCATCACCGAGGAGGATTGCGGCACGATCAACGGCGTGCGCCTGGGCAGCCTCTCCGCCGGCGACGAAATCATCGAGTCTCTGGACGAGCGCCTGCTCGGCCGCGTCGTGCTCGAGGACATCGTCGTTCCCGTCGTCGACGGCAAGAAGACCGCGGACAAGACCATCGTCGAGGCGGGCGAGTACGTCAACGCCGAGATGCAGCTGGAGATCAAGGCCGCGGGCATCGAAATGGTGCGCGCGCGCTCCGTGCTGACCTGCGAGGCCCGTCAGGGCGTCTGCGCGAAGTGCTACGGCATGAACAACGCGAACGGCCGTCTCGTCGAAGTCGGCGAGGCCGTCGGCATCATCGCGGCGCAGTCCATCGGCGAGCCGGGCACGCAGCTGACGCTGCGCACGTTCCACATCGGCGGCGCCGCCTCCCGCGTGACGAAGCGCGCGCAGGCCGTCACGATCAAGGGCGGCACGGTCGAGTTCAAGAGCATCCGCACGATCAAGAACCGCGAGGGGCTGACGATCGTCGTCTCCCGCGCGGGCATGGCGTTCGTCCACGACAAGACGACGGGCACGGCCGAGGAGCACAAGATTCCGTACGGCGCCCGCCTCAAGGTCGAGGACGGCGAGAAGGCCGCGGCCGGCTCCATCATCGCCGACTGGGACCCGTACACGATGCCGATCGTTTCCGAGCACGAGGGCGCCGTCGTCCTCAAGGACGTCAAGGAAGGCGTCTCGCTGCGCACCGACCTCAACAAGATCACCGGCATCGTCGAGCGCCGCATCATCGAGCAGGAGACGCGCCGCGGCGAGCGCGGCGAGGGCGGAGCGAAGCGCCTGAACCCGCGCGTCATCGTGGAGAAGGGCGGCAAGGAGGCGGCGGCGTTCCCGCTGCCGACCGACACCATCCTCATCGTCGCCGAAGAGCAGTCGATCCACGTCGGCGACATCTTGGCGAAGATCCCGCAGGAAGTCACCAAGTCCAAGGACATCACCGGCGGTCTGCCGCGCGTGTCCGAGCTGTTCGAGGCGCGCCGCCCGAAGAGCTCCGCGATCATCTCCGAGATCGAGGGCGTCGTCAGCCTCGGCACCGGAGCGAAGGGCCTCGTCCAGGTCTCCGTGCGCAACGAGGAGACGGATATGGTCCGCGAGTACCTGATCCCGCAGGGCAAGCATCTCGTCGTGTACCAGGGCGACCGCGTCGGCGTCGGCGAAGCCATCACCGACGGCGCCATCAACCCGCACGACGTCCTGCACGTGAAGGGCATCAAGGAAGTCCAGGAGTTCCTCGTCAACGCGATCCAGGAGGTCTACCGCCTGCAGGGCGTGACGATCTCGGACCGCCACATCGAGTGCATCGTCCGCCAGATGCTCCAGAACGTCAAGATCGTCAACTCGGGCGACACCCCGTATCTGAAGGGCGAGATCGTCAACCGCTTCGGCTTCGCGGACACGAACCGCCAGATGAAGGAGAAGGGCGGCAAGGAAGCGCAGGCCGAGCCCGTCCTCCTCGGCATCACGAAGGCCAGCCTCGCGTCGAGCTCGTTCGTCTCGGCCGCGAGCTTCCAGGAAACGACGCGCGTCCTCACCGAGGCCGCGACCACGTCGAAGATCGACTACCTGAAGGGCCTGAAGGAAAACGTCATCATCGGCCATATGATTCCGGCCGGCACGGGCCTGCAAGCCCGCGAGAAACTCATGGAGCTCGCCGCGCAGGCCGTGGCGTCGCAACAGTAACTAGGAGACACGAAGTCATATGCCCACGATCAATCAGCTCATCCGGATCGGCCGGAACAAGAAGAAGGCGCGCGCCAAGGCGCCCGCCCTTCAGTCCTGCCCGCAGCGCCGCGGCGTCTGCACGCTCGTCAAGACGACGACGCCCAAGAAGCCGAACTCGGCCTTGCGCAAGATCGCCCGTATCAAGCTCACGAACGGAATCGAGGTCACGGGCTACATCCCCGGCGTCGGCCACAACCTTCAGGAGCACTCGATCGTCATGATCCGCGGCGGCCGCGTGAAGGACCTGCCGGGCGTGCGCTACCACATCATCCGCGGCGTTCTCGACGCGGCCGGCGTCGACGGCCGCAAGCAGGGACGCTCGCTCTACGGCGCGAAGCGCCCGAAAGTCGCCGCCAAGTAATCTGAGAGAGGATTAGAACATGCCCCGCAAAGGACTCCGCCCCCGCGACCGCCGGCCCGCTCCGCCGCCGGACTTCAAGTTCAACAGCGTGCTCATCGCGCGCCTGATCAACAAGCTCGACCACGCCGGCCGCAAGGCCGCGGCCGAGAAGGTGATGTACGGCGCGCTCGAGATCGTCGCCGAGCGCACGAAGCAGAACGCGCTCGACGTCTTCACGACGGCGATCGAGAACGTCCGCCCGCTGCTCGAGGTCAAGGCCCGCCGCGTCGGCGGCGCGACCTACCAGGTGCCCATCGAGGTCGCTCCCGCGCGCTCGACGACGCTCGCGATGCGCTGGATGCTCGACGCGGCCCGGGCGAAGTCCGGCAAGCCTATGGCCGAGCGCCTCGCCGAGGAGATCCTCGCGGCGAACAAGAAGGAAGGCATCGCGTTCAAGAAGCGCGAGGACACGCACAAGATGGCCGAGGCCAACCGCGCTTTCGCCCATTACCGCTGGTAAATCGGATTTAAAAATCTAAACGGATGAACCACAAAGGCACGAAGAACCACGGAAAGAAGGACAACGGCAGCCGCGTTGTTGTTTCTCCTTGTTCCGTTCTTAGCGTCTGAGCGGTTTAAAAACTAAAAAACTATGCCCAGAGAAACGCCGCTCGACAAGATCCGCAACATCGGCATCATCGCCCACATCGACGCGGGCAAGACGACCACGACCGAGCGCATCCTCTACTACACCGGCCGCATCCACAAGATCGGCGAGGTGCACGACGGCGCGACGACGACCGACTGGATGCCGCAGGAGCGCGAGCGGGGCATCACGATCACGGCCGCCGCGACGTTCTGCAAGTGGAAGAAGGGCGACAACGAGTACACGATCAACATCATCGACACGCCCGGCCACGTGGACTTCACGGCCGAGGTCGAGCGGTCTTTGCGCGTCCTCGACGGCGCTGTGGTCTGCTTCGACGGCGTGCAGGGCGTCGAGCCGCAGTCCGAGACCGTGTGGCGCCAGGCCGACAAGTACCACGTGCCCCGCGTCGTCTACGTCAACAAGATGGACCGCATGGGCGCGGACTTCTACATGTCGTTCAACTCGATCATCAAGATGCTCGGCGCCAACGCGGTGCCGATCCAGCTGCCGATCGGCAGCGAGGCGGCGTTCGCCGGCCTCATCGACCTGATCAAGATGAAGGCTTTGATTTGGAAGGGCGAGGAGCTGGGTGCGGCGTGGGACGAAGTCGAGATCCCGGCCGACATGAAGGAAGAGGCCGAGAAGTACCACGCCAACATGGTCGAGAAGATCGTCGAGTTCGACGACAAGCTCATGGAGCGCTACCTCAACGGCGAGACCAAGTTCACGCAAGAGGAGCTGAAGGCGACTCTGCGCAAGGGCGTTCTGCAGTGCAAGATTTTCCCGGTGCTGTGCGCGTCCTCTTATAAGAACAAGGGCGTCCAGCCCATGCTCGACGCGGTCTGCGAGTTCCTGCCGTCCCCGCTCGACCTGCCCGCGATCAAGGGCCACGACATCTTCGACAACGAGAAGGTCGTCGAGCGCCACGCCGACGACAAGGACCCGTTCTCGGCGCTGATGTTCAAGATCCAGACCGACCCGTTCGTCGGCAAGCTGATCTTCTTCCGCGTCTACTCCGGAATTCTCAAGGCCGGCGACACGGTCATGTTCGGCAACAACCGCAACACCGAGCGCATCGGCCGCATCCTGCGCATGCACGCCAACCAGCGCGAGGAGATCAAGGAGATCTACGCGGGCGACATCGGAGCCACCGTGGCCCTGAAGAACGGCCGCGTCGGCTACACGATGTGCGACCCGGAGAAGCCGGTGCTCCTCGAGCAGATCACCTTCCCCGAGCCCGTCATCTCCGTCGCCATCGAGCCGAAGACGAAGGCCGACGAGGAAAAAATGGCCAACGCCATGCAGCGCCTCGGCGAGGAAGACCAGACTTTCCGCATCAAGACCGACGTCGAGACCGGCCAGACCATCATCTCGGGCATGGGCGAGCTCCACTTGGACATCATCGTGGACCGCATGAAGCGCGAGTTCAAGGTCGAGGCGAACGTCGGCGAGCCGCAGGTCGCCTACCGCGAGACCGTCCGCAAGAAGGTCGTCGAGGAAGGAAAGTTCATCCGCCAGTCGGGCGGCCGCGGCCAGTACGGCCACTGCATCCTGCAGATCGAGCCGCAGCCGATGAACAAAGGCTTCGAGTTCGTCAACGACGTCAAGCAGGGCCGCATCCCGCGCGAGTTCATCCCCGCGGTCGAGAAGGGCGTGCGCGAGGCGCTCGACGGCGGAGCGCTCGCGGGCTTCCCGCTCGTGGACATCAAGGTCACGCTTCTCGACGGTTCCTTCCACGAAGTCGACTCGAACGAAATGGCGTTCAAGATCTGCGGCGCCATGGCGCTGCGCTCGGGCTGCAAGAAAGCCGACCCGACGATCTTGGAACCGATCATGAAGTGCGAGGCGACGACCCCCGAGCAGTACGCGGGCGACGTCATCGGCGACCTCAACAGCCGCCGCGCGAAGATCTCCGAGATGGGCGACCGCGGCCACTTGAAGTACGTCAAGTGCACGGTCCCGCTCTCCGAGATGTTCGGCTACGCGACCGTCGTGCGCTCGATCTCTCAGGGCCGCGCGTCGTTCACGATGGAGCCGAGCCACTACGAAGAAGTGCCGGGCAACGTCTTGAAGGCGATCGTCGAGAAGTCCAACGCGGCCATTGCGGCCGGTGAAAAGAGCACTCGGTGATATTGGGATTTCCGAAAATCACCTGTGTCGGGTCCGAAGGATCCCGACCCGTTAACAATTAGATAGGAGAAACATCACCATGTCCAAGGCCAAGTTCGAACGCACGAAGCCGCACGTCAACATCGGAACCATCGGTCACGTCGACCATGGCAAGACGACGCTGACGGCCGCGATCACGCACTATCTGGCGAAGACGGGCCTG